>Ga0209972_10002381_pt1 | contig 15455 bp, 15 predicted proteins | sample NOAtaG_7_FD_187302 | JGI IMG/M metagenome (GOLD analysis project Ga0209972, IMG submission 187302) | Freshwater lake microbial communities from Lake Erie, under a cyanobacterial bloom - NOAA_Erie_Diel1S_2200h metaG (SPAdes) (version 2) | ecosystem: Environmental > Aquatic > Freshwater > Lake ... | reverse complement strand
GCCTTCGAGCAGGTGCGAGCGCGCGGCGGCGACGCCTTGCACCTGACGCATGTGAAGGACGTGGAGGACGCGGCGCGGCTGTACCGCTCGCTGGGCTTTGTCTACACCGGCGTGGAAGAAGACGGCGAACTGTGGATGGTGCGGCGGCTCTGCTAGCCCCGATATCTGACCAGCTTGCCCCGAGTATCCGCATTCTCGTTCTGCAGGTGGTTGCAATCGCGCGCTGCGCCTGAGCCGGCTCGGTCAGCGCTGCGCGGGCTTGAGCCGCGCTGGCAGCGACCTACTTGCTCAGGCGTTCGCCGACGCTGACGGGCATCGGCTGCGCCCCACCCGCGCAACCTGGCTCGCGCAGCGTTTGCGCCAGCGCGGCCGCGAATTGACGTTGGGCCTGCAGATTCGATAAATTACAAATTAGAAAAACATCGAATCGTCTGCCATGTCGACTGCTGCCGCTACCCCGGCCAGCTTCGAGCTGATGTTGAGGTTCTTCAAGGCGCTCGCCAACGAGAACCGCCTGCGGCTGATCGGCCTACTGCTGGATCGGCCACGCCACGTGAAGGAACTCGCAGCGCTGCTGCAGCTGAAAGAGCCGACGGTGTGTCACCACCTGGCGGCACTGCGGGCGGTCGATCTGGTGCACATGCAGGCCAAGGGAACGCAGCACTGCTACGCGGTACGCGAAGAGCAACTGCGGCGGTTGAGCCGCTCCATTTTCGGCGGCCGAAAGGCGCTGGCGAACGTCGAGCCAGACCCGGAGCAGTGGCACCGCCGGGTGGTCGGCAACTTTGTGGACGGACAGACGCTGAAGACCATCCCGGCAAGCCGCAAGAAGCGCTGGTCGGTGCTGAAGTGGCTGGCCGAGAAATTCGAGCCCGGCCGGCGCTACCGTGAAGCCGAGGTCAACAAGCTGCTGCAACGGCACTTCTGGGACTCGGCCACGCTGCGGCGTGAACTGATCGGGTACCGGATGCTCGCGCGCGATGGCGGGATCTACTGGCGGCGGCCGGCAGCGGAGTGGCAGGCTGAGTGATGAATTGCGCCCCACCGCGGCAGCTCTTTACCTTTGGCACCTATGTCGCCGTCGAGGCCGTGGAAGCCGATTTGCCGGCCATCGCGGCGTTCTACGCAGAAAGCCCCGAGTACCTGCGCATGGTCGAGGCGCGTGAGCCGGCGCCGCAGGATGCGCTCGAATTCCTGAGCGCGGTACCGCCGCCGGAACTCAGCTATCGGGACCACTACGCGCTCTTGCTGCGCGATGCTTGCAGTCGTATCGACGGACTGATGATGGTGGCTACCGATCTGCCCGCCACCGGCGTGTGGCATCTCTCCCTGATGATGGTCGCCACCCGCCTGCACGGCCGCGGCCTGGCGCAGGCGGCGTACGGCGCCTATGAGGCCTGGGCGCGGGCCAGCGGTGCGTGCTGGTTGCGTCTGGGCGTCGTAGAGCAGAATGTCCGCGCCCGTCGCTTCTGGCAGCGCCAGGGCTACGTGGAAATCAGGCGGCGCGAGGGTGTCGCGATGGGCGACTGTCTCAGTACGGTGCTCGTCATGTGGAAGCCGGCGGCTAATGCCTCGCTCGGCGAGTACCTCGCGGCGGCGCCCAGGGATCGGCCGGATACGTAGTCCGGCCGCGGCGCGCGCCTGCGGCTGGGGGTCCACGGGACAGCGGTTTGGTTTGGCTACAGTGGCTGCAGCGCGGTGGGGTCGGGCCGCTCCAGCCACTGCATCACTTCATCGGCAAACCGCTCGCACTCGCCGATGGCGCGTCGCCAGTCGCGCTCGCGGCCGGCGTGGTCGAGGCCGTAGCGGTAGAAGTCCTGCCGGTCGGGCAGCTTGCCGTTGGGCAGCCGCGCCAGCAAGGCCGGCGAGGGCGCGACCAGCAGCATGTTCGACAGCCATGGATGCGCGCGGGCCTGCCGGCGCCACGGCAGGAACTTGTCGAGCCAGCCGGGCGTCACGTGCGGCACGAAGTGCGGGTACAGCACCAGCTTGTGGCCGGCCGGCGCGGCCTCGTGGCGTGGCGCGTGATACGGCAGCAGCAGGTGGTAGTCGATGAGGCCGCCGTCCCAGTAGTCGCCGCGGGGCGCGCCGGCCGGATTGCGCACCGGGTCGCACACCAGCGGGATCGAGCCGGAGGCCAGCAGCGCGTCCTCGGCGTTGGCGCGCGTGAGCGGCACGACGCGCAGGCCAAAGGGATCGAAGGGCGACCGCAGCGCATCGAACACGCGCGGCGCACCGTGCACGAACACCACCCGCTCCATGTGCGCGGCCAGGCGGCGGCGCGACAGCGCGTTGGCCAGCGCGGCCTTTGCCCAGGCCGCGCGCGAGGCCTGGCCCTGCAGCACGCCGCGGGCGCGCGTGGTGAGCACCAGCACGCTGGCCCCGTCGCGCAGCGCCGGCCAGCCCGCCGCGCCGAGCACGGCGCGTGCAAGCTGGCGGCATTCGTTGCTGACCTCCTGCGGCGTGGGCTTTCTACCGTAGCGCTGCGCCACGTAGCCGTCGGACAGGCGCGCGAGCGCCGCGTCGGCGTCGACCTGCGCTGCGCAGAACATGCGCCAGGCGCCGATCGAAGCACCCACCAGGTCGAGCGGCACCTCGCGCAGCCAGCCGCAGACGCCGAACAGGCGCCGGTCGAGCGGGATCAGCGCCAGGCCCTTCGGGCCGCCGGCGGCGGCCGGCACGCAGCCGATGTCCGCGGGACGCAGGCCGTTGCGCTGGATGTGCTCGGCGGCCGTGCGACCCGCGAGCATGACGAAGGAACTCATGCGGCCGGCCGAGAGCCTAGCGCGGGCGTGGACCGGCTGCCGCCCTCAGGCCCGCGCATGCAGCTTCATCATCGCGCGCTCGAACTGGCCTTCGACCAGCGCCGGCACGCAGTCGAGCGCACGCTCCATGGCCGCCTCGATCGCCTGCTGGTGCTCGCGTGACGGCGGATGCAGCACGAAGTCGGCCACGTCCTGCGTGAAGCCGAGCGTCCGCGGATGGCCGACGCCAAAGCGCAGGCGCCAGAACTCCGGCGTGGCGAGCTTGGCGCTGATGTCCTTGACGCCGTTGTTGCCGGCCGCGCCACCGCCGCGCTTCATCTTGGCGCTGCCAGGGGGCAGGTCGACCTCGTCGTGGGCCACCAGGATCTCGTCGGGCAGGATCTTGTAGTACAGGGCCAGCGCCACCACCGCATTGCCGCTGCGGTTGTAGTAGGTGGACGGCTTGAGCAGCCACAGTTCGCGCGCCCCCGCGCTGCCGGCGCCCCGCACGCGCGCCACCTCGCCCTGGAACTTGCGCTCGTGCGAGAACTGCGCGCCGGCCTTGCTGGCCACCGCGTCGGCAAACCGGAAGCCGGCGTTGTGGCGCGTGGCCTCGTACTCGGCGCCAATGTTGCCGAGGCCGACGATCAGGCGAATGGCGCGTGACTCGCTCATGAGGCCGCGATGGTACGCAAGGGACGCAACGTGGGGCGGCGCAGGCCGTGCGCGGGCCGGCCGCAGGCGCCAAGAAAAACGCCGGGCACGGCCCGGCGTTCTGGTGGGTGCCGCGCGCTTTACTTCTTCTTGTCGCCGCCCTTGGCCGCGCCAGCCGGCGCCGCGGCGGGAGGGGCCTTTTGCGCAGTGGCGGGCACTTCGGCGGCGGGGGTGGGTGCGGCGGAGGTGTCTTCCTCGGCCTGCGCGCCCGGCACGCTCACGGTGACGACCACGGGGTTTTCCTTGCCGCGCAGCACCGGCTTGACGCCGGCCGGCATCTTGAGATCGGAAACCTTGAGCACGTCGGTCGACTTGATGCCGGACAGGTCGACCTCGATGAACTCCGGCAGGTCGCGCGGCAGGCAGGCCACATCGACCTGGGACAGCACGTGGCTGATGATGGCGGCGTTCAGCTTGACCGCCGGCGAGTTTTCCTCGCCGACGAAGTGCAGCGGCACGCGCATGTGGATCGCCTCGTCCTCGGCCACGCGCTGAAAGTCGATGTGCAGCACCTGCGGCTTGTACGGGTGCATCTGGAAGTCGCGCAGCAGCACGCGCTCGCTCTTGCCGTCGAGCTCCATCTCGAGGATCGAGGCGTGGAACTTCTCCTTGCGCAGGGCATGGAACAGCGGGTTGTGGTCGACCTCGATGGCGGTCGGCTGCACCTTGCCGCCGTAGATGATGCCGGGGACCTTGTCGGCGCGGCGCAGGCGGCGGCTCGCACTCGTGCCCTGCGCGCTTCGGGTGGTTGCTGTGACTTTCACTTCACTCTCCGGTTGAGCCCGCGGGCCGCGACCAGCCACGACGGGGGTTGAGGCGCTGGCCGCCGGGCGGCCAGCGCCGGATTCTTCACTCGATGAACAGGCTGCTCACCGAGTCTTCGCGCGCAATGCGCGAGATCGTCTCGCCCAGCAGGCCGGCGCAGGTGACCTGCCGGATCTTGGGACAGGCGGCGGCGTCGGGGCGCAGCGGGATGGTGTCGGTGACCACGACTTCGTCGAGCACCGAGTCCACGATGCGCTCGACCGCCCGGCCGCTGAGCACCGGGTGCGTGCAATAGGCCATCACCTTGGTGGCGCCGTGATCGCGCAGCGCCGCGGCGGCATGGCACAGCGTGTTGGCGGTGTCGATCATGTCGTCCATGATCACGCAGGTGCGGCCGGCCACGTCGCCGATGATGTGCATGACCTCGGCCACGTTGGCGCGCGGGCGCCGCTTGTCGATGATGGCCAGGTCGGCGTCCATCCGCTTGGCCAGGGCCCGCGCGCGCACCACGCCGCCGACGTCGGGCGAGACCACCATCAGGTTGTCGTAGCTGTGCTTCCACAGGTCGCCCAGCAGTACCGGGCTGGCGTAGATGTTGTCGACCGGGATGTCGAAGAAGCCCTGGATCTGATCGGCGTGCAGGTCCATGACCAGCACGCGGCTGACGCCGGCCACCTGCAGCATGTTGGCCACGACCCGGGCGCTGATCGCCACGCGGGCGCTGCGCGGGCGGCGATCCTGGCGCGCGTAGCCAAAGTACGGAATGGCGGCGGTGATGCGTCCGGCCGACGCGCGCTTGAGCGCGTCGACGATGATCATCAGCTCCATCAGGTTGTCGTTGGTCGGGAAGCAGGTGGGCTGCAGCACGAAGACGTCCTTGCCGCGGACGTTCTCGTTGATCTCGACCATGACCTCGCCGTCGGAAAAGCGCGCGACCGTAGCGCGGCCGAGGGGGATGTTCAGGTGGGCGGCAACCCCCTGGGCGAGCTTGGGGTTCGCGTTGCCGGCGAACACCATCAGGTTGTCGGGCACCATCGGCATGCTTCTGTCCGCGCGCATCGTCGCCGCTCCCGCTGCTGCACCCAAGGCCCGAACGGCGGCCGTTGCCACAAAGAACTGCGCCGCAGGCAGGTCAGCCTGCGCTGCGGCGGCAGTCATCAATCAATGGCTGGGGAGGAAGGATTCGAACCCTCGAATGGCGGAATCAAAATCCGCTGCCTTAACCAGCTTGGCGACTCCCCAGCGCGAAACCTTGCAAATCCTTTCGTGCCGTCGTGGTGCGCCGTCCGCGACGGCCGCTGGTCACCACACTCCGAGGGGATGCTCGTCCAGGCCTTCGGCGATGCAGCTCCACCAACCTGGCGACTCCTGCATCAGCGTGGCCCGGGCCGCGCTCGCCTCCTGTTCGCTGGCCAGCGGCACGAACACCGCCGAGCCGGAACCCGTCATGCGCGCCGGACCAAAGCGACTGAGCGACTTCAGCACGGCCTCGACTTCCGGGACCCGGCGCCGCACGATCGGTTCAAGATCGTTGGCCCCGAACAGCGCGCGCACTCCAGTCGGATTACCGACCGCACCGGCCGCTGCGGAAAAGTCCTCGATTCTCAAAGGTTTCGTGGACCGTGTCAAACCGGGGTCGGTGAAGATTTCCCGTGTCGAGACATGCACTTGCGGATGCACCACGAGGTAGTGGGCCGGCGGCACGGCCAGCGGTGTCAGCCGCTCACCAATGCCTTCGACCCAGGCCGGGCCGGCGCCCAGAAAGAACGGCACGTCGGCGCCGAGCGACGTGGCCAGCGCGGCCAGCCGCTGGCGCGGCCAGTCGAGCCCCCACAGGCGGTTCAGGGCGATCAGGGTGGTGGCGGCGTCGGAGGAACCGCCGCCCAGGCCGCTGCCGGCGGGAATGAGCTTCTCGACGTGGATCGCCGCGCCCAGCGCGGTGCCGCTGGCCGCGCGCAGGGCCTGCGCCGCGCGCAGGACCAGATCGCCTTCGAGCGGACCGACCAGATCGCCGCTGCGCTCGATCCGGCCATCGTCCGTGAGCTCGACGTCGAGCACGTCGGCCAGCGACAGCGGCACGAACACCGACTGCAGTTCGTGGTAGCCGTCGGCGCGCCGGCCGGTGACGTGCAGGAACAGATTGAGCTTGGCCGGCGCCGGCAGCCCGAGGAACAGGCGCGGCGCCCGTGGTGCAGCCATGCGGGGCCGGCCGCTCACCGTCTCAGCGCAGCAGGCTGGCCGGCGGGTTGGCCATGACGGTCCAGCGGAACACCTGGCTGTTCTGCACGGTGCGGCTGTCCTCCGGCTTCCACTCGCCCATATCGAAGTCGTGCGAGACGATGCGCGTGCCCGGCTTCAGTTCGCGCAGGAGGCGCGGCCGCAGCTTGAGGTTGACGCTCGGCAGCAGGTACATCGTCACCACCGTGGCCGGTGAGAAGTCGAAGGTGAAGACGTCGCCCACCTCGAACCGCACCAGGCTCTCGATCGCGCTGCCGGCCTTCCGGGCGGCCGCGCGCGCCTCGGTCACCCGCTCGGGATTCAGATCCACGCCCACGCCACGGCAGCCGAAGCGCTGCGCCGCGCGGATCACGATGCGGCCGTCGCCGGAACCGAGGTCGTACAGGAGGTCATTGCGGGTCACGCGCGCCATGTCGAGCATGGCATCGACCACCGGCATGGGGGTCGGCACGAAGGGCACGTCGAGCGGGCGGTCGGGAAACGTGGCGTCGCGCGCCAGCACCTCGTCCGGCGTGAGAAGCGCGGCCAGCGCCGGTGCCGCAGGCAGGGCCAGTGCAGTGGCCAGAAAGCGGCGGCGCGGCAGCAGGCCCGGGCGCAGCGGGGTGTGGTCGGTCGAGTGTTGCGGCAGGGACATGTCGGCTCCTCGGGAACGGCCTCATTGTGCCGCGCCGCCGGGCTCGTCGAGCACCAGGCGCAGGTTCAGGGCCGGCTGCGGCGGCTGGTCGGGCGCGGTGCCGGCCAGGGCCGGCCGCGTGATCTGCAGGCGGCGCGGCAGGCCGTCGGCAAAGCGTTCCTGCACCGCAATGGTCCAGCCGTCCTGCTGCAGCAGGTCTGCCCCGTCGGCGCCGCGCAGTTGCACGGCCGCACCGGGCATCGGTCGGCCTTCGATCCAGAAGCGGATGCCGGCCAGCGGCAGCGGCCAGCCGAGCAGTTGCAGGGCCAGTGCCTCGGCGCTGGCGCCCTGCACTTCCTGCATCCGCCCGTCGGGCGCCGGCGCGCGTAGCCGTGCGCCCTCGGGTCCGTCCTGCAACCGCGCCAGCGTGGTGCCCAGGGGCGTGGCAAGGTCCAGGGTCAGCTCGGCGCCGCGCGTCTGGAGCACGAAGCGGCCGGACTGGCTGTCGCTACGGCCGTCCAGCGTGGCCGTCGCGGCAAAGCGGCCGCTGTAGCTGCGCTCGGGCGGCAGCGGCGGCGGCAGGCTGGCGCAGGCGCCGAGCAGCACCACCGCGCCGCCCGGAGCAGCCAGGGCGCCGAGGGTGCCCAGGGCCGCCCGGCGCCTCACTGCAGGTTGACCTTCAGTCGGCGCAGCGTCGAGCGCAGCGTTTCGTTGTCGGGCTCGATGGCGCGCGACTCGCGCCAGATGCCGCGTGCTCGCTCGCGCTCGCCGGCCACCCACAGCACTTCGCCGAGGTGGGCGCCGACCTCGGCATGCGCGCGCATCTGCCACGCGCGCTCGAGGTACTCGCGCGCCTTGGCGAGGTTGCCCATGCGGAAGTACACCCAGCCCATCGAGTCCATGATGTAGCCGTCGGTAGGCGCCAGCTTCAGCGCGCGGGCGATCAGCTCATAGGCTTCGGCCAGGCGCTGGTTGCGGTCGGCCAGCGAGTAGCCCAGCGCGTTGTGGGCGTGTGCGTCGTCGGGTTTCAGTTCGATGAGCCGCCGCAGGTGCCGCTCCATGACGTCGATGCGGTCGAGCTTCTCGGCGGCCATCGCGGCGTCGTACAGCAGGCCGCTGTCGTCGGGATTGCGGGCCAGCGCGTCGGTGAGGAAGGCAAACGCCTCCTTGTGCCGTCCGGCTTCGCGCAACAGCTGGCCCTCGGCCAGCGTGAGCTGCACTCGCTCGGCCGCGCTGTCGGTCGGCGTGCTCGCCAGCAGCTTGCGGCCTTCGTCGACCCGCTTGAGCTTGCCCAGCAGCAGCGCCTTGCGCATGCGGGCCTGCAGGTACTGCTCGCCGCCGTCGATCCGGTCGAGCCACTGCAGCGCGCCCTTGTAGTCGCGCTCGTCCTCGGCAATGCGCGCCAGGTTCAGGTAAGCGGCGTCGGGGTCGCGCCCGCCGCCGTCGCCGATCAGCGCGAGGTAGCGCTCCAGGAGCTCGCGCGCCTCGGCGCGCCGCTTGCGGTCGTCCAGCGTCAGCAAAGCCAGCGCGTACAGCGCGTCGGCATCCTTCGGGTCGCCTTGCACGAGCTGCAGGAACTGGGCGCGCGCCGCTTCGTACTGGCCGGCGCCGACCAGCAGGCGCGCATAGGCCTCCCGCGCCACGCGCGCCTGCGGGTTGCGCTCGACGAAGGGCCCCAGAAGTTCCATCGCCTTGGCGCGGTTGGCGGGCTCGATGCGCCCGTCGTTGTCCGGCTGGGCCAGCAACTGGGTGAGCAGCAGCGCGGCACGCTCGTGCCCGGGCTGCAGCTCGAGAGCCGCGCGTGCCTCGCGCTCGGCGCGGGCCGAGTCGCCTGCGCCTGCGGCGGCCCGCGCCAGCGTCAGGCGCACGTCCGCGCCCACTTTGGCATCGTCGCGATGGGGCTTAGCCAGCTCATCGAGCATCTCGAGCGCGCGCTGGCGCTCCGGCGCCCGCGCCAGCACGGGCTGCAGCCGCGCCAGTTCCTCGGCCGGGTTGGCGGCCGCACGGATCCGGCGCGCGAAGATCGGCGTTGCCTCGGCGTACTCGCCGCCGGCCACGAGCAGGGCGCCGAGCGTCTGGTCGGCTTCGGCGTCCTGCGGCGCCAGCTCGGCCCACATCCGCGCGGCCTGCAGTGCCTGCGGGCTGGCGCGCGCGCCCAGCGCGATCTCCACGGCGCGCCGCGCCAGCCGCGGGTCGCGCGTGCTGCGGGCGATGCCGAGGTAGGTGGCATACGCGGTGCTCGCATCGCCCTGCTGCAAGGCCGACTCGGCGGCCAGCAGCTGGAACATGATTCCGCCGGTCACGTTCACGTTGGGCACGCCGTCCGGACCCACGTCGGGCAGCCGTGCGGGCGCGGGGCGCTGCTCGGCCGTGCCGGGCGGCAGCACCACCGCGGGCGGCGTGCTGGCGCAACCTACAATCGACGCTCCCAACAGCGCCGCGAGCCCGAGGCCCGCGGCTCGTGTCCAGGGCCGCCGCGCGGCCGGCCGTACCGTTTCAGTCATTGAGGGTCCGCAAGAGGGTCAGCGCGCCGGGCCACCCCGGGTGCGCAAGCCGACGCCGCCTGCTGTGAGCGGCCAGTGCATGCGCACGATCGCTGCCGAGTTTAGACGGGGTTTCCCGGCGAGGTCTTCAATGCCCGAATTGCCCGAAGTCGAGGTCACGCGCCAGGCCCTCGCGCCCTGGCTGGAGGGGCGCGAGGTGCGCGCGGTGCAGGTGCGCGAGCGGCGCTTTCGCTGGCCGGTGCCGCCCGGACTGGCGCGCCAGCTGGTCGGGCGGCGCGTGCAGGCCCTCGGGCGCCGCGGCAAGTATCTGCTGTGGCGCTTCGACCATGGCACGCTGATTTCCCACCTGGGCATGTCCGGCTCGTGGCGCGTGCACCCGGGCGCGGCGAGCGGCGCCGCGCCGCCGCCTGGGCTGCATGACCATGTCGACGTGGCGGTGGACGGCGCGCTGCTGCGCCTGACCGACCCGCGCCGCTTCGGCGCGCTGCTGTGGCACCCGGTGGGCGCAGGCGCGGTCGAGCGGCACGCCCTGCTGGCGCACCTGGGGATCGAGCCGTTCGATGCGTGCTTCGACGGCGACTGGCTGTATCGCGCAACCCGCGGCCGCGTGGCCTCGATCAAGCAGGTGCTGCTGGCGGGCGACGTGGTGGTCGGCGTTGGCAACATCTACGCCTCCGAGAGCCTGTACCGCGCCGGCATCCATCCGCGCCGGCCAGCGCGTCGCGTAGGCCGGGCGCGCTGCGCCCTGCTGGCCGCGGCAATCCGTGCCGTGCTGGCCGAGGCCATCGAGGTGGGCGGCAGCACGCTGCGCGATTTCCGCTCGGCCGCCGGCGAGGAGGGCTACTTCATGATCGAGGCCAACGTGTACGGCCGTGCCGGCCAGCCCTGCCACCGCTGCGGCAATCCGATCCGCAAGCTGGTGCAGGGCCAGCGCGCCACCTACTTGTGCGTGCGCTGCCAGCGGTGACCATGGGTGCGGGACTGCTTGCGCTGGTCGGGAGGGCGCTGCGCGGCCGTTTCTTGCCGTCTTGCCGCCCCACTGCGTGATATCTTGTCCGCGGCTCCTTGGCGGCATGCGGTAATCCGGATGAAACAGCTGGCGACGAGTTTTCACCAATACGGCGCTTGGCGCGATGCGCTGGCGGAGTCGATCATGCAGCTGCGGCGCTGGCTGGAACAAAGCCAGTTGCTCGATGCCGATGCAGCGCGGCGGCTCGACCTGGCGGTGGAGCGGTTGGACGAAGACAAGCTGGTGATCGCCTTCGTCGCCGAGTTTTCGCGCGGCAAGAGCGAACTCATCAATTCCATTTTCTTTGCCGACTACGGCCGTCGCATCCTGCCGTCGTCGGCCGGGCGCACCACCATGTGCCCGACCGAGTTGATGCACGACGAGTCTCTGCCGCCTTGTATTCGCGCGCTGCCCATCGAGACGCGGGCGCGGCTCGGAACAACATCCGATTTCAAGAAGGCCGCCGTCGAGTGGCGCGTGTTTCCGGTCGATACCGACTCGCCTGACGGCATGCTGCAGGCATTCAAGCTGGTGGCCGACACGGTCCGCGTGCCGGTCGACGAGGCGCGCATGTACGGTCTGTACGACCCCGACGATCCGGCCCAGGTCTTGGCGGTCAGCCAAGATGGGCTGGTCGAGATCTCGCGCTGGCGCCATGCGGTCATCAACTTCCCGCACCCGCTGCTCAAGCAGGGCCTGGTCATCCTCGATACGCCAGGGCTGAACGCGATCGGCACCGAGCCCGAACTGACGCTATCGCTGGTGCCCAGTGCGCACGCGGTCTTGTTTGTGCTCGCCGCCGACACGGGAGTCACCAAGAGCGACCTTGAGGTCTGGCGGCACATCGTGGGTGACGGGGTCACCCACAACCACATCGCCGTGCTCAACAAGATCGACGGGCTGTGGGATGCACTGAAGACCGAAGCCGAGATCGATGCGGAGGTGGCCAAGCAGGTCAGCTCGGTGAGTCGCACGCTCGACCTCGACGCTGCGCGCGTGTTTCCGGTATCGGCGCAGAAAGGACTGGTGGCCAAGGTCACCGGCGACCGGCGCCTACTGGCGGCCAGCCGCCTGCCCACGCTGGAAAGCGCGTTGGTGGACCTTCTGGTGCCTGCCAAGCAGCGCATTGTGCGCGAGCAGTCCGTGGCGCTGCTCGACCGTGTGACCGGGGAGGTGCGCCAGCAACTGGGCGCGCGCGAGCGCGGGCTGATCGAGCAGCTCTACGAGCTGCAGGCCCTGCAGGGCAAGAATCAGAGCTCGATTGAGCGCATGCTGACGCGCGCACAGGCCGAGCAGCGCGACTTCGAGGACAACGTGCGCAAGATCATCGCGGCGCGCCTGGTGCTGTCCAGACTATCGGATCTCGCCTTCGCCAACTTGCGGCTGGAGGCGCTGCGCGGGCGTGTCTATGAGGCGCGTGGACGGATGCGCAAGAGCCGACTCACGCCGCAGTTCTTCAGCGCGGTGCGTGACTACTTTGCCGGCTTGCGCGAGCTGCTGCAGCAGGCCGATGCCCGGCTGCAGGAAGTCGAGCAGATGGTGCTCGGTGTGCAGCGCAGGTTTGCCGAGGAACTGGGCTGGAGCCTGAGCCCGCCGATGCCGTTCTCGCTCGACACCTACATCGTCGAACTGGAGCGCGCGGAAGCCGCCTACAGGACGCATTTTGGCGCGCTGGCGGTGCTCACGCGCGACAAGTGGTCCTTGATCGAGCGTTTCTTCGACACCGTCGTCAGCAGGTCGCGCGAGATTTTTTCCATGGCCGAGCGCGATACCGAGGCCTGGGTCCGCTCCCTGCTGCCACCTATCGAACAGCAGGTGCGCGAGCAGCGCTCGCAACTGAAGAAGCGCGCCGAGAGTGTGCAGCGTATCCGTGATGCGCAGGAGTCGCTCGACGACCGGATCGGCCAGCTCCAAGCGGCGTTGGAAGATGCGCAGCAAAGGCTCGACGAGCTGAGCACGCTTACCAGCCGCGCCCGTCAGTTGGCTGCCAGCGAGCCGGCGCCGCCGCTGGCCGCCCGCTGGTCGCAGCCGCGCAGCGCGGTCGGGGCGGCGGGCGTCTGAACGTCACTGTGCGGGTGGCTTGCGCATGCGGGCCGCTTGTGCGGCCGTCGCCACTTTGCCCCTCTGTCTGCCGATGTCCGTCTTTGCCGCCGCGCTGGTGACCTGGGGGGATACCCACGGTCGCCGCGGGCTCCCCTGGCAGGGCGTGCGCGATCCGTATCGCGTCTGGCTGTCGGAAATCATGCTGCAGCAGACGCAGGTCACTACGGTCATCGGCTATTACGCGCGCTTTCTCGATCGTTTTCCCGCCGTCCAGGCGCTGGCTGCTGCGTCGGTCGATGAAGTGTTGCCGCTGTGGGCCGGACTGGGCTACTACGCGCGCGCGCGCAACCTGCACGCCTGTGCGCGCGTAGTGGCCCAACGGCAAGACGGCGAGTTCCCGCGCAGCGCCCGCGAGCTGGCGCTACTGCCGGGCATCGGCCGCTCGACGGCGGCGGCGATCGCAGCCTTCTGCTTCGACGAGCGCGCCGCCATCCTCGACGGCAACGTGAAGCGGGTGCTGGCGCGCCGGTTCGGCGTTACAGGCTTCCCGGGGCAGGCTGCGGTGCAGCGGCGACTGTGGGCACTGGCCGCGGAGTTGCTGCCGCAGGCAACCGACATGCCGGCCTACACCCAGGCCTTGATGGACCTGGGCGCCACGGTGTGCACGCCGAAGCGGCCGCGCTGCGCCGCGTGTCCCGTCGCAGCCGGCTGCGTGGCCCGCGGGGAGGGGCGGATCGATGCGCTGCCCGCCGCGCGGCCGCCGCGCGCGCTGCGCGTGCGGCGCGCCTGGTGGCTGCTGGCCCTGGCGCAGTCGCAGGTGCTGCTGCAGCGGCGGCCGGCCAGCGGGCTGTGGGGCGGCCTGTGGGTGCCGCCAGAGTTCGACACAGAGGCGGCGGCACGGCAGGCGGCCGAGCGGCTGGCGGCGGCTGCGCCGCCGGTCCAGCCGCTGCCGGCACGCCGCCATGCCTTCACGCACTACACGCTGGAGTACACGCCCCTGCTGGTGCAACTGCCGCAGCCGCCGATCGCCACGGCGGAGCCCAGTGCTGCGCAGTGGTTCGGCCTGGCCGAGCCAGCACTGGCGGTGCCGACGCCGGTGCAGCGCCTGCTGGCCGAGCTGGCCGCATCCGCCGATCCGCTGCGGGCGTGGCCTACTTCAGCACCGCGTGCTGCTTGAGGTACTGGGTAATGATCTCGAGCCGCGTGTAGGCGTCATCGAGTTCCATCAGCTTCTGCTTGGCTTTCAGGGGCACCGGCAACACCTCGCACAGGCGGTTGCCCACCCACACGCTGCTGTCGAGCCGGTACGGCGGCTCGAAGGGCACCTTGACCTCCTCGTCGTTGTCGGCCGCGCGCTGGCTTTGCGCCTTTACGTCGTCGATTACGCGGCGCAGGAGGTCGGAGCAGGGCCGATGCGCGTCGGCCATGGCGCTGTCCTGGTCGGGATCGATCAGGTCGACCTCGGCGCGGATCAGGCCGTTGGCCTCCACCGTGCGCTCGATCACCCGAAAGCGGTCGCCCCCCAGGCAGCGGATGTTCAGCAGGCCGAGCTGCTGCATGTCCCAGCCGCCGATGTGGGCCAGGCAGCCGATGCCCTCCGTGGCCGCGGCGCGGCCGACCTCGGCGCCCTGCTTGATCAGGCACACCCCGAACGGCGCCTCGGTGCGCATGCAGTCGCGCACCATGTCCATGTAGCGCGCCTCGAAGATGCGCAGCGGCAGCACGCCGCCCGGAAACAGCACCGTGTTCAGCGCAAACAGCGCGATCCGCATGGCCGTTTCAGTGCGCCTGCCGCTGGATGGCGCGGTGGCGCACCACCACGTGCTCGCTGCCGCGGAAACGGCGCGCCAGTTGCTCGACCACGTAGGGCGAGCGGTGCTGGCCGCCGGTGCAACCCACCGCCACCGTCAGGTAATGACGATGATCGGCCAGATAGCCCGGCAGCCAGCGTTCGATGAAGCCGCCGATGTCGGCGATCATGGTGGTGACCCCCGCAGCTGCGGCCAGGTAGTCGGCCACTGGCGCATCGAGCCCGGTGAGCGGGCGCAGCGCCGCGTCGTAGAACGGATTGGGCAGGTTGCGCACGTCGAACACCAGGTCGGCCGCCACCGGGATACCGTCCTTGAAGGCGAACGACTCGAAGGACAGCGTCAGGTTTGCGCGCGGTGCCGCGACGAATTCCCTTACCCAGTGGCGCAGCGTGTTCGGGTGCAGGTCGCTGGTATCGATGCTGTGGCCGAGGCCCACCAGCGGGGCGAGCAATTCGCGTTCGGCCTGGATCGACTCGAGCAGCGTGGGCTCGCGCGCGACGTCCTTGCGCTGCAGCCGCTGAGCCAGCGGGTGACGCCGCCGCGTCTCGCTGTAGCGCTTGACCAGCGCGCTGTCGGAGGCGGTCAGGTACAGCGTCTTGATGTCATGGCCGCCTTCGCGCAGGCCCTTCAGGAGAACGGGCAGCTCGGATAGCTCGGCCTCGGAGCGGGCGTCGATCGAGACGGCAAGGTCGGGGTGACCGGCGCGGTCCAGGTGCAGCGCCACATCCAGCAGGAAGCGCAGCGGCAGGTTGTCCACGCAGTAGTAGCCGATGTCCTCCAGCAGCCGGATCACCACCGACTTGCCGGCGCCTGACATGCCGGTCACCAGGACGATACGCATGCACGAATTCTGGCACGCAAGCTGCGCTGCTAAGTTTGGGCGGGGGCGGCGAAAAGGGGCGCATTGCGCCCCTTAACTGCCCCGGTGCCGAGGCGCTGGTCCGCCGGCGCGCGCGTTCACCGGCGTAGCCGCTCAGCCGCTCAGCCGCTCAGCCGCTTAGGCACTTCGACATG
>Ga0209972_10002380_pt1 | contig 15455 bp, 15 predicted proteins | sample NOAtaG_7_FD_187302 | JGI IMG/M metagenome (GOLD analysis project Ga0209972, IMG submission 187302) | Freshwater lake microbial communities from Lake Erie, under a cyanobacterial bloom - NOAA_Erie_Diel1S_2200h metaG (SPAdes) (version 2) | ecosystem: Environmental > Aquatic > Freshwater > Lake ... | reverse complement strand
GCCATGTTGCCCTCACCATTATGACACATCAAAACCAGACGGGTGGTAGTAACATTGGCAGGGAAATACCAAATATTGAGGGTGGCACCATCGGCTGTGGTGGTTTGAAGCTCCTCATATTTCATGTTGAATTTGTCCGGGAGCTGTTTGTAGGTCCTGGAAGGATTGAGGGCGAAAGCGGTCTGTACCGCTGTTACCAATGCCAAAACAAAAACCGAAATAGTCTTAAAGTTTCTCATAGCAGGAATTACATTATGATTCGTTCCGAAAGAATTACAATCTTGCAAAGAAAACCCGAATTTGACAATTCGAGCCTTCGAAGCAATTCGGTTTTGCCATTCAAATCCCATGCCAAGTTCTGTCAGGTCTTATTTTTTTGATGCTGAAAAGGGGACCTGGACTTCAGGACCCCCACCCCTTGAAAGTGCATCGACCCGAATTTCCAAGTTCGGGGATGGTATTTTCGAATCCTGTTTGTACGCCGATGCCAAAATCCTGGGCCTAATCCTCCACGTTGATCGATTGCAATCCGGCTTGGACCTGCTGGGACTGGAAACTCCGCTTGGTAATGCACAAAAAATCATGGATTCCGTTCAAGGATTGATCGAGCAAACACCATCCCCAAATTCCGTTCGGATACGTTTACAAATTTCCAGGTTGGGTGAAGGTGCATACACGCCCACCAGCCGAAAATCCATCTTAACGGTTGATTTCCAAGACTTGGATGCCTTCCCTTGGCAGCACCCGGCTACATCGAAGGGATTGGAAACGGTCCTGCACCCCACCTTGAGAACTTCATATGGCCCCCTTTCTGCCATCAAAAGCAGTTCATCCCTGCTCTACGTTTTGGCTGCGCAGCATGCACAACAATCCCGGGTTGACGAATGCATCCTACTCTCACAAGACAGTGGTCTCAGTGAGGCCAGCGGTTCCAACCTTTTCCTACGCCATGCTGCGACTTTGATCACTCCAAACCTGAATTCTGGATGTCTGCCTGGTACAATGAGGATGCGGGTGATACAGGCTGCACAAAAAATGGGTATCGACATCCAAGAGCGACACATCAATCCACAAGAACTTCACGCAGCCGAAGAGGTATTCTTGACCAATGCCATCCACGGCATCAGGCCCATTTCTTTCCACTCAGGCATCTCCTACCCTACAAAGGAGCGAATTTTGAGTCAAGCGCTTTTTTCGATGCTCATGACGGCCTATTGAACCCTCAGTGGATTCTGTCAAAGATGCTTATCTTTGTCACATGCCCAAACTGAAACATTTCCAGAACCGTGACGGCGGCATGGTGTATTCCACCAACCCCGATTACATGCGTGAAATGGAGAGTGAAACAAACCCACAACCCGAGTCCGGGAAACAAGATTTGAGAATTCATTTGCTGAGGCTCAAAGGCAACAAGGTGGCAACGGTCGTCCGCGGCCATCAAGGAACTGACCTTGAAATCGAAACCTTAGGAAAAACGCTTAAACAAAAATGTGGAAGCGGCGGATCGGCAAAAGATGGCGAGATCATCATTCAAGGAGACCATCGACAAACCGTCATGTCTGTTCTGACCCAGGCAGGTCATCGGTGTAAACTTGCAGGGGGATGATTCTCAGAGTACCCAAAATTCTCAAATGGGTATTGATTCCCATCACATCCGCATTTCTTGCCATTGCAGGGTTGAATGTTTGGGTTGTGATGGCATCTAGAGGTTACATTTTCGAAAACCTAAGCGATACGCCTGCCCAGCCCGTCGCAATCGTTTTGGGAACCAGCCCCAATCAATTTTTAGCTAACCGAATCAAATCCGCTGCCAGTCTCTACAAAGCCGGGAAGGTCAAGAAAATCATCGTATCAGGCGACAATGGCACCCTCAATTACAATGAGCCCGTCCGAATGCGCAAAGAGTTGGTTTCACTTGGGGTGCCCACCGAGGACATCGTCTTGGACCACGCTGGATTCCGCACTCTGGATTCGGTTTTGCGGGCAAAATTGGTTTTCGGGCAATCCAAAATGATTGTCGTAAGCCAAAAATTCCACGTCCAACGGGCGGTATTCATTGCAAGGGCACACGGTTTGGAAGCGTACGGATATGTGGCGCCAGACCCTGGCAGCCAATCTATGATGTCCAATGTACTTACCCGTGAATACTTTGCCAGAGTGAAGGCATGGCTGGATTGCTACATCCTGAATACCCAACCCAAATTTCCCGGACCGGCCGAACCCATCCAGATTTGAGAGGATTTAACCTCTCTGTTGGTTGAGCTTTTCGTCCAACAAATGGTTGATTTTTTTCAGGTAGTCATTCTCCTTCCTAAGGTGGTCAACTTCGGCCTTCATGGATCCCGAATTTGCGGAATAGACATCAGAGGAGGGCTCACCCATTGAATTAGCCTTTCCCCTCAAATGATCCGTGTAATACCTGAAAAAATCAAAGTTCAGCGCCAACGAAATTTGATGCAGCAAGTCGGTATCAACGGATTTCCTTTTGAAAATGCCATATACGTTTTGTTTGGACGTATCGATTTTGGCACCCAATTCCGTTGGACCCACGCGCAATTCCTTAGCACGAGCCTTGATTAACGAGCCGATGTGTACTTCCATGTCGAAGTCCTCTTTGTTTGAAGTTTCCAATCCTTGATGCAATCGCGTTCAATCACATGGCATGCCCAAGTACCCAATAGGCGCGAAAAATCCGCCTAGGAGGGGACTTACGATGAACCACATGAAGAATAACAATCCTAAAATTTATATCTGCTGGGCATTGCCCTGTTCAAAATCCTCAAATTCGCATTTGACTTCAACAATTTAGAGAATAATCCGAAAAAACACATGGTTCAGTGTAATTTTCAATTCATTTATCCGAATCAATGCGTTCCCAAATCGCCCTACCACTTACCGAGGCTCGGCATTTTGCTAATGGGCGCCCCAATTACAACGCGAATCACCCCGTAATGAAAAAAATCGGCCCTTAAATTTAAATTAAGGTCAGCCAAATTCCCGGGACTTGGAAACACTGCCCGCTTCTCTTTGTTATTTTTGAAAAATGAACCTTCCGGACACATCGAGCAACCCCGACAATCAGCTTTGGAAAGATTTCAGGAAATCAAAACTCTTGAAACTGTTGATTGCGGTATTGTTGGATGTTATCGGCATGCTTACATACACGGTACCGGTTGCAGGGGAAATTGCCGATTTGGTTTGGGCCCCTATTTCCGGAGTCCTGAACTATGTCATTTTCGGTGGAGTCACGGGAGCTTCGGCGGGCGTTTTCACTTTTTTTGAGGAAATTCTTCCAGGTACCGATTTCATACCCTCCTTCACGGTTACTTGGGCAATGAAATACATCGTGCAGGAGCAAGCCGCCTTCACGGAGTTCAAAAACAAAAAAATAATTTGACCAACCTTAAATCCCCCAAGCTACTTAGGCGGAAGGAATGATTCCTGGGAGTATTTGGCAGCGTCGACCCTCCAACAATGCCTTCGCGTGGTCGACTTGTATTTCTGTCCTGGCATTGTCCAACTCCATGTCGTATACGGACCGAATTTCTTGGCGCTTGATGGCCTCCAAATAACGCCTGACCTCGTCGCGGGTCTCCAACAACAATCCCGGAACCATTTTGGGTTTGCCTTGGGAGTCTTTATGAACCATGGTGAAATAGGATGTATTGGTGTGACGCTTGATACCGGTTTCCACATCTTCTGATTCCACGCGAATTCCGATGACCATCGAACTTTTTCCAACATAATTCACCGAAGCCATCAGTGAGACCAACTCACCCACTTCCACGGGAGCCACGAAATTCACCGATTCAACGCTGACGGTGACACAATAACCGCCGGCATGTTTGGCAGCACAAGCGTAGGCTACTTTGTCCATCAGACTCAACAGAATGCCACCATGGATTTTTCCTCCAAAGTTGGCATAGGCAGGAATCATCAACTCGGTCAAAGTAACTTGTGAATCTCGGATAGGACGGAATTCGGCCATGGTGGTAACTGTTTTGAAGGCAAGTTAATCATACTTGGCCAAGCTGCTCAAAACCAGTTGTATCATTTTTCCTACATGCCTGAGGTTTTCCCCAAATAAAATCCAAACGAAGGTCGATGAACTTGGTATTTTTGTTTGGCAATCAACAAGCTATGAAACAACATCTCAATACCATCATTTTGTCTTTGGCCATCATCATCGGCGTATGGATTTTGGCCAGCAACTACCGCAACCGCAACCGTTCCAACGACCTCATCATGGTCACAGGCTCGGCATCCAAAGATTTTACCTCTGATTTGATTTCCTGGACCGCCGAATTCTCGGCTTCTGGCAAGGAAATGCAATTGGCCTCCGCGCAGCTGAAGGAATCACAATCCAAAGTCAGCGCTTTTTTGTTGGGCAAGGGCATCTCAGAAAAAGAAATCGTTTTCAGTGCCATCGCGGTGGAGAAAGAGGAAGTATGGGTTTCTGACGGAAATGACCGTGGACATTACGAATTCAAAGGCTATCTCCTCAAGCAGGGTGTCACCATTCAAAGCCGGGAAGTCAGCAAGGTCGAACGTGTGTCCCGGGAAATCACCGATTTGATTTTCCAAGGATTGCAAATCACCTCCAACCAACCTGAGTATTATTACACCCAACTTGCCGATTTGAAAATTGAGATGGTAGCAGCCGCAACCGCCGATGCCAAGGTCCGGGCCCAACAAATTGCCGAAAACAGTGGCGCCGACTTAGGACACCTTCGTTACGCCTCCATGGGTGTGTTCCAGATCACGGCCCAAAACTCAAGCGATGACTACGAGTGGGGCGGGTCATTCAACACCTCCTCCCGTGAAAAAACAGCCTCCATCGTCATGAGGCTTCAATTCGGCATCGATTGACCAAATCCCAATTTCTGGCCAAGGCCCACCATTCCATGAAAAAAACACTCTTTCTGCTTTGCTTGAGCGCATTCAGCCTGCTGAAAGCCCAACACACCTTTTCAATTGTAGCCGTAGACCCAGCCACGGGTGAAGTAGGTTCCGCCGGAGCAACGTGTTTGAGTTCTTCCGATTGCGGCGGATGCGGCGGTGCCATCGTGATATCGGGGTTGGTTCCTGGCAGGGGTGCCGTCAATGCACAAGCCACGGTTTGCCTCCCTAACAGCAACCTGAACTATTGCACTGCTCAATTGGGTGCCGGAAACGATCCTCAAACCACGTTGGCCAATGTTTTGGCCGCTGATCCTTGCACGTTCGGAGATACCTCCAACCGCCAATATGGAATTGTGGACCTGGACAGTAACATGGTCCCCCGTGTGGCCGGATTCACAGGTTCCTCGGCGCTCTCTTTTGCAGGGCACCGCACAGGATTCAATTATTCCGTTCAAGGCAATATATTGATCGGTCCCGAAGTGTTGGATTCATTGGAAGCGGGATTCAACCGTGTTCAAGGTCCTTTGTGTGAAAAGCTGATGGAGGCCATGATGGCTACCCGGATTGTGGGTGCAGATACCCGATGCCTTAGCAACGGCACAAGCTCAAAATCTGCGTTCATCCGCATCGCGCGCCCAGGTGATGATGCCAACAATCCATGGCTGAACCTGAATGTGCCACAAGTGCCCGCTGGGATGGAACCCATCGACTCCTTGAAAACTTTGTTTGAGGAATTCAAAAACCTGAACAACTTGGACGAAGCCAAGCCCGGCATCGTGGTGTTTCCCAATCCGGCAAAAGGAGGATTTCAAGTTTTGTTGCCCGAAGCCCTACAGGGGGTTGGCAAACTGGAATTGTTTGATTTTTCAGGCAAGCTTGTGCAATCGATTCCAATTGGCGCTGGCCAAAGGCAATTGAACTTCCTAGTGTCCGAAAATTGGTCAGCAGGAAATCATTGGATACGATTGACTGGCCCGGATGTGTATTGGGGAAGCAAAATCGTACTAGAGAAATGAGAAATTGATTTTCCGGGAGGGGGCACAGTCCTTTCTGTGCAGAATAAAAAACTCCCTTTTTCGGGGAGTTTTTTTGTTTATCCTAGGTAGGCTACCAAATGCTTCCGTGCTGGACTGTTGCGAAGCTTTCTGAGCGCTCTGTCTCGAATCTGCCTGATTCTCTCGCGGGTGAGCTCAAACTCATCGGCAATGTCTTCCAATTTCATGGGATTGTCACGTCCGATTCCGAACGAGAGCTCCAACACTTCACGCTCACGCGGGTGCAATTTCTGAAGGCACTCGTCCACAGCTGCAATCAAGCTTGCACGGACAATTTCATCATCAGCGGCAGGGCTATCAATTGCAATGACGTCTTTGAGACTACCCTCTTCCCCATCCACCATCGGTGCATCCAGGGAGACGTGCCTTGCACCTGCAGCCAACACCATCTCTACTTCCTCTTCCGGGCGATCGACGAATTCCGCCAACTCTTCCGTGGAAGGCTCACGCCCGTTTTCTTGCGTCCACCTGATGCTAGCCTCTTGCAGCTTGCGGAGGTCTGCCATTTTATTTTGGGGCAAGCGGACCATGCGGGACTGGGTAGCAATGGCGTTGATGATGGATTGACGAATCCACCAAACGGCATAGGAGATGAACTTAAATCCTCTTGAATGGTCGAACCTTTGGGCTGCTTTGATGAGACCAACGTTTCCTTCATTGATAAGATCCTGAAGGGTGAGTCCGAAACCTTGATATTGTTTGGCAACCGAAATCACGAAGCGAAGGTTGGCCTGAACGAGTTTTTCAAGCGCAATGGTATCACCTTGTTGAATCCGGATCGCTAGCTCCACCTCCTCATCCGGTGTGATTCCGTTGTAGGTACGAACCTCGTTCATGTATACACCCAGCGATTTGGACTCGCGATCGGTGATTCTTTGTGTAATTTTTAGCTGCTTCATCTTGCTGTTGCCCTTAGGTCTTGTTGAATATGGTCGAGTCTTGAAAGAATTTGATGGTTAAACGATGAGGCTTCAAAAAAAGTTTCAGAAAAAAACCGTTATTCTTATTTTTTTGTCCACAGGATTGGAAAAATTTCCGTAAGAGCCATCAAAATTTGCAAAAACAGTTTCCTGTTTAGGTTTAAAGTTGATGGAGGCCTAAAAATCAATCCTCGCCTCTTGCTTCAATTACAAGTTGAAAGGGCGATTCACCCAAAAAGCAACGAAATTTTAAGTTGCCAATTCCTGTAACAGTCGCTTTGGACGGCCACAACATACCAACTTAAGGCGGTTTTACCATCAATTCTCCTCCAAAAAGCGTGCTGTTTTTATCCACATCAACCTTTAAACCAAGTGCAACCGAGATATTTGTCTCATGTCACAATCCGGCAGCCGTCCATCCATTTCGGTTTTGTTTGAAGACCCACAATTTGTGGCGGTGCACAAGCCTCCAGGCATGCTTGTTCATCGTTCCAAGTTTGCCACAGACAACCATACTCTGATTCAAGCCATGCGGATTCAGCTAGGCTACAAGGTTTTTCCCCTTCATCGTTTAGACAGGGGCACGGCCGGGATTGTCCTGTTTGCCAAAGATTCAGAATCCGCATCTGCGTTGGGCAAGGCCATCATGGAGCATCGTGTGGACAAAAAGTATCTCGCCATCGTAAGGGGCTGGATCCCCACAGAAGGGGTGATCGACCATCCATTGGATAATGAATTGACCGGCAAGTCGCAGGATGCAGTCACACATTACCGATGCTTGGCCCAAGCAGAATTGCCCATTCCCGTAGACCGTTACGCCACGTCCCGCTACAGTTTGGCAGAAATTACCCTTCAGACCGGACGTTTGCACCAAATCAGGAAGCATTTCCGTCACTTCAGGCACCCAATCAACGGAGACAGGAAACATGGCGACCGGCACCATTGCAACATGTGGAGGGACAAATTGAACATCACCGGCATGATGTTGTTGGCTTGGAAAATCAAATTCCTCCACCCTACAACCGGATTGGAAACCGAGGTGCAGACCACCCCTCAAGGCCATTTCCAGCATGCCTTGGAGATTTTGAATTGGCAGGGTCTGGAGCATTTCCAAATCCCCCAAACCGATTCACCCAACACCCACCCTACTCCTTGACCTCATGAAAACTTCAGTCATTAATCCCATCGTCTGGATTCTCCTTTTTGGAGGAATGATTTCCTTCTCCTACACCGGTTGCAAGCATCGTAAAAATACAGTTGGGTCAAATCAAGAGCAGCATTTGTCCACCACCGAGGATGTTCCAGCCGTTCAATACCGCGTGCAGGGCTTGGTCATGGTGCGCAAACCTTATTGTGGGGGGGCTGCTCCTTCTGAAGAAATCAAAAAAAAGTTTGGCCCTGAACCGGGCCACAATTTGGTGTTTTGGGTGCAATCCCAATCGACCGACAGCACCAAATCGACGTTTGAACCTGTTTCGATGAGGACTGATACCTCAGGAATATTCAGCTTTGAATTGCCAAGCGGTTCGTATTGCCTCAAATTGGACGAGAGAACACATAAATTGAACCCGCGCCTCCTTGCTGAGAGCAAATTGGAATTTGATCCCGAGTGTCAGGCTGAGTACGAATCGGGCTGTGATTTGAGATTTGAAGTCAAGGACCAATCGTTGGAGCTGCCACCAGTAATGCTCGTCAAAAAGTGCAACAACCCTTACTTCAGCCCCTGTGTGCGCTACACCGGACCGATTGCAAGGTAGCAGTCCAAACAAAAAACAGTCCGAAATTCACAGACGTTTCCCCGCGACCATCAACATATGTGTTTGGGGCCAAGGCCTTGCTTCCAGGTCATTTCCAACCATTCTGTAGAGTGCGACCTTCCCCTCGTACCTGTTGCGGACCAACCACTCGTTGGTGTAAGCTCTGGAATTGGATTCGATGACGTATCCTGCATTTTCCAATCCTGATTTCCAATCCGAGAAGGACCAAAAGCAGAACTTCTCATGCATTTCGCTGAGCCAGTTTTCACAGTAATCCTTCTTGCTGATGAATTCCATGGCATCTCGCAGGCTTGTCCGCACATAGGTGGCACCATGGTGTTCTACCCACTCGAACGACACACCATCTCCCTCTTTGTGCCTAAAATCCCGTTCGAAACGTTTCAATAAGGTCAAGGTGCTCAACCCTTCCAAGTAAGCTTGTAGCTCTTTCCTTTCCTCGATTTTGGTTTCCCAATCCTCGGTTCTTCCATCAAGCGGGTTTGCCCACACCCAGACGGTTTCATCCCCGTTTTCCGGTCCAACTACATCTCGGTTCACCCAAACCCCGCCAGGTGCTAATTCTGAATAACGATTGGCGATGAAGGAAAGGAGATCCGCATGGCTTCCATAGCTCTCGATTTCATGTGTAAGAGACGAAGTGTGGATGGTATTCATGGAATTGGCGGCGAAGCAAAGGCCAGTAACAGCATTCTTTTGGGCAAAAAACACGTTTTGATTCGCGAATTCACCATTTTCCTTCCTTTGGTTACAAATCTGGTAAAATTGGCGGGCCACTTCGATTCCGAAGAAATCACTCTCCCGGAATTTTTCCTCTCCACATGCTAGCTTGATCCATGAACCTACCGCACATCCAATGTCACCAATCCTGCCAGGACGTATGAATGGAGCGGTTTCGCGGTATTTCATTTCGGCGATTTCGTCCATTTCCCGAACGTAGGTGTTGTAGTCACGGGTCAAAGTCAAGTCTCCATCGGCGCTGATCATGTCATCCTCCATGAGTCGTTTGACCTTTTCTCCCAGACCGTAACGCGACCAAAGGAGATAACTGGCTTGGTGCATGTATTGAAAAACCAAGGGGTCCCTGCGCCAATCACCGGGTGCTTTGGCAATCGATTCGACCAATTCCCATGGGGTCTTAACTCCAGACCTAAGTAAGCCGCGTTTCTCTAATTCAGCCGGAAGGATTTTGAAACCCATTTCTTCATACATGGTCAAAACCGGAGAGGAACACAAAACAACCGTATTGTCTGGATTCATGTCCACCAACCCCTCGCTCTCATGCCTGATTTTCTTGATGGTGTAGGCTGCGAAATCGTCGGATTTGCCAATGTCGTCGATTGGAAACACATAGCTTGGAATCCCCAATTCTTGTGCAAAATCCATGATGGCCATTGCACGTAGGTGGAAGGGAATGGGGTTTCTGCGGGTATTGGCATGATTGGCCGAGGTGACAGCGAACACCAATTTTCCGACAGGTGCCGGAAACCCAAGCGAGCTCCCGTCCACGTCAGGCTCATGCTCCAAGCCCAATTGAACAAGTTTGTAGAGGTATTTGAATTGGAAATCCGTGAGCAGGTGATGTCGCCCGGGAATGAGTACGGTGATTGATTTTTCCATCCCCTAATTTGGAAAACTAAAGGGGGGAAACCAACTAAAAGCGGAGTTTGAAGTTTGTTGCTGCTGAGTAAATGAATGCGTCAGCGCCCATTTCTATAAAGGGGTACCGAGAACGGGACTCGAACCCGTACGGCCTTTCCAGGCCACTGGATTTTAAGTCCAGCGCGTCTACCATTCCGCCATCTCGGCTCACAAGGAACGAGTTGTAAAAATACCCGATGGAAATCCCATTAACAAAAAATGCCAGCATTAACTGGCACTTTTGAGCGGGAGACGAGACTCGAACTCGCGACCCTAACCTTGGCAAGGTTATGCTCTACCAACTGAGCTACTCCCGCAATCGGACGACAAATGTAGGGACGTTTTGTTTTTTTTCAAACAAATCGGAAAGGTTTTTTCAATGGAAAATGATTCTACTTCTCAAGCATCTCATTTTCAGGCGAAAAAATAAAAGTTCGGATGGGCGAAAATATCACCCAAGGTCCGTGTCCAACAACGCCAATTTGATTTCCTGAAGCTTGAGCAAAGCCTCAACGGGTGTCATCCGATCCACGTCCACCCCACTCAAAATGTTTCGGATTTTGAGGGTATCATCGTCCTTGAGCTCGAACATATTCAACTGGATGGATTGCTGGCTTGAAAAACGGACCCTTTTGGCCACTTCCTTGTCTTGGAGTTTGTTTTGCTCAAAATGAGACAACAATTCTGAAGCTCTCTCTACAATTTTTCGCGGCATGCCGGCCATCTCGGCCACGTGGATACCAAAACTATGCTCACTTCCACCCGGAGTCAGTTTCCGCATGAAAATCACCTTGCCATCCAATTCTTTCACCGAGACATTGTAATTTTTCACACGCTCCATGCGTTTGGAAATCTCATTGAGCTCGTGGTAATGCGTTGCAAAAAGTGTTTTAGCGGCGCATCGCTTGTTTTCGTGCAGAAACTCCACCAAAGCCCATGCAATTGAAACTCCGTCATAGGTACTGGTTCCGCGGCCAATTTCATCGAGGAGAATCAAACTTTTGGGGGTGGCGTTGTTGACAATCCTTGCTGTTTCATTCATTTCCACCATGAAGGTGCTTTCCCCCGCAGAAATGTTGTCGGATGCCCCAACTCGGGTAAAGATTTTGTCCACCAAACCTATTTTGGCCGAGGAAGCAGGCACAAAACTGCCGATTTGCGCCAACAAGACAATCAAGGCGGTTTGCCTCAATAAGGCACTTTTACCAGCCATGTTGGGTCCTGTGATGATGATGACCTGCTGGGACTTGTTGTCCAAAAACACATCGTTGGGGATGTAGGGCGTCTCCCTTGGCAACATGCGTTCAATCACGGGGTGTCTTCCGTCTCGGATATCTATTTCATCACCGGCATGCACCTCAGGCCTGGTATAGGCAAAGGATTTAGCAGATTCGGAAAATGAAAGCAGAACATCCAATTGGGCAATCAAATGGGCATTGACCTGGATGTCGAGCAAAAAGGGCTGCAGATTTTCCAATAGTTCCCCGTAAATGCGGGATTCAATTGCGGTGATTTTCTCTTCCGCGCCCAATATCTTGTCTTCATAGGCTTTGAGCTCATCGGTGATGTACCGCTCGGCATTGGTAAGCGTTTGCTTTCGGATCCAATCCGAAGGCACTTTCTCTTTGTGGACGTTGGTGACCTCCAAGTAATATCCAAAGACCTTGTTGAAGCCAATTTTGAGGCTACTGATGCCACTTTTTTCCTGCTCACGCCGCTGCATAGCCGACAAATGGTCCTTGCCGTTTTCCGAGATTGCCCTCAAATCATCGAGCTCTGCATCGACCCCATTCCGCACCACGGCACCTGAGCCCAAAGAGTTGGAAGGATCATCATGGAGCACTGTCAACAAGATGCCCCGGGCTGGGTCCGTATCCCTGAATCCCTTCCCCATCACGGTGGCCAAGGGTTTGCCTAGCGATTCTACCAATTGCGAAATGGGCGCAATCAAGCCCAAATGATTTCGGAGCTGCATGGCCTCACGCGGTGCCATCCTCCGTGTTGCCAATTTGGCCACCAATCTTTCCAAATCACCGATGGATTTGAGATGCTGGGCCAATTCCACCGCCGAACGATTGTCTTTGAGAAAGGCCTCTACAACTTGCTGCCGACCCACAATGGCTTTGGCGTCCTTGAGCGGAAACAAAATCCATTTTCGAAGGAGGCGAGCCCCCATGGGAGTGCAAGTGTGGTCGATGATTTCCACCACGGACTTCCCATCCGGATGCGAACTCCGCACCAACTCCAGGTTACGCACCGTGAACGGATCCAACCAAACATGGTCTGAATCGTCAAATTTTCGAAGTGATGATACGTGTTGGATTTGGGATTGGGCACTTTCCCGCAAATAGTGCAAAAGGGCTCCAGCCGCCACAACACCCGGGAGGTCATTTTCCACACCAAAGCCTTTCAGGCTTTTGGTACGAAAATGTTCATTCAGGATTTCTTCCGCATAGGCATGCTGGAATACCCAATCTTCCAAACGTGTCACATACGCCTTATCCCCAAAATCCTGCCGGAAGCGCCGCATGTCTTTCCTTGGCACCAACACCTCCGACGGAGACAGTGTATGGATGAGCTTTTCAGCTTGCTGCATTCCGGTACCCAAGCAAAAAAACTCCCCGGTGGAAACATCCGCAAAAGCCAAACCGACAGCATCTCCATCGAAATGGACTGCAGACAGGAAATTGCTTTGCCGACTTTCTAAAATTTTATCAGAGAACGCAACACCGGGCGTGACCAGTTCGGTGACTCCTCTCTTCACGATTCCCTTGGCTTGTTTGGGGTCTTCCAATTGGTCTACAACCGCCACCCGTTGGCCTGCCCGTACCAATTTGGGCAGATAATTATCCAGACTGTGATGCGGAAAACCCGCCAATTCCAAGTCACTGCCACCATTGTTGCGGCGTGTTAGGACGATTCCTAAAATTTTGGAAACGACTACCGCATCTTCCCCGAAGGTTTCGTAAAAATCACCAACCCTGAACAACAATATGGTGCCGGGATGCTTGGCCTTGATGGCATTGTACTGCTTCATCAAGGGAGTTTCCTTCCCTGCTCCGTCTGTTTCGGATTGCGGATTTTTAGCCATTTCTACCAAAGGGTCATGAATCGGTAATCGACAGCCCTAAAATTTGCAATTCCAACGCTGTTGGCCACTGCCAATTTGTCCACAGACTAGGGAAACAAAAAAAGGCGCCCCCATGGAGCGCCTTCAATTCTTATCGCAGTCTCAGCGAAGCGGCCTCAATGCCCGCTCTTCCGGCAAGACGGTGGTGTTTTCACCTTTGGCCATGTCCAAGAATGAATAACCTTTGGACTTCCAGTCATCCACGTTTACACTGAATGTTTCCTTGGCAAATTTAAGTTCGCTTTGGAATTGACCGATTTCGCAATGTTCCAAAAAGCCTTCTTGACCGGCATGGAATACGAATTTGGAAATGTTGAGAGTCTGAGGGTCGATGGTAATCAAGTGGCTTCCTTGGGAAACGGAGCTTCCGGACTCCACCTCGATGGCCAAATCTTCTCCTTTTGAAGCCACAGATACATGCTCGCTTTGCAAATCCAACCTGAGCATGCGGATGGCTTGCACCACCGCCGGGGCTTCGTAAGGATCATAATGACGACGTTTGATTTTTCTGTCACGATAAAAAACCTCCCAAAGGTAGGTGCCATCGCCAATCATCTCCCGATCCTCCAGTTGCAGGCGGAACATGTCCCCGTGCACCCAAAAGTTTCCAGCGTGGAGGGTACCGCCCTTCTTCTCCCATTTCATGACACCGAAAAAATCCTGATCGGCGGCAAATTTTTCTTGTGCGGCAATGAAATTTGTCTTGGGGTCCATGGACTTCTGAGCCCATGCTTGGGTCTGAGCCAAAAGGCACAGCATCAACCCTATGCGCAGCATGATTTTCATAGTCGAAAATTACTTCAAACATCGTGCCCAACCAAAAGGTTTTTTAACCATTCGCGTTCGAAAATCCACAGTTGACCAAAGACTGTACCCGTCAATGGACGAAAGCGCTTTCCCATTACCTTTGCCTGCATGAACACGGAAAGGCGAAAACTCAAAATGGACGAACTGGGCCGCTTGGATGCAGAAGGGTTCAGAATTGCACCCAAAAATCCCATGGTGGTTGTTTTGGACGGAATCCGAAGCAAAAACAATGTGGGCGCCGTTTTCCGCAGCTCCGATGCGTTCAGGGTCGAAAAGTTGTACTTGTGCGGGTTCACTCCCACACCTCCGGACCGGGACATCGCCAAAACCAGTTTGGGAGCCGAAAGCAGTGTGGAATGGGAGCACGCTGCCGAAATCCTGCCCCTGATTCAGAAATTGGCCTCTGAAGGATACAAGATCGTTTCCGTGGAACAGACAATCGGAAGTGTGATGCTGCCTGATTTTCGACCCGGACCCCATGAGAAATATGCAATTGTGCTTGGTAACGAAGTCGGCGGTGTGGAACAGTCCGTCATCGATCTCAGTGATTGGGTCGTTGAAATCCCGCAATACGGCACCAAACACAGCCTCAATATCTCCGTGGCCGCAGGCATTGTCTTGTACGCTTTTTCAACGCACTTCAAACCATAAAAGTCAAATTTTCAAGCTGATTTGGCAGCTGGTCCCTCGGGAACATCCATGCCCACAACAGTGTATTTCGAATCGTTTCGGATGGCATCGATGACACCTGAGGCAATCTTTCCGGATCCCACCGTTTTCCTATTGAATCCAACAGAATCGAATCCGATGGAAATTGTCCGGTAAAGCAATCTCGGGATGTCGGGAAAGGGATCCCTAAGAAAATGGCCGGGAATCAGGTCCAAATCCCCCAAAGAAAAGAGTTGAAAATAGCGGCAAACCGGCGAGTGCTTCATGACCTCCCCCACCAAAACGTTGGCAAATTCCGGAAGGGTACTGGCCTGCATGTGCGCGATGGCCAATGTTACAGGACCGTGAACACGGATTGATTCACGGAGTTCCAACTTGAAATCATGTACATCGCTGTAGTCCACTGAAATGGGATTGATTTTCCCCCCAAAAGATTGGGCCTCGGCCTTCAAGGCGGTGAGAGAATCTTGGTTCAATCCCACCACGGACACCATGTTGTCATGGCGTGCCAAAAACAATGAAACCTCTTTCAGGGCGCCCGATTCGCCAATAACCA
>Ga0209972_10002379_pt1 | contig 15457 bp, 9 predicted proteins | sample NOAtaG_7_FD_187302 | JGI IMG/M metagenome (GOLD analysis project Ga0209972, IMG submission 187302) | Freshwater lake microbial communities from Lake Erie, under a cyanobacterial bloom - NOAA_Erie_Diel1S_2200h metaG (SPAdes) (version 2) | ecosystem: Environmental > Aquatic > Freshwater > Lake ... | reverse complement strand
CCTTGCCCGCAGGGCCCATCGGACCAACCGGACCAGCCTTGCCCGGCAGTCCATCTTTACCCGCTGCACCTGGCAGACCTGGCTTTCCGTCCTTGCCCGCAGGGCCCATCGGACCAACCGGACCAGCCTTGCCCGGCAGTCCATCTTTACCCGCTGCACCTGGCAGACCTGGCTTTCCGTCCTTGCCCGCAGGGCCCATCGGACCAACCGTACCAGCCTTGCCCGGCAGTCCATCTTTACCCGCTGCACCTGGCAGACCTGGCTTTCCGTCCTTGCCCGCAGGGCCCATCGGTCCGACTGGACCAGCCTTGCCCGGCAGACCATCTTTACCGTCTTTACCATCCTTGCCCGCCACGCCTGGCTTTCCGTCCTTCCCCGCAGGACCCACAGGACCCGCGGCACCGGGCTTCCCTGGCAACCCATCTTTACCGGCTGGCCCCACTGGACCCGCTGGACCTGGTTTGCCGGGCAGCCCATCTTTGCCCGCAGGACCGACTAGTCCAGCAGGACCTGGCTTGCCAGCCAACCCTTCCTTCCCATCCTTGCCATCCTTACCCGCTGGTCCAGGAGGACCGGAAGGACCCGCCGGTCCCGCAGGCCCCGGCTTCCCCGGCAATCCGTCTTTTCCATCTTTCCCCGCCGGACCCGGAGGGCCGGCTGGCCCTGGCTTGCCATCTTTTCCAGGCAATCCCATCGGGCCAGGGGTCCCAGCCTCTCCCTGCAATCCACGCAACCCCGCTTCGCCCTTGAGAGAGGTGAGCTGTGTCGCACCGGTCAGCGAAAGCCCCTTCGGTCGGTAATCGACCCAGTGCCGATGGTCGTCGTCCCAAATCCAAAGAATCCCCTGGTTCTCCTGATACCAGGCATCCCCCAACGCACCCACCTTCGGAAGATTATCCCGCTCGTCAACCAAGCCTTGGATGGTCCGCACCGGCGGCAGCTTCTTGGTCACCACATCTAGCTCCAAAAAATAAAGAATCGACTCATGAGAAAAGTGCCACGTTGAAGATCTCTCGCGATGATGACTCGCTCGACGCGCTGCCGGACCGCAGTACAAACCGTAGAGTGCAAAAGATCTCTATATCTCCTTCAAATTAACAGCCAAACCAGCAATTTCAACATAGGCAACATGGGAGGGTAGCGAAAATTAGCAAATTCGGCGTCACGGGTCGCCTGGGAGGCGATCCTGGTGCAAAAGAGCTGCCCATGGGTCCAGAAGGGCTACCGATGGTAGAGGAACTCTCGACTGCTCATGAGGCTCCAGTAGAAATCCTCCACCGCCTGTCGCTGTTCCTCTTGGGGCACCTGTGTCAATTCGCTCACCAATTCCCGAAGCTCCGCTTCGGTTGGCTGGCGACTGAGGGTTTGCAGGAATGCCTTCCGGACCATGCCTTCGGGATTCCCTGCCAGCTCCGCCAGCGCCAGATCGACCACGCTACCAGTCTGGCCCAGCTTCTCATTGAGCGTCTCTCCGTTGCTTAGATGCAACACTTGAATGACGCTCGGTTCATTGCTGCGTTCGCAGTCGCAGGTGATGCGCCGCTGGTGCCTTCCGAATGTCTTCAAGAAAGTGCTTCGCACCGCCGAATCGTGCAACTGGATCGCTCGGGTTCCCTTTGGATAAGCATCCGTCGGTTTGCGGTCCGCCCCTGAAAACTCGATCTCCTTGAACTCCTGAGGGACACCAGTCACCTGACAGATCGCATCCAATAGCACCTCGGCCATCAATCGACGAGGGTAGTAACGCGTGAACTGCTTTCGATCTTGCTCGTTGTAGACAGTGGCTTCGCTAGCGCGCTGATATGTCTCCGACTCGAGAATCAACCGCATCAGCGACTTGAGATCATAGCGATGATCGATCAGGTGCTGTTCCAGGGCCGCGATCAACTTTGGGTTGCTGGGCGGATTGCTCGCGCGGAGGTCATCCACCGGTTGGATGATACCGATCCCGAAGAAGTTGGCCCAAACGCGATTGACGATCGCTTTGGTGAAGTAAGGATTCTCCTGGGAGACCATCCAGTCGGCCAGCGCCACGCGGCGATCGGCTGGACTATCGGGATCGATCGGAGGAGCGTCCAGAGGAGCTGGCGGTTGCGGCTTCCCCTTGGAGGGTTGAATCACATCCCCTTGTTCCAGCACAACCACCGTCCGTTTGCCGTCGCCATCGCGACCATCCCCACCCCAACCTTTGGCGCGCACTCGAGCGAACAGATTGGCCATGCCGTAGTACTGATCGTTGGTCCATTTCTCCAGCGGATGATTGTGGCACTTGGCGCATCCGATCGAGAGTCCCAAAAAGGCCTGGCAAGCATTCTCCGTCATCGACTCGGGATCCTGGTGCAGCGCATAAAAATTGGTCGCACCCTGTGTCACCGATTCCCCCTGAGCGGTCAGGATCTCGCGAACCATGGAGTCCCAGGGGGTGTTGGCGGCCACATGCTTTCGAATCCATCCGTAATACGCTTGGATTGGTTCGGGTCTCAAGAGATTCCCGTTGAGCATCAACAGGTCGGACCACAGGTAACTCCAGTAGTCGACAAACTCTGGCCGTTCCAGCAACTGCTCGATCAGCTTCGATCGTTTGTCGGCCCCTGGATCCTCCAGAAAGGCAACCACCTCCTGCGGCTCGGGGATTCGCCCAATCGTATCCAGGTAAGCGCGCCGCAGAAACTGTTCGTCGCTGCACCGGGGAGAGGGCGCTAGATTCAACGCCCGCCACTGCTCCATCACTGCCTGATCGATTGGGTTGGTGATCGGGAACTCCGCCAACAACGACTCGGGTGGCTTGTTCGCATAGGGCACCATCACCTCCGCCAGGACGATCCGGCTGGCAAACCAGACGACCACCGACCCAACCCCAGGCCCGACGATCGCCACGCGTCCGTGGGGATCGACCTTCGCGACCGCCTCATCGGTGGCGCTGAACTTGGCCCAGTGCGTCACATCTTCCATGCGTCCATCGCTGTAGCGAGCCCGCACCACCAGCGACTGTTCGGTCGATGGCAGTCCCTCAAAACTTGGTGGCCAGACTTCCAGCGCCTCGACCTTCGGCTCCTCTCGAGCACTGGGCGGCGCGCCGGCGGCGATCCACTGGGCTAATCGCTGATAGTCCCTGGAGTCAGGTGGCAGCCGCAAGCCGCCCTGATGAGGCACCGCGCCCGATGCTTTGGCCAACAGCAAGGACAACGAAGGTTCTGCCCAGTCGATCCGTCGGCCATGATCGGCGCGCGTGATCTGATGGTAGTCAGCTGCCGGATCATATCCGCGTAGAGACAGCCGAAATCCCCCTTTCCCAGCCAACGCCCCATGGCAGGCTCCCATGTTGCAGCCATGGCGCGAGAAAATCGCTTCGATCTGGTTTCCGAATTCCGGCACCGGCGACGCATCCGCCCGTCGCACGATCACAGAAACTCGGGACTCCACTTCCTGACCGCCCGGTTGGGTCGAACCGGCCACCACTTCGGTCTGCCCATCGCCGACCGCTTCGACTAGTCCATTCCGCACTCGGCATACCGATTCATTCAGCGACCGCCACGTGACCGGCCCCTCCACCTGACCCATCAGTTTTCCGTCGCCGGAAACCTGCTGCACCAGTAGTTGCTGCGAACTGTCGGCGTGGGTCAATTCCACTCGATCCGGAAGCAGCCTAGTGCTCTGCGCGAAACATGGACAAGCCACCCCCAGCACCATCATCAACGCTGCGATGCATCCCAGATGAGTCGACATCCAACGTCGCCACCAGCAGCCATCATTTCCAAAGCGATTCATCGATCCAGTCCCAGAGTATGGCAGGAAGGGGGTGAAACGGGCGGGATTCAGGGCTTCCGAAGAAGGTCCCCGATCGCAATTAGAAAAGTTCGCGTATCGGATGGAATCCAGCATCCACCAGTGGAAACGGCCGGCCTGCCGGTCCAGGCAATACGCTTTCGACATCCAAACCAAGGCTATGAAAGATGGTCGCGATCACTTCCGGTGGTTCGGTGGGGCGGTCAGCCGGCACCGCACCAATCGGGTCGCTGGCGCCAATCGCTCGACCTCCCTGCACCCCACCACCCGCAAATCCCACCGTGAAACATTGCGGCCAGTGATCCCGGCCACCAGCCGGGTTGATTTTGGGCGTCCTGCCGAATTCAGCCAGGTTGCACACCAAGGTATCCTCCAGCAAGCCTCGCTGATGCAAGTCCTCCAGCAAGGCCGAATACCCCTGGTCATAGGTCGGTGCCACAATCGTCTTCATCCCTTCGACCGAAGTGAAGGGTTTGCTGCCATGAATATCCCACGTCAACTCATCGAAGACCGTCAGGAAGGTATTGATCGTGACGAACCGAACCCCCGCTTCGATCAGCCGGCGAGCCAGCAGGCAGCATTGACCGAAGCGATTGCGGCCATAACGATCCCGTACCGCTTCCGGTTCCTTCGACAGGTCAAACGCCTCGCGCGCTTGCGGACTGGCCATCAGACGGTACGCGCTCTCAAAATTCTCATCCATCAGTCGCGCCGACTCGCTGGTCTCGAAATCTTTTAGCGTCGATTCGACAACCTGCCGCATCCGTTGCCGACGGCTCAACCTCGCTTCTCCCAACGTCGCCGGAGGCAGTAGATCGGGAACCTTGAAGTTGGGCTGCGATGGATCAGCCATCAAGGCAAAGGGATCGTAAGCCTTCCCTAGAAAACCACCCGCCTGACCGTTGGGCAGGTTGCCACCGCCTCGCCCCATCGTCTCGGGCAATACCACATGACCCGGCAGATCGGATCGACGAGGCCGAAGGTAGGTCACCACCGAACCTGCATGAGGTGTATTGACTCCCCCGTTGAATTGACGCCCTGTCTGCATGATCTGCCACCCTGCATCGTGCACGGCGGCACCGCGATGAAAGCAAGATCGCACCAACGAAAATTTGTCGGCTTGCTGAGCGTGCAGCGGAAGTATTTCGGAGAGCTGAAAATCGCCCCGCGTCGCAATCGCCTGAAACGGGCCCCGAATCTCCGACGGAGCCTCGGGCTTCATGTCAAAGGTATCCAGTTGGCTGGGAGCCCCCAGATTAAAAATCATGATGCAAGACCGCTTATCCTTCGCAGGATCGACTGCCCCTTGGGCCTTGGCGAGCAGATAGTCGGGAAGCCCAAGCCCTACCGCCCCCAAGGCTCCCACCTGAAGGAAATCGCGACGCGTCGTCCCATCGCAGGTTTGAGCGATCGCGCGACTGGTGCAAGTCAACATGAGCGGGACCCCGTCACAAAAGGAGCCATAGGGGAGGGAGAGGATACCCAAGGAAGAAGCTCGCAACAGCCACCTTCCAACTCGATCCGCTCTCAGTGTACCCCTCTCCCTGCGCAGGTGCAAAGAGACCGCAACTCCTCTCCCCCCTGCCAACAACGCTCCGTTTCCCCAACATTCCAGGCGTTATCGAAGTCTTGGGGAACGTTCTTCTGCACCCAGCGGGCATCAGACGACCGGCTCGATCGTGAGGGACACCGGGAAGTCGATTAGGCAGAAATTTGACACAGCAAGTTGTCACAGCATAGATAGCACCACAACCGTGGAGTGGCGAGTCGCCGGTTGGATGCTGTCGGTAGCAACCGGACGATCGCAGCCGCATTCTTCGGGTTAGGGCCGCGGAAGGGGAGGCGTTTTTAGCGCACCAACATCTCTGCGGAAGGCATCTCTGCGGAAGGCATCTCTGCGGAAGGCATCTCTTCGGAAGGGACCATCGGCATCGCCAAATGTTCGAAGCGCAGATCAAGCGTCGAGAGGAGTCGACTGGCCGATTCGTTCCCGGGGAACTCCTGCAGCATGCGTCCTAAAGTCCTCCGCGCGGCGACCAATTCCCCCAGTCGCACCTGCGCTTCAGCCAGTTGCAAATGCCGCTCCGGTCGGTCCAAAGGCAACTGATCGCTCACCCGATCCAAAATGGCGATCGCTTCCGAATGGCGTCCAAGTGCCGCCAGGGCTAGCCCTCGCTGCAACAGCAACTCGGGATTGGCGATCGCATCGGGATGGAGATCGACCATGTGGTCGAGTGTTGCCAGCGACCGGCGCGGTCGCCCCAACTGCAGATAGAGTTCGCTGACCGAAAGCTGAACCGGCGGGTTGTCCGGCTGGCTGATCAGGGCTCGTTGGTAATGCTCCAGCGCCTCTTCCCACCGCCGCTGCACCCTAGCTCCATCCCCCATCAGACGCCAAGCGCCACTGGAACGATGGTCTTTGACGATCGCCGATCGCGCGCACTGAACCGCCATCTCCACATCCCCTCGCTCCAGATGGATCCGCCCGAGATCGACGAGGTAGGACGGGTTGTTCCCCGACAATTCCACCGCCCGCGCCATGTGGCTGGCGGCTTCATCCAGTCGTTTCTGCAGCAGGAGGGTCTGAGCGTACCCCCAGTGCGCGCGCTCGTCAGTCTGGCTGAAATGCAACGCTTCCGAAAAGAGCGCCTCGGCATCCTCATACCGCTGCCTCTCTAGCGCCTCGGCACCCCGAAGCGAAAAGGCGCGTGCATCGCGATGAGGCTGTGGATCGGTCCGTCGTGTCAGTGCGCTGCAACCAAGATTCCCTGCCAAGCAGACTAGGCCCCACCAAAGCAGTCCCCTTCCGGGCGCGATCGACCGACCCAATGGCTGCAGCCTTCGGTCCATCGATTCCACTCCCCGAGCCTCAGTGACGGAGCCATTCCCTGACGCTGCACCTGTCCGCAGCACCCGAGTTGCCGCGGACTGTAGAAAAACCACCTCTCCGCGACAAGGCTGCCCAACCGACACGCCTAGTCCGGGACTCCTCAAACACTTCCATCGAAGCCAATTGCCTCTTCCCACATTGCCAGCATTCTTCCTCCCCCGCGTCCATCCGCCTTTGTGTGAGCAAATCGGAAAGGGCGAATTCGTTCTCTGGATTCCTGTCGCTGGACTTCAGTGTCTCCGTTTTGGAATCAACAAGCCGACCGACAAGTTCCATTGCCTGCAGGGGCAAAGGGGGGCCGAAATACGGTAGCTGGGTTCCCGGTCGGCGCATGCATGGACTAGGCCAGTCGCCAGGGATCGCACCACGGAGCCTCGGGCGGCAGGCTATAATGAAGCGGTCACAGGGATGCCCCAGGAGCTTCAGATTGCTTCCGGCGCGGCATCCGCGACCTACTCGATCGATGGAATCTCCTGGGAGCATGGCAATGACAGGCAGTGGCTGGTGGCGCGAATTGACCCGATACCATTGGATCATCTTCATCGTCGCCTGCCTGGCATGGCTCTTCGACTGCCTCGACCAACAGCTCTTCATCCTGGCTCGCCAAAACGCCATCACCTCGCTCCTTGGTGAGGGAGCCGATGCGACGCGAGCCAAAACGCTTGGGGGATACGCGACATCGATTTTCGTCGCCGGCTGGGCGGTCGGGGGACTGATCTTCGGTAGCCTCGGAGATCGCTTTGGTCGCGCCAAGATGCTGGCGGTCACGGTGCTGCTCTACTCGATCAGCACTGGCCTGAGCGCCCTGTCGCAGAATTACACCGAGTTTGCCATCTACCGGTTCATCACCGGCCTGGGAGTCGGTGGGGTCTTCGGTCTGGCAGTCGCTCTGATCGCCGATGCACTCCCCGAACGCGCCCGCTCCAAGGCACTCGGTTGGCTCCAATCGCTCTCCGCCGTCGGCAACGTCACCGCCGGACTGATCAGTCTTTCTCTGGCGTCGGTCGCTCCCAGCGTCAGCTGGAAATACATGTTCTGGATCGGCGCGATCCCTGCATTCCTATGCCTGTTCATCATGTTCTTGGTCAAGGAACCGGAGAAATGGGTTCGCGCCAAGGAGATCGCCAAAGCCGACCCTAAGCTTGGCATGGGATCTTACTCCAGCCTCTTCGGTCACTCCCTGTGGCGGCGCCACGCACTGCTGGGGATGATTCTCTGTGTCGCTGGGGTCGTCGGTCTTTGGGGGGTCGGTTTCTTCAGCCCCGAGCTGGTCTCTTCGGCCCTCGAACGCTCACTCAAGGAGGAAGGTCTGGAAGGTCCAGCCCTCTCGGCCGCCAAAGGACGCTGGACTGCCTACAACCTGATCGCTCAGAACGTCGGCGCCTTCGTCGGGATGCTCGCCTTCGCAAGACTCGCTCAGTCGATCGGACGCCGCAAGGCCTTCGCTATTGGATTCCTGTTGGCACTTGCCTGCACGATTTTCTTCTTCCGCAACTTCAACGATCGATCGGATCTTTGGATGAGTTCCCTGATGGGTTTCGCGCAGCTGGCACCCTTTGCTGGATTTGCGATCTATCTCCCGGAACTCTTTCCGACTCGACTGCGAAGCACCGGCACTAGCTTTTGCTACAACGTCGGACGCTTCATCGCCGCCAGCGGCCCCTTCACGATGGGCGTGTTGCAGGAATCGCTCGCCAAAGCCGCCATCAGCAAGTTGCCGCCAGCGGCCGATGCGGTCTTGCAATCGCAAGCCAAGCTCGACGCGTTTCGCAATGCAGCCTGCTGGATCAGCCTGATCTATCTGGTCGGCTTGCTGGTTCTTCCTCTGCTGCCCGAGACGAAGGATCAACCCCTTCCCGAAGATCAGCCGACCAGCTGATCGCAGTGCGATCGAAATTCGATTCGCTAGTCGATCGCCCTTTCGAGTCACAGCTCGAGCGATATGACCCTCCCCGCTCGTTCCTCGCGACCCTCCCAAGGGAAGGGTGAGATCCATCGCAAGCCTTGCATCCCAACGGGAGGGTGAGATCCGACGCAAGCCAAACAGGTCCAAGAAGCAAAGCCCTAGCTCCACCTCTCGTGCGCACCCCGCCTGAGGTCCAGATCGAACAACAAAAAAGGGGTTGGCTCAAGCCGCCTAGTGGCTGAGCCAACCCCTTTTTACCGTGAAAGTGGGCCTGACCCTCGTGGGTGAGGGATGTCTCGCGGCAGGGTTGCTGCCTGACGCCTCTAAGGTCACGGTGCTTCCGTGTCTTGTCGTCCTAGCGAAGTCTACTCGCTAACCATCAGAGCAACTCCACTCTGATCTTTGGGGTGATGGATTTTTCTATGGCAGCGGGTGTGCTGCATCGGTTGGAACTGGTTATCCAACTCCCGGCCATCCTTCCCGACACAGGCCAATCATTGCACTCCGCGTGCCAATGTCAAATCGCTGGAAAAAAGTTTCTAAAGAGCCTGAAAATAGACCGCCTAGGCAAGATAGATGGCTCCATGACCTCGCCATCCCACCTTCGCCTTGTAATCTTTGCAACGCCCGGAATGAAAAAATTACAAACCGACTCAAGAACCAACCACCACCTGAATGGATATCGCAATGCTAGCGATTGCAACTAAGCGGCTGGTTACGCAGGAAACTCCTCCAGGGAAGGAAGTCCTGGCAGAGTCTGCAGGCCGTGAAGGACCATCGCACGAAGCAATCCACGATGCTTCTCAAACTCCCGATCCTCCGCCTGCATCTGCACCAGGTAGGTGTGCTCCCCCAGTTGAAAACTGAGCAGCCGGGAGGTGACGATCAGATCGAGCACAAAAAAGGTCAAATCGCATCCAAACGACTCGCTGTCCCCGAGATCAAAAAGCAAATCCTCCTGCTCCACCTCATCAAACTCTTCCCGCATCGACCGAACTGCCTCCTCCAGAAGCTGATCCGGCTCCCGGCTGGCTGGATACCTGGAGATATGCAGCACTGCCGTCTCTGGGCTCTCAAACGACACCGCGTCAATCGCCAGTGGATCCTCCGCCATCTCCACAATCCGCCAATTGTCCGGGTAATGAAAGCTCATTCCCAGCCCCTGGTACGTCTTCGGCATCCTCTTCTCCCAGCTCGCTTCTCAACCGCTCTGCCCAACACTTCACCGTCCGACTCACGCCACCGAATTCTACGCGCCGACGCCCCGTTCCGTCAGCACCTGCAGCCCCACGGTACAGGCCCAAACGGCCGACACAGCAAATGCCGAAGGCGATAACGACCGGTTAGGCAGGATCTTTCTTATCCACTTCTTGCCTAAGGCATGTCGACCGGCGGGCCGCATCGCCCCTCCGCGGCGGATCAAAAATTCGTACCTAGCACCAATGGAATACCGATCCCAAGAGAATCACGGGCGGGACGCCCGTGCCACGAAGAGATGCCCGTGCCACGAAGAGATTCAGCCAGTCCCTCTCTGTGACTCCGTGCCTCTGTGAGAGGCAAATAGGCGGTCTAGATCTCACGGAGGCACAAAGGCACAGAGATCCGGAAGAAATCGATCGGTTGCCACAAAGAGACCGGGTTATTGCTAGCTCTTTGATATCCGAGCCGATATTCCAACGGCCGGAATCATTCGCTATAAGCCTCCCCGACATACCGGCGAGGGCGGCCTTCACATTTGCGACGGCTCGCGTCAACCCCGCCCCCACGCCGACCTGTTCGTTTTCCCATCCACCGACGAGGAATCCATGGAGCCCACGCCCAACGAAGCCCATCGCGCACCGGGAAACCAAGTCGCCATCTCGCTTCCACCAACCCTGATCACTGCATCGATCCTCACCGCCGCCTTCTACGGCATCCTGGCCGCTGGCTGGTTGCCGGTCGCCTGGATCCATCGCTACGCAACGTGCCACGCCGTCGCCTACGCTACGGTCTTCCTCTTTGTCATCGTCCTGGTCCACCTCATCCGCAAATCGCTCTACTTGACCCAGCAGCGCCATGCCCTGGAACGGGGTTCGGTGGCGATCGGAAAAATCGTTGCCAGCTATGGCGACAGCAGCCGCGATATCCCGCCACGATTCTGGCTCCAGCAACTCTGGATCACCCAAAAGCAATCGATCCTCCAAAGCTGGCTTGGAAACCGTATCTCCCAATTGCTGGATCGCCAATCCAAACGTCCTGAAGGGCAGGGGGTCGAACAAGACCTGCGAGACCTTTCCGATGCCGACCACGATCAGCTTCATGACAGCTACGCACTGCTCCGTATCGCCTTCTGGGCCATGCCGATGCTCGGCTTCCTCGGTACGGTGCTGGGGATCTCCGAAACCTTAGGCCAGATGGACATGGAAAAACTTTCCAGCGGCTCCCAGGAAGCCCTCAACGCCATGACCTCAGGGCTCTACGTCGCCTTCGATACCACCGCCATCGCGCTGGCCCTGACCATGGTCGGTATGTTCCTTCAGTATGCGGTCCAGCAAAGCGAAACGCGCTGCCTGCAGACAATCGATCGATCCTGTCAGCACCATCTAATGGGTTGGCTGGATGGCCAAAAGGAAGTCTCCCATCCCGACATCCGCCATGTCGCCGAACAGATGGCCAACCAGCTCAGCAAAGCCCTCCTTCAGGCGACCGCTCATCAAGCCGACTTCTGGCAAAACAGCATCGAACAGGCAAAAGAGCGATGGACCGGCGGCGCGCAAGCCACCTCCGATCTCCTCCGCTCCCAACTCGATAGCTCGCTCCACAACAACCTCTCCCAACTCCATCAGCACTTCATCCAACTGCAGCAGGCGACCAGCCAGCGATGGGTGGAGCAGCAGGATGCGATGGAAAAGGTGATGCGAGAGCCGCTAGAGCGACTGGCTGACTGCATGAAGGCGATGGAACAGCAGACCCAACGGATGATCCAACTGGCCGATCGCAGCAGTCAACTGGAAGAACGCACCGGCCAACTGGCTCAGCACTCCACCCATCTGGAACAACTCGACCAGTCGATGCAGCAGACGCTCAAGCGATTGGTCGATGTCGATCGCTTCCACGAAGCCGCAATGGCGATGACCGAAGCGGTCAGCTTCCTCTCCTCGCAGCTGGAACGGTACGGAAAGGTCGATTCCGCTGCCGACTCCACGAACAACTCCCCTTCACCCAACGTCCTTCCAATGACCCCCAGGAGGCGGGCTGCATGAGCGGCCGAAATGGGCGTCGCGAGACACTATCGCCTTCGCTGTTTCCTTTCCTGGCGGTGCTGCTTTGCACCGTCGGTGCGCTGATCGTCATTCTGGTGCTGTCGGTCTTCCGCGCCAAAGCCGCCGCGCGGCAGGTGGTTGAGTCGCAGCAGCAGCAATTGGAAGAAGAGGCCGGAACGCTGGAAGTGGTCGCCGGGGAACTGGAAGGACGTCGCCAGAAACTGCAGGAAGCAATCGATCAGCAGCGCGCCCTCCTGGCCCACTTTGAAGATCACCTTCGACGCCTGAATGAGCAGTGGGAGAGGCTGCAGAAATCCAAGCAGCTGGAATCGCAAGACGCCCAGCAGCGGCTCGATAAAATCTCCCAGCTCCAGGAAAAGATCACTGCGACGCAGTCGGAAATCGACAAGCTGCGGGAGCAACTGGCCGAAAAGGAAAAGCAGGGCAAAAAGCCACCGGCATTCGCGATCCTACCCTACAGCGGTCGCCAAGGAACCACCCGCCGACCGATCTATCTGGAATGCACGTCGCAAGGTGTTCTTCTCCAGCCCGAAGGGATCCTGTTGTCGATGGAAGACCTGTCGCCGCCTCACGGCCCCGGCAACCCGCTGGATGCTTCCCTCCGCGCCATCCGCACTGAGTTCGATCGGATCGCGCAGGCCACCAGCGACCGCAGCTCCCCCTACCCACTACTGCTAGTTCGCCCCGACGGCATCGCCACCTACGCGCTGGCTCGCTCTGCCATGCAAGGCTGGGACGATCAATTCGGCTACGAACTGGTACCCGCTGCGATGCCGTTGGTCTTTCCCAAGAACCCACCCAGCATCGCACAGCGACTGGAAGCCACCCTGGCCACCGCGCGCCAACGCCATCGCCAAGCGATCGCCACCATGCCCGCTCGCTACCGCGACGGCCTGGAAGAACTGCTCCAGCAAGCCGACCCGCGAGAACCCTCCAACGACTGGGGAGATGAAGCCCTCGAATCGGCGCTCGCTTCCCCAGCCTCCGGCACCTTGCCCGCCGATCCCAATGGCGCGGGCTCTTCCCGTGGCAACTGGCAGATGGTCCAAACCGCCAACCTTCCCAGCGGAGCCAGTCCCAGCGGAACCATTCCCAGCGGAACCCTTCCTGCTGGAATCATCCCCGGCGGCTCCCCGCAAACCGATGGAGGCTCTTTTGGCTTCCCCGCTCCAGGCACCTCCGGCCTCGCCGATGCGACTTCGTCCGCGCCGAACGCTCCGATCTTCTTCACACCCTCCGCACCAGGCGACCTAGTCGGCGGATCCCCCACACCTGGCAACTCGTCCTTCTCAAGCCTACCGGGCACCGGCAACCAAAACCCATTCCCCCCAGGCGGTTCGCCTAATTCCAGCCAGAGCGGCATGGGCTACATGCCCTCGGGCACATTGGGTGGAGAGGAATGGAGTCAACCGAATCCCGGCCAATCGAATCCCAACGGATCAGGTGGCCCCTCGGGCCTTTCCGGCGGCGGCGGGAACTTCGGGGGCGGTCAGTTCGGCGCCCCAGGAAGCGGCCTGTCTGGCGGCAGCGCATCGGCTGGCGGCGCGGGCGGCGAGAACTTTGCTGGCGGCTCGGGCGGACCCAGCCCCTCCGGCAGCGCCAATCGCCCAGGCAATGCTTCAGGCTCCAGCACCCCCAATCCACTGGGCCTCTCCGGCAGCTCCTCCCCAGGCGGCTCCAACTTCAACCCCAATGACTCAATCGATCCCGAACTGGCCAGGGAGATGAAGGAAAAACAGCCTCAGGACGCGATCGGTTACCGCGACCGAAGCCCCGTCGGCCGATCCCCGTTGGTGCAATCCCCCGAAGACGACGACTCCCAGACTCGCCCTCTTTCCATCACACGAGGCCGCGGCTGGGCCGAAGCCCGCGCCGAAGGAAAAAGCACTCCGGTCGTGCGCGAAATGTACTTGGTCGCCTATCCCGATCGCTGGATGCTGCTGGAAGAGTCGAATCCGAAACGAAGCGAACGGACGATCGAACTGGCCGCTGGTCCCCGCGTCGCCGGGGAACAGCTGGGAGACTCCATCCGCAAGCGCGTCGACGACTGGGGAATCGCTGTCGCACGCGGCTACTGGAAACCCAAGCTGATCGTGCTGGCCGCGCCCCAGTCCGATTCCAGCATCCGCCGCCTGGAACGGATCCTCGATGGCAGCGGGGTACAGATCGAAGTGCGTCCCCTGCCACCCGTCGTCCCCACCCCACCCGTCCGTCGCTGATTCCACCAACCCAAACCCAAACCCAGAATAAAACACCCCTCCACTTCGGAACGCACCCAACATGGCACGCCAACGAGAACAGGATCAGGGAATCGGCGAGGACTCCTTCCTCGATACGATCGCCAATCTCGTCGGCATCCTGATCATCTTTGTCGTGATCATCGTCACTCGATCGCAGTCCAACGCTCTGGCCGTCGCCCAAAAGGAAGTCGCCAGCCAGCAGGCCCTCCGCGACCAACCGCTTCAGGATGCCATCAGCCTCCAGAAGGATCTGCAAGAGAAACAAAAACGCTGGATGCAGTATGTCGAGGAATCAGAACGCCAAAGACTCCAACGCGATCAACTGCTCCAGCAGATCACTCAGGCCCAGGCCCAATCGAGCCCCGATGAAGATCCCACCGTCGCACAGCTGGCTCACCTCGAAACCACGGTGACCCAACTGGAACAAATGCGAGAAGACTTGGTCAGCCAAACCGAGGCAGAGGATAAACCGGCCGAAGTGGTGGCTTTGCGCCACCTACCCACGCCGATGGCCAAGACGGTCTTCAACAAGGAAGTCCACGTTCAACTTGCCGGCTCCCGCATCGCGGTCATCCCCTGGGACCGACTGGTCGAATCGCTCAAGCGAGAAGTCGAACGCGTCGTTCAGGCGAACGCTCGCAAGGAAGTCCTCGAAGGTCAGCTTGGCCCCGTCGGCGGCTTCCTGATGCAATACAAACTCTCCAACAAGACAGGGATGATCTCCGACGGCCGAAGCGCTGGTATGGGCCGCATGGTCGAACTGATTCGCTTTGATCTAGCTCCCACCTCCGGCGTCGTCTGGGAAACGCTCGACCAGGCGATCGGAGAAGGAGGCCGATTGAGGATGGAACTGGCGGGCCGCAACCCGAAGGAAACAGTGACCACGGTCTGGGTCTATCCCGATAGCTTCGATGTCTTCCGCCCTCTGCAGGAACGACTCTTTGAACTCGGCTTCCTGACCGCGGCCAGACCGCTCCCCCAGGGAGTCCCGATCGGCGCCGCCCCCACCGGCGCGGCCAGCGTCGCCCAATAACGAATCTGGGAAACCCAAGCCAGTACCGGCGTACAGGGTTCGCTAGGTCTGGTCCAAGAAGAACCTTCCTCTGCCTCGCACACCGACCTTCCACCTCCCGGCGTGAATCTCACGGAGGCACCAAGGCACTGAGATCCAGAAGAAATCGATCGGTCCAGTCCTTCTCCGTGACTCCGTGCCTCTGTGAGAGGCCAATAGGCAGCGTGGATCTCACGGAGACACCAAGGCACAGAGATCCAGAAGAAATCGATCGGTCCAGTCCTTCTCCGTGACTCCGTGCCTCTGTGAGAGGCCAATAGGCAGCGTGGATCTCACGGAGGCACCAAGGCTCAGAGATCC
>Ga0209972_10002376_pt1 | contig 15477 bp, 37 predicted proteins | sample NOAtaG_7_FD_187302 | JGI IMG/M metagenome (GOLD analysis project Ga0209972, IMG submission 187302) | Freshwater lake microbial communities from Lake Erie, under a cyanobacterial bloom - NOAA_Erie_Diel1S_2200h metaG (SPAdes) (version 2) | ecosystem: Environmental > Aquatic > Freshwater > Lake ... | reverse complement strand
GCAAAGCATGGTTTCGATAATCATGTTTTTGAAATAGTAGAACTTTGCACAAAAGAAAATGTGCTAGAAAGAGAGCTTTATTATGGGCTTTTATATGAAGTTTTAGGAGAGAAGGGATTAAATTGTAAATTGCCTAAGCTTGGAGAAAAGTATGAAAGCACAAGGCAAGAGACTATTGATAAGATGAAGCAATGGAAACCTTCAGAAGATACTATTGCTAAGATGAAAGCTTGGAAAAGAAAGCCCGTTAGCGAAGAGACTAAGCAGAAGTTGAGGGAAGCAAACTTAGGCAAGAAAGCGTCTGATGAAACAAAGAAGAAGATGAGCTTAAAGGGGAAAGGTAGAGTTGTTTTAGAAGAGACTAAAGAAAGAATGAGAGCTTGGAAAAGACAACCTTGTAGTGAAGAAAGAAAGCAACGGCTTAGTGAAATAAACAAAGGTAAACCTATGTTAGAAAAAACAAGGGAAGCTTTGAGAATCGCTATTACAGGAAGACCTATGTCTCAAAAAACAAAAGAGGCTTTGACTAAAGCAGTTAGTAAAATAGTATTTGACACGGCAAGTGGAATATATTATGACTCTGTAAAAGAAGCTGCACACTTATACAACATGAAAAGTACAACATTGAGAGCAATGTTAACAAAGCAAAATAAAAATAAAACAAACTTAATTTACGCATAACGATGGCTTCACTTTTTTCCCAAAATATTGGCACAAATTACAAGGGTATTCTTAATTTGAATACTTTAAACGGCAACTTAACCACTACTTTACAAGCCGTAACAGACGGGGACGGAAATTCAAGTCCTTTGCAGTTAAGTACAACGGGAGTTACAATTAATAGCGCATTAATTGTAAATAATAGTGTTGAGGGAACTACTTCGGGTAGAATGAACATTATTTCTCAATATGATTTAGCTATACAAACTGGAAACTCTGCAAGTGGAATAGGTGGTTTATTTGTAGGTGGTGCTGGTCAGGCTGCAAGCGCAAGACTGCACGTTAAAGGTGACGGAACTAATCCGAGTTTTAGAAGTGAAAATAGTGCAGCAACGCAAGGTTTTATACACTCAGTAGTAGGAGATATTAACAACCTATTTTTGGGTAGATTTGCAGATACAAACGTAGCTGGTAATATTTTTTATGATAATTCATCAGGTTTATTTACAATTAGAAATAATTATGCACCAGCACCAAATTTTGGTTTTATTGACTTAGTGCATGGCAATACAACTGCACGTATTCAAAATGGAACAAATTTATTTGCCCTTAGAGATAGCAATGTTGCCAAATTTGTTTCATCTGTTGAGGGTGGTGGAAGACACGCAAAATTCACATTAAATGGAGTTGTAACAACTTCTATTTATAATGGTGACGGCTCAAGCAATATTGGTTGGATAGGTACAGAATCAAATCATTCATTTGGTATATTAACTAATAATAATTACAGATTAATAGTAAGTAATGCTGGAAATGTATCAATAGGAACAACATCAGAAAGCGCAAGACTTCATGTAAGGGGTGACGGAACTAATCCGATTGCAAGGTTTGAGAATGGAGCAGGTACAAATTACATAAGAGTTAATAGTTTAGGAACGCAATTACAATGGAACAATTCTGATTTTTATATTGAAACTTTAAGTGGAAATACTAATATAATAAACACAGCTAATAATACGTTTATAATTCAAACAGGTACGTCAACCTTTGCTACTTCAATTTCGATGCTTAGAACAATTAGTAGTATTTCTTATGGTCAATATTTTTTAAGCAGAGATTTTTTTAATACAACAGGAACAAGTGCTTCTTTTGGCTATAAAGGTTTATTTGGTGCAGGAGCAGGTTCAGGTAATTGGGCTTTCAAAAGGCATGAATACGAAATAAACAACTCAGGCGCACAAACAGGAACGGCAACAGGTATATTCTTAAATGCTACTGAAACGGCATTGAATGGAATGGGGCATAACCTAATAGATTTGCAAGTTGGTGGGGTTAGTCAATTTAGAATTTCAAAAACGGATTCAACTATTTACGCAACAAATTATAATATTTCTGCTTCAGTATATTTAGGTCAAGCAATTGCTGTTTCAAGTAGCGGAGGAGTAAAAGTTGGAGATTCAAGGGTTAGAAGTGATGGTGACGGAAATTTAACCTTGTTAAATGATGCTGCAAATAGTTTTGGTTTATTGAAATTAGGCGGCACAACAAACGCTTTCCCAGCTATTAAAAGAAATGGAGCGGCAATTGATTTTAGGCTTGCGGATGATAGTGCGCCGTGTAATATAAGAGCGGGTAGATTAGATTTAACAGGTGCGTTATTAACAGGATTTATAAATGATACAACTAATGCTATCACTGCAATATCAATAGCAAGCACAACGGGCAAAACAACTTTCTTTGCACCATTAGCAGCAACAGCATTACCAACAACAAGACCTGCAACAGTAGGTGATTTGTATATTGATACTGCCGCAAACATTTTAGCTAATGGCGATAAAGTAGTAGGAATAAGAGTTTAAAACAATTTAATAAATAAAAATATGATACAAGCAAACGGAATCATTAAAGATTCAAACGGGGTTACAGAATACGCTAACCCATTAATTAACATTTACATGAACTCAGGTTCAAAGTTTCAACCAACTTTAGGAGTTGCTCAAGTAGGTAAAATTGTAACGCAAGGAGAAAACGAAAGTTTTAATCCAGTTGCATCAATTGGAACTTACGAATGTACATTAGCTAACCCTTCTTTTTTAGAAGTACAAGATGTAGTATTAGCAGGTCTACAAGCAGACTATCCAGAAGTAACATTTTCAATTATACCATAAAACAAAAAACAAAAAACATGGAACTAACAGTTAAAGTAGAATTAAGCTTAGACCAGTGTCAGCTAATTCTTTCGGGACTTGGAGAATTACCTGCTAAACATTCAATTGATTTGATTTTAAAATTGAAACAAGAGTTTGAAAGTCAAATTAAGGAGTCAGGTGCTGAGGAAGCAGAAGTTGTGAAATAAATTGTAAATTTACCCCGATTATGCAATACCTATTAGATAAATATGCTTCCATAGTTGTAGCTGCTTTATTAGCTTATATATCACCCATAGCAACAGCAATGTTATTTGTTGGTGGTTTGGTTATGGCCGACTTTATTACAGGCATTATTAAAGCGCACAAAGCAGGCGTTTTAACAAGTCGCAAGATGATTAAGAAGCTATACACAGCCGCAAGTTATTTGGTGGTGTTAATGGTAGTTAGAGCTTGTGAAGTATATTTTAATAGTGAATTACCTTTAATTGAACCAATGGTGGCTATTATTGCTTTAAGTGAGTTGAAATCTTTAAGAGAAAATGTAGAGGAAATTACAGGCAATGACCCGCTAAAACATTTATTTGGATTTTTACAACGTAAAGCAGAATCATGAGAATAACAGAAGTAAGTCAGGATTGCATTGATTTAGTTAAGAAGTTTGAAGGCTTTAGTGCTAAACCTTATCTATGCCCAGCAAAAGTGCCTACTATTGGTTATGGAACAACTATCTACCCAAATGGGCAAAGAGTAAGATTGACAGATAAACCTATCACAGAGGTTGAGGCAAAAGACATTTTAAAGCATGAATTAAACGAGTTTGCTAAACGGGTGGATGCAATTACCATAGACACCATTAATCAAGCTCAATTTGATGCTTTAACCTCTTTTGCGTATAATATTGGTGCTGGTGCATTAAGAACAAGTACGCTATTAAAAAGGGTTAATGCAAATCCAAACGATAAAAATATCAAATCTCATTTTATGAAATGGGTTAACGCCAATGGGAAGGTGTTAAATGGTTTAGTAAATAGAAGACAAGCAGAAGCAGACTTATATTTTAAAAAATAAATAGAGAGCATGGAAACTGAATCAGTAGAAGAGGTTTTTTATGAGGACTATGATACGAGAAGTGAAGTAATCCTTCAGTGTTATAATTCACTTATGGCAATAGATTTAATTGACACGTATGACCGCAAAATGCAGCAGAAGAAGGATAGAACTAGGCGAAAGGCATTAGAGGTAATAGACTATTATATATCCGAGATTCACGCTGAAATTTTTGACGAACAAAACGAAGATGAAGATTAACAAAGCTAAATTAGCCGAAGAGGTTCTATTAGAAAACCCAAAAATAACGGCAAACAGGACACTTGCAAAGATACTGCAAAACAAATACCCAGTAATTTTCAAGGATATTGAAGATGCAAGGGGAAGAATTAGATTTGTTCAAGGAAAAATGGGCAACACCGCTAAACAAGTTCGCAGGTTTGCAACACCTATCTTTTTAGACAAGCTAAACGCTGAAAGAGCTAAGTATGATTTGGACTTTAGGACTCAGGAAGATAAAACTCCCTATGTATTTAGCGACAATCACAACAAAGCATTAGTAATTGGCGACTTACACTATCCATACACGGACATAGAATCGTTAACTTTAGCCTTAGAATACGCATATAACGAGGGTGTAGACTGCATAATAATTAATGGGGATAGTTTAGATTTTAGCACTATATCTCGTTTCATAAGCAAGCCAAATGAAATGCGAGTAATGGAACAGATTGAAGGCGTTAAAAACTTGTTAGCGTGGATGCAAAATGTAATGGATGTGAAGATAGTTTTTCATGCGGGCAACCATTGTTATTCTCAGAGTACCAAGGTTTTAACTAAGGATAGAAGCTTTGTTTTATTTACTGAATTGACGTTAGAAGATGAGGTTGCTCAGTTTGATATTAACACAAATATAATAAGCTATGCCAAGCCAATTTCTTACGTAGCTAAGATGTATGAAGGGGAAATGTACACTATTGAAAACACTTATTCTAAACAATCTGTAACAGATTTGCATGATGTAGTAATTGGCAAGGAAAAGAAAAAAGCAAAGGATGTTGAGTTTGAAGATATTAAAAATATTCCTACTAATGGAAATATTGGCAATACTGAATACCCAATTGAAGATAATTATTTAAAACTTCTAGTAAATATTATCTGTGATGCTACAATGGTAGATGAAAGAAAGTATAAGCCAAAAAGTATAAAAAGAAGGATTCAGTTTAAGATATCAAAAGAAAGAAAGATTGAGCATTTAGAAAATTTACTAACAGATTTAAATATACCATACTCAAAGAAGTTGTGTAAAAAAACAGGTATAAATATTCTTCAACCTTACTATATTAGAATTTATGGTCAATCTGCAAGGGATATATTTGAAGACTTGAATGACTCTAAAAAGTTTCCGCTTTTCTTTAAGAAATTAAGTCGCAGACAGGTTCAATTAGTTTTAGAAGAATTAGCTATTACAGATGGACATGAAGTAGATAGCGGTGTATCTATTACTACAACTTCAAAAGAAGATGCTGATATGCTATTGGAATGTTTTATTACCAATGGTTTTAACTGCAAATACACAGAAAGAGATGCGAGGTTTAGCGGTTTTATTAATGGCAAAAAACAATATCACTTAAGAATACCTTACAACCTTGGAACAAATGGATATAAAAGCATATCTTCAAAGCATTATTCAGGCATGGTTTATTGCGTAGAGATGCCTTTAGGAACGGTAATTACTATGCTAGATGGTAAAGTAGCCTTTTCAGGCAATTGTAAGCGTATAGAAGATTATGTTTTACGTCAAGCTCCAGAATTGTATAGCGCAAATAAACTTGAGAAATTGCTGATGCTTGAAGATATGAAGATAGACTACGTTCAAGACTATAGATACATGAAGTTTGGGAACTTAAACATAGCACATGGACATCACATCGTTAAAGGTATTTTTGCACCTGTCAATCCTGCGAGGGGCGTATTTAGTAAAACTAATACATCTACTTTAATCAGCCACGTTCACAAGACAAGCTATCATCCTGAACCAGTGATGAGTGGTGGGGTTATAGAATGCTTTTCTATTGGTGCAATGACAACTGTTAACCCCGATTACAACCCACAAGTATCTAAACATAACCAAGGTTTTGCAATTGTTACAAAAGACCCTAAAACAGGCGATTTTGAGGTGCATAACAAGAAAATCGTCAATCATAAAATAAGATAAATATATGGCTACCAAAAGTAAAGTTAATGAATCAGGTAATTATACTAAGCCTAGTATGAGGAAGGCTCTTTTTGAGAAGATTAAAGCAGGTTCTAAAGGAGGAAATTCTGGACAGTGGTCAGCAAGAAAAGCGCAGATGCTCGCAAAAGAGTATAAGGCTAAAGGCGGAGGCTATACTACTAAAAAAAATAAATAATGGCAAAGACAAAAGCACAACAGAGTCTAGATAGGTGGACTAAGCAGGAATGGAGAACTCCATCAGGGAAGAAGTCTAAAGATACGGGGGAGGTGTATGCTCCTGCTGCTACTATTGCTAATTTAAAGAAGACTGAGAGTGGCAGAAAGAAATTGGCAGCAGCTAATGCTAAAAAGAGGGAGGCCACAAAACAGGGCAAACAATTTGCTAGTCATGGCTTGCATAAAGGAAAGAAATTGTAGGTATAAATATATAAAAAAACTATATTTGCTAGCATGAAATACATAGTAATAGCGTCATTTTTATTGTCTTTAGCATCTTGCTCTCCTCAGAAGCGTTTCCAGCGTTTAATTGAAAAAAACCCTGAGCTAATAAAGGAATTAGATACCAAAGTTACCATTCGTGATACCATTGTAAAAACAGATACCATCTTTATTAAGGGTAAAACTGTCGAGGTTAAGACTAATGTAGACTCTTTGATACGTAAATATACGCAAATATACGATGATTCACTCGTATCTATTTCCGTGTCCCTAGACTCATTAAAACAGCTAAAGACTAAGGTGCACATAAAAGACCGTTTCTTTGCTAGAACAGATACAATTTATTATGAAAAGGAGGTTATTGTCCCTGCAAAGATGATTGAGAACAAGAACTGGATGTACGCTTTTATAGTATCTTGGATAGTAATAATAGGTTTAACTGCTTTATACTGGAGAAAATGAAGATATTAAAAGGAATGCATTTGAGCATAGACCAATTCACAGGACTTTGGTTTGGTGCTCCTTTGGAAAAGAAAGTTGTATTTACCGATTCGTGTAGGTATAATATTGGTGAAGACCAAAAGGATTGGAATAAATTAGCGGGTATTTCATTTGGCTTTACGCCATTGGTTAAGCAGTTTCAGATGCACGAGAATAGTGCTCGTTTTGGCTGGCGTTATGACTTGCAGAGTGATATGATAGAGGTAGCTCCCTATTTATATACTGACGGCAAACGTGAGTATGCTGAGACGTTGAATTTAGAAACTTTCTTTTGTGAGATAGGTAAAGAGTATGACTTGTCTATTACGGCTTATGCTACATATGTTATGTATAGTATAGGTTCAAAGCATTGGGCTCTAGAGCAGAATATACCTGCACATAGGGGTTTCTCAGCACCTATTTACTTTGGTGGAAATAAAAGAGCACCCCATACAATAGAGGTGCTCCTAAAATAGCTGTTTATTACTACATATTCTCGACGTTACTTTATACAATTAGAATAGTAGTAACTATCTTCCCAAACACAACCTTCCGTATTGGTATAAGTTACGGCTGTATACCTACCGCTATAGCAGTAGTAGGTGTAGGTAATTGAGTTGTACCCAGTAGAGCTATACTCACTTACATTGTCTGCTGTTCCGTATGGAGCAGGTGGAAAGTTACATTCTTTTTTACACGAAGGTAGCATTATAATAGCTACTAGAATAATGATAATTGTTTTTTTCATATTAATTTAATTTATTATTTTGATTAAAGAATTTAATATATCATCCTTGTGATATAGTGTTACACATACTACAGCAATTGCTGCATACATGATTATAATTTTATGGAATCCAGTCCAATGGTCATATTTTACGTTATTCATATTTCTTTATGTAATATTATTTCTCCTTCATACGCCCAATACTTTGAAGTGTGACTCTTGTAGACCGCTGAATCATTCTTCAGCAGAGCATCCATAATCCCTTTGTCTATATTGTCTATGTCAGGCTTATTCTGGTGTGGTTTTAGGTACATTTCAGACTTTTTTTTCTTACTCCATGAGCTAGGCATCTCAATGAAGTATTCGGCCTGTAATACGTTGTTTAATTCGTATCCTTGCCTCTTTGCTTCAAGTATTAAAAAATCTTTGTATGCCCAATACTTTAGAACAGCAGGTCTTTTAGACCACTTGTCTCTCTGTGTCATCCTAGGTTTGCCTATAGGATTTATTTTAATTACTATTTCACTCATTGCTTTAGTCCCTCAGTCTACTTTTTAGGTGCTCAATAATCTTGTTAGTCTCATTGATGTAGTAGGTTTTAAAGTCTATGTGCTCTTTAAAATCCTGCTCCCATATCTTGTAGTAGACATTTCTAATTCTTTCGCTCTGGCTCTTTTTATTGCCTAGTTCTAGGTCAATATTGTCTATCATGTCTACGTCATCCTGCTCAACTTTATCTCTGTCTGTAAATAGCAAGACTCCTGAGGCATTGTGCATCTTCATTATTTGAATCTTAGCTTCTTCGGACAGGATATATGTGCTGAATGAAAGGTTGAATGAGCCGTCGTTCTTTGGCCGATAGCTACATAATGCGCTTGCTAGTATTATTTTCATTGATTAGGTGTTTGATTTTTAGATAAAGTGGGTACATGATGTCATCCTTGACAGAGATTAAATCCTCAACTACCTCTTTAGAATTAATAATAGTTGCGTGGTTTCTGCCTCCTATTTTAAACCCTATCTCTGTTAGTGAGAATAGGCCAGTCTTGTGCATTACATAGGCCAGCAGGTGTCTAGCATACATAGCTTCCCTTTTTCTAGACCTGCCTAGTATATCATGCCTATTCATGTCTGAATGTACGGATACCTCCCCTAAAATATACTCAAAGGCTTCTGTTTTAGTCTTTATTGGTGTGCTTTCTTGGTATAGAACCCATTCTTCTTCTATGTTAAACTTATATTTTTTTGATAAATACTTAATAAATTGATTCATAATTTCCCCTCTGCTGCGTTAATGCTCTGTCTAATTTTAATGTCTGTTGCGTTTTTAAAGTCTTTCAATATTTTCTTTCTAATCTTCTCGGAGTCTACTGATTCTGATTCGTAAACCTTGCTCTTCCTGACTCCATCAACTGTAAAATAAGTATTATATCTCATATTCTATTCGTACTCGCCTTTAATGTGTTCGTTAACTGTTTCATCTGCATACCCTGCTGCTTTTAATAAGCCTTTTAAAGCATCGCAAACTTCTCCTATTGATGAATCACATGGTAATACTGCTGAGAATTTTCTACCATAATGTGTTATGGTTATTATTATTTGTTCTGGTTTAATCATTTTCTACCTCCTTGTATTTTACTCTAAAACTGAAAAAATAAAATGGGTATGCAGCCATAAATTTTTTGCCAAATATATCTTTATATAAAAAAACTGCATCTCCAAAAACCTTATCCGTAAACAAATATTTTGTTCTACGCATTGTAAATCTACTTATTAGTTGTGTCATTTGTTACCTCCTGATATGTTAATTCTTGCCCAGTTAATGCAAAGTATAGGTTTTGTAATTGGTGAACGTATTTTATAAATATAGCTTGTGGCAACTGTTCACACCACAACTGAAGATATCCTTTTGTTTTGTCGCACTCAATGTGCAAAACACCTTTCTCGTATCTATCTTGATAAGGGTTAGACTGAAAGCCCAATTTTAATAACCATTCTTCTGTTAGGTAAATAGATTTTGTATATGGGTTTTCATAACATTCGTCAATTTCATGACCATCTAATATTTCCCATACTTTTTCTTTATCGGATAAATATATATAATTACCTATTCTTAGTTCATTTGGTGTCATTTGTTACCTCCGTATTTTTTTTATATATTACATTTAAATCTTTACCTTTATTTAATAAATCTAATGCTTTTTTGTAAGCATTTGCTGCATCAATTTCTATCTTAAAATATCCTAAATTAATTCTATTACCATTATAATATATTGAAGAAATATACTTTTTATACTTCTTATCATATGAAACGCCTATATACTCACTATACCCACCTTTTCTGTCTTTTGATGTATTTTCTCGTGTAGTAATTAATTGTAAGTTATCAGCACGATTATTTAATTTATTATTGTCAATATGGTCAGTAACAATTTTATGTCCATTAGATTTATGTCCTAAAAAAACCATTGCTACTAATGAGTGAACATTAAAAGTTTTTGTCTTTTGCTCTTTTGTAAGACCAACAGTTAAATACCCATTTTTTGACTTTGTTTGAGTTAAAACTTTTTCATTAACTTTCATTATTGATTTTATTCTACCAAAACTGCTTACCTGATATAGTTTTATGTAGTTTGGTATATCTTTCCAAATTTCTTGTTCCATAATAAAATAGTATGCAGCCTAACGGGTGCTAATTGATTAGACCGAAAGGAGTAATCCCCGTTAGGACTGCAATGTTTTTAAGAAGTTGTTTTTATGGATTTAGTCATAATCAATTAGCAATACAAAGATATAAAAAAATAATTAATAACTTATTTATATGTTTCGTTGTAGTATTCGTGCATTCCTCTATATCTATTATTTTGAATGTCATGACCTCCTATAAAATAAGCATCTTTTATCTGCTCCTTCTCCATTTCTTTGGCTTGTCTTTTCAATTCAAGATAATCGCTAACATCTATTGATATTTGTATTCGTCTAATGCTTACATTTTCAGAAGCATCTCCTTTTTGTTCAAGTTGCTCAATAAACCACTGAACTGCCGTCTGTTTATTTAACTCGTTTTCCATTTTCGTAAGTTCTATTGTGTAATTCAATTAATTTCTTTGCCATTGCTGCTTCTATATCTTCTACATTAAAGCCAATTAAATGGGCTGCTTTGAATAGTAGCAGAAAACAATCTGCTAATTCCTCTGCTTGTTCTGCTTTGCCTTTTAAAACAATCGCCTCTCTTAGCTCCCATATTTCGTCAGACCTTAGCTTCATTAGCACGTTTAGCCAATACTCTTCTCCAAAGGTATCTTTACCCCACTGGATGTATTCGTCAATCATTTTTTGGTTCATACAATGCCGTCATTAAAGTGTCCTAAATATAAAATGCCATTACTCCTATCTTCATCGTAAGCAAACATTAAATCAAATTTAGTAGCATAATTTTTACAAATTAATTCAATGTTTCTCCATACTTTTGGAGATGAGCAATCTGAACTAAATTCTAAATCAGAATACAAACATTTTACAAACTCAATCGGTTTTAACTCTTTTTTTTCGGGTTGCTCCCCTATTATTATTACTTTTGTCATGATTTTAATTTTGTTTTTATAAATGTGGGTCAGTTAGTTGAATTATGTCATTGCCACCGTGAGTATCAATCTCAACTGGTTTGACTATGTTGTATAATTCTGACTGATAACTGGCTATTATTGACCTTAGCTTAGCAGTTATTATGTGCCGTTCAATTGTGCATCCGTTGGCGATTATTTCGTCTGCCGTAGATTCGATTAGTTTGTATGCTTTCATATGTATTTTTATTGGGTATTAGCAAGTTATGCCCAATTCTATCGGACATCTTCACACAACTGTTTTTCTGCATAATTCCATTTGAACATATTTCCACACGCAAAGAAATAGAAATGTTCCGTTTGCTTAATAATAGCCCTTCTTTGTCCTTGAAATAAACAAGAACTGGGCATAACAGCACCCTTACTCAATGGGGGGTTCTGTGCTTCGTTGGACAATTTTTTGTTATTCATAATTTTGTGCTTTTAAGTTAATGCAGTGGTTAAAAGCCCCCACTGTGCAAGGCTACTGACCGTTTTCATCAAGATAATCTTCAAGTAAATTCTCAAAGAAAGCCACCAAGTTAAGTGATGAATGACCAGCCGAATAAATTACATTACCGTGCTGATTTTTAACAAACGTATCAGGTTCGTGTCCATCCATCCATTTTTTCACATACTGCTTAATGTGTTCTCTTTTTTGTTGTAATAAACCACCATCTATTTGGTCGCTTATTCTTTGTTCATCGTAACTCATTTTGTTTTCAAATTAAATTTAGTGCTGATAAACCGCCCAGCACATAACAGCGGTTTGGCGGCATTAAAACGACCGCCAAGCCGAAAAACGTTAGCGGCAATATTTAAGAAATAAATCTATCGCAACTAAAATTACCTGTACCAAATTTAACCATAAAAAGACGCCTAAATATTTGTGCAGTAGTTCTTTGCTTTTGAATAACATACAATCTTGAAAAAAACTTCTTTTCATAAGTATTTAAATTACAAACCCCTAATATGCTCAAAGTGTTCAATGAGTTGTGCGTTAAGTTCTTTTTGCCTAACAACCCAAATAGCTTCTATTTCGCTTTCTAAATGATTTAGACCACAAGTTATGGCGTGTGCTATTGCCTGCTCAATATCTATTCTATCGGTTGCATTATTAGCTTTCTCAACGATAAAATATTCTAAACAGTTTTTAAGATTTTCGATTGTTTGCATTGTCTTTCGATGTTATAAAGTTGAACTTCAAAATTGTAATTGTTAGCTGTAGCCTCATCCCACTTTTGTCTATATTGGTTAAGTAGTTTGAAGTCTTGCTCGGTAGAATTAGGTGAGTTGCACTTTTTAATCTGCTCGCCATACTTCGTGCGATAGTGTTTGGTTATTTCGATAGCAGTCAGTAGCTGCTTTCTTAGTTCTTTGCGTGTCATGTTATTTCTTTTTTAATTGTTCAAACCATTCAGTAGGCATAGGTTGCCCATTAATATCATCTTCCATTCTTAATACCCATTGAGCATAATCATATTGATATTTGCTAAATAAATTCCTAACTTCTTCCTCACTATACATTCTCTCTGCTTGCCATTTAGCACCTTCTATAAATAATACTTTATAGTTTCTATATCTTGTATTGTTCACAAATTTTTCAGCTGCTTCTTCAATCGTTTCTTGTTTCATGTTAGTTGTTGTTTTAAATTAAAACCTGACCCACAAAAAAAAGATGATTGTGAGTCAGGCATATCCCATTTATTGCATCAAAGCATTTAACTGCTCCTTAAACTCTTTCTTGATTCTGTATTTACTCATAGCACCTCTCACGGCATCCTTCTGGCCATCTGCAATAGCTTTCTTCATGCCCTCAAATTGTTTGTCAGAAAGCCAAGGTAGTTCTTTTGCAGGCACAGGTATCTCATCTGAGTGTTTAATATCTGCATCATCAATAGTACCTGTAGGCACAAGGAAGGTGTATAGCAGTGTGTATTTTAAGGCATACGTTGTAGCCTTACCCGCACTCTTATCTTGAGAGTCAACCCCATGACCATACCCCTCTAATTCAATAGACTCTCCTGATTCATGCATTAGCAGATATTTTGTAGTTACTTCAGTTAGCACATTCTGCTTGGTCTTCTCACCATACTGGGTATTCTCTACCCATCTGTCTACTTGAGTCTTGGCGTTAATTCCTATAGGAAGAATGCATAGTCCATTCTTTTCCATTGCTTCGCCTATGATGTTTTTAACATCTTTGTCGCTAACTCCTTTGTACGAGCTAGACCCTGAGCCTACTGTTAAAGTCTTGTCTATGCCTTTAACAGAGCGCATTACGGCTAATATAGCCTTTGTGATTTCCTTTTTTTCCATGATTCAAATGTATGTTTAATTGTTGATAAATCCAAATTTTATTTTAAAGTAACTGCTATAGTGGTAGTTGAACTTTTGATAGGTCTGTATATCTTGAATACATCTCCCGTATCCTCATCAACTACTTGCTGTCCGTCTGCTGGCAGTGACTTAAGGAAGTCTTCTCTTTCTTTAACTGCCTTCTTGCTATTCTCTAGTGCTGATGTCAGGTGTTTGTGTATGTGGTCATTGGTTTGACTATAGTCATATTTAGTCCCCGCCTCTTTCTTTTGGAAGGATGCTCCATACAATTCTAGTTTACCGCCATGCTTTTCTAGCTCACCTATGACTACCTCTTTGCAGAATATCTCTATGTCTGATAGGATAGCTTGTAGATTCTTGATAGCTGACATTGTTTTGATAGGGTCTGAATAACCGCTATCAAGTCCGTCAATAACTTGTGATACGAATGACGCACGTTGTTGTGCATCACATCCTGCGAATAATGCTAGGATACTTTCTGCTCTCATTTCCATGTTGTGTTGTTTTTGTTTTATTAGCTTTGTTTTACAATTCTACCATAGGTATTGAAGAATGCAGTTGTCAATTCCTCTTTGTTTGGCAGGTCTAATTTCTGTGCAATGGATACTAGTACCTCATCTTTTGCCATTGGGTTTTGTCTAGAGTAATACTCTGAGTCTATCATATTAGATAGCACTTGCTTTTCATGTTCAGTCATTGTTGTTTTGTTTTGTTAAATAGTTTATAATGCAATCTACCTCGTCTACTTCAGGGTCAAAGAAGTATGACTTCTTAAAGTCTTTGTACATAGCGGGTGTGCTCTCCCACTTTTCTTCATCTGTCATGTCTCTGTACTCCTCGCTAAACTCCAAGCAAAGCAAGGCAAATTGAAATTGTTCTTGTGTCATTTTATGATAAAATAAGTTTAATTTGTTCAAAGTCAATTGATTGTATATCAAAAGCCGTCTCGCAATATACATCAAAATCTTTATTATTGCACAATTTAGGATATCTAATTGCTTGCCAGAAATCTGTTTTCTGTTGGAATAGGGCTGTAGTTCTATCGTTCTCTTTATCTTGTACGAAGTAAAGAGTTGAGCCGAGGACTCTTTTTAACGAGAATCTTCGGCTCTGTCTTACTATTTTGAACATGGTGTTAAGGTAATTGTAATGTACTTGTATTTGTAGTTTATATATCCAATAGAATTCAAATAGCCATCTAACCTTAGCTTCATAACTTCGCAGTGTAATGCGTCATCAAAATAGCCTTGCAGTTTGATGCCCGTAGAATCAATAGAGATAGAGTAGAATAATTTAAGGTCATACCTTTTTTGTAGCACACTAAATGCTCTCAAATAATTTTCCATACGTTTGTTTTATTTTGTTTACAAATCTATTTTATTTTCAATTAAAACACTTTTGATTAACTCGATTTTGTGTTCAGCGAAAAAGACATCTAAGTCAAATCTGAATAGAATGTCTTCATCGGTATTTTTTTTCATAGCAAAATCTCTGTTTTTCTTGTGTTCAGCTAGGTTGTAGTATTCAACTGCTAGTTTGTAGAGTAGTGCTTCTCTCTCTGATTTTGTTAATTCTGTTCCCATGTTATTTTTTTTTAATTAATTACTCCTGTTCCATCACATACGCCACATTCTTCTTCGCCAAGATGCTCGTAGCATTCTGGGCACATAGCTATGTCTTCACTAACCATGTCGCCTGTGCAACATGAGAAATAGCCCTCACCTTTGCCGTAGCAAGCAGGGCATTCGTTGTTTTCGTTATTCATAATTATTTATTTATTTTTTTTGCGTGATA
>Ga0209972_10002371_pt1 | contig 15498 bp, 10 predicted proteins | sample NOAtaG_7_FD_187302 | JGI IMG/M metagenome (GOLD analysis project Ga0209972, IMG submission 187302) | Freshwater lake microbial communities from Lake Erie, under a cyanobacterial bloom - NOAA_Erie_Diel1S_2200h metaG (SPAdes) (version 2) | ecosystem: Environmental > Aquatic > Freshwater > Lake ... | reverse complement strand
ATAAATAATATATAGTTAATATTATTTTTAATTTTATTTATTTAACATTATTTCTTTATTTTTAAATTAGAATATTTATATAAATCTATATATATATATATAATATTTTATATAATTATAAAAAAAAATTTTTTTTTTATTATTGATCGATTTCCCTTAAAAATCGTGTACCGTATCTTTTAATTTTACATATAAATATAGAAAGTTAAAAAAATTTTTTGAAAAATGAATTGCCTGATAAAAGGATTACCTTGATAGGGTAAATTATATAATTGAAAAATTATATTCATTATTTACATTTAATAGAATTAAACTATTTCTTTAAGTATCAAAAACTTTCGTGCATCTTACACCAAAATGTATTTTTAAAAAAGATAAGCTAATTAAGCTACTGGGTTCATACCCCATTTATAAAGGTTATAATCCTTTTCTTTTTAATTTTTAAAAATTCATCTAAACTTTTATTTTTTATTACGCTTATAGGAGGAACCTTAATTACAGTATCTGCTAATTCCTGATTTGGAGCATGAATAGGATTAGAAATTAATTTGCTATCATTTATTCCCTTAATAATTAATACAAATAATTCTCTGTCTTCAGAAGCTGCTCTTAAATATTTTTTAACTCAAGCCTTAGCTTCTGCTATTTTTCTATTTGCAGTAATTTTAATATTTATTTTAAATAATTGAGAAAATCCTTTATTAATAAGATATAGAAATTTATTAATTTCTTCAACTTTATTTTTAAAAAGAGGTGCTGCTCCGTTTCATTTTTGATTTCCAGAAGTAATGGAAGGTTTAACATGATATAATTCTTTAATTTTAATAACTTGACAAAAAATTGCTCCATTAATATTATTGTCTTATTGTTTAAATTATAATTTTTTATTTTTTATTATTATTACTTCTATTTTAGTTGGATCTCTTGGGGGATTAAATCAAACTTCTTTACGAAAATTAATAGCATTTTCTTCTATTAATCATTTAGGATGAATAACAGCAGGTTTACTAAATAGAGAAAATTTATGATTTACATATTTTTTACTTTATTCTTTCTTATCATTTGCTATTGTATTTTTATTTAATAATTTTAAATTATTTCATATTAATCAAATATTTTCTTTGTTTAATAATAATACTGTAATTAAATTTATTATATTTATAACATTATTATCTTTAGGAGGACTTCCCCCTTTTTTAGGATTTTTACCTAAATGATTAATTATTGAATCTTTAGTTAATATAAATCTATTATTTTTAATAACAATTATAGTATGTTTAACTTTAATTACATTATATTTTTATGTACGAATTTGTTATGCTGCTTTTCTTCTTAATCATAATGAAAATAATTGATCTTTTAATAATTTTTACTCAAATAAAAATTATTATTGATGTTTAATTCTTGCATTTTTTTCTTTATCAGGATTAATATTAATTAGAATTTTTTATTGATTATTATAATTATTTTTGAAGGTTTTAAGTTAATTAAACTAATAGCCTTCAAAGCTATAAATATTAGAATAATCTTTTAAGCCTTAGTAATTCTTATTTACTCCTTTAGAATTGCAGTCTAATATCATTAAATGACTATAAAGCCTATATGATTAAAGAGAATAAATTCCCATAAATAGATTTACAGTCTATTGCCTAAACTTCAGCCATTTAATCTTCGCGAAAATGATTATTCTCAACAAATCATAAAGATATTGGAACTTTATATTTCATCTTTGGAGCATGAGCTGGTATAGTAGGTACCTCCCTTAGTATCTTAGTACGAGCTGAATTAGGACATCCTGGTGCTTTAATTGGTGATGATCAAATTTATAATGTTATTGTTACAGCTCACGCTTTTGTAATAATTTTTTTTATAGTAATACCTATTTTAATTGGAGGATTTGGAAATTGATTAGTTCCTCTAATATTAGGAGCTCCTGATATAGCTTTCCCTCGAATAAATAATATAAGTTTTTGACTTCTCCCCCCATCTCTTACTCTTTTATTAGCAAGCTCAATTGTAGAAAACGGAGCAGGAACAGGATGAACAGTTTATCCTCCTTTATCTTCAGGAATTGCCCATGCTGGAGCTTCTGTAGATTTAGCTATTTTTTCTCTTCATTTAGCAGGAGTATCATCTATTTTAGGAGCAGTAAATTTTATTACTACAGTAATTAATATACGATCAAATGGAATTACTTTAGATCGAATACCATTATTTGTTTGATCAGTAGTTATTACTGCTATTCTTCTTCTTCTATCACTACCTGTTTTAGCTGGTGCTATTACTATACTTTTAACAGATCGAAATTTAAATACTTCATTTTTTGACCCTGCTGGAGGAGGAGATCCAATTTTATATCAACACTTATTTTGATTTTTTGGTCATCCAGAAGTTTATATTTTAATTTTACCAGGATTTGGAATTATTTCTCATATTATTAGACAAGAAAGAGGTAAAAAGGAAACATTTGGTGCTTTAGGAATAATTTATGCTATATTAGCCATTGGTTTATTAGGATTTGTAGTATGAGCTCATCATATATTTACTGTAGGTATAAATGTAGATACACGGGCTTATTTTACATCTGCAACTATAATTATTGCTGTACCAACAGGAATTAAAATTTTTAGTTGACTTGCCACCCTTCATGGAGCTCAACTTACATATTCTCCTGCTCTTTTATGAGCTTTAGGATTCGTATTTTTATTCACAGTAGGAGGATTAACTGGAGTAATTTTAGCTAACTCTTCTATTGATGTTGTTCTTCACGATACTTATTATGTTGTTGCTCATTTTCACTATGTTTTATCTATAGGAGCTGTATTTGCTATTATAGCTGGATTTGTTCACTGATATCCTTTAATTACTGGTTTAACTATAAATGAAGAATGATTAAAGGCTCAATTTGCAATTATATTCTTAGGAGTAAATTTAACATTTTTTCCTCAACATTTTTTAGGATTAGCAGGAATACCTCGACGATATTCAGATTATCCAGATGCTTATACTTCATGAAATATTATTTCTACTGTCGGATCTACTATTTCATTATTTGGGATTTTATTCTTCTTATTTATTATTTGAGAAAGTATAATTTCACACCGTACCCCTCTTTATCCTCTTCAATTAAATTCTTCTATTGAATGATATCAAAATCTGCCACCTGCTGAACATAGTTATGCTGAATTACCTTTACTAACTAACTTCTAATATGGCAGATTAGTGCAATGGATTTAAGCTCCATATATAAAGATTTATCTTTTGTTAGAAAGATAATGGCAACATGATCAAATTTTGGTCTACAAGATAGAGCTTCTCCTTTAATAGAACAATTAAATTTCTTCCATGATCATACCTTATTAATTTTAACTATAATTGTTACATTAATTGGATATTTAATAATAAGTTTATGTTTTAATAAATTTACAAATCGATATTTACTACATGGTCAAACAATTGAAGTAATTTGAACTATTTTACCTGCTATTGTTTTAATATTTATTGCACTTCCTTCATTACGAATTTTATATTTATTAGATGAAATTAATGATCCATCTATTACATTAAAAACTATTGGTCACCAATGATACTGAAGTTATGAATATTCAGATTTTTCAAATGTTGAATTTGATTCATATATAATTCCTACAAATGAATTAGAAGTAAATGGATTTCGTTTATTAGATGTTGATAATCGAATTGTATTACCAATAAATAATCAAATTCGAATTTTAGTATCAGCTGCAGATGTTCTTCATTCTTGAGCTCTTCCTGCTTTAGGTGTTAAAATTGATGCAACTCCTGGTCGTTTAAATCAAACTAATTTCTTAATAAATCGACCTGGTTTATTTTTTGGTCAATGCTCAGAAATTTGCGGAGCTAATCATAGTTTCATACCAATTGTAGTAGAAAGAGTTCCTACTAATTATTTTATTAAATGAATTATTAATATAAGTTCATCTTCATTAGATGACTGAAAAGCAAGTATTGGTCTCTTAAACCATTTAATAGTAAAGTAGCGTTTACTTCTAATGATTAATTTTATTTATATTTTATATTAAAAAATTAGTTAAAAAAATAACATTAGTATGTCAAACTAAAATTATCAATCTTTTGATATTTTTTAATCCCTCAAATAGCACCAATCAGTTGATTAATTTTATTTATTATTTTTTCTATTACTTTAATTCTTTTTAATATTATAAATTATTATTGTATTTTACCTAAAAAGAATAATAGAGTTGAAAAAACAAATGAATTAAAAACTAATTCATTAAATTGAAAATGATAACAAACTTATTTTCAGTATTTGATCCTTCTACTACAATTTTTAATTTATCATTAAATTGATTAAGAACATTTTTAGGATTATTATTTATTCCTTATTCATTTTGATTAATACCTTCTCGTTATCATATTATTTGAAATTCAATTTTATTAACTCTTCATAAGGAATTTAAAACATTATTGGGACCTTCAGGACATAATGGAAGAACATTTATTTTTATTTCTTTATTTAGATTAATTTTATATAATAATTTTTTAGGATTATTTCCTTATATTTTTACAAGAACAAGTCATCTTACATTAACTCTTGCTTTAGCTCTTCCATTATGATTAAGTTTTATAATTTATGGATGATTAAATCATACAAAACATATATTTGCTCATTTAGTACCTGAAGGAACACCTTCAGTATTAATACCATTTATAGTTTGTATTGAAACTATTAGAAATATTATTCGTCCAGGAACTTTAGCTGTTCGATTAGCAGCTAATATAATTGCTGGTCATTTACTTCTTACATTATTAGGAAATACTGGTCCTTCATTAACTTATTCTATTGTCTCTTTACTATTAATTGGACAAATTGCTTTATTAATTTTAGAATCAGCTGTAGCTATTATTCAATCTTATGTTTTTGCTGTTTTAAGAACTCTTTATTCTAGAGAAGTAAATTAATTTTATTAATGTCAACACATGCTAATCACCCTTTTCATTTAGTAGACTATAGTCCATGACCTTTAACTGGAGCAATCGGAGCTATAACTTTAACATCTGGTTTAGTAAAATGATTTCATCAATATGATATAAGTCTTTTTATTTTAGGAAATATTATTACATGATTAACAATATATCAATGATGACGAGATGTATCACGAGAAGGAACTTTTCAAGGACTTCATACATTTTCTGTAACTTTAGGATTACGATGAGGGATAATTTTATTTATTATCTCTGAAGTATTCTTTTTTATTTCATTTTTTTGAGCTTTTTTTCATAGAAGTCTTTCACCTACTATTGAATTAGGAACCTCTTGACCTCCAGTAGGAATTGTAGCTTTTAATCCATTTCAAGTACCTTTATTAAATACTGCTATTCTTTTAGCTTCGGGAGTTACTGTAACATGAGCACATCATGGATTAATGGAAGGAAATCATTCTCAAACTACTCAAGGTTTATTTTTTACAGTCCTTTTAGGAATTTATTTCTCAATATTACAAGCTTATGAATATATTGAAGCTCCTTTTACAATTGCTGATGCTGTATATGGATCAACATTCTTTATAGCAACAGGATTTCATGGTCTTCATGTATTAATTGGAACAACATTTTTACTAGTTTGTTTAATTCGACATATTAATTTTCATTTTTCTAAGAATCATCATTTTGGATTTGAAGCAGCAGCTTGATATTGACATTTTGTTGATGTAGTTTGATTATTTTTATATATTTCTATTTATTGATGAGGTAGATAAAATTTATATAGTATAAAAGTATATATGACTTCCAATCATAAGGTCTAAACAAAGTTTAGTATAAATAATTTTTTCTGCAACAATCATAGCAACAATTGTATTTATTATTGCCGCAATCGTAATAGTCTTAGCATCAATTCTATCTAAAAAAGCTCTAATTGATCGAGAAAAAAGTTCTCCTTTTGAATGTGGATTTGATCCTTCAGAATCTTCTCGAATTCCATTTTCCTTACGTTTTTTTATAATTGCAATTATTTTTCTAATTTTTGATGTAGAAATTGCATTAATTTTACCTATAATTATAATTATTAAATTTTCTAATATTTGAGTCTGATCTTATACAAGTTTATTCTTTATTGTAATTTTACTAGTAGGTCTCTATCATGAATGAAATCAAGGAGCTTTAACTTGAACAAATTAAATTATTAAATTTCTTAGGATAGTAGTTAACTATAACATTTGATTTGCATTCAAAAAGTATTGATTTATTCAATCTATCTTAAAAGAATATGAAGCGATAAATTGCAATTAGTTTCGACCTAATTTTAGATGTTTACATCCTTATTCTAAATTAATTAATTAAAATTACCATAATAATATAAATAAAATTAATTATTTTTATTAAAAATTAATTGAAGCCAAAAAAAGAGGCTTATCACTGTTAATGATAGAAGTGAATTTTTAATTCCAATTAAGGAAGTATGATGATCAAGAAAAAGCTGCTAACTTTTCCCTTTAATGGTTTAATTCCATTTATACTTCTTTTAATTATTTATATAGTTTAATTAAAAACCTTACATTTTCACTGTAAAAATAAAGATTTATCTTTTATAAATATACAAATTTTAATTATTTAATATCCAAAGATTAAGTAAATCTCCATAACATCTTCAGTGTCATGCTCTAAATATAAGCTATTTGAATTAAATTAATAAATAAATTTTATAAAATTATTAGTATAACCAAAATTATAACTCAAAATACAAATCTTAAAAGATAAATTTTTAAATTATTATTTTGTAAAAATTGATTAATTATAGAAAAATACTTTAAAGAAGAATATAAATGTTGTCCACCAAAATATTCTCTTCATCCTTGATCAAATCTTTTTGTAACTCTTATACCAAAAAATAAAGGGTAATAAATTACCCCTAAAGTAGATAAACTAGGTATAAATCATATTGATCCTGAAAATACACCTACTTGATAAAAATTTAATGTTTTATTAGAGAAATATAAAGATACATTTGAAATTAAATAACCAGAAAAAGCTCCAACAATACAAACAAATAATGTTAATAATTTTAAATGTCTAGGTAAACAAATTATATCTGGGGCTGGAAAAATTAATCAACTTAACATTCTTCCCCCAATAACTGCTATAAATAATAAACCTAATATACTCTTTGATATTGTTCATCCTTCATCATTTAAAGGATGAAAAGCATTTCTATTAAAATCTCCTGTTAAAGAATAAAAAACTAAACGAAAAGAATAACATACTGTTAAACCAGTAGAAAAAAAATAAAGAAAAAAACTAAATATATTAATATAAGATAAACTAACAACTTCTAAAATTAAATCCTTTGAATAAAATCCTGCAAGAAAAGGTATACCACATAAAGCTAAATTAGCAACATTCAAACAAGCTGAAGTTAAAGGTATTTGATTTACTAAACCTCCTATTACTCGTAAATCTTGAGAGTTTTTTATATTATGAATAACAGCACCAGCACATATAAATAATAAAGCCTTAAATAAAGCATGAGTTAAAAGATGAAAAAAAGCTAACTTAGCAAATCCTATAGCTAAAATTCTTATTATTAATCCAAGTTGTCTAAGTGTAGATAAAGCAATAATTTTCTTTAAATCAAATTCAAAATTAGCACCCAATCCAGCTATAAATATAGTTAAGCCCCCAATTAATAATAAAAAAGTTCCTATTCAAGTATTAACAAATAATACATTAAATCGAATTAATAAATATACCCCAGCAGTAACTAGAGTTGAAGAATGAACAAGAGCTGAAACAGGAGTAGGAGCTGCTATTGCTGCAGGTAATCAAGCAGAAAAAGGAATTTGAGCTCTTTTTGTTATAGCAGCTAATATAACTAAACTTCCAATTAATAATATTTCAAAATTATATTTTATTATTTCTAAATAAAAAATATAATTTCAACCCCCATAATTTAATATTCAAGCAATTGATAATAATAAAGCTACATCACCAATTCGATTTGATAATGCTGTAATTATTCCAGCATTATAAGATTTAACATTTTGATAATAAATAACTAAAACATAAGAAACTAATCCTAATCCATCTCATCCTAAAAGAATACTAATTAAATTTGGACTAATAATTAATAATATTATTGATATAACAAATAATAAAACTATTATAATAAAACGATTAATATGATAATCATCTGCTATATATTCCTTTCTATAAAAAATTACTAATGAAGAAATTAATAAAACAAATGATATAAATAATAAACTTATTCAATCAAATAAAAAAGTTATTACAATAGAAGAAGAATTTAAACTAACTACTTCTCATTCAATAAAATAAACTAAATCATTTAATATAAATTTTAATCTATAAAAAAATAATCTTAAACTTACTGAAAATAAAGAAATAAAACTAATAAAACAAATTGAAATAATATGCACGATCTAAAATGAAAACCTTCATATCATTGACACCACAAATCAATATTTTTATTAAACTATTTAAATAAAAATTAATTATTATTATAATCATAAAATACAAGATTCACTTTTTAAAATTAATAAATTTAAAGGAAATCAATGTAAAAATAAAACTAAATATTCCCGATTAAAACCTAAAGAAAAAGAATATAAACCTGAAAATACCTTTCCATGTTGACTATAAGAATATAAATATAAAGTATAAGCAGCTCTAAAAAAAGATAATAAAGATAAACATAATATAGTAACTCAAGATCATCTAACAATACTATTTAATAATCTAATTTCACCTAATAAATTTAATGTTGGAGGTGCTGCTATATTACCGGAACATAATAAAAATCATCATAATGCTATTCTAGGTATAAAATTTAATAAACCCTTATTAATTAATAATCTTCGTCTTCCTAATCGTTCATAAGAAATATTTGCTAAACAAAATAATCCAGAAGAACATAATCCATGAGCAATTATTAAAGTAAAAGATCCTCTTATCCCTCAATAAGTTATTGTTATTAAACCACCTAATACAATTCCTATATGAGCTACTGAAGAATAAGCAATTAATGCCTTTAAATCAGTTTGACGTAAACAAACTAATCTTACTAATACCCCTCCTACTAATCTAATAGAAACTCATCAATAATTATAATCTAATCCTAAAAATGTTATAAAAGGAAAAACTCGAACTAAACCATAACCCCCTAATTTTAATAAAATACCAGCTAAAATTATTGAACCAGCAACAGGAGCCTCTACATGAGCCTTAGGTAATCATAAATGAACTAAAAATATTGGTATTTTTACTAAAAATGCTATAATTATTGATAAATAAAATAAAGAATAATAAAAAGAATAATCTCTTAATAAAAATAAATTTATTGAATTAACATTATTTTTTAAGTAAAAAATACCAACTAATAAAGGTAAAGAAGCTAAAAGAGTATAAAATAATAAATATATTCCAGCTTGTAAACGTTCAGGCTGATATCCTCACCCTAAAATTAAAAATAAAGTAGGAATAATTCTACTTTCAAAAAATAAATAAAATAAAAATAAATTTGAAGTACTAAAAGTTAAATATAATATAATTAATAAAAATAAAACAACAAATAAAAAAAATCCTCTATAATTATTTACACGATAAATTCCTTCTCTTGCTATAATTATTAAAACACAAATTCAAAAACTAAGTAAAATTAGTCCATAAGATAATATATCAGACCCTAAAAAATAACTAATATTTATTCAATAATTTGAAACAAAATTATTACAAATAAATAAAAAACTAACTAAAAATAAAAAATTTTGAACCGTTCAAAATCTTTTTTGTAAAAAACATAAAGGAGTTATAAAAATTGTTATAAATAAAAATTTTAACATTGTAAAATAGAAAAAGAATTAAAATAATCATTTCCATGAGTACGAATTATTGAAACTAAAATAGATAAACCTAAAGCCCCTTCACAAACTCTAAAAGTTAAAAATATTATACTAAAAAATCTTTCAAAATTATATAAATTTAAATATATAAATAAAAATAAAAATAATCTTAATACAATAAATTCTAATCTTAATAAAGTAGAAAGTAAATGTTTACGATTAGAAACAAATACTCTTACCCCTCTAAAAAATAAAAATAAAGGTAAAATTCAATATATAAATGTCATCATTAGTTTTAATAGTTTAATAAAAACATTGGTCTTGTAAATCAAAAATAAGAAATTTTTCTTTTAAAACTTCAGGAAAAAAGAAATTTCTTTTTCATTAATCCCCAAAATTAATATTTTATATAAACTATTTCCTGTTATTTTTCAATTTATTTTATCATTTATAAGTATAATTACAAGTATAATTTTTTCACAAATAAAACATCCCTTAGCTATAGGTTTTATATTATTAATACAAACTTTTTTAGTATGTTTAATTTCAGGACATTATAATAAAACTTTTTGATTTTCTTATGTTTTATTTTTAATTTTCTTAGGAGGGATACTAGTATTATTTATTTATGTTACATCTTTAGCATCAAATGAAATATTTTCATTTTCTACTAAAATTTTATTTATTTCTACAATTATTTTATATTTAGCAATTTTTATTATATTATTTATTGATTCAACTATAATTTCTACTTATATCTCAAATAATGAAATAAGAAGAATTTCTTTAATTAACTCTTTTATTGAAGAAAATACTATTAGATTAAATAAATTATATAATTTTCCAACAAATTTAATTACTCTTTTATTAATTAATTATTTATTTTTAACTTTAATTGCTGTTGTAAAAATTACTAATATTTTTTATGGCCCACTTCGTCAAAAAAATTAATTAAATTACTAATGAACAAACCATTACGATTAGAACATCCATTATTTAAAATTATAAATAATGCATTAGTAGACTTACCCGCACCTGTAAATATTTCAGCTTGATGAAATTTTGGATCTTTATTAGGATTATGTTTAGTAATTCAAATTGTTACAGGATTATTCTTAGCTATACACTATACTGCAGATATTGAAATAGCTTTTAATTCAGTAGATCATATTTGTCGAGATGTTAATTATGGATGATTATTACGAACTCTCCACGCTAACGGAGCATCTTTTTTCTTTATTTGCATTTATTTACATGTTGGACGAGGAATATATTATGGATCATATATATATGTTCCAACCTGATTTGTAGGTGTAATTATTTTATTTTTAGTAATAGGAACAGCTTTTATAGGATATGTTTTACCTTGAGGTCAAATATCATTTTGAGGAGCAACAGTAATTACTAATCTTTTATCTGCTATCCCTTATCTAGGAACAGAATTAGTACAATGATTATGAGGAGGATTTGCTGTTGATAATGCTACTTTAACACGATTTTTCACTTTTCATTTTCTTTTTCCATTTATTATTGCTGCATTAACTATAATTCATTTATTATTTTTACATCAAACAGGATCAAATAATCCTTTAGGAATTGATAGAAATGTTGATAAAATTCCATTTCATCCTTATTTCTCTTTTAAGGATATTTTCGGTTTTGTATTAATAATAATAATTTTAATAATATTAACATTAATCAGCCCTTATGGTTTAGGAGATCCTGATAATTTTATTCCTGCTAATCCTTTAGTTACTCCGCCTCATATTCAACCAGAATGATATTTTCTATTTGCATATGCAATTTTACGAGCTATTCCTAATAAATTAGGAGGAGTAATTGCATTAGTTTTATCTATTGCTATTTTATTTATCTTACCATTCTCTAATATAAGAAAATTTCGAGGAATTCAATTTTATCCTGTTAATCAAATTTTATTTTGAATAATAACAAGTATTGTATTTTTATTAACCTGAATTGGAGCTCGAGCAGTAGAAGATCCTTATATTTTAACAGGACAAATTTTAACTACTTTATATTTCCTTTATTATATTATCGATCCTCTAATTACTAAATGATGAGACTCATTACTCAATTAAAATTTAATAATATTAAATTTAAAATTATAAATAAATAGTTAATGAGCTTGAAATAAGCTTATGTTTTGAAAACATAAGATAGAAATTAAAATTTTCTATTAACTTTACTAATTTTTATTATTTAAATAATTTTAAATTAAACTAATAATAAAAATCTTGAAACCAATAAATAAAATTAAATAATTTAAAGAAAATGGTAAAAATCTCTTTCAAGCTAAATATATTAATTTATCATATCGAAATCGTGGTAATGTTCCCCGTATTCAAATAAATATAAAAGATACAGCAGATAATTTTACAAAAAACATAATTGAATAAATATCTGACCCTAAAAAAATAACAGTAAATAACATACTTATAAATAAAATTCTTGCATATTCCCCTAAAAAAATTAAAGCAAAACCTCCTCTTCTATATTCTACATTAAATCCAGAAACTAATTCAGATTCACCTTCTGCAAAATCAAATGGAGTACGATTAGTTTCAGCTAAAGAAGAAGCAAATCATACTATTCCTAAAGGAAAACAAATTACAATAAATCAAACATATTCCTGAAAAGTTATAAAATATAAAAAATTATAACCCCCAATTAAAAAAATAAAAGATAATAAAATTAATGCTAAACTTACTTCATAAGAAATAGTTTGAGCTACTGCCCGTAAACCCCCTAATAATGCATAATTAGAATTTGAAGATCAACCAGCAATTATAACAGTATAAACACCTATACTAGTACAACATAAAAAAAATAATACCCCTAAATTAAATGAATATAACTTAGTTAAATAAGGAATACATAATCATACTACTAAAGCTAAAAATAATGTAAAAACAGGAGAAAAATAATAAGAAATATAATTTGATACTAAAGGATAAGTTTGTTCCTTAGTAAATAACTTAATTGCATCACTAAATGGTTGAATTAAACCAATAAAACCTACCTTATTTGGACCCTTTCGTAACTGAACATATCCTAAAACTTTTCGTTCCATTAAAGTTAAAAAAGCAACTCCAACTATAACACAAATAACTAATAATAAACTTCCGATAACAGGTATAATAATATCTACAAAATACAAGTACTATTTGTAATTATTATATTACATTCATAAATTCTAAATTTATTGCACTAATCTGCCAAAATAGTTAAATTTTTTAAATAAATTAACTTCTATATATTAAAAATATTTTATATTTTAATTTTAATCAAATAAAAAAATTATATTTCAAATATTTGGTCCTTTCGTACTAAAATATTTTAATTAATTAAAGATAGAAACCAACCTGGCTCACGCCGGTCTGAACTCAGATCATGTAAGAATTCAAAGGTCGAACAGACCTAAACTTTAAGCTTCTGCACCTAAAAATAATTCTTAGTCCAACATCGAGGTCGCAATCTTTTTTTTCGATTAGAACTCTTTAAAAAAATTACGCTGTTATCCCTAAAGTAACTTAATTTTTTAATCAATAAAATTGGATCAATAATTCATAAATTAATGTTAAAATTATATAAGAGTTTATTAAATCTTATTATCACCCCAATAAAATAATTTAAATAATAAAATTAAAATAATTCTTAATTAATAATAATATAAAATTATAAAGCTTTATAGGGTCTTCTCGTCTTTTAATTAAATTTTAGCTTTTTAACTAAATAATAAAATTCAAATAAAAATTTACCTGACACAGCATATACCTCATTCAACCATTCATACAAGCCTTCAATTAAAAGACTAATGATTATGCTACCTTTGCACGGTCAAAATACCGCGGCCCTTTAAATTAATTTCAGTGGGCAGGTTAGACTTTTTATATAATTCCATAAAAAGACATGTTTTTGATAAACAGGTGAGTATATAAATTTGCCGAATTAATTAAGTAAACCTTTCAATTAACTTTTATTTAAAAACTTTTATTTACTAATTTTATCATTATTACTTAATTTTTATAATTAAAATAAATATTTCAATAAAAAATTAAATTTTTAATAAATAATATAATAAAAATAATAAATTATAACATAATTATTAATGATAACTATTTCTAAGCTTACATTTTATAATAATTAAAATAAATTATAAAAATTTACTTTAAAGCTCATCCCTTAAAATATTCATATAAATTAATTATCTTACTCAATAAATAAATAGATAATAAAATATATGTAAATTAAATTTATTTCTTGAAAAACTAGATATTTTTAAAAACGAATAACGTTTCATTTCTAATAATTTATTAATTAATATATTATTCCACAATAACTAATATAAACTATTAAATCTTTTAAATTCGAGAAAAATAAAATAATTATTTTTTAATTAATAAACCCTGATACACAAGGTACAAAAAATTAATTTTTCTTTTTAAATAAATATTTTTCAAATTATTTCAATATTCTTTTTCAATACTACTAAACTATTATTAAATAAATTATTTCTTTAAAAAATACTTAAACTTAATAAAATTAAACTTATTTATATTACTTTTAATATTAAAAAATAAAAAAAAATTAATAAATATAAACTATTCAATATAAAACGATTTGCACGTATTTCTTTTCAATGTAAACGAAATGCTTTACTACTTAAGCTTTAAATTGTCATTCTAGATACACCTTCCGGTACATCTACTATGTTACGACTTATCTCATTTTATAAAAATAATGAGAGCGACGGGCGATGTGTACATGTTTTAGAGCTATAATCAATTAATTATAATAAAAATAATTTACTTTCAAATCCACCTTTAAATCTTTATTTCAAAAAACAATCCATATAAATAAATTTTATTGTAACCCATTTCTACTTAATTATTTACTGCACCTTGACCTGACATAATTATAAATAAAAATTTAAGAAAATTATTACTCTTTTAAGATATTCTGATGACGGCGATATACAAATTTAATAAAATTAAGTAAGGTAAATCGTGGATTATCGATTATAGAACAGGTTCCTCTGAATAGACTAAAACACCGCCAAATTTTTTAAGTTTCAAGATTATATCTAATACTACTCTAGCATTTTAAATTTTAATATTTAAATAATAGGGTATCTAATCCTAGTTTTTATTTAAATTTTTATAGCTTAAAATAAACTTAAAATTAAAATAATATTTATTTTAAAATTTCACCTAAAAAATAAAATAATATTTTAAATAAACTAATTTAACTAATACTAATATTATTTACTTGCATTATTTGTATAACCGCGGTAGCTGGCACAAATTTTACCAATACAAATAAAAATTACTATTTCAAAATTACTTTCAAAAAATAATATTAATTACTGCGATTAAAATAAAAATTTATATTTATTTAAAAAATAAATTTTTCACAAAAATATTTACATGTAAAATAATTTTAAAGTAAATTATTTAACCAAAATAAAATATATTATTAATTAATTTATAAAATATATATATTTAAAATATTAAATATTAATTTTAATCATTTAAATAACAAAAAAAAAGTAATTATAATTTCATATTTTTATAATAAAATTATTTTAAAATATTATTTATTAATTTACAATAAAATAATT
>Ga0209972_10002366_pt1 | contig 15509 bp, 14 predicted proteins | sample NOAtaG_7_FD_187302 | JGI IMG/M metagenome (GOLD analysis project Ga0209972, IMG submission 187302) | Freshwater lake microbial communities from Lake Erie, under a cyanobacterial bloom - NOAA_Erie_Diel1S_2200h metaG (SPAdes) (version 2) | ecosystem: Environmental > Aquatic > Freshwater > Lake ... | reverse complement strand
TCCCGCACCGCTATTTCTATGCCTTCTAGTGTTTTCAATTGCTCGGCATCTTTTGCTTCTGCATTCCGATACAAGATTTCCGCTATCTCTCTGGTGCAGGCTTCAAGTCTTTCTTTTTCTTCTGGTGGCATTTGCTTGGACTGGTTATCTTTTTTCTATTTTACCTCTCATTTCTCTTAAGTATTTATACTCAGCACCTAATTGAGATGCTCTCGATGCTATACCACTAGGACTTAAGCCAACAACCAAGAATTCAATTTCTTGGTTGTTGGCTTAAGTCAGATGAAGTAGACTAAAGAACTTTTATGATCAACCCATTTCAACGGGTTTAAGCTTTTAGCCCGTAATTTATTACAGAGCTATTGAGTAAGTCCTAACCACAAGAAATCAGTTCTTTATTTTACTCTGTATTTCTAGTTGCTATTGCAATTAGGATGCAGAGTGTTATATCAGATTTTAGTTAGTTCAAAACCGTATAAATGTTATATAGAGATAAGCCGCTATAATGCACTCAAAAATGCATTACGAACAAATTCTATGGATCCCCAGTTTCGATCGCGTCGTCAAGGTTTTCGGCACTTATGGAAAAATCTCTGGCACAGAATTTTGCCTAGCCAAATGTCCAAGCAATTCTGGCAACGTCTGATCGCTTGGTTGATCACAGGATTATGTCTATTTTTGTGTTTATTTACTCTTGCCGCCTGTGAGCCAGTCCCCACGCCTGAACAAATCAGTGGTAACAGTGCAGGGAATCGTGACTATCTCAAAATGGTTCTAAAACGGGGCAAACTAAATTGTGGAGTTAGTGGCGAATTACCTGGATTTAGCTTTGTTAATAAAGAAGGCAAATATTCGGGGCTAGATGTTGATATTTGTCGGGCGATCGCTGCCGCCTTATTTGACAATCCCGATGCAGTGCAATTCCGAAATCTCAATGCGAAGGAACGCTTCACCGCTTTGCAGTCGGGGGAGGTAGATGTGCTGAGTCGCAACACTACATGGACTTTGAGCCGTGATACGAGTTCGCGATTATCATTTATGCCCGTAGTTTTTTATGATGGACAGGGGCTAATGGTTCGCAAAGATAGCAATATTAAGGAGATCGGCGATCTTAAAGATGCTGATATTTGCGCCCAAACAGGGACAACTACTGAGCAGAACCTTGCTGACCAAATGCGTAAGCGCAATATTCCCTATAAGCCTGTTGTATATGAAGAGGTCAACGCCACCTTTAATGCTTACCAATCAGGACGTTGCAAGGCAATTACTGCCGATCGCTCTGCTTTAGTAGTGCGCCGTACTCGCCTAGCTGATCCAGAGAATCATGTAGTTTTAGATTTTGTTATTTCTAAGGAACCGCTTGCGCCAGCCGTTAGCGATGGTGACTCGAAATGGTCAGATATTGTGAAATGGATTATTTTTGCAGCGATCGAGGCTGAGGATTTAGACATTTCTTCAACTAATTTAGCCACTCAATTACAAAACAAAAATGCGGAAGTACGCCGATTTTTAGGTGTGGATGGCAGCCTTGGCAAGGATATGGGTATTAATAATGACTTTACGTTAAAAATGATCAAGCATGTAGGTAATTATGCCGAAATCTATGATCGCAATCTCGGTAAAGATAGTGCTTTTAAACTACCGCGAGGACAAAATGAACTCTGGCGAAATGGAGGTTTAATATACTCTCCACCATTTCGTTAATTAATTTAGTTTCTCTCCTTATAGGGAGAGAAACTAATAACTACCACCCAAAAACCGAAGTGATCGCTGGTTGAGAAGTAGCACTTGCTACAACCTCAACTTTATCTTCACTAATTAGCTCTTCGGTACAGAAAGTCGCTTGACTAAATCCGCCGAAGCGTTGCACCGTGCTAGCCCTTACCCTTACATTTGGTGCAGGGAACCAGAAACGCTCATAGGAACTCATCGATGGATAATCAGTAATGAGTACTAGTGCTTCTTCGTCATCAATTTCGTAACGACCAATTACAGGCATTACTTCCGCATAGCCCACTTCTCTTAATAGCTTGCCTTTACGACCTGTTTCGTCATCTGGTACAAGGGCAAATACGGTTTCCCCTGAGTGGGTTTCACCATCGTCTTTATCCCAAGCCATCGTGCCATCCCATTTCACATAGGCTCCACCGATCGCATTAGTGGGTTCAATTTCGTGCATTTGGCAAATTTCGATGACCTTGGGATCGTCGGCATTGAGGGGATTAACCAAAATTTCGGAACCACCTCTCTCTGCCCGACGGAAGGCAAGGTGATGGGTCGTACGTTGGGATCGCCATTTGCCTGCGCTCTTTTGAAAAAATTCTAATGCGTTCATGTTACTAAATCAAAAATAAATCAAAAGTCAAAAATCTAATTATTCCTATGGTATAGCAATGCAAGCTTTGCTTAGGACATAAAACCTAAAAGATGAGTTGCAGCGCGAAGCGCCGCAACTCATCTTTTAGGTTTTGAAGTGTTATAAAGAGTTCCAACGTTCGGCAGCTGAGGCGATCGCTTTATCGCTAGGCTTTTGCTTGAGCATTGCCAATTGCAATTCCTCATAGATAATCTTCCGCAATTTCTCAATATCCTTAGCAGGGGGAATCAAGACTTCAGATTGCGACAGTTGCGAGGCACTAATCAATCTGGCGCGATCAAGTAATGACGAATCTTTAGCAGATTCTGTAAAATAGCGATCGCTCACACTCTTAATCGTTGATGGCAAAGAATTTTCAATTTTGGAAAAGCTAAGCTGATTTTCTGCATTAGTTAAATAGAGCGCAAACTTGACCGCAAGGGCTTTATTTGTTGATGTTGTTGGTACAGCAACATTCATCACTGCCGCACTCTTTTTGCCAGTTGAACCCGTAATTTGTGCGCCCACATCAGTAACTTTGGCGACCTCTGGCGCATTCAGAGCTACTGTTTTTAAAAATTGCGGTCCCGTCAATAAAATTGCTAATTCTCCAGATTGATAAAGCTCGATCGCTTTGCGGTGACTTTCCGTTAAGATTTCACGGGGAATCAATTGCTTCTCAAATAGATTGACCCAATAGTCAAAGGCAGTTTTACCCGCCGCATCATTAAAGGCTGCTTTACCATTAGCATCGAGCAACTTCATACCCATTTGCACCATTGCTTCGAGAACCTGACCACCATCCATCGTCAAGAGGAAGGCATATTTACCAGTTTTCGCCTTAATTTGTTCCGAAACCTTAGTCAGTTCCTCAAAAGTTTTAGGAGGTTTTGCAGGATCTAAACCTGCCTTCTCAAAAATAGAACGATTGTAAATAGTGATATCCGTTGCCACATACCAAGGTAAGCCAAAGGTAGCAGTATCCAATTGATTTGCTTTCCAGATATTTGGAAAATAGCTAGATTTATCAGCTTCAGAAATGTTTGCTGCCATATCGACTAACGCCTTTTTCTCCGCTAGTTTAGATGCAAACTGAGGATTGAGATTCACCACATCAGGAGCCGTTTTAGCCGCAACAGAACTCAAAATCTTGGTTTCCATTTCTCCCCAAGGCACATCCACCCATTCCACTTCCGCCATAGGGTTCTCTTTAACAAAGGCAGCAATTAAGTCCGTCATATATTTATCAAATTGTGGCTTTAATTGCATTGTCCAAAAGACAATTTTACTTTTGCCTGAAGAGCTTGGGGATTGATTGGTTTGTACTCCGCAGGCTCCGAGTAAAAATAGCGTCGAGAATCCAATAAATTTACGACGATTAAGGCGAAGATTGAGATTTTGCATGGGAATTGGGTGTTGATCAATAATTTAAGCTGATTGTATGGTAAGCGATCGCTTTAGATATAGAGTTACATTATTATCTTTAGGCGGCACATCGCTAAAGGCTTCAAAATATTCCTGAGCCACTTTAGGGAAATGGGGAAAATGGAAATCAGCATCACCATCAGCGATATATGCCCAAAAGTAACGAAGGTCAGGAGTCATTTTCTCAGCTACTTCTAAAGGCAAATTGAGGGGTGGATGCGTCAGTAGGCGCAATACAAAGGGATGGGAATGATTGCCCATCCATTCCCGAGAGAAATGCAAGAAATCAGTATGCTCAGGAATTGATTTCACTCGAAAGGATTCTACTTCTAAGCGATCGCCTAAATCATCGGAAATATAACTGAGAACACGGTAGGGGTGGGGGTAGCTCACAAGGGAGCCAGTAGTAATGTCATAAAGATCATAGCGATCGCTATAGGCAATATCTTGTACATGCAGATGTCCTGTGAAAACCATCTTCACATTTGCCCGATGCAAAATCTCGCATAGTTGTTGCGTATTACCCAGCATATAACGCTTTCCGAGAGCATTGCGAGACTGGTCATGCATATGTTCCAGCACATTATGATGGATCGTCACCAAGTTCAATCCGTAATCCTTGCGATCAAGAACATTCTGCAACCACTCTAACTGCTCCTGATCAATCCAGCCAATCTGCTGACCTTCCTCATTAAAGCGATTAGAATTCAATCCAATTAACCGTACATTAGGTAATACTTCGCATTCATAATAGAGTTTGTTGGGTTCGCTGATTCCTTTTGTAAATCCAAATTGCGTATAGTGCGGCGTAAATTGATCAAAGGTCTCGACCCTTGGTAAATCATGATTTCCTGCGATGACATAGACTGGATAGGGAAGTTTTGCAAGTCGCTCAGCTAGCCATTGGTGGTTTTCAGGTTCACCATGCTGGGTGAGATCCCCTGGTAATAGTAAAAAATCTAAGTCTAGGGTTGCCAGATGAGACAGCACCTCTTCAAAGGCGGGAATGCTGTACTCAACAAGATGAAATCGCGCAGGATGTTGCCAAATAGTGTGGGGCAATGCAACATGCAAATCCGAAGCGATCGCAAATTTAAACTTAAGTGCCACCTAGATCCAAACCATAAATAATTACTTTTTGATTATAGGCTATAGCCAGTATAGTGCGATCAGTTTCCTGAAATCGTCTATATAGCGGTTTTCATTTTGCCTACGGCAAAATAAAAACTCAAAACTCTTAATGGGACTGATTTTTTGTTTTCAAATGAGTACACACTCATTTGAAAACCGCTATATCTTGTCTGGGTAGGAGCTAATCCAATAGCGATCGCTTGAGAGTAACAGCAAACGTGCTGCCTTTGCCCACTTGACTGATCACATGGATACTACCTTCCATTTTTTGGACTAACTCATTGGCGATCGCTAGTCCTAATCCCGTACCTGCAATCTCACCTTCTGCTTGTCTACCACGAAAATTACGTTCAAATAAATGGGGCAAATCTGCATCAGGAATGCCCACACCAGTATCTTGGACATAGATATAAACTGTGTCAGGCTTTACATCTGCACCTAGTAACACATAGCCGCCTTTGGGAGTGTATTTAAGGGCATTCTCGGCAAGGTTGCCGATCGCTTCTCTGAGGGCAGACTCGTTACCTAAAACCTTGGGTAAATGGGAAGGGATATTTGATAGAAATTGAATATTCCGTTCTTGGGCGATCGCGCTGGCGAAGTTGGTAATCCCGTCCAAAATTTCACTCAAGTCAATAGCACTAAGTTCTATTATTGCTGCAGGCAAGAAGACTTTTTCGTGTTCCGCTTCCGATAATAAGAGCGGAGTAGGACGATCAATTTCACTTAGCAAATCTTGAATATGCTGAGTTTCACGCAAAATTCCCTTGACAAACTTTTGATTGGGATCATCAGTCACAATCCGCCGTGATAATAGCTGACCAAAGGTACGAATTGCAGTTAGAGGATTACGGAGTTGATGCAAGAGTGAAGACAAAAAATTACTTTGCTGTTCGTAGTTGCGTTGTTGATTGGCGACTAACCATTGGTTGCGTCGATCCAAAGCACAGGCGATCGCTAAGGTATTCGCAATTTGTTGAATTTGCGATTGTTCATAGTCCAACCAGTCGCGATCTTCCCGTCCCGTCATCAAAAAACCTAAAATTGTCTCCTCATAGATTAAGGGCAAAATAAAGCGACGTTGTCTGACTAAACCACCAGCCCCCATAGATAAAGTTGGCAAAGCCTCAGTCGCAAAAGACTCGGGTAAAGCGATCACCCCCTCTTCAGGGAAAACGGCAACTTCTATCAAGTGGGGTGGCATCCCATCCGCAGCATTTTCCGTAATATACATAGCACTAGCTACTGCCCCCAAACTTTGGGTCAGTAATATAATTTGCGATCGGGCTAAGGCTATGAGGTCGGGACTAGCGGAGAGCATGGGATAGTAAAAGATAAGGACACAAAACTATCGTGATTTTAGTCGTTCATAACGATTAAAAAGTTCATTAGTAATTTTGATGGCTGTCTGATTATGACTTGCTAAACATAGTGCATATAAAACTGAGTTTGTAGAATTTCTCATTAGAACAGGACGACTAACATGTGGAAAGAGTAACCTTAATTGCTCTGTATAAAGACTAGCTAGCCACTCAGCCCTAATTGTGTCCCGACTTAATGTGGGTTCAGATAAGTTGCCAAATAAATCTAGCTGAGTTACTGGAGATTCCTTATAAATTTGAGTAATCCATTCTGTATTACCCATAACTTTATTTATTTGTCTTACCACTTCTAGATCTGGATTTTGCTCTCTAGGAAGAAGTCTCGTAACGCCCATTACTGAAAAGTTTACAAAGATATCACAGGTTTTAGTATTAGCAAGTTCCTTGACTGTCTCCCAATCTACTTGTAGTCCATATGGATCTAAAAAAACAAAAGCCCGTTTCTTCGACGAATATGGAATTTTTGGAATTATTTCGTTGTATAAGATATCATTACAGTCACCTTGATAAGTTTCAATAATCTGATTTGGAAAATCTTCACGCAACTTTCTGACACGTTCTACTCTTTGAGGGTTAACATCCACAAACCAGTATCCGTCAAATTTAGGTTCTGTTTGAAGCGCTCGAATAGGTGAACCATTTATGTAACGCTGTTCATCCTCTTTTGCTCTAGGTCTGACTGAGCCTGCAAACGCATCAATGTAGCAGTAATCTTTAAGCCAACTCTTTTTTTGCTCATTCATAATTACAGAATAAGCTTTGAGGTACTTTGCTAGTAAATCTAGTTTCTCCTCAGACCACCTGCCAATAATGTCTTCGCCTTCATTCCCAATCTTACTCATAATAATATTTTCTTTATTTAGAAGAGGCTAAATACTTTGCTTCTAATGCACTAGAACTTTGAAATTTAGAAACTTTTTTGTTTTGCCACCTATTAATATGGCTATACCAAGCATCAGGCATTTCTTCCCAAATCTTTTCTTCAAGGATTCTACCACCTGCTTTTGAGTGATTACCTCCCCACTGCTTAAAGAAAAAAGCAACGTCAGATTCTTGAGATTGCCGCAAAATATCTCTCACCCATTCAGCCTCTATAGGTCGATGTTTGTGTCCAGACTCGCCTCCAACAATTATCCAGTCAATTCCCTCTAAATTCAAAGAAAGTGGACCTAACAAAGGTTCACAGGAAAGAAAGCGAACTTTTGATGGCACTTGCCTTAAAGCATCAATTCTATGAGCATATTTTTGATTCTCTACAGATACGCCAATCCAGATATTTTCAGCCCAATCTAACTTAGAGGCTAGTTTAGCCAAGTTTTTATCTCGTTTAGTCAAAATTTGATATATATGCCAAGGTGTATCTCGCATAACAGCAAAAATATCTTGTAAATACTCAAAAGGGATATCTTTATGAAAAAGATCACTCATAGAGTTCACAAATATTCGACTAGGTGTACGCCATTTCTTTGGCTGATCCAATCTATCTGGATGCAAAGTTAAATTAAATCCATCTGGAAAAGCTTTAGGAAATCTTTCTGTTATTGCCTCAGCATAGCAATAACGACAGCCAAGACTCACCTTACTACAACCAGTAGTAGGATTCCAAGTTTTGTCAGTCCATTCAATACCAGTGTTACTACTTGACATTTTGTAATTATACACTTTTCAGTGAAGTCGTTAATCTGCTTTACTCTGGTCAAATTCATGTCAGCATAAAGTTTACTTTTTTTAACTGTTAAAAATTTTTTAATGAAATATTGAAAGTGCGCTTCAGTTAAACTAAAGGAAGTCATTTTATAAAAAATAAGTATATATGCGGCTAAGTGAAGTTACCCACCCTAACCAGTTGCATGGTTTAACAATCTCGCAATTGGAGTCGATCGCAAAGGAAATTCGGCAAAAACATTTAGAAACGATCGCCGCTACAGGCGGACACCTTGGTCCGGGGCTAGGCGTAGTCGAGCTAACCCTCGCTCTATACCAAACCCTTGATTTGGATCGCGACAAGGTGGTATGGGATGTGGGGCATCAAGCCTATCCCCATAAATTGATCACAGGACGCTATAAAAATTTCCATACTTTGCGCCAAAAGGACGGGATTGCAGGTTATCTCAACCGTCGCGAAAGTGAATTTGATCACTTCGGGGCAGGTCACGCATCGACCAGTATTTCGGCAGCTCTCGGTATGGCGATCGCCCGTGATTTGCAAGGCGATAATTACAAAACTGTGGCGATCATCGGTGATGGCTCCTTGACAGGTGGCATGGCGTTAGAAGCAATCAACCATGCAGGACATCTTCCCAAAACGAATTTATTAGTTGTCCTCAATGACAATGAAATGTCAATTTCTCCCAATGTGGGCGCAATTCCCAAGTATTTGAATAAAATGCGCCTCAGCCCACCGATGAAATTCATCACCAACAATCTTGAGGGACAGATCCGCAATATCCCCTTTGTTGGCGAACAAATCAGCCCTGAGATTGAGCGGATCAAAGACAATCTAAAGATTGTGACGATGGTACAAAACAAAGTTGGAGCCGTCTTTGAAGAACTTGGTTTTACTTATATTGGTCCTGTTGATGGTCACAACATTAAAGAAATGATCGATACTTTCAAAATGGCTCATACGCTCACGGGTCCCGTTATGGTTCACGTTAGCACCACTAAGGGCAAAGGTTACAGCTATGCTGAAGCCGATCGCGTTGGCTACCATGCTCAAAACTCCTTTGACCTCGCCACAGGTAAAGCTAAGCCTTCTAGTTCTAGTAAACCCAAACCTCCTAGCTACTCCAAGGTTTTTGCTGATACCCTGATCAAACTCGCTGAGCATGACAAGCGCATCGTAGCAATTACCGCCGCCATGTCCACAGGTACAGGTTTAGACAAATTCCAAGCCGTCTTACCCAATCAATTTGTAGATGTTGGTATTGCAGAGCAGCACGCAGTCACCCTCGCTGCAGGTATGGCTTGTGAAGGAATGCGTCCTGTAGCTGCGATTTATTCTACCTTCCTGCAACGCGCCTACGATCAGATCGTTCATGATGTCTGTATCCAGAATTTGCCCGTCTTCTTCTGTTTAGATCGTGCAGGTATTGTTGGAGCCGATGGACCTACTCACCAAGGGATGTATGACATTTCCTATCTGCGATGTATTCCGAATATAGTGCTGATGGCTCCTAAGGATGAAGCAGAAATGCAAAATATGATCGTCACGGGCTTGACCCACAATGGCGCAAGTGCAATGCGTTACCCTCGTGGTAACGGTGTGGGCGTACCATTGCAAGATGAAGATATCGAGCCATTACCAATTGGCAAAGGTGAAGTCTTGCGCGAAGGTAAGGATATCCTGTTACTTGCCTATGGTTCCATGGTTTATCCTTCGCTACAGGTTGCGGAACTTCTCAATGAGCATGGTGTAAGCGCTACCGTCGTTAATGCTCGCTTTGCCAAGCCCCTCGATACCGAGTTAATTTTGCCCCTTGCCCAAAAAATTGGTAAAGTGGCCACCCTTGAGGAAGGTTGCTTGATGGGTGGATTTGGTAGCGCGGTTTTAGAAGCTCTGAATGATGCTAATGTGTTAGCCCCAGTTTACCGCATTGGTGTTCCTGACATTCTTGTGGAACATGCTTCTCCAGAGCAGTCCTTTAATTCTCTTAGTATGTCTAGCGGTCAGATTTGCGATCGCATTCTCAACCAATTTGCCTTTAATAAACAAACTGCGGCAAGTGCTAGTTAGGTCTGTAAATTTTTCTAACGTCAGTTCGAGTTAAGCTGGCAAATTTTAAAAGCTCAAAAGTAAAAGCCTTGCTAAGCAAGGCTTTTACTTTTGAGCTTTGAGAGAGGGTTTGCGTAGCAAACCCTCTCTCAAAGACTGTTCCAAATTATTCCGAACTCGCGTTAAGTTAAAGAACCTCCCCGAAACACCTATTGAGCCAAAAAAATTACTTTGCAGAACTACCTAACTTTTAGGTCTGACAATACCAAAGACTGAGGTATAGCCATGCAAAAAGGTTGTACCACCAACAGGTCCAATTTCTCCTGAACAGAAAAAGCCACTAAAGGCAATTAAGCCAATATGCTTTTGTAATAACTCTGAGTCAAAATTGGGCTTGCCATAGAGACGCTCACCACGTCCCATGCAGGAAAACATCAGAGCTGCCGTAGGGGTTACATTAGGAGCCTTTAGGTTTAACTGATTCATGTAATTGATTAGAGCTTCCTCTAGATCTTCAGCCGATGCCTTACCATCCCGTAAATGTAACTGAATTCTTTGTCCAGGACGCATCCGATCGCCAACAGCGATCGCTCCAGAGCGTGGATCGACACCAATTATATTGCGAATTAAGAAATCGCCTTGTGATGGATTTAATTTAAACTCATTCATTACCACCCCAATAAATAGGGAATGTTGCGCGAGTTCGCGATCGCTTTGGCTCAAATCGCCAACCGTATCTTGTAATAAAGCTAAAGGCGGCTTACCTTCCAATCCCAAAATCAAATTGCGCTCACATTCAGAAACCTGCATGATCTTGCCGATAGGACGACAACCCTGAGCAACTACAGGATCAATAGTTACATCTCCCCATAACGCTACACCAAGCAAACCTGTGCGATAAAGCTTGTATTTATTTGCTTCATGAAAGCAAAACAGGGCATTCGCTCCCATGCCGCCGCTACTAGCTAATCCACCAACTTTCACAGCATTAGGATAGGCAAAGTCTAATCCCTGAATCAAGTCGTTAATCGGAAATGAAAATGGATCGCCCACTAATACAAAACTAGGATCGAGGGAGGGACTAACATCCGTCAATTTTTCCCATCGATCAGGGGAGCTATCAAGATCTGGTAGCTCACTATCATCGAGATGAAATACTTTTGCTTCAGTATTTGGTAAATGACCGACTAAAAGAGCGATCGCAGGCTTATCTTCAAACTCACGACCATTGCCGATGATCCCACTACCAGAGCAACCAACTAACTTTTTGATTGGTAGTTTTTCGGCAAGTAAAGGTAATAAGCGAGGATAATCACTGGAAAAAGCCGTGGATATAAATAAAAAACCTAAATCAAGAGATTGCTCACCTAGTGTAGCTAGCACTTGCTGAGACAAATCTTGTACCGCAGCTTCTAACGATATTTTTGTCGAAAGACTAGTAATCCACTTCATACACCTAGCCCCACATCAATTTCATTTCCAGTCATTTCCTTATAAAATGCTTATAAACCTGCTTATAAAAGGTTAAATTAAACCATTTATATCTAGCTTAGTATCTAAGCTTACATCGCAGTGAGATCTTTCCGACATTTCCTCAATTCGATATATAGATTTACTGATTCATAAAGTACGGTTCAAGTTCCTCGCTTTTGTCGGGTAATCACAATTCTGTGACTTGCTTACTGGAAAAATACTACAAAAAAGTGGATCTTGACGAATTTTGTCAGAATCGACTTTCTGGTAATGTTAATGTGGCGTTTGGTAAACCAAGATTTGGTGAGACGCTGAAACCACAGTAAAATAATTTCGATAACTGCCCTAAAGGCAAGTTATGAAGTTTAAGTTATATATAGTTTACAAACTTTACAAATCCATTTACAGATACATTTATTACAGCTTAATCAACGGAGAAAACTATATGCCACAGGATGCAATCACTAGCCTGATCAGTACATACGATGCCACTGGTAAATATTTTGATCGTGATGCCTTGGATACCCTCAAATCCTACTTTGCTACAGGTAGCGCTCGTCTGGCGGCTTCGGCGGCAATCACTGCTAATGCTGCATCGCTTGTTCGTAAGGCTGGCTCACAATTATTTGAAGAAGTTCCTGATCTGATCCGTCCTGGTGGTAATGCCTACACTACCCGTCGATTTGCGGCTTGTTTGCGTGATTTGGACTATTATCTGCGTTATGCATCCTATGCGCTAGTTGCAGGGAACAATGATGTCCTCGACGAAAGAGTATTACAAGGTTTGCGTGATACCTATAGTTCTCTGGGTGTAGCCATTGGTCCAACTGTACGTGGCATCCAAATTTTGAAGGAGCTAGTTTTTGATCTGGTAGGTGATGATTCCGAATGGCTCGGCGAACCTTTTGAATATATGGCTAGTGAATTGGCAGAAAAAAATCTATAGTGATCGCTAGATTAAAAAAGGGGTGTGCCTAGCATGCCCCTTTTTTGATTTATTTAATCTTCAAAATGATTTAAGATTGTTAATAATCGCATAAGTTCGATTTTGTCTAGGAGAGATTTTATATATGGCTTTAGTACCAATGCGCCTGCTGCTCGATCATGCGGCTGAAAATGGATATGGTATCCCTGCATTTAACGTCAACAACATGGAGCAGATTCAAGCGATCATGCAGGCTGCGAATGAAACCAACAGCCCTGTAATCCTACAAGCTTCTCGTGGTGCGCGTAATTACGCGGGTGAAAATTTCCTACGTCACTTAATTTTGGCTGCTACCGAAACTTATCCTCATCTCCCTATCGTGATGCACCAAGATCATGGTAATGCACCTTCGACTTGCTACTCAGCAATTCAAAACGGCTTTACCAGTGTCATGATGGATGGCTCTTTGGAAGCTGATGCTAAGACTCCTGCAAGCTATGAGTACAACGTAGCTGTTACTTCGGAAGTGGTCAAAGTTGCCCATGCATTTGGCGCAAGCGTCGAAGGTGAATTAGGTTGCTTAGGTTCTCTCGAAACTGGTAAGGGCGAAGCTGAAGATGGACATGGTTTTGAAGGTGCTTTAGATCATTCCCAGCTTTTAACTGATCCTGATGAAGCTGCTGACTTCGTTGAACGTACTCAAGTTGACGCTTTGGCTGTAGCGATCGGTACTAGCCACGGTGCTTATAAGTTTACTCGCAAGCCTACTGGCGAAATCTTGGCTATTAGCCGCATTGAAGAAATTCATAACCGTCTACCTAATACTCACCTTGTCATGCATGGTTCTTCTTCAGTTCCTGAAGATTTACTTGCCATGATCAATGAGTATGGTGGTGCAATTCCTGAAACCTATGGTGTACCTGTTGAAGAAATTCAAAAGGGCATCAAGAGTGGTGTACGCAAGGTTAATATTGACACCGATTGTCGTCTTGCGATCACTGCTGCAGTGCGTGAAGCGATGTCGAAGAATCCTAAGGAGTTTGATCCTCGTCACTTCTTGAAGCCATCGATCAAGTACATGCAAAAAGTATGTGCTGATCGCTATGTTCAGTTTGAAGCTGCTGGTCAAGCTAGCAAGATCAAGCAAGTTAGCATTTATGACTTCGTTCCTAAGTATGCTACTGGCGAATTGAAGCAAGTTAGCCGTCAAGCTGTTAAGGCTTAGTCATTACATAAATATAGATTTACTGAGCAAAGCTTGAGTCAGTCTAATTGCTAGAAGAATCAAGGGGCGCATTGCGCTCCTTGATTTTTTGTTATTAATCTGTTGATGAAGTAGTGATCGCTTTTACCTTTACTCTCTTTTATGCAAAACCTTGCAGCAAATTTAAAAATTACAATTCATCCAGTAGATGAAAAATTGCTTGCTTTAGCGATCATGATCGCTACCAAAGCCCATGATGGTCAATTTGATAAAGCAGGTAAGCCCTATATTTTGCATCCTTTAGCGGTGATGGCGCAGATGGACACACTCGAAAGTAAGATTGTGGCGGTTCTACACGATGCGATCGAGGATTCTGATCTGAAGATTACAGACTTGGTACAACAAGGATTTCCTGACTTTATCATTAAAGCGATCGCTGCAATTACTAAGTTAGTTGGGGAGCCTTATGAAGATTATATTTTGCGGGTAAAGTCTAATCCGATCGCCTATAAAGTCAAGATTGCGGATGTAACTCACAATATGGATCTCAGTCGGATTGCCAATCCCACAGAAAAGGATTTTCAGCGTTTAGAGAAATATCAAAATGTTCTCCAAGAGTTACAACAAGAGTGAAACTAATGAGTCTAGAAACTTCGGAAAAACAGGTAATCTCGAAACGGAGAGTAACCGATCATGGTGAGGTTTTTACCAACCAGCGTGAGGTGAAAGCGATGCTGGAGTTGGTAAAGCATGAAACAGAACGCATTGAGTCGAAATTTTTAGAACCTGCCTGTGGAACGGGGAATTTTTTGGCGGAGGTTTTAGAGCGTAAGCTGCAAGTTGTAAAGATGCGTTATGGCAAGGTGCAGCTAGAGTATGAACGGAATGCAGTTTTGGCGATTTCTTCGATCTATGGAATTGATATTTTAGAGGACAATGTTCAGGAATGTCGCGATCGCCTATTCAATATATTTGATCAGGAATATACGAGACTTTTTGCAGATCTGGCGAATGATCAATGTCGGGAGGTAGTGCGCTATATCTTGAGCCGTAATACCATTCATGGCGATGCGTTGACTTTAAAAACGGCGGATGATTGTCCTGAGCCGATCATTTTTTCGGAATGGTCGCCTGTGAATGGCAGCATGATTAAGCGGCTCGATTTTAGTTTTAAGGAGTTGTTGCATCATGAGAGCATGATGGATTTGCCTTTGTTTGCGGATACAGGTGAGGATGTGTTTATCCCGACTCCGATTGAGGATTTTCCTGTGGTGCATTTTTTGAGGGCTGGGGATGATGCTAAAAAATACTAATTACAATTCTGACGTTTTAACTTGCTTGGCAAACTTGAGCAATTATGGGGTGTTTACGATTCCGAGCTAGGTGAATCAGATTTTGGATTTGTTGCCTGTGGAGTTGTGGTCAAATCCTGATGCAAAATTTCTTGATCCTGTGTGCAAGTCGGGGGTATTTATACGGGAGATTGCGAAGCAGTTGATTGAGGGTTTGGAGCCTATGTTCCCAGAGTTACAGGAACGGGCTAATCATATTTATCAATGTCTAGAAGCTAGAGATGGAGGCGCTCCTCTAAGAGGATAGCAAATCGATTGAGCGCAGGTTTCCAGTCACGAATAGAGCCTCGTTCACTTCTTGGAGATATTCCGCAAGGCCAAGTAAACTAGTTTGAAAGCAGCCTCATCGGAAGGAAAAATCTGTTGAGATTTAATCACTTTCCGCAAACTGCTATTCATCGACTCAATCGACTTAGTGGTATAAATCGCCCTACGAATCTCGGACGGGAAAGCAAAGAATGGGATAATGTTCGCCCAATGACTGCGCCAAGACTTAGAGATCGACGGATATTGTTTGTCCCATTTTTCAGCAAAGAGTTCGAGATT
>Ga0209972_10002364_pt1 | contig 15521 bp, 16 predicted proteins | sample NOAtaG_7_FD_187302 | JGI IMG/M metagenome (GOLD analysis project Ga0209972, IMG submission 187302) | Freshwater lake microbial communities from Lake Erie, under a cyanobacterial bloom - NOAA_Erie_Diel1S_2200h metaG (SPAdes) (version 2) | ecosystem: Environmental > Aquatic > Freshwater > Lake ... | reverse complement strand
GCCCGCCGGGCCGCCCCAAGGGCGAATCCCGCAGCGCGCAGCGCGAGGGCGATCCCATGAGCCCGCCGGGCCGCCCCAAGGGCGAATCCCCGAGCGCGCAGCGTGAGGGTAGTCCAATGAGCCAAGAAAAAATGGTCGCGGTCGAGCGCGGCATCCTCGACAAGAACGACCGGTTCGCGCGCGCCAACCGGCGCTGGCTGGCCGAACGCGGCGTGCTGGCGCTCAACTTCGTCTCCAGCCCCGGCTCCGGCAAGACCTCGCTGCTGGTGGAGACGATCCGCCGCCTGCAGGGCGAGCTGCCGCTGGCGGTCATCGAGGGCGACCAGCAGACCAGCAACGACGCCGAGCGCATCCGCGCCACCGGCGCGCGGGCCATCCAGATCAACACCGGCAAGGGCTGCCACCTCGACGCCAGCATGGTCGAGCATGCGCTGGCCCACCTGGCGCCGGCCGACGACTCGGTGCTGTTCATCGAGAACGTCGGCAACCTGGTCTGCCCGGCTGCCTTCGACCTCGGCGAGGCCGCCAAGGTGGTGGTGCTGTCCGTCACGGAGGGCGAGGACAAGCCGCTGAAGTACCCGGACATGTTTGCCGCCGCGCAGCTCATGCTGCTCAACAAGGTCGACCTGCTGCCGTACCTGGACTTCGACGTGGCCAAGGCGATCGACTGCGCGCGCCGCGTCAATCCGGCCATCGAGGTGCTGCAGGTGTCGGCCACGCGCGGGCAGGGCATGGACGGCTGGCTCGACTGGGTGCGCGCCGCCGCCGGCCGCGCCCGCGCCGAGCGCGCCGCCCGCCGCGCCGAGGCCGCGCGCAAGCTGGCGCTGCTCGAAGAGCACATCGCCACCCTGCGCTGAGAGGGTGAGAGGCAATCCGACATGCCCGCTGTGACTGCCCAAAGCGCCCCACTCGTCGTTGCAAATGCTCGCAGTAGCCCGAGCTACTGCTGCGCTTTGCGCCTGGATTGGAGCGCCTTGGGCAGCCCCCTCGGGCACGCCGGATTGCCTCTCACCCTCTGAGCTTGCGATGCTCGATCTTCCGGATGCAACGACGCCCGCCCCCGCGAGCGCGGAAGGGTCGGGGAGCGGGCGCGTGGCCCTCGGCGCGCGCCCGCCCGCCCGGCCGCCCGACCCTGCACAAGGCGGGGCAGCGCAGGCGCACGGGACGACCTTGGCGCTGCGCGCTCAGGGATTCGCCTTTGGGGCGGCCCGGCAGGCTCATGAGACGCCCCTCGCGCTGCGCGCTCAGGAATTCGCCCTTGGGGCGGCCCGGCAGGCTTATGAGACGCCCCTCGCGCTGCGCGCTCAGGGATTCGCCTTTGGGGCGGCCCGGCAGGCTCATGCCGAAGCAGCCGGGGTGAAGCCCGCGCAAGCCGCCGGCCGCAGCCAAGGGCGGGCGCCTGACCGTCCCGCCGAGGGCACACGTGCGACTGCGCAGCCGTCGCGTACACCGGAGGCGCCGACGCACGACGTCACGCTGCAGGTCCATGGCCGTGTGCAGGGCGTCGGCTTCCGGCCGTTCGTGTTCCGGCTGGCGCACGAGCTGGCGCTCGACGGCTGGGTGCGCAACGACGGCGGCGGCGTGACCATCGCGCTGCGCGGGCCGGCCGGCGCGCTGGCGCGCTTCGGGGTCCGGCTGCGCAGCGAGCTGCCGCCGCTGGCGCGCGTCGATGACGTGCAGGAGCAAGCGGGCGCGGCCATCGACGGGCCCGGCTTTCGCATCGCCGACAGCGCGCACACCCCCGTTTGCACCGGCATCGTGCCCGATGCCGCCCCCTGCGAGGCCTGCCTGGACGACCTGTTCGACCCGCGCGGCCGCCGCTGGCGCTACGCCTTCACCAACTGCACGCACTGCGGGCCGCGCTTCACGATCACCGCCCGCCTGCCCTATGACCGGCCGTCGACCAGCATGGCCGGCTTCGTGCAGTGCCCGGCGTGCCAGCGCGAGTACGACGACCCGCGCGACCGCCGCTTCCATGCCCAGCCCAACGCCTGCCCGCTGTGCGGGCCGCGGCTGTGGCTGGCCGATGCGCACGGCGTTCCGCTCGACTGCGACGACGCGATCGCCGCCGCGCTGGCGCGCGTGGCCGGCGGCCAGATCGTGGCCGTGAAGGGACTGGGCGGCTTCCACCTCGTGTGCGACGCGCGCAATGCGGCCGCCGTGGCGCGGCTGCGCGAGCGCAAGCACCGCGACGAGAAGCCGTTTGCCGTCATGGTGGCCAACGTGGCCTCGCTGGAGGGGCTGGCCGAGGTTGATGCGGCTGCCGCCGCCGCGTTGCAGGCCATCGAGCGCCCCATCGTGCTGCTGCCCAAGGCGGCCGGCTGCGACGCGGCGCTGGCCGGCATCGCGCCCGGGCTCGCGCAGGTCGGCGTCATGCTGCCGAGCGCGCCGCTGCAGTGGCTGCTCTACCACGAGGCCGCCGGCCGGCCGGCCGGCCGCGCCTGGCTGCGCGCCGCGCAGGACCTGGTGCTGGTGATGACCAGCGCCAACCCCGGCGGCGAGCCGCTGGTGGTCGGCAACGACGAGGCGGTCCGGCGCCTGGGCGCGGCTGCGGGTCTGGCCGATGCCTTCGTCATGCACGACCGCGACGTGCTGGTGCGCTGTGACGACTCGGTGGTCCGGGTCGACGTCCTCGCCGCTGCGGACCCGGTACCCGATCCCGCGCGCGGCCTGCCCGCCGCCCCGCCGCCGCCGGCCCTGTCGTTCGTGCGCCGCGCGCGCGGCTACACGCCGGCTGCCATCCGGCTGGCCGACGCCGCGCCGCCGGTGCTGGCGCTGGGCGCCTACCTGAAGACCACCGCCTGCCTGACGCGCGGCGCCGAGGCCTTCCTGTCGCAGCACATCGGCGATCTGGACAACGCGCCGAGCCGCAGCGCGCTCGAGGAGGCGGCCTCCCACCTGCAGGGCGTGCTCGAAGTGCGGCCGGCCGCCATCGCGCATGACCTGCATCCCGACATCTACTCGACCCAGCTCGCGCAGCAACTGGCGGCACAACTGGGCGTGCCGGCCATCGGCGTACAGCACCACCACGCGCACATTGCCGCCATCGCGGCCGAACATGGCCACCCGGGGCCGCTGCTCGGGCTGGCGCTCGACGGCGTGGGCTACGGCAGCGACGACGACGGCAGCGGCACGGCCTGGGGCGGCGAGCTGCTGGCGCTCGACGGCGCCCGCTGCACGCGCCTGGGGCACCTGCGGGCGCTGCCGCTGCCCGGCGGCGACCGCGCGGCGCGCGAGCCCTGGCGCATGGCGGCGGCGGTGCTGCACGCGCTCGGCCGCGCCGACGAGATCGCGCCGCGTTTCGCGCAGCAGCCGGCCGCGCCGACGGTGGCGCAGATGCTGTGCCACGGCCTGCGCTGCCCGCCGACCACCAGCGCGGGCCGCTGGTTCGACGCCGCCGCCGGCCTGCTGGGCGTGCGCGAGGTCATGGCCTACGAGGGCCAGGCGGCCATGCTGCTGGAGGCGCTGGCCGCGCAACGCCCGGCGGCGCGGGCCGATGGCGCGTTGTATCGGATCGATCGGGGCGTGCTCGACCTGCTCCCGCTGGCCGCGCGGCTGGCCGCCGAGCGCGACGCCGCCGCCGGCGCCGCGCTGTTTCATGCCACGCTGGCCCAGGCGCTGGCCGACTGGGCCAGCGCGGCAGCCCGCGCGCACGGCTTGTCCGCGGTGGCGCTGGGCGGCGGCTGCTTCCTCAACGCCATCCTGTCGGCGCGCCTGACCGCGGCGCTGCGGGCGCAGGGTCTGCAAGTCCTGGCGGCGCGACAGGCGCCGCCCAACGACGGCGGCTTGAGCCTGGGCCAGGCCTGGGTCGCCCGCCAACTGCTGAAGGTGAACTGAATGTGCCTCGCCCTGCCGGTGCGGGTAGTCGAACTGAAGGGCGGCGATGCGGCCGTGGTCGATCTGGGCGGCATCCGCAAGGAGATCTCGCTCGCGCTGGTCGAGGACGTGCGCGCCGGCGACTACGTGGTGCTGCACGTCGGCTATGCGCTGACCAAACTCGACCCCGACGAGGCGCAGCGCACGCTCGAGCTGTTTCGGGCCGCCGGCAGCGGCGCGCCGCTGCACGAGGTGCAGGCATGAAATTCATCGACGAGTTCCGCGACGGCGACACGGCGCGTCGCATCGGCGCGCAGATCGCCGCCGAGGTGCAGCCGGGCCGGCGCTATCACTTCATGGAGTTCTGCGGCGGCCACACCCACGCCATCTCGCGCTACGGCGTCGGCGACCTGCTGCCCGACGGCGTGAAGATGATCCACGGTCCCGGCTGCCCGGTGTGCGTGCTGCCCATCGGCCGGGTCGATCTGGCCATCCAGCTCGCGCTGGAGCGCGGCGTCACCCTGGCCACCTATGGCGACGTGCTGCGCGTGCCGGCCTCCAACGGCCTGTCGCTGCTCAAGGCCAAGGCGCGCGGCGGCAAGGTGGCGATGGTGTACTCGGCCGCCGACGCGCTCGCCCTGGCGCGCCAGGACCCGGCGCGCGAGGTGGTGTTCTTCGCCATCGGCTTCGAGACCACCACGCCGCCCACCGCGCTGGTCATCCGGCAGGCCGCCGCCGAGGGGCTGGCCAACTTCAGCGTGGTGTGCAACCACGTGCTGACGCCCGCGGCCATCGGCAACATCCTCGAAAGCCCCGAGGTGCGCAAGCTCGGCACCGTGCCGCTCGACGGCTTCATCGGGCCGGCGCACGTGAGCACCATCATCGGCAGCCAGCCCTACGAGCACTTTGCCGAGGAGTACGGCAAGCCGGTCGTGATCGCCGGCTTCGAGCCGCTCGACGTGATGCAGGCCATCCTCATGCTGGTGCGCCAGGTCAACGAGGGCCGCGCCGAGGTCGAGAACGAGTTCACCCGCGCCGTCAACCGCGACGGCAACCTCAAGGCGCAGGCACTGTGCGCCGAGGTGTTCGAGCTGCGCAAGAGCTTCGAGTGGCGCGGCCTGGGCGAGGTGCCGTACTCGGCGCTGGCCATCCGCGGCGAGTTCGCCGCGTTCGATGCCGAGAAGAAGTTCGCGCTCGACACGCGGAAAGTGGCCGACAACAAGGCCTGCGAGTGCGGCGCGATCCTGCGCGGCCTCAAGCACCCGCGCGACTGCAAGATCTTCGGCACCGTGTGCACCCCGGAGAACCCGGTGGGCTCCTGCATGGTGTCGAGCGAGGGGGCCTGCGCGGCGCACTACAGTTACGGGCGCTACAAGGAAATCCCCATCAGGGCGGCGGCGTGAAGGCAACGACACGCGCTGCGTACGCGACGCCGTCGCCTGTGACGAGTCCCGGGCGCGCCGGCGCCCTCATCGCGGCCGCCGGCCGCATGGTGTGCGGAAAATGGACGACGGACGCTTGAACAAGCCTGCTTCTCGACCGGTCAAGGCCGGCTACAGCCGCCCGCTCGACTTCAAGCACGGGCGCGTGGATCTCACGCACGGCTCCGGCGGCCGGGCGATGGCGCAACTGATCGAGCAGTTGTTCGCGCCCGCCTTCGACAACGTCCTGCTGGCGCAGGGCAACGACGGCACGGTGCTGGACCTGCCGCCGGGGCGGCTGGTGATGGCGACCGACTCGCACGTCGTCTCGCCGCTGTTCTTCCCGGGCGGCGACATCGGCGCGCTGGCCGTGCACGGCACCGTCAACGACGTGGCGGTGATGGGCGCGACACCGCTGTACCTGTCGGCCGGCTTCATCCTCGAAGAAGGATTCCCGCTCGGCGAGTTGAAGCGCATCGTCGAGTCGATGGCGGCGGCGGCGCGTGCCGCCGGGGTGGCCATCGTCACCGGTGACACCAAGGTCGTCGAGCAGGGCAAGGGCGACGGCGTCTTCATCAACACCACCGGCGTGGGCGTGCTGCGGCCCGGGGCGCAACTGGGCGGGGCGCGGGCGCGGCCGGGCGATGTGGTGCTGCTGTCCGGCACGCTCGGCGACCACGGCATGGCCATCATGTCGCTGCGCGAGTCGCTCGCCTTCGACACCGAGATCGTCAGCGACAGCGCGGCGCTGCACGGCCTCGTCGCGGCCCTGCTCGACACCGGCGCCGATGTCCGCTGCCTGCGCGACCCCACGCGCGGCGGGCTGGCCACCACGCTGAACGAGATCGCGCGCCAGTCGGGCGTGGGCATGATGCTGGACGAGGCCGCCATCCCGGTGCAGGCGCAGGTGCAGGCCGCCTGCGAGTTTCTCGGCCTGGACCCGCTGTACGTGGCCAACGAAGGCAAGCTGGTCGCGATCGTGGCGCCGCAGGACGCCGGGCGCGCGCTCGCCGCCCTGCGCGCCCATCCCCTCGGTGCGCAGGCCGCCTGCATCGGCACCGTGCTGGCCGACGAAAACCGGTTCGTGCAGATGACCACGCGCTTCGGCGGCCGCCGCATCGTCGACTGGCTGAGCGGCGACCAGTTGCCGCGCATCTGCTGAGAGGGTGAGGCGCAATCCGCCATGAGCACCGCCCCACCCGCCCCGTCGCACGCGCCCGCCTACGGCGCCTTCCTGGCCCGCGGCTTTCTCGCCTGGCTGCTGATCGCGGCTCTGGAGACGCTGCACGGCATTGCGCGCATGCTGTGGCTGTCGCCCCTGCTGGGCGACGAGCTGGCGCGCCGCGTGGCGGTGCCGGGCGGGGTGCTGATCGTCTTTCTCGTCGCCTGGCTCACGGTGCGCTGGATCGGCGCGCGCAGCACGGCCCGCCTGCTGGCGGTCGGCGCGCTCTGGCTGCTGCTCATGGTCGGGTTCGACATCGTGCTGGCGCAGTCCCTCGGCTTCTCGTGGGAGCGGATCCTCGCCGACTTCGATCCGCGCCGCGGCGGCCTGCTCGGCTTCGGCATGGCCACGATGCTCGTGATGCCCTGGCTGGCGGCGCGCCTGCGCGGCCTGCGCTGAGAGGGTGAGAGGCAATCCGACATGCCCGCTGTGACTGCCCAAAGCGCCCCACTCGTCGTTGCAAATGCTCGCAGTAGCCCGAGCTACTGCTGCGCTTTGCGCCTAGATTGGAGCGCCTTGGGCAGCCCCCTCGGGCACGCCGGATTGCCTCTCACCCTCTGAGTCTTGCAGCGCTGCAACGGCGCGCGGCGGGCCCCTCGGCCGTGCGATCGGCGCCGTCACCGCCACGGCCTGCCACCTGCCGGACCCGCGGTGCGCGCGCCCCGTGGCCCCGGTCTTGCGGTGTAGCCTTCGACCGAATTGGCGCGGTCTAGCCAGTCGATTCTTCAGTACTCAAACGCTTCCAACCCCCCAATAATCTAGCCAGGAAGGCTCCGGCGAGCGTTGCGCCGAGACGCTGTCGCCCTGGCGACCACAGAACGAGGAAGACCATGCGCAAGTCCCACGCACTGCTCGCGGCGGCCGTACTCATGGCGGCCGAAACCGCTCTGGCGGCCAGCGGCGCCGCCAGCGGTCCGCAGCCGGGCCGCGAACTGGCCCTGATCGATGTCGTCGTTCTGTGCCTGGCCGGCTCGCTCGTGTTCTTCATGCAGGCCGGGTTCGCCTTTCTCGAAAGCGGGCTGTCGCGCGCCAAGAACAACGTGAACGTGCTGATGAAGAACTTCCTGGACATGTGCTTCGGCGCCACGGTGTTCTGGGCGGTCGGCTACGGCCTTTTGTTCGGCTTCAATCCGAGCGGCTGGTTCGGCACCAGCGACTTCTTCCTGCAGGGCCTCGGTGGCAGCGGCTTCGCCTTCTTCTTCTATCAGATGATGTTCGCCGCAACGGCGGCGACCATCGTCAGCGGCGCGATCGCCGAGCGCGCCCACTTCAAGGCCTACATCATCGGCTCGATGGGCATCGCCGGCCTCATCTATCCCGTCTACGGCTCCTGGGTCTGGGGCGGCTGGCACGGCGGCAGCGGCTGGCTGGCCGATATGGGTTTCATCGACTTCGCCGGGTCCACCGTTGTGCACTCGATCGGCGGCTGGTGCGCGCTGGCGGCGCTGATCGTGATCAAGCCCCGGCTCGGCCGCTACGCGCCGGACGGCACGCCGCGCAACATTCCCGGTCACAACCTGTCGTCGGCCACGCTCGGCGCCCTGATCCTGTGGCTCGGCTGGTTCGGGTTCAACGGCGGGTCGGTCGCGCTGCTGCCGGGCGGCACGGACATCTCGCTCGGCCAGGTCGTGGTCAACACGCATCTGGGCGGAACCGCCGGCGCGCTCGGCGCGATCGCGGCGATGGTCTTCTTCCGCAACAAGATCCTGCTGACCGTGGTCCTGAACGGCAGCGTCGCCGGGCTGGTCAGCGTCACCGCCGGCTGCCATGTGATGACGCCGGGCTTTGCCCTGCTCACCGGATTCGTCGCCGGCATCCTCGTCAGCGTCGCCGAGGCGCTGCTGATCCAGATCCGCATCGACGACGTGGTGGGCGCGGTCGCCGTACACCTGGTCGGCGGCATCTGGGGCACGATCGCCGCCGGACTGTTCAATGCGAAGGCACTGTTCAGCCTGGATCAGGTGGGGGTGCAGTTGATCGGTGTGGTCGCCGCCGGCGTCTGGGCTTTCCCCGTGGCCCTCGCAATGTACTGGCTGATCGACAAGGTCGTCGGCCTGCGCGCGACCTCGCTGCAGGAACAGCGCGGCCTGGACTTCACGGAACACGCGGAAGTCGGCTATCCGGAGTTCCAGCAGGAAATCGTCCACAGCGGCAAGCCGCAGTAGACCGGGCCTGCAGCGCCGTGACCGCCTTCCTCGAAACCGCACCTGCCATCCGGCGCCGGCGTGCGTTTTACGCCGCGCTGGTGCCGCTGGTCGGTCGCGACAGCGCGCTCGAGGCGATCAACATCTGGGAGCACGCGTTCGGGTCGGAGCAGCCGCTGCTGCGCGGTATCTCGCAGTTCGCCGCGCTGGTCGTGGTCGAGCTGAAGCTGAAGATCAACCCGAACGATCTTTCGATCAAGCTGCTGGAGCACTTGCAGAAGGACGAGAGCACGCTGCCGGCGGATCCCTTGCCGGTGCTGACCGGCCGGGCGCGACGTCCCGGAGCCGGTACCGGTACCGCGACGATGTTCCCAGAGCCGCCGCCCGCCGCCAGCACCGCACCGGCGGACACGCCACGCGTCAGCCCAGCCACGCACACCCTGTCGGCCTTGCTGGTCAAGCTGTGCGATGCCGCCGGCCAGGCCGACGTGCGCAGCCAGAAAGAGCTGGTGAGCCAGTTCGTCGCCGGCTGCGGCAAGCGGTTCGGATCGGCTGCGACTCAGGACATTGCTGCACTCCTGAGCGGCCGCGCGGCGGTGCTGAGCCGCGACTACGCGCCGACCAACGCGAGCGTGATCATCAACCTGTTCTACGTACCGCTGGCCGAGTTGTACGGCCCCATCAGCGCCGACCGCATCCTCGCTTCTGCCGTGCGCGCGGTCGAGCAGATGGCCGAAGCGCGGGGCTTTGCACCGCGCGATCTCCTGTAGCCCGCCTGCTGCAGGAGGCGCGGTGACAACGGGCACCATCGCGGCGGCGGCCCGGACTGCCGCTAGCGCGCCGTTGCGTCCGTGTGATGCTGCCACCGGCGCAGGCCGCCGCGCTCATCCAGGGGAAAGCGCCCCGGGTCCGATGGGTTGCCGCGCCACTCAGGGTGCGGCTCGCAGACGGTCCCGCGCAGCCAGCAAGGCCGCCTGCAGCGCAGCGTCGGCGATCGGCTTGCGAAGCTGCAGGACGCTGGCGCGGCGATCGGCTTCCGGATCCCCCGACGGCGCCGGCGCAGCGGTCAGCAACCGCAGCACGGCCATGTCGTCAGGATCGCTGGCGCGGCTACCGCGTGCAAGCAGCAGTGCATCGAACGGCAGGTCTTCGACGACGCGCCAACATGCAGCCACCTCGGGCAGTCGTGCCAGCGCCGCCATCAGGTCGTTCGTCTGGGTCTCATTGAGTCCCGCGAGGCCCAGGCGATAGATTCGTTCGGTGGCGGCCATGCTCTCTCCTTTCGGTCGTCATTTTCCGCAAGAAACTCGCTCCGCCCGAGCCGCTTGACCGGCTCTCCCGCGCAGCGCCGCAACAGTCCCGGCAATCCAGGCGGCGCGCGCTTGCCGACATGCCGGCTCAGGTCGGTCCGTGCCGTGCGCGCCGGCCTCAAGCCTGCGCCGCCAGCCGGCGCTCGACCTTCGCCTCGCGGATCGGCAGGTTGCACAGCGCCGCGGCCAGCGCCAGCAGCGCGTCGGCGTACCACATCCAAAGGTAGCTGCCCTGCTGCGCAATGGTCAGGCCGCCCAGCCAGGCGCCGAAGAAGCCGCCGATCTGGTGCGACAGCAGCGTCAGGCCGAACAGCGTGGCCAGGTAACGCGTGCCGAACAGCTTGCCCACCACGCCCGCGGTCGGCGGCACGGTAGCCAGCCAGGTGAAGCCCAGGCCGATGGCAAACAGATAGAACGTCAGCGCGGTCTTGGGAGCGAGCAGGAACAGCACCACCAGCACCGCGCGCGAAAAATACATCCAGAACAGGATGTACTTGCTGCGGTGGCGGTTGACCCAGTAACCGGCCGCCAGCGAGCCGGCAATGTTGGCCAGGCCGATGATGGCCAACGACCAGCTCGCCACCGACGGCGGCAGACCGCACAGGCTCACCTCGCCGGGCAGATGGGTCACCAGGAAGGCAATGTGGAAGCCGCAGGTGAAGAAGCCGGCATGCAGCAGCAGGTAGCTGCGGTCGGCCAGCGCCGTCTTGACCGCGTGCTTGAGCCCGCCGTCGCCCGGCGCCCTGGCGGTGCCGGCCGGCGCCGGGCGACGCCGCAGCACGCGCGCCAGCGGCAGCGCCAGCAGCGTGAGCGCCGCCAAGCTCCACATCGCGCCCATCCAGCCGGCCACCTGGATCAGTTTCTGCACCAGCGGCGCGAAGACGAACTGGCCGAACGAGCCGCCGGCATTGATCACGCCCGAGGCGGTGCCGCGGCTTTCGGCCGGCACGCGCTGCGCGGCCGCGCCGATCAGCACCGAAAAGCTGCCGGCACCGGCGCCGGCTGCCATCACGATGCCCAGCATCAGCGTCAGGCCGAGGCCGCTGGTCATGAACGGCGTGAGCGCCATGCCCACCGCAGCGAGGATCACGCCCGCGGCCAGCACCCGGCCCGGCCCGTATTTGTCGGCATAGGCGCCGGCAATCGGCTGCGCCGCGCCCCAGACGAATTGCCCGACCGCCAGCGCAAAGCTGATGGCGACGATGCCCAGTCCGGTGTCGGTGTTGAGTGGCGAGACGAACAGGCCCAGCGACTGACGCGCGCCCATGGTGATCATCAGCAGCGCGGAGGCAGCCAGCACGGTCCACCACCAGGCGCGGGCGGATGAAGCTGAGGTCATGGGCAGGGGCTCGTGGCGGCGCCCGGCCGGACGGTGCGACCGGCGGACGCCGCATTAGACCCGAGTCGGCCGGTCGCCACAAACGCGCGCCACGCATGCCGCGCCTGTGCCGGCCGCCGGAGCCCGTCTGCGAAAATGCCGCGACTGCCAGCTACCCCGCCACCCCCGTTCAGGAGGACGCCCGATGGGCGCCATGCACCCGTTTCACCTCGCCTTTCCCGTCACCTCGCTCGCCAAGGCACGCGCCTTCTATGGCGAGCTGCTCGGCTGCCCCGAGGGCCGCTCATCGGAGGACTGGGTCGACTTCAACCTGTACGGCCACCAGATCGTGGCGCACCTGGCGCCAGCCGAGGCCGGCCACCGCAACACCTCGGCGGTCGACGGCGACGATGTGCCGGTGCGCCACTTCGGCGTGGTGCTGTCGATGCCCGAGTGGGAGGCACTGGCCGCCAGGCTGCGCGGCGCCGGCGTCCGGTTCATCATCGAGCCGCATATCCGCTTCAAGGGCGAGGTGGGCGAGCAGGCGACCCTGTTCTTCCTCGACCCTTGCGGCAACGCGCTCGAGTTCAAGGCATTCGCGGACCCGTCGCGGCTGTTTGCCAAATGATGCGATTCAGGCCGCGCGCGCCCGCGGCTTGCCGTTGTGGGTCGGGCCGACGCGCGTCTCGACCGCGCGCTTGAGCGCGCCGCTCAGGCCAAGCGCGAACGCGATCTCCACCACCAGAAACAACGGCCCCACCAGCAGGCCCACGAGGTCATCGACGAAGGCCGGCTTGCGGCCTTCATAGTGGTGTCCGAGGAACTGGATCGCCCAGCCGGCGCCGAACAGACCCACGCCGGTTACAAGCCACAGCGCCGTGCTGCCCGCCGCAACCCAGCCGGCCGTCCAGGTGGCAAGCGCCAGCAGCGCCGCCATCACCAGACCATAGGGCAGGCTCAGCGCAAGGTAGAAGGCGCAGGCGGCAGCGACCACCAGCCACGCCGGGTTGAGCGGCATGCCGGCCAGTTCGAAGTGCGGGCGCGACAACAGCACCGCCACCGCAAAGACGATCATCGGCACGCCAACGAAGTGGGTCGCAATGTTGCGGCGGTCGCGGTGGTAGGCGGCATAGCTGGCCACCTGCTCGGTGAGTGATCGCATGCGGGTCTCCTGGATGCCGCACGGTCGAGGGCCGCTGATGCCCGCGCGCAGCGCGTTGGTGCTTAGGGGGCGGCCGGTTCTGCTCGTAGTTCGTAATCGGAGAGGCCAACCCGATCGCTAGCGTAGCGCCGGCGTTGCAGCCGGGTACGGCCCGATATGAGGCGCGACGAATCCCTCGATAGCCTGGCGCACCTCGACCGGCCGCTCCGTCAGCGGCCAGTGATGGCAGTCGATCGTCTGCACGCGGCCGTGCGGGAATCCGGCGGCGATCGACCGCGTGGCCGCCAGCGCGGCAAACGTCGCGCCGGTGGACAACAGCACCAGCATCGGCTGCGCGTAGGACGCCGGCGGCGGCAGCGGCCGGAACAGCTCCACCAGCTCCTGCAGGTAGTGCGCGCTGCGGAAGCTGCGCAGGTCGGCACGCGTGGAGCTGTACTGGCGGATGAACTCGGCCTCGGCGGCCGGCGACTGCAGCGCGATGCGCGCCTGCCGGTCGAGCGCCTCCAGATCCAGCGGCGCCAACTGGCGCCGGCGCAAGCCGACGGCGTTGGCCCCGCGCACCGCCGTTGCGGCGAGTGCAAACAGCGGGCCGGCGGCGGCCATCAGGCGCCACCGTCCGCGCAGCGCGGCGCGAAACACCGGATCGATCAGCACCAGCGCCCGGACCCGGCCGGGATGGTGGGCCGCGCAGTGCAGCGCCACCTGCGCGCCCAGGCTGTGGCCCACCAGCACGGCCTGCGGCTGCGCTTCGGCATCGAGTAGGGCAATGAGGTCGTCGCTCCAGGCTTCCAGACCCACCCGGCCGCGCGTGTCCGAATCGCCGTGGCCGCGCAGGTCCAGGCGGATGAGCTGAGCCTGCTGCCGCAGCGAGGTCGCGGCCACGAACTCCGACCACCGCGTGAGGTTGCTCGCCAGCCCGTGCAACAGCACGACCGCCGGACCGGCGCGGCGGGGCGTGCGCCGGTAGTGCAGGCGCACGCCGGGCCGGTCGAGCACGTGAGCGGTTTCGTCGGACACGGAGTGCAGCGGGCGGGCGTGGCAGTTCTGCTGGCCGCGCATTGTCCGCGCTTTCGCACCGGGCATCGGCGCGACTGCCGCCCTTGCAGCGCGCTCGCGCAAGCGCCGCGCTACAGCCGCGTCACTCCCGGCAGCACGCCGACGAGCTTGCCGTCTTCGAACACGGCCCCCACGGCCTCGCCGCCGACTTCCCGCAGCTCGAACTCGCGCCGCGGCACGCGCTCGCGCGCGCGCCGGGCCTGCTGCTCCAGGCGCGCCGCCCAGCTCAGCAGCACGGCGCTCACCGCCAGCAGCCAGCCGGTGACCGGGTGGGTGGGCCGGCCGAACGGACCGGCCGGGGTCAAGTGCATCGTGGTCCGCGCCATGGCGAACTCCTCGTCGGGCGATGGACCGGCCGGGGCCGGTCCGGATCAAAGGTTCGGCTCGGCTCGCCAGGCGAGCGAGTCATTGCTCTTCCAGGGCTCGGCGCAGCGCGCGCCGGCCTTGCTGTCGATCGGTCTTGCGGCTGCCGCCATGCGCGCCGGCCCGGCGCCGATGCGCCAGCGCCACCAGCGGGTTGCGCGGGCGCCGCGGCAGCTTGGTCTTGCCGGTCTTGTCGGTCTTGCGCAGCGTTTTCATCGTGTCCTCCGCAGCAGAAAACAAAACGGCCCGGGTGCTTGCGCAACCCGGGCCGCCGTCTGGCGCGTGAGCGTCTAGCGCACGCGGCCCTCCCGGGTTGCGATGGGGGTGATGCCGAACAGCCCGCCCGGGGCGCTCAGCCCACCGTGCGCGACAGCACCGCCTTCCGAGGCGCTGGCGCGGGCTTGCATCAGGCGGTTCAACATCCGATCGATCCTTTCCGTTCTAGCGGGTGCGGCGGGCCGGAGCCCACGGAGCCTGCGGTGGTCCTCACCGCAGCCCGCGAAAGTCCGCATGATAAACGAAGGTTTATCTTGCGCAACACGTTTTATCAATTGATTCATCCGGCGCGAGGCCGCCGCCGCCGGCCCGGGCCGATGCAGCGCCGTCCCGGCGCGGCACGCCCGCGCACGCCGGGACGGCGCTGGCCCGTCAGCGCTTCTTCCTGAGCGGCCGCACGCCCGCCTGGGAGCGACGCCACAGGTCGGTGTCGCTGCCGGCGGCCGGGCCGGCGCGGGGCGGCAGCGCCGCGGGTGCCGCCGCCGGCGGCGCTGCGGCCACCAGCACCTCGCTCAACAGGTCGAGCAGGCGCGCCCGCGCCTTGTCGGGATGGCGGCGGTAGTAGGTCAGCACCAGGCCGACGATGAAGCGCTCGTCGTCGGTCTGGGCAAACAGCGCGGGCTCGTCCGGCTCGCCACCGGCTGCGGCGGCGGCAGCCGGTACCGCCGCGCCCAGCGCGTGCGGCTGGTCCATCCAGCCGTAGGGCTTGCGCATGCGCTCTTCGAACTGGCGGGCCAACCGTTCGCCGATCTGGCGCGAGCGGCCCTTGATCTGGCTCCAGTACGACGGCTGGATCTGCAGCCGCTCGGCAAAGCGACCCTCCAGCCCGCGCAGCGTGGCCGCGTCCGGCTTGCGGGCGGCCTGCTGCACGAACTCCTCGAACAGCAGCAGCGCGTTGTCGAGCCGGATCTGGGCGAGGTCGAGCGGCATTTGCCTAGATGATAAACGGCGGGCCACGCCGCGGCGCCCGGTGGCCTTGGGCCCGGTTTCAAAGAGCCAAGTCCCGCGGCGGGCGTGTGTGTCAGCGCGGCGGCCCTGCGCAGTGGCACTGGTCCATCTCGCGTCGAACGACCTGCCTCTGCCGTTTGGGGCGGTCTGCTTGGCGCCGAGGGCGGCCCGCTGTTCACGACCTACGCGCCGCCGACTGCTTCAGACTGTCTGCGGCCGGTCGCCAGGTGCGTTGCGACCGGCGGCTCTCGACCCGTTGCTGCTAATCGAGCCGCGCTCTCCAATGACAGCGATGCCAGCGATAGCAGTCGGTGATTACCACTCACCGAACTCCCCTTCGGGGCCACGCTCCAGTCATGCAGGCTTTTGATGGGCTTCGCGTCACTGGAGCCGAGCCGCGAGTCGAGTCTGAGCCATGGGAGTTGTTGCTATGCATGTGCAGGATGCCGACCGCTCAAACTGGATGCGGATCTTCGGCTACGGTT
>Ga0209972_10002362_pt1 | contig 15527 bp, 10 predicted proteins | sample NOAtaG_7_FD_187302 | JGI IMG/M metagenome (GOLD analysis project Ga0209972, IMG submission 187302) | Freshwater lake microbial communities from Lake Erie, under a cyanobacterial bloom - NOAA_Erie_Diel1S_2200h metaG (SPAdes) (version 2) | ecosystem: Environmental > Aquatic > Freshwater > Lake ... | reverse complement strand
TTTCTTTGGCTGAAGGCGCGTTAAAGATCAACACGTTGGTGGAACTCTGCAAAAAATACCAAATCCCGGCAGTGGCCCTTACTGACACCAACAACCTTTTTGGCGCCATGGAATTTTCCCTAGCGGCCGCCAAAGCTGGCATCCAGCCCATCGTAGGATGCCTTATTTCTTTGACCCCTCGCGCGGGTGACCCGCGTCTTCAAGAAAAACGCCGCGTCGGGGACGAGCTCCTTGATGAGCTGGTCCTGCTTGTACAAACGGAAACGGGTTATAAAAATCTTCTCAAGCTCGTTAGCCGCCTTTATATCGGGAGTGACAATAAAGCAGGACACCTGCCCCAGATCAACTATGAGCTTTTGGAGACCTATCATGAGGGTCTTATTGCGCTATCTGGTGGACCTAAGGGTGCCATTCTCTCGCTCCTTGAAAAAGACCATAAAGAGGCGGCCCACGAGACGGCGCGCTATCTGAGCACTCTTTTTAGGGACCGCTTTTACCTTGAGCTTAGCCGTCAAGATCTTCCCCACGAAATCAAAACCGAGCCTCTTTTGTTTGAGCTTGCCGACGCCCTCAATCTGCCGCTGGTCGCAACCAACGAAGTCTTTTTTGAAAACGAATCGCTGTACGAGGCCCATGACGCACTCCTCTGTATTGCAGAAGGGGCTTATGTGGCTCAAGACGACCGGCGGCGCGTGACCCTTCACCACCGCTTTAAGTCGCCTCAAGAAATGATCACCCTTTTTGAGGACGTGCCAGAAGCCATCACAAACACCCGTGAAATCGCCAAGCGCTGTGCCTTCATGGTCGAACCCAAAGATCCTATGCTGCCGCCTTTTCCAACAGCCAAAGGGGAATCCCAAGAAATTAAAGATCAGGCGGTCATGGGCCTTGAAAAACGCCTTGCCGAGGAAGTCTTGCCGCGCCTTGATCCAGGCCTTCACGACGAGACCAGAAAGACGTATTTTGAACGTCTGACCTTCGAGCTTGGCGTCATCGACCAGATGGGTTTTTCGGGATACTTCCTCATCGTGGGTGACTTTATTCAGTGGGCAAAGTCCCAAGATATTCCCGTAGGACCTGGGCGCGGCTCTGGTGCTGGCTCGCTTGTGGCATGGGCGCTCACCATCACGGACGTCGACCCCATTCGTTTTGCCCTTATTTTTGAACGCTTTTTGAACCCTGAACGTATCTCCATGCCTGACTTCGATGTGGACTTTTGTCAAGAACGGCGCGATGAGGTCATCGCTTATGTCAGGCGCCGGTACGGCGAGGATCACGTAGCCCACATCATCACCTTTGGAAAGCTGCAAGCGCGTGCGGTCGTGCGTGACGTGGGCCGAGTTCTGGGGATGCCTTACGGCCAGGTGGATCGTCTGTCTAAAATGATCCCGAGCAACCCTGCAAACCCCGTGACCCTAGAAGAAGCGTTGTTACAAGAGCCGGACCTTGCGCGTGCTGCCAAAGAAGACCCTGCGGTCGAGCGGCTTCTTGATATCGGGATGAAGCTTGAAGGGCTGTACCGGCACGCCTCCACCCACGCAGCGGGTGTTGTCATCGGCGGCGAGCCCATTGATAACATCGTCGCCCTTTACCACGATCAAAAAGGCCTCCTGCCCGCAACCCAGTTCCATATGAAGCATGTGGAAATGGCCGGACTTGTCAAGTTCGACTTTTTGGGCCTTAAAACCCTGTCCGTTATTCACAAGGCCGCGGCTTTTGCGGGCAAGGACAAGGAACCCTTGAATATTACAACAATTTCCCTTGAGGATGAGAAAACTTTTGCCCTCTTACAAGACGTGGATACGGTGGGGGTATTCCAGCTTGAAGGGGCGGGCATGCGTGACGTCCTCAAGCGTCTGCACCCCACCAACTTTGAAGAGATCATTGCCCTGATCTCTCTCTACCGCCCAGGCCCCATGGACGATATACCGCGCTATCTTGCGTGTAAGCACGGCCAGGAAGAAGTACATTATGCCCATCCCCTTCTGGAAGGTATCCTAAAAGAAACCTACGGGGTCATGGTGTATCAAGAGCAAGTCATGCAAATCGCCCAGGTCCTTTCTGGTTACACCCTTGGTGAAGCTGACATGCTGCGCCGCGCCATGGGTAAAAAAATCAAAAGCGAAATGGATCAACAAAAAGATATCTTCCTCAAAGGCGCTAAAAAGAACAACATCAGCGCGCCCGTGGCCGAAGGTATTTTCGAGCAAGCCGCCAAGTTCGCGGGTTACGGCTTTAACAAATGTCACGCAACGCCCTATGCCCTCATTGCCTATCAAACGGCTTATCTTAAGGCTAATTATCCCCTTGCCTTCATGGCAGCCTCCATGACCTATGATATGCACAATACAGACCGGTTGATGCTTTTTAGGGCCGATATGGCGCGAAAACGCCTAGCGGTTTTTGCCCCCGATATCAATAAATCCTACGCAGATTTTCGGGTGGAAACGGCCGAGGACGGTACCCAGGGCGTGCGTTACGCGCTCGGCGCCATCAAAAGCGTGGGCGAAGCCGCCATGGCAGAGGTTGTCACTGAACGCGAGGCACGCGGCCCCTTCTCAGACATCTTTGATTTTGCACGGCGCCTTGATACAAAAATCATCAACAAGCGCTTTTTGGAAAAGCTCATTGCCGCCGGCGCCTTTGACAGCCTTCACGACAACCGCGCCCAGCTTATGGCGTCGGTGGAGCTCATTACGCGTCTTGCAGGCGAGGATAAAAACAAGCGCACAAGCTCCCAGTCGAGCCTTTTTGGCGGCGAGGCGTCCTTTTCAACGCCGACCCTGCCCACTGTCCTGCCCTGGGACCGCTTTGAAAAGCTGTCCCAAGAGTTTGACGCCATTGGATTTTACCTGTCCGATCACCCCTTGGATGCTTATGTCGAGAACTTACAACACCTGAACCTGACACCCTCGCGCGAGCTTAGCGAAAAAGAGCCCCAAACTGAAAGCCTAGGTCTTAAAATGGCGGGTGTGGTGCTGGCAAAAAAAGAGCGTCTTAGCAAAAAGGGATCACGCTACGCGTTTGTGCAGTTTTCGGACACGTCAGGCACCTATGAGGTTACTTTTTTTTCTGAGCTGTACGCGTCCCTGCGTGAAAAGCTTGAGCCCGGCGCCCTATTTTATCTTCAAATCCAAGGACGTTTTGAAGAAGGAGCCCTGCGCTTAACGGTCCAGGACGCACGTCCTCTCGACCAAGTCCTGGGACACGCCGTGACCAGATGGGAGCTTGAGCTTTCTGACCCAAGCGCCCTGCCCCATCTGAAAGAAATTCTCACATCCCTTCCCCGTGGTCGTTGCCAGCTGCACCTCATTCTAAGGCCTCAATCGGGGGGCGAGCTGACACTCAATGCCGGAAATGAATTTTCGCTGACCCCCAACGTCAAAGAAAAAATCATGACTCTGCCAGGGGTGCATTTACGCCTCGCGTCCTAAGAACTGACACATAGATGCTTTTATAAAAAAGGGCCTTGAGAGAGTTCTCTCAAGGCCCTTAGCTACCGCGCGATCGTTTTTAAAGTTAAGGCGCTTGCCACACAAAGGAAACCCTCATGGGCTCCTGAAGACCCGCGACAGCTTGATGATGAAATCCGTGCTTGCGGACAATATTTTGCATATAGGCTCCTCTGCAATCGGCCGCCACCGTCTTGCAAAGTGTGCGTTTTAGCAAAAAATCGTTCATGAAATAGGCCACACAGAACCCCCCGTACCCCCTACTTTGGTAGTCCTCAGGCGTATCAACTTTCTCAATGATCATGAGCGGGGTACCGTCTGGCATCTCTTCAATATACTTATACTTCAAAGAACTTCTGTATCTTACACTTTTGGACGACGCATCGTTGAAGTTACCTGGATAAGAAAAGCCAATTTTCTTGGGCTTGGTATCAGGAGGATAAAGCACGATGTTGCCAACGTTGTTGTAATAAGACCAGCTATTGGCCACCAAAAACGTTTTCGTCTCGCCTTTATAAGGAAAAGTTTTAATCTCAAGGGTCAGATACCCATCTCGAAACGTCGGATGGGGAACATCCTTTTTGAAGTCTTCGATGGTGCGCGCACTGGCCGTATGAACTTTTGCCTGTTGAGTTTGTTACTCTGACAGAAATGAGGCATTTGCTTGGGATAGGACAAGACACGCCACAATCCCCGAAAAAATCATTATCTTTTTATTAAAAATCAACTTATCATCTCTCCTATAAAGCCAGAAGATCTTCATACCTGATCTAACTTTTATGTCAATAAGAGATAGATCACTCTAAAATTTAATTTCTATTTTTTTCAAGGCCAAGAACGGGCCACGTCTGCGGCAGCAAGAAAGGCTCTTTATCGTGCACAAAGGCGTCAAACCCTTCTGCAAAGCCTAGCGCTGCGAATAGATGACCACTTTCCCGAGTTCGTTAATCTGGGACCACGAGACACACAGCCGAGCTCGCTTTGGGGATCCCCAGGCATGACGACAACGCTTGCTGGTCAAAACCGCGCCCCTGGCATTGAGGAAAAGTATCCACCCGCTCTACAACCAATAGACTTCATGATCACCAACCATGGCACATATTCAAAGCCACGGGTCGTCAGGGGCTTTGCAGCGTTTGGGTTCGTATCACTAAAATAACCGCGCGCTCTTAGGCGACGATGGAAAATTCCCTGCGCCCGGGATAGCGGGTAAGTTCGCTTTTTTTTGTGCGACAAAACTTGTCATTACAAAAAGATTTACCGGACTGACGCCCCTATACTGATGTTCTACAAAATCGTTCTCAAAATAAGGGTCTTTACCCGCATGTCTGACTCTGGCCTCACGTGGGGCGGGCGAGTCACCTAAAGAATCCGCCCCTTCAATCCTGCGTTAACAGCGCCGCGTGTGAAGCGCCCATGGATAAACACCCTCAACGCACGTGTTAGGGTAAGTTCTCCACATGACATTTCTTTTGCTTACATCAAATCACGCGACGTGAAAAACTCTTTATCAAAGTGGTTTTTCTTTCACGTAGCAATATACAGGGACAGCGGGTGCGCGAGGATAGGTGATATCAGGTGCCTCCCCTGCCACAAAAAGCTCCTTAGTGAGAGCGTCTTTTATTTCCTGTGTGCGCGCATCGGCGATCACCAAGTGACACTGCGTTTTTTCAAGCACCACTTTTTCCAAAAAATAGGCAAGACATGCTTTGGCATAACCACGACCTTGGTGCTCTTTGTAAGTATTCATCTGATCTAACACCACAAAGGGTTCAGGGGACGTCTGATTGAGAGGATACTCGTAGCGCAAGCACGAGTAGTAACCTGTGCCCTTTGGATCTATTCCAGAAAAGGATCCCGGGTATCCTAGGCATATTTTTGTCAGGTCTATGTCATGGGGATAAAGGGCTACTTCTCCCCATCCGCTTTGATAAGACCAACTGTTGGCCATCCAAAAAGTCTGGGGGCGGTCCTTATATGTAAAGGTAAACTCTTCCAAACATAGATATCCAGACATGGCAGAAGGGCGCTCGACCTCTTGACAAAGGTGTTCCATTTTATGAGGAACACTAGCCAGGGTCATTGCCTCCTTCACTTGCTCAGCGCTCAAAGGATTTCCCCAGGAAGTGCTGCAGACAAACAAAAAGGCAAACGCCCATAATCGTTGTCTTTTTTTCCATAGAAACCAACAGCTTGACATACAAAAGCCCATTTAAATTTTCAAAATTCATGTCATACTGGCAAAATTAAGCCACAGCTGTCAATCTAACTTTCCAAAGACGAGTACCCCTCAAGGAATTCTGTATTAATAAAAACGAATTGTACAACATCCAAACAGGGTCCCTTTTTGACGTGAACTCACACACCATCACAGTATCTAACTTCCTGCGCCCATCAAGTGAGGCTATCTTTTGACATCTCTAGATACAGTAAAGAGTCAAAGGATATTTCTCGCCTCCCCTCACCTGCCCGTCTTTAAGCAAATAAAAAATCTAGTAAACACGTCTTATAAGTGATAGAAGAGAGATTCTTCTGTTTTATCTTAGACTGTATCGAGGCGTGTTTTGAGTGCACCGACCGTTTCTTCTATTTCTGTTTTCTCGCTTCCTCGAACTGTGTGGGCCATTGGCATCGTCACACTTTTGATGAACCTCTCGACCATCGTCATCTTTTCTTTGTCCCCCCTTTATCTCACGGCGGTCCTGGGCGTTAGCACCCTAAGCCTTGGGATTTACGAAGGTGTTGTGGAGGCCCTTGCTTGGTCAACACGTATTTTTTCGGGTATCATTAGTGACTATCTGCGCAAGCGAAAGCCGCTATTACTGTTCGCGTCCTCCTTGACGGCGCTTTCAAGACCTATTTTCGCGTTGGCGCCCAGCTTTGGATGGATTTTCTTTGCAAGATCCCTTGACCGTCTTGGTAACGGCCTTCAAGCCACGCCCCGCGAGGCCCTCGTGGGGGACGTTGCCCCGCCTCAATCCAAGGGGGCATGCTATGGTCTACGCCAAACTTTAGGCGTGACGGGATCTCTCATCGGCGCCCTCATCATTATCCTGTGGACCGGCAAAAATATGGACGTAAGCGCCTATCAGTCGATCTTCTGGAGCGCAGCCGTCCCACCACTTCTGGGCTTGTTGATTCTTTTTTTCTTTGTCAAAGAAGTAAAAGAAAAGCCTCTCTCGAATCCCCTTTCTGCTTTGGAGGACCGCTTTTCCTTCAAAGACTTTAGGCTCCTTGGCGGGCCCTATTGGCGCGTCGTTTTTGTGGCGTCCCTTTTTATGCTCTCGAACTATTCGGGCGCATTCATGATCTTACAAGCCCATGCGGTAGCCGATCACATTCACATCGCGCCTCTGACCATGGTCTTCCAAAACCTTGCATCCATGTGCGCCGCTTACCCCATTGGGCGCCTCTCGGACCGCATCGATCGGCGCAAGCTTTTGGCCGTAGGGTTTCTTTTAACGATTGTCTCGAACCTATTTTTGGGATGGGCAACGGGCCAAACGACCGTTCTGATTGGCGCTCTTTTATGGGGCGCGCAGCTTGGCATTACCCAAAGCCTGCTGGTTGCCAAGATCGCGGACGCAACGGTCCCCCGCGTGCGCGGTACGGCCTTTGGTATCTATTATTTGACCATTGCGGGAAGTCTATTTGCCACAAACTTTCTGGCCGGAAAACTCTTTGACTTAAAAGAAGTTTTTTCTCTTTTCACCGGACCTCAAACCTTGTTTGTCATTAGTTCAATTTTTGCGTTTCTCGCCCTTTTGTGCCTACCCCTCATTCGGTCTGCCAGGCGCGCAGGGCCCGTTCGTCACTAAGGAGACCTTCCATGATTATTGCTGAAAAAGCACAGAAAGTCATAACAGACGTTTTGATTGTGGGCGCGGGCCCCGTGGGTCTTTTTGCCGTTTTTCAATGCGGTATGCTGAAAATGCGTTGCCATGTGGTTGACGCCCTTGATATGGCAGGGGGACAATGCACAGCCCTTTATCCTGAAAAACCCATCTATGATATTCCGGCCCATCCGTCTCTCACAGGTCAAGAACTTGTTGATCAACTGCAACGGCAAATAGCGCCCTTTAATCCTGTCTTTCATCTAGGGCAACAGGTTGAAACACTGCACAAAAATGATGACGGCACCTTTGAGGTCACAACGTCCCGTGGCACACATTTTCATGTCAAAGCGATTATCATAGCGGCAGGATCCGGAGCGTTTGGCCCTAAAAAACCCCCCCTTAGAGATCTTGAGGCTTACGAAGGATCGGGTGTTTTCTATTACGTCACGAGCAAAAATCTTTTCAAAGACAAGAAGATCGTCATTGCAGGGGGGGGCGACTCTGCCATCGATTGGGCAATTATTTTGGCAGAGCTTGCCTCGAAAGTTTATGTCGTTCATCGTCGTCCCCAATTCAGAGGGGCACCTGATTCCGTTGAAAAACTTCATGCACTGGCAAAAGATGAGCGCATCGAGCTTGTCATTCCCTACCAGCTTTCTTTTCTACAAGGTCAAAACGGCGTCCTTTCAGGGGTTGGCGTTGAAACCTTGGACGGCGAGAAACGCCTTTTGGAGGTAGACGCGCTTTTGGCCTTTTTTGGCCTTTCCTCTAACCTTGGGGCACTTGCAGGGTGGGGCCTCGAGGGAACTAAACAAACTCTTACCATTGATCCTACGACGGCTTCTACCAACATCCCTGGTGTCTTCGCCGTGGGAGACGTTGCAACCTACCCCCATAAACTCAAGCTCATTATGACAGGCTTTGCCGAAGTTGCCCAGGCAGCCCACGCAGCTTACGCCTTTGTGTTCCCTGATAAAGCCCTTCATTTTGAACACTCCACCACGAGCGGTGTAGCAGGATTTTAGCCAGCGCTTTTAAAAGGATGGCTGATCACGAAAAACTCTGTCCTCGGCTTTGGGTTTCGTGCGCTAGGACCTTAATGTTATGAAGAAAAATTCTTAGAACTTTTAAAAACAAAGTACCAGGAAATTACCTGAATTATTTTTGAAAATCTATGTTAGTAGCACTCAAGAAAAATCCTTACCCATAACATTAAAGAGTGCTTTTTATGGTTTTTTTCCTCAAAAACCGCTGTTTTTGAAATTGGGTGTTTTCTCAACAAATTACGAAGCTAAATCTAAAGATAGAACTTTTGAAGCGCCGCCGCGTTTTGTCAAGAACAACGCCACACTATGATCCCTTCTTACTTCTTGCCTTTTTGGCCCAGATTGTTAGGGTTAATAAGCAAAAACCATTGCTTGTTAGAGGTGATGACGCGTTTTCTTTTTTTCTTTTTAGGCCTCCTTTGCTGGAAGACATCCGTAAGTCTTGCCTTTATCCCCTTTAGCGATGATGTGCATAATCCGTCGATTTTTACGCCTTCTCTCCACGAGCCTGACCTAGAAGCCCAGTGGCCTGATGCCCCTTCGGCCCCGCGTCCTTTCCTTAGTGAGGATGACTATACGGCTTTTCCTCCTTTAACGGCGTATACAGAGACCATCAGTCTCTTGCAATCGGCAAAAAAATTCTTATCAAGATACGTTTTTCGCTCTGTGAAAGAGTCTGTGACTTTTGAAGACACCCCATCTCCTTTTTTCTCCGACAAAATGCCAAAAAAATCGCCGATTACCTTCTGTCTTTTTTAGAGGTCGAAGATCATCTAAGCTGCCGGCTCGTGAATCGATAGACCGCCAAGGCCATTGATCTATTACTTCAAAAACGATTAAATTCTTCCCTGACGTTTCTGCCCTACCAGGACGTGGCCCCCTTTTATGTGCTGTATCCGCCTCGTCTTGTTCAAAGGAATCTCATGGTCCTTTGTCACACAGCGACTTTCCTGCCTATTCCCCACGCTTTTCCCGAGCGTTGTCTGCCGCCAACGGCGCCCTACCTATGGATGGCTGACTTGCATAGGGACCATCCTCTGACCCAGACCCTGTTTAAAACACTTTTTGGCAAAGCGTTCGACAATGAAGGGGATAAAGACATGTCGTTGAACGCCTTGATCTCAGCGCTTCCCCTTAAAGGGGTTCTTTTTCGGACTAACACGCAAACCGAAAATGAAGCCTTTGAAAAGGCGTTGATCCAAGTCCTTGAGACACAAAAAAGCGCATCCCCTCACTTGATCTTTAATGTTTATCTCTCTCCTTGGTCTCAACTGGAGGCCTACGAGGTGGGTCTACGTCAAAAACCCCATACCTTCGTCTTGACGGACAAGACGCTGAAGTCACTAAGCTATCGTCCTTATCTCCACCTATGGCTTGCCACAAACCCTCTGCATCACGTGATTCTAATGGTCAGCGCCGCAAAAAATCACACTCTTTGTTTAAAAGCCGCAGATTTGCCAAGTTCTTTAAAGCACCTGATCATCACAAACCCCGCACGTAACGTTCGTATCATTGAAAAAGATTTTTTATCCGAAAGCGGCACGTTTCAAACGCTCTTCTTTAGGGGAGTGAGCGACGTACAGCTCATTGAAGATGACTTTGCATCATTTTGTCCGTCTTTGACGCGCGTCAATCTCGACGCGTTATACAATGTGCGCCAGATCAAGGACCGCTTTCTGATTCGAAGTGCGCTGTCTAACTTCCGCGCTTGGCCCTTCAAACAAACCCATACCCTTGGCACACACTTCCTTTCACACAATAAGTTTCTTTTGTCTTGTGATACAAAGGGATTAGAGGAGGTGGAAATCCTTCCCGATCATTTTCTTTCTTATTGCCCACGCCTGATCGACCTCAGGACCGAGGGGCTTTGTGGCATCAAGGAAATGAGAAATCACTGTTTTTACAATGCGACCTCTCTTACCAGATTTAATTGCCGTCCCTTTACAAAAACCATTTGTATTGGAGAAGGGTTTTTAGCGTGTGCTTTTTCTTTTCCTTTTGTTGATACAAGAGGCTTTGACTATGTTGAAATTATTGGCGCAGGCTTGATGCGCAGCCCTCTTTCCCTGACCCGAATCAACACCCGGGGTTTTGGCAATATAACAACCATTGGACCAGAGTTCATGGCTCTTGCCGCAAAGCTAGAGAGGTTTGACCTCACCTCTTTTAGGTGTCTTCAAACTGTAGGAAAAGACTTTTTATCAACGACCCTTGTGCTCTCAAAAGCTGAACAATAGAACATCGCGTGCTTTTTAAAAACGACGGGCCTCCCAAAATAGGTTTGCCCGTCACACACCCCCTTTCCTTTCTCAAAAGGCCACCGCGTCTTTTCTTTTTTCATTCTTCAAAAAAAATACATAATTTTTACGCTTTCCTAAGACTTATCGTTTATTTTTAAAGAACAATGACACATCAATAAAGAGGGTCATCATGCTATCAGAACCCTTCGAATACATGCTGACTCCTGATGGGGGACGCCTGCGCTATAAATTCTGGCCTGCAGATGTCAGCAGTGTCTCGCGTACACCCAAAACTGTCATTCTTATGCAGGGGCGTGCCTCCTTCATGGAAAAATTCAGTGGTGTCATCCACCAACTTCAAAAAAGTGGCTATCATGTGTGGAGTTTCGATTGGCGAGGGCAAGGTCTTTCTTCTAGACTGATCAAGGAGACCCGCAAGGGATATATCGACAGCTATGAAACGTACCTGAGCGACTTTACCCTCCTCCTTCAAAGCATCATTCTGCCTAAGGTGAGAGGACCTTTAATGATTTTGGGTCAGTCCATGGGGTGTCACATTGCCCTTCGTTTTCTAGAGCGCCACCCCGGCATTTTCGACAGCGCCTTTTTGACAGCGCCCATGCTTGAGTTGAATACCGGCGGATATGCGCCCAGTGTTGCAAAAATCTTTGTGAAAACGGCGTGCAAGCTTGGGTTTAGCACCTCCTTTGTTCCAGGCCATCGTCGCTATGATCCCGCCAAAGAACCCTTTGAAGGAAATCTCTTAACCCATGATCGAAAATCATTCATCGAGCACCGTGATTTGCACCGCAAGCATCCACTCCTCAATGTAGGGGGTGTGACCTTTAGTTGGGCCCATGCAACCTTTGAATCCATGGCGTATCTCAACACCCCAGAGCGACTAGGCAAAATTGACATTCCGGTTTTTGTGCTCCTTGCCGGCGAAGAAAGTGTGGTCAGCAATGTCAATGCTCCCACCCTTTTGTCTTGGCTGCCGATGTGTACTTACAAAGTTTACGAGGGCGCACGTCACCAACTCCTTTCTGAGTCACCGGTGTATATGAATAGATTTTGGGAAGACTTTGAGCGTTTTAGCGCCGCTCAGGATCTTGTGGGGGCTTCGTTTAAAGAAAAGCATTTTGACGCAGCCCCCGTACCAACAGGACGCGTTTTTCCAACCCTCCCCAACGATTTCAAGGGGAATGAGGCCCACCCTTAAGTAGCGGCTTCTGTTTGGTTCCACGCTTATACTTTCTTTGCAAGCGCCACCTCAATGGCTTTTTGAACATGGGTTGAGAGGTTTTCACCCCTCAACGCCATAAGGCGCTTTGCGACCTTTTCATTGATTTCCTGAGGATAGCGCTGTAGATAAAGCGCTGTCACATAAAGGCGGCCTTGCTGTGTGTCGGTTCGAAGCCACTCTTCAACATTAAATAGATCAAAGACGCCAATCACCCGAAGGGACGGAAGCAGTGCTTGAATCGCCTCAGTCATTTCAATGATAGGAGGCTCATTCTGAGGGTCTGGGGATGAAAAAAACCCGTTAAGCACGGCGATGTTATTCAAGGTTGCGGCGACCGTTCCTTTTCTCACAGGCCCTGCTTCGTGGGTATAGGGGTTCACCGATACGGTTCCGTCCGCCCCGTCGGGCAAAATAAGATCGGGGGTAAAAAGAGGAGCCTTTTGCTTTGAAGGAACGCTCATAACTTTCTCCTTAAAAAACCATTTCTCCATGGTATCGGCCTCATGGCTATATGCAAAGAGGGTCCAAATGTACGGCCTTTTAACATAGACTATCTAAAGGGAGGTTCGTTGAATCCACGCAGCTTTCTTGAGTGCAAATTCTGGATCCCGTTTTGCCTAATGCGCTCGAGGGTAATAAGACCCACCTTTAAGTGTTGGGCGACCTGACTTTCATAAAAGGCGTTGGCCATCCCCGGAAGCTTGATGTCTCCGTGAATGGGTTTGTCTGAGACACATAAAAGGGTTCCATATGGTACGCGCAGGCGAAGACCGTTGGCGGCGATGGTCGCCGATTCCAGGTCTACGGCAATACTGCGACTTTGATTTAGTTGCTCGAAAAGCTCACGGGCGCGCAGCTCCCAGTTGCGGTTGTCTGTGGTAAAAACGGTTCCTGTACGAAGTCTCGTTTTTAGCTGTGCGCCTTGAAGGCCTGTCACTTCGGCCACTGCCTCTTGAAGGGCGACTTGGATTTCAGCTACAGGGGGGATCGGGACCCACAGGGGCAGATCTTGATCCAAAACCCGGTCTTCGCGGACATAGCCGTGGGCCAACACATAGTCACCCAGGCGCTGGGTGTTCCTGAGCCCTGCGCAGTGCCCCAGCATGATCCAACAGTGCGGCCTTAAAACAGCCAAATGGTCCGTGATGGTCTTGGCGTTAGTTGGTCCCACACCAATATTGATGAGTGTCACGCCGTTTCCATCAGGGCGCGTTAAATGGTACGCTGGCATTTGGAACAAGCTTGTATGATCCAGACGCACCTCTTCCATACTTTCGATGTTTTTCTGGGTATAAACAGTGCCCCCTGGCATGGCAAAGGTCAGCTCTGACTCTTGGGTGACTTGCTCAAGGCCGTAAGCGATGAATTCTCTGACATAGCGCTGGTAGTTGGTCAAAAGAATAAAGTTTTGGAAAACCTTCGCCGGTGTGCCGGTGTAGTGCTTGAGACGATGCAAGGAAAAATCGACGCGCTCTGCCGTAAACAAGGAAAGCGGCATGACTTGGGGCCCTTGGGGGGAAAACTGATACGTATGGTTCACGATGCGGTCATCGATGCGCTGTAGATCGGGATAAATAAAATTTGCCTTGAGGAGGCGCTCAGTCCCCTCGGACATATTAAGCGCGCCGCCGTCAAGCACAAAAGACACCGGAATGGGTGAATCACTTTCTCCCACATAAAAAGGCACGTTGTAGTTTTTCTTCAAAAGGCTCATCTGTTCGTGCAGATACCCCTCAAAAAGACTGGGCTCTGTCACGGTCATTTCATAAAGGCCGTTTTGATCGACGATCCCGTAAGCATCGCGCGCGTCTGCCTGGGTAATCTGGGTATTAAGAAGTTGGCACCCAAGAAAGGGATAGGTTGCCGACATGGGATGGCTTTCCGTGCGGTCTCCTGCCACAAATCGGGCGACCGCTTCTTGCAACTGATGCTTGTTTTTTTCGTAGATGATCTTCAAGGCCGAAAGCGCCTCGTCCACGTCGGAATAAATATTAAGCTGCCTCACCTTGATGGAAAAATCGGGAACGGAATAGCTCAACCTTGCACCTCTTCTGGCTTTTATGTCCCCCAGTGTATCCTTAAAAGGCGACCGATGAAAAGAGGGCGAAAGCAGCAGAGCGCGATCTTTTTGCTATCCTAATCAAGGTTTTCAAGGGGATTGATACCCATCAAACTTCTGGCAAAGCTTTTAGCGTCAAAAGGTTGCAGGTCTTCAAGCTTTTCGCCGACACCAATCAGGTGGAGCGGCAATCCAAACTTTTGGGTCAACGCCACAACCACACCTCCCTTGGCCGTACCATCAAGTTTTGTGACGACAAGGCCCGTCACACCGGCGGCCTTTTGGAAAAGTTCCACCTGGGAATGGGCGTTTTGTCCAACCGTTGCGTCCAACACAAGAAGGCATGTGTGGGGCGCGTCCGCGTCTATTTTCTTTAAGACGCGGCGAATTTTTTCAAGCTCGGTCATAAGATCAACTTTGTTTTGAAGGCGTCCTGCCGTATCAACGATCAGAATATCATCCTGGGCTTGGCGCGACGTTTCATAGGCCTCGTACACAAGTCCCGCTGGATCCGCGCCCTGGGTTTTAGGGGTCACAAGAGGGACACCTGCCCGCACGGCCCAGGTTTGAAGCTGCTCAACGGCGGCAGCGCGAAAGGTGTCCCCAGCCGCCACCCGAACCCGAAGCCCCTTGGCGGCCCAAAGCGCCGCCATTTTGCCGATGGTCGTGGTCTTTCCGCTGCCATTCACGCCCACAACCAACACGACATGGGGTTTGTGTGCGGAATTGATCTCCAAGGGTAGGGACACGGGCACCAAAACTTCTGCCAAGTGATTTGCTAAAAACTCTTTGACTTCTTCTTCGCTGACATCTTTTTCAAAGCGGTCTTTTGCCAGCGCCTTCACCGCGTTTTCTGCCGCCTCAACGCCCATATCTGCCTGGATTAACAGCTCTTCCAGCTCGTCCAGTAATTCTTGATCCAGGCGCCGTTTGCGGATGAGACTGGCAATGCCGTCCCCAAGCTTTGTGGACGTTTTTTTAAGGCCTTCCGTCAGTCTTTTGAACCAACCCTTTTTAGGTTCTTCTTGGGGCGTGTCTTGGGTCATTCTCTGGCTACCTTTACCACTTCTAGGGTTTTAGCGTGGCTTTTCACGACTTGTACGTCAACGATTTTTCCAACAAGACCCGCGACCTCCTCAGGGTCCGTAAAAAAGACAGGCGCATAGTGCTCGGTGTGACCGCGCGCGCCTTCTTCTACCAGGACTTTGCAAAAACGCCCCTCTTGGGTTTTTAAAAAGTCCGCAAGACGCGCCTCTCCCACCTCGCGCATGACTTTTGCGCGCTCTTGAATCAAAGCGCTTGGAAGCTGCGGCATACGCGCGGCCGGCGTGCCAGGGCGTGGGGAAAAAGGAAAAATATGAAGATAGGTCAGGTCGCACGCCTCAATACACGCCAACGTGTTTTGAAACATCTCGTCAGTTTCCGTGGGAAAGCCCGCAATCAGATCCGCCCCCAATACAACGTCTGGGCGAATTTCCTTGGCACGCGCGCAAAAGGAAATGGCGTCCCCTCGCAAATGGCGGCGCTTCATGCGTTTTAAAATCATGTCATCCCCCGCTTGCAGGCTGACATGAAGGTGGGGCATCAGGCGCGGGTGGGCAAAAAGCTCAAAAAGCTCTTCATCCACCTCGCTCGGATCCAAGGATGATAG
>Ga0209972_10002359_pt1 | contig 15539 bp, 15 predicted proteins | sample NOAtaG_7_FD_187302 | JGI IMG/M metagenome (GOLD analysis project Ga0209972, IMG submission 187302) | Freshwater lake microbial communities from Lake Erie, under a cyanobacterial bloom - NOAA_Erie_Diel1S_2200h metaG (SPAdes) (version 2) | ecosystem: Environmental > Aquatic > Freshwater > Lake ... | reverse complement strand
CACCCCACTGATGAGCGGCGCCAACGCGATCCACGGCATCATCTTGGTCGGAGCGATCATCGTCGCGAGCCACGCAGAGACGAGCCTGGAATTGGGACTCTCCGTCGCCGCGATCATCTTGGCGACAATCAACTTGGTCGGTGGCTTCGTCGTCACAGATCGCATGCTCGAGATGTTCAAGGGTAAGCGAGAGACGAGTAAGAAGGACGGCAACAAATGAGCCGAACCCTCTACGACCTCCTAGGTCTTCTCGCTGCGATCCTCTTCATCATGGCCCTCAAAGGTCTCTCCTCTCCCAAGAGCGCTCGTCGTGGAAACCTTCTTGGAGCGCTCGGCGCTCTCATCGCAACTGTTGCCGTCTTCTTCTATGCCGATCCTGAGTACTCACTCCCCCTCGAGAACCTCGAGTGGATCCTGGGTGCGATAGCAATCGGTGTGATCGTCGCAGTCCCCGCGGCTCGCAAAGTCCAGATGACGCAGATGCCACAGATGGTCGCGCTCTTCAATGGTGTGGGTGGCGGTGCAGCGGCGCTCGTTGCGATCGTCGAATACATCAAGCTTGGAGAGACAGCAGGCTTCGCAACAGTTCTTGCAACAGTCTTCACCGTGATCGTCGGTTGCGTCTCCTTCAGTGGATCGATCGTCACATTCTTGAAGTTGCAGGAGTTGATGACGACCCGTCCGGTGATCCTTCCTGCAGGGCGATTCCTGATCATTGCCAACCTCGTCGCTGTCCTTGGCGTCGCTTATTGGGTGATGGATGAGATGGGCACATCCCCACTCTTAGTCCTTGCTGGGCTTTCGCTTCTCTTCGGCGTGCTCTTCGTCCTCCCGGTGGGTGGCGCAGATGTTCCAATCGTCATCTCACTTCTCAATGCCTTCACTGGTCTTACCGTTGCTGCAAGCGGTTATGTGCTCGAAGCGACGCTCTTGATCGTCGCGGGAACCTTGGTCGGAGCATCCGGAACGATCCTCACCCGATTGATGGCAGAGGCGATGGGTCGCTCCCTTTTCGGCACGCTCTTCGGTGCATTCACCCAAAAGGCGCAGACACTTGATGGTGAGGCTGAATCGCGCCCTGTGAAGTCTGGTTCTCCTGAAGATGTCGCGATTCTGCTCAACTACGCCCGTCGCGTCGTGATCGTGCCTGGCTTCGGTCTTGCTGTCGCGCAGGCGCAACATACGGTTCGCGAGATGGCAGACCTATTGACGTCAAAAGGAATCGATGTCGCTTACGGAATCCATCCGGTCGCAGGTCGTATGCCAGGACATATGAATGTCTTGCTCGCTGAGGCGAATGTCCCTTACGAACAATTGGTGGAGATGGATGAGGTCAATCCGACCTTCCCGCAGACCGATGTTGCGCTCGTCATCGGTGCGAACGATGTGGTGAATCCAGCAGCGAAGACGACGCCAGGTTGTCCGATCTATGGCATGCCAATCCTTGAGGTACAGCAGGCTGGCAACATCATCTTCTTGAAACGATCGATGAGGCCAGGTTTTGCCGGTATCGAGAATGAACTCCTCTTCGATCCCAAGACGACCCTGCTCTTCGGTGATGCGAAGGCTTCACTGACAAAGGTGGTCAGTGCGCTGAAGGGTTTGTAGGCCGAGTCTCTCCGTTCAAGATTCGGCACCTGCACCTAGTTCGCCCCATGCACGTAGTTCGGCACCTGCACCTAGTTCGCCCCCCCTGCACCTAGTTCTGCGCCTCCGCATAGAGAGTTCGATCAAGATTACGTTATCCACAGCGAGATAAAGTCCTCATCATGACTCCCGGCGGAGCTAGAAACGATCTCATCTAAGTCACTATCGCCCCATGCACGAGAACGCGATGCGATTGCTCCGCGAGGAGCGGGTCAGGGAGATCCTCGATGCTCCAGCATCCATCGCCTCCCTTGTCGAATTACATGAGATCTCGGTCGACTCACTTTCGAAGGCTTCCAAGTTGGATTACCTCGCTGCGCTACAGAAGCAGATGGGTTTCCTTCAAGAGTGGAGTAACCGGGTTATGGTCTCGTTGGCAGGTCCCGATGAAGCGGATCCCTTTCAACCGGCCGAATTCCGGCTCATCGAAGATGAGGATCGCGAGGAGATCGCTGCTGCCCTACGCGTCGCTCCAGCAACTGCTCAGATGAAACTCGACTCAGCTCGGATGCTCGCAAACCACCTTCCACTTACCGCAGAAGCGCTCGCAACGGGCGAGATATCGCCGGCTCATGCAACGGTCATCGCCCGCGAGACTGAACGAGCAGTCCGAGCGGGCCTTGCCCCTGATGCGATCCGCCAAATCGAAGAGCGTGCGCTCAGCCACGCCGAGATGCACACTCCGGGACAAGTGGCAAACAAGGTGAAGGCGTTGATCGCGAAGATCTCGCCAGAGGAGTTCGAGGTCGCGGTTGAGACCGCGATCGAACAACGGAAGGTCGACTTCTATCCAGAGTCTGACGGTATGGCGACAGTCGTAGCTCTCTTGCCGGCCGCAGATGCACTAGCACTTCGTAATGCGCTCGATGCGATGGCTCAGATGAGTCTGCAACGCGATCGCGAGATTCATGAGTCGCAAGACTTTGCAGACGGCTCGCGCAATGACTTCATTCGAAGCATGGACAATCGACGTGCCGATGCTCTTGGTGAGCTCGCAGCGAAGGCGCTCTCTGATCTTGCTGCGTTCTACAAGCCACAACGTAAGCCAGTCACGGTCAACATCACGATGGATCTGCCGACAGCTTTGGGGCTTGCGGAGAATCCAGCGGTGTTGAGTGACTATGGTCCGATCCCGGCATCAATAGCGCGAGAGTTGGCGGCAGATGGCAAGTGGCGAAGGTTCATCTCTGATCCAGTCTCAGGCTCACTCCTCGATTTGGGTCGCGAGACATATGAACCCCCGCAAGCATTACGAGACTTCCTCCTAGCTCGGGATCGCATCTGTCGATTTCCGGGATGCAGGCGTCCAGGTCATTTGACCGATATAGATCACTCACAAAGTTGGGAAAGTGGCGGTGAGACGAGCGCTGCCAATCTGGGTCTTCTCTGTCGACGGCATCACCGAATGAAGACTCATGGTGGTTGGAAGATAGAGAGCAATGCCGATGGGTCGTGCACGTGGACTTCACCTCAAGGAAAAGTTCATCGCGTTCCAGCCAGGCCGATCGATGAGATCGCCTGAACTGGGAAGACGACCATTTGAGACTGGGGCTGTCGCACAAGAGCGCGCCAGATTCATTGACTCCCGGATCAGGAGTGGAGGTGCCGGGAATCGAACCCGGGTCCTTCGGTGAAAAAATAGGGCTTCTACGGGCGTAGTGTGCAAAACGTCTTCTCAGTCCCGAAGCTCAAGCACACGTGTCTTCGACAGACTCAGCTGTGAAAGATGTCCCTTGCTGAGTCCACAGCTACTCAGCTCAGTAAGCCCTCTATCGACGTTAGGGTCCGACCCGAAGGCACAGTCGGAGTAACGGATTACAGAGCTCGCTTAGGCAGCGAGGGTGTAATCAGTTGCCTTTTTATCGGCAGCTATATGTTTGCACGGGTTTCATGGTTTACGAGATCATCCCGGCTTCCTCGGCCCGCTTCCCCTATCTCAACAGCCAAAGTCGAGACCGTTCACCCCCAAGATTGCAGCTGATGCGTTTCGCCTCGCGACCCATCCCCAATGACTTGAGACTTCGATCGCTCGTAGATCCACTTCAGCGCCTCTGAGAAATGCTCTGTCAGAGAAACTGGGTGAATTCTACGGCACAAAAGAAGGTTTTATTACTCTCGGTTGCGCTGAGAGAGCGCTCGATCCACTTCGCGCTTGGCCTGTTTCTCCATCAAGGACGCTCGCTTATCGTGTGCCTTCTTGCCTACAGCGATGGCCAACTCAACCTTTGCCTTTCCATCCTTGAAGTAGAGGGAAAGCGGAACCAGAGTCGTGCCAGATTCTTTGCTCTTTCCAATCAATTTCTCAATCTCTTGTTTGTGGAGAAGGAGCTTGCGTTCGCGGCGAGGCAAGTGGTTGGTCCAGCTTCCTTCGTTGTACTCAGGGATGTGCACACCAAGAAGCCAGATCTCACCATCCTTGACTGCGGCATACCCGTCGACAAGGGATGCACGACCAGCCCGAAGGGATTTCACCTCAGTGCCGGTAAGGACGATGCCACATTCGAAGGAATCGACGATGAAGTAGTCGAATCGGGCCTTCTTGTTCTGAGCGATGAGTTTGGTGCCCTTTTCCTTCATGGTGCACCTCAACTCCCGAGAGACCCTGGGCGAGTTAGGCGCCTAATACCTAACTACCTCTTCACCAGGAGTGTCGCACTAAGGCGTCATCTCTCAACTACTGCGAAGTCTACTTCCTAACGGCCGTGAACCCTGAGGTCCATGAAAAGGTCCAGCGTGAAAATCAAGAAGATTGACCTCGTAGGCTTGCAAGGCCACTGAGAACCTGAAGCGCACGCTTTGCGATCTCCTCATCGGTTGCGGCCAAATCTGGCTCGATTCCGACCCCATCAATCACTCTTCCCGATGGCGTTCGGTACTTCGCAACCGTCAACTCTAACTTGGATCCATCATTGAGAGTGATGAACTCCTGAACCGTCCCTTTACCTTGGCTCCGTTCACCGATCACAACTGCGCGATTTCGATCCTGCAAAGCTCCAGCGAGTATCTCAGCAGCACTGGCTGTCTCGCGATCGATCAAGACAACGAGCGGAGCCTTATCTGGATTCTTGCGCGACGCACGAAAGACGACTGGATCACTATTGACCTTCTGATACGAGAGCAAGACACCTTCACTGATAAAGAGCTCTGCGGTCTTCACTGCCTCAGCGATCTGTCCCCCGGGATTTCCCCGAAGATCGATAATGACACCCTTCTTGTGGGAGGTCTTACCAAGTTGCTCAAGTACTTGCGACGCCGTGCCAACATTGAATGATGCGACTTCAATATAGAGAACATCTTTAGCGATCTCAGATGCCGTGACATTCTCGACTCCAAGCGTGGTTCGTGCCACTGATAAGAGCATCTCTTTACCCTTGCGATCCACTCGCAGGTCGACGGTAGAGCCGACTGCGCCACGGACAATAGCGAGCGCTGCCGGGAGTGTGAGTCCCTCGAGCGAACTCTCATTGACGGCAAGAAGGCGATCATCTGTCTTTACTCCCACCTTCTCCGCCGAGGAGCCTTCCTGAACCGCGCCGACTTCAACGCCACCGAGGGATGACTTTCGTAGCCAGATACCCAGCCCTGAGTATTCATTGAAGAGTCTCTGGTTGAAGATCTCCATCGTTGACTGCGGGAAGTAGTTGGACCACTCATCACCGGTCGCACGAAGCGCTCCCTCGATCGCAGCTTGTCGCAGACTCTCTATAGAGGCTCCTTCAGGATCTATAGCGACGATCTCAGCAATCGCTTGATCAACAGGACCAGAGCCTCGATTGATTCCAAGTGAGTATCCGATACCAAAGACGAGAGTGAGTGAGAGGAGTCCTGCAAAGAACTGACGTAAACCGAACTCCCTCATGCCCTGATTCTATGGATGAACTTCAATCTAGGCGAGAGCGAGAAATAGGGTCAGACTTTCAAGTACTTTCGAAGCGTCAAGAATGATGCGATACTCGAGACCACGACACCGGTCAAGAGAAGATAGGCCGAAGCGACCCAAACATCATTCCAGGTGAAGAAGTTTGTGAAGGTCAATAGAGGTGCTACACGTTCATCAACAACGTACTTCAATCCAGTGAGGATTCCACTTGAGATTCCCCAGCCAACGATCGTCGCGAAGAATCCTTCAAGCAAGAACGGCAACTGGATCGAGAATGAGCTAGCACCAACGAGCTTCATCACAGTTGTCTCGCGGCGCCTGTTGTAGGCCGCTATACGCAACGTATTGCTGATCAAGAGAGCAGCGGTAAGAACGCTAGCTAGCCCTATGACGAGCGCTGCATCACGCAAGACATTGAGAAGACTGAAGAACTTCTCCAATATCGCTCGCTGATCTTGGACGACATCCACTCCCGGCCGCCCGGAGAACGCACTTTCAACGACTCCGAACTGAGTCGGATCCTTCAGTTTGACTCGGAAGGACTCTGGAAGTTGATCGACGGTTACATTCTGCGCGATCGCAGAATCCTTGAAACGCTCCTGGAAACGCTGGAAGGCCTCCGACTGCGACTCGTAGTAAACGGTCTGAACCACTGGCAACTCTTGCAAGTCTCGTTGGATCTCAAGTCGCTGCTCGGGTGTCACTGGACCGGCAGCGCAGGACGGAACCTCCGAAAGCGGACCACAGAGGAAGAGCGAAACTTCGATCTTGTCGTACCAGTAATCCTTCATCGTTCGCACTTGTGAGTTAGAAAGAAGTCCAATACCGAGAAGCGAAAGTGAGATGGCGATGGTGATGATGACAGCAAAAGTCATGGTGAGATTTCGGCGAAGGCCAATACCGACCTCACTCATCACGAATCCAGCTCGCATCATTCACCTGCCCTTCGACTGTTGATCATCATCCGGTGTACCCATAGACGCCACGGACCTGGTCTCGAATCACATGACCTGATTCCAACTCGATGACACGCTTTCTCATCTGATCGACGATCCCAGAATCATGGGTCGCCATAACAACCGTTGTTCCTTCTCTATTGATTCGATCGAGAAGCTTCATGATGCCAATACTCGTGGCTGGGTCGAGGTTTCCAGTGGGCTCATCAGCGATCAAGATCGCTGGCCTGCTCACATAGGCACGTGCAATTGCTACTCGCTGCTGCTCGCCGCCAGAGAGTTCACCGGGCTTTCGATCCAACTTCTCTTCTAGGCCCACCAGCTCAACCACCTCTGGCACTTCACGAGCGATCTCCTTCTTGGTTCGACCCAAGACATGGAGTGCGAAGGCGACGTTTTCAAAGACTGTCTTATTGGGAAGGAGTCGGAAATCTTGAAAGACCGTTCCCACTTGTTTACGAAGATCTGGCACCTTCCAATTGGAGAGCTTGCCGAGATCCTTACCTGCGACATGGATCGTTCCTGATGTCGCCTTCTCTTCTCGGAGAACAAGTCGGAGAAATGTTGATTTGCCAGAGCCCGACTGACCGACGAGGAAGACGAACTCACCTTTGGCCACCTCGAGTGAGACATCGCTCAGTGCTGGCTTATCGGTCTTGGGGTAGGACTTAGAGACATGTTCGAAATGAATCATTGGCCTCGCCCCTCCCTCACGTCTTCATCTCTCAACAATCACCACTTCACATTCTCTGCGTCTTGCTGACCGTATCAGGGTCATGGGCCGCTGAGAGCCACAGAAGGTGATGAACGGAGTGAATCTTACGGAACTAAGCCCAAAATCCTGGGAATTATCAGTGAGAGATGCGCACTACTTCGCTGTACGTGTCCTGCGCCAGCGAATTCCCGCGTCAATGAAGCCTGAGAGATCGCCATCGAGAACGGCTTGTGTGTTTCCGGTCTCATAGTCCGTTCGATGATCCTTCACCATTTGGTATGGATGCAAGACGTATGAGCGAATCTGATTTCCCCATGACCCGCCTGAATCACCCTTGAGTGCATCGATCTTCGCCTGTTCCTCTGCATGTCGACGTTCGAGAAGTTTCGACTGAAGAACAGCTAAAGCAGTGGCTTTGTTCTGTAACTGAGATCGCTCGTTCTGACATGAGACGACTATGCCGGTGGGAATATGGGTAATTCGCACCGCAGAATCAGTCGTATTGACCCCCTGTCCACCAGGACCTGAGGAACGATAGACATCGATTCGGAGATCTTTCTCATCGATCTCGATAGCGTCGCTCTTTTCAACGACAGGGACGACTTCCACGCCGGCGAAAGATGTATGCCTTCGACTATTGCTATCAAAGGGAGAGATGCGGACCAAACGATGAGTCCCTTGCTCGACCGAGAGCGATCCGTAGGCATAAGGTCCTTCGACCTTGAAGGTTACCGACTTGATACCAGCCTCTTCACCGTAGGAAGTATCGAGAATCTGCACTTGATATTCCTTTTTTTCGCAGTAACGAAGGAACATTCGCATCACCATCTCAGCCCAGTCCGATGCATCAACTCCACCCGCTTCGGATCGAATCGTGACAAGAGCATTACGGTGGTCGTATTCACCATTGAGAAGAGTCTCGATCTCTAGAGAAGAGATCTCGTTACGAGCCGATTCGACTTCTGCGACGGCATCGTCATAGGCGCCTTCATTGTTCTCATCAAGAGCTAGTTCGAAGAGGAGCGGCATCTCTTCGACTCGGCGACGTAGTTGACCGAGAAGATTCAACTCGCTCTGCACGCGTGAGAGTTCAGATGTGACCTTCTGTGCGTTTTCGCTGTCATTCCAAAGATTTGGATCGGAGGCCAGATTCTCAAGCTCCTGCTTTCGAGAAGTAAGGCGTGCAACATCTTTGACCGCTTCGATAGATTCAAGGAGGTTTGAGAGAGCTACGACCTCCTTGAGCTTCTCTGGAACATCGTCGCGCCACTTGATGCTTGTGTCGAGCCCCTTCTGTGTGACCGGTGCACTCTCAGCCGCTTGCGAACGATTGTCCGATGATGCACTCGGACGATTCTGCTCAGCATTTCCCTCTGTAGTCACCCCCGCATTCTAGGTTGAGGTTGATACATAGATGACACCAAGAGAGCCACTATCGGTTTTCACCAAGTACAAGCCCAACTTCGACAGCGACAACCTGGTGGAGATACTTGGCAAAGTCGACCCCAGCGAAGGCGATTCGAAATGGAAGCTCAACGATCAACTCGACGGTCGCCGAGAGCACTTTCCCATCACACGTGAATGAGATGAGACGAGGTGTCGAAGTAAGCCGATCTCCTGTTCTGCCATACCCACTCACTTCCGAGATCTCTGTCGAACCCAATTGAGGGGGCATCTTCGGGCCTTCAGGAGAGTCTGGAGGATTGAGGGCTTTAGTCAAAGCCCACTGCATAGAGAATTCCTCATCGAAGGTACTCCGCGCAGAAGTGCAATCGATGGGAACGAAGGTGGTCACTCCTCGAGCTCGAAATCGAGTGGTGTTTCGATCGACATATCCAGCGTAGTAGCTCGCATCATCGATCGCTTGAGTCGCTCGTTGAAGTGAAGCCTCCAGAGCCAACGTCAAGTGCCTTCGCTCAAGCGAAGCGTGAATCACATTGATTCCAATGAAGATCGTAATGAGGGTGACTAAGAAGTAGGCAAGAATCAGCGGAGTGATACTTCCGCGCTGATTTTGAAGAAACTTCTGCAACATCTTGGTAACTCGCGCCTTCTTTTGATCCTCTATCTGGCTTCTCACCTCAAGTTCCCTTCGACAACTATCTCGATGGAAGCGTGCTCAGGATCTCGCGCGCTTGGTCGATCACGTCCTTTGCATCAAGAAATGGTGCGATCCTCTCCTCCAAGTCCGCGACATCACGAAGACCCAAGATCCGATCCTCACGAGGCATGTACCCAGGCTCCCCCTGGATCCATTGATCGGTGGTCAGTGAAGCAGCGACTCTGGTCCCAAGAAGGCGATCTTCGAGAGTAATGCGCACGCGATTCGAAGGTTGGATACACGGTATTCGGCGACATTCGATGAAGTAAGAGATTCTTCCCTCCCCTATCAGCGCACCACCGCCATCAGAATCAAGCGCCCAGGATTGGGTAGAGGCGGCATCATCGCTTTGAAGGACTTGTTGAACGCGAGCATGCCCGAGTGGGGTGGAAGATGCGGTCACAAAGGCGCGTAGCGCAGTTCGAGCGAGATGCGAGATCTCTATCTTCGAAGCTGAGACCGCAGTGACATGTGAGGCCAACATGATGAGAGCGATGAAGAGCGGTATCGCAAGAGTCACCATCTCGACAGAGGCGCTTCCCCGATCGTCACGTAGCCACCTCAGGGCATCCACTCTCGCCATCATCGGGTGAATCGCTCACTCACCGCTCCTACGCGGTTACGGTAAGTGAACCTTTGACCACTGAGTCCGGTGAAGTTGGCCAATAGTGGAATCGGCTCTGTCCGCTCTGAAATGATCAATTGACCTCCGCCAAGGAGGGGTATAGCGCGCAGGTATTGCGTGTGAGTCCCCAGGTTACTTTGGAAGGCCTCACGGCTATCCAACGTAGTCGAACCCGAGATCGCCGCCCGATTGGTCTCGCTCTGCTGTCGCAACTGCTGCATATTCCCCCATTGCGATACGAAGACGAGCTGTGCAGAGATCAAGAAGAGTATGGTCAGAGGAATCAACGTAAGTCCTGCCTCGACCGATCCACTCTCATCCTTCATCAATCTCTTCACCTGACCTGAGAGTCGACGATTACCCTTCACTAGGTGAATGAGATCGCAGTCAAGGTGGCTCATGATTGAGAGGCGCTCACCAAGGTCCTGCTATCGGATGTTGTTCATCGAGTCGAGGCTGTTTCTCAAGATCGTATTGAGTCGAGGTGCGGCTACCGCCCAGATGGCAGTGACAAGACCTGTCGTCATCAACACCACCAGGACCCATCCCGGGACGTCGCCACGATCGCTAAGGAGATACTCACGGATCGCGGTGCGATCTCGACTCTCCGATCTCGCCCTTGGTCCGGCCACATGAGCACCCTCTTCCGTGCTTGTGGTGTTGATCTTCTCCGAACCACTCCGCACTTCTCTCGTGAATAGTGGAGCGACGAATCGCATCTCCAAGTAGTCCACCGCCATGAACCCTTGCCGAAGTAGCTCAGCTCCCACTTGAATCGATTGATTCTTCATACATGTCCCTTCTCTCGTTGCCTGGTGCTCGTTGCCTGGTGCTCGTTGCCTGGTGCTCGTTGCCTGGTGGTCGTTTCTCGTTAGTACGGCCTGCCTCAATCTCTCACCTGACGCTTCTGGCCACCTTCGCTTCACCCTTGAATCCACCCTTGAATCCACCCTTGAATCCATTCTTGACTCCACTACATAAGCAATCCAGAACTCCTTCTTCCCGCTTCACCGACCACTATGCAGAACCTCCCATGATCGATACGAGATTCACATAGGAAGGCCAGATCGCGAAGATCACTGAAATCGGAAGAATTAGAAAGACGACTGGTATCAACAACTTGATCTCAGCCTTACCCGCACGCTCCATCACCAGGATCTTGCTCTGAGTCCGTGTCTCATTGATGAGATTCCGAAGTGTCTGACCCATCGAACTTCCTCGCTCCATTCCCAAGATCACCGCATCAGCAAAGCGGCGAAGTTGCTCGGATCCGGCGCGCATCACTACCTTATCGAGCGCGCGTTCAATCGAAAGACCTTGATCAACGCCTTTCAAGATCTCACCAACGACCGCTCTCATCCCAGAGCACTCACTCATCGACTCTCTCGAATCGATCCACGGGAGACAGCTCTCTCTTGGTCCACCTCTCTGCTGCAGTTCTGATCTGCTCCCGGTGCGTCTTGAACTATCTCCCATCGATGAAGTTCCAAATCTCAACGCTTTGAGAGCGGAAAGGACGCTCATCCCCGAAGTGATCAAGATGTGGAACATCTCGAGATATTGCGGCAGTTCAAGATCGAGTCGCTCGACGCGCTCTCGCTGACGTGAAGACCAAGAGTGCTTGAGGATCGACTTACCCAAGAAGAAGGTGATGAGCAGTAGTGCGAAGACCCAGATCAGGCTCTCACTGGTGACTCGGAACGCATCAAGATAGGTATCGGACGAACGCGACTGACTGATCACGATCACCGAAAGCGCCGCTATGACAAGGTAGAGCAAGGCTCGATAGTGCATAGCGCTCCGTAACTCGGCTTTGACCTTGAGAATCTCATCGAAGAGGTAGTCGGCGCCGAGCAGGATCATTGGAGCGAAGAGGAGGAGTGCGAAGGCGACGGATGCTAGACCGTCATATGAGAGCACGGGGCACCTCTGGTAGACGACCAACGAGATTCATCCAGAGATATGCGATCGCAGTCAACGCGACACCTAGGATCAAGATGTAGAGACCAGTGGAAGTGCTGAATGCGGCCCGAGTCGTCGGTTGCGCTGAGAGGATGACGAGGAGGGCCCATGGTGCGATTGCCGCAAGGCTTGCAGAGGAGCGGACCCACCCATGTCGCGCCTCGATCTCTGCTCGCATCGCATTCTCTTGGCGCAAGAACTCACCTAAGGTGCGCAAGATGTTTCCTACGTTAGAAGAACCCGTCACGCGCGCGATGATGAGAACTTCCAGGACTTGATCTGCGGCTGAGGTGTGGAATCTTCGCTTCGCACCTCTCAGCGCATCCTGAAATGCAACACCAGAATCGATCGAGTCCTTGATCTCTTTGAACTGTCGAACCAACGCGTCAGGTCCACGTTCGACCAGATCATCGAGTGCCTGCGGAATCGAGATTCCAGAGCCGACAGCTGAGATCAGATGATCGATTGCAATGGGCCATGCCTCTCGTTCAGCCTTCAAGGACTTCACCGCACGCAACCGTGTCAATTCGATCGGTAGCGCTAGAGCGACCGTGGAGATGGCCGATGCCATCACTGTCGACTGAGTCAACAGAAGTGAGATCGGAAAGGCGACGGCGGTAGTGAGGATGAGGTAGAGCCACTTACGTGCACGGGGTGTGAGGTCGTTGAGAGTGCTCGTGACTCTCATGACTCGCTCCAGCAATAGACCTGCTCGATCTCGAGCACATGATCCTCGACTCGCCCCGTGACCTCGCAAATCTCGCGCAATCTGCGCATGCCACTCTTGGGATCGATTCCCAGATGGATCACCCAGTCGATGGACCTTGCAACGGTCGGTGCGATGAATTGGAACGAGATGTTCTCGCCGGCGAGGAGTGGGAGTGTCTGAAGCTTCCTCACTGCATCGCGAGCGGAGTTGCCATGGATGGTTGCCATGCCCGGAATCCCAGAATTCAGGGCGATCAAGAGATCGAGCGACTCCGCTTCGCGAATTTCACCGACCACCAACCGCGATGGTCGCATGCGCAGTGACTCCTTGATCAGATTGCGCAGGGTTATCTCCCCCGTACCCTCGAGAGAAGCGCTTCGCGTCTGCATGGAGACCACGTCCGGCAAGAGAGAGCGGAGCTCAAAGACCTCTTCGATCGTTATCACTCGCTCGTATTGCGGGACTTCCGCGATGAGCGCATTGAGCAAGGTGGTCTTTCCAGCCTGCGTCGATCCGCTCACCAATATGTTCTTCCGTTCCTTCACGGCGGTCGAGATCAACTCTCGGACCTCATCTGGAAAAAGCCCCATCTGAGAGAGGTCAGTCAATGACTTGCCATGCATCAGATGCTTTCTGATGTTGACTGCCCAATGCTCAGCTGTCACATCTGGGATGGCGACATGAAGTCTGCTTCCATCCGGCAATCGGGCATCGACGAATGGGTGTGAACGATCGAGACGGCGACCTCCCCACATCAGCGCACGCTCCACAAGGTTCTCGACCAACTCTGTGGTCAGGAGGACATTGGTCAGCTCGGTCTTGCCGTGTCGAGAGATGAAGACTTTCTGCGGTGAGTTGATCCATATCTCTTCGACAGTCGGGTCAGCCATCAAGTGATGTATTGGGCCAAACTCCATGAATGAATCTGTACCCGCAGGGATGAAATGTGAGCGGGCGGCATCGAAAGCGGGGTGCAATGTATGAGATGGGTAAGCGGCGTGAGAGGGATGAGGCGGATGTGAGAGATGAGAGGGATGAGGCGGATATGAAGTGAGAACGCCAGGATCACCCTGCAGGAGTGCCGCTGTGGGAGCCGCCGGTAGCTTCCCTTGGGACGTCAAAGTCATCTGGACAGGCATCTGGACAGGCATCTGAGTCGGAAGTTGATAAGGAAATTGAATCTCACCGACGACTGGAGTGGTGACTCCAGGCAATTGATGTCCAGCGAGAGAGAGTGCCTCTGAAGCATTCATCTCACCGCGAAGTTGCACATCCATAGGAACCTTGTCACGCTGCGAATTCCTTCGGTTCCACCAAGTAGCACTGAGTACTGACATGGGCGGAAAGTAGAGCAACAAGAGAAATCGATGACTTACTTATCCACAGATTACAAGTGACTCCTCTATCGCTGTCGCGATGCAGACTCCTAGACACCTACTCGTTCTAGGAATGCAATCATCTCCTCACCGGCTCTATGAAGAAATCCATCGACTGAGATTTGAATCGGATAACCTGCAACTTCGACCTCAATGGATCGATGCGCCTCATGGAGAGCGGTTCCTTTCTCCACAGGGGTAGGACCGTCCACAGATACGCCAAGTGATGCACAATCTATTGTTGCCTCTGCTAAGGCCCTCGTAAGGCGAGAAGTGATCGCGTCAATCTCACCGGATCTCCCTACTGTGACGAGTATCAGGAACGTCACTTCGCCAATTCGGACCAGATGCTCATCACTACGCGTATGGCTACGTAGGATCTTTGCCAATTGAACGACGCGAAAGGCGAGACCTTCATCGCTTGCCTCAATCGAACTCCTCCGAAGAGCCTCGAGCCCCAGTCGCACTCTGATGAGGGCAACGGAGTGTGATGGGTTACGGCCTGCTGATGAGATCGCTTTCTCTAGGAATCTGTAGAAGATCCCTGGCGCATCTAAACCAGTGAGAAGATCGATGTGACCATCTGTCTGTAGCGGCGGAAGGGAGAACTCTCCCTGAGTACTCATTCGTTCATCGTAGTTTGACCAGATTGGCATGGATAGAGGCGAACTCTCAGTTATCAAAGATTCGCAAGTTTGGCGTGTAGATTCTCCACTCATGGCCTCGCGGAACCGCTCCTTGGATCAAGGATTAGCAAGTACCCAGCGCTCGGTCCGCTACCTCACTATCTTCTCCGTTGCAATCGTCGCAATCTCTGCGATCTCATGGCTCGGATTCGGTGTCATCACCAACTCCATCAAGCGAGTCGATGCCTTCGCAGGCCTCAGTGATCGACCTGAGAAACCGACGAGTGCGGTCAATTACCTGATAGTCGGATCCGATTCCAGGGAGGGTCTGACGCGAGAAGAGCAGCGACGACTTCGTACCGGCTCAACGAAGGTAGCGGCCGGCAAGCGTTCCGACACCATCCTCTTGGTCCACATCTCCAAGAACCGTGACCGCGCATCCATCATCTCGATCCCGCGCGATAGCTACGCCCTCATCCCCTCATGGACAGATAGTTCTGGCAATGTGCGGAGTGAGACCTACTCCAAAATCAACTCTGCCTTCGCTTGGGGCGATGCACCACTTCTCATCAAGACCTTCGAATCGATGAGCAATGTCCGGATCGACCACTACATCGAAGTTGACTTCACCGGCTTCGTTCGAATCGTCGATGCCCTCGGTGGTGTTGAGATCTGCACGCCACGAGCGATCAGCGACAGTAAGAGTCACTTGAGCCTTGATGCTGGTCGTCATCAACTCGATGGCATCGATTCGCTCAAGTATGTCCGTGCCCGATCCTTCGATGGCACCGCAGACTTAGGTCGCATGAAGCGTCAGCAACAATTCGTCTCCACCATCCTCCGTGAGGTGACGAGCGCTGGTGTCTTACTCAATCCATTGAAGATGACCAAGCTCCTCAATTCGGCATTCGACTCGGTCATCACCGATGAAGGCTTGGATCG
>Ga0209972_10002353_pt1 | contig 15550 bp, 20 predicted proteins | sample NOAtaG_7_FD_187302 | JGI IMG/M metagenome (GOLD analysis project Ga0209972, IMG submission 187302) | Freshwater lake microbial communities from Lake Erie, under a cyanobacterial bloom - NOAA_Erie_Diel1S_2200h metaG (SPAdes) (version 2) | ecosystem: Environmental > Aquatic > Freshwater > Lake ... | reverse complement strand
CCCGAGCAAGCGCAGCAGATGGGCGGGCGCGCCGTGTTCGACCAGCTCTATCCTGAGCCTACGCGCATGGATGCTGGCGGCGCAGAAGTAGTGTTGCCGCAAGTAGAAGTATCTGCAAACGCAGACGGTCAGCTCAACCTCTCAATCACGCCTCCCGACATGGAAACCCGTGGCGCAATCGAGAAGCTGTTTCAGATGCCATCACCGGCAGGGTTCCCAGATAAAAACGAGCTTGGGCTTTACAGCCAGCTAGAGAAGGAGGTCATGACCATGAACCTCCCGAACTGGAAGCCGAACGCAAAGAAAGCCCTCACGCCAGAGGAGAAGTCTCGCCTCGATGAGCTGCGCGCCGCAAACATTACGTCCACTGCGGATGAGCGTTATGCTGAGTTTGAGAAGCTCGTGCAGCGTGAGCGCGAGGCACAGGGTCTCGCCTCTGGCGCAGAAGTGTGGAGCAAAATAAGCAGCCTTCCCGTCAAGAAGGAAGAGCTTGAGTGGTCTGGCATCGAAGATTTCCTTAAGGCTGGCGAGAAGTTCACACGCGAAGAGGTGCTGGATTATATTCGCGGCAACGGCATCAAAATCGAGCAAGTGACCGCTGACAAGGAAGAATCGGATAGGTCAAACAGCTTTAACTGGGAACAGGAAACAGTCGATGACCCAGATTATGTGAACTCGCGCGCCGAGGATTATCTGTCAGAATTTCGTGAAGATGCTGAGCAGATTGACACTGCGATGCGCGGAGTCATGGGCGGGGCTGAGGCTCTCTATGCAAAAGACTACACTGAGCAGGGCGGAAAGCTTGGTTTTGATTACAAATCAGATGATTATAAATTTGGCAGGCTGGTGAACGAACTCCTTGACGATGAAGGCTTCGTTGAGTGGATGAAAGATGAATACGCTGACCAAATTGACAGCAAGCTACAAGAATACGCTCAGGAACGCGCTCAGGAAGAGTATGACGAGAATCCATACTATCGCTGGTACGATGCTGATACCGGCTATGAGATTGTTGGCAACGATGACACTGGCTATGTCATCAAGCGCCCTAACGGTAAGCGCGTCGATGCTGAGATTTACAGCTTTAATGAAGCCGAGCTGCAAGCCGAAGAGGATGCGCGCGACCAAGGGTATTTTGAATCCCCTGATGATGAAACGGTTGCGAAGTGGTCGCAATACACCATGCGCGGTCGCAGCTCAAACTACCGTGAACTCAAACTAACACTGCCTGACATTGAGGGCGATTTCTACAATGAAACGCACTTCCCAGACCGCAATATCGTGGCGTTTCTGCGCGTAGATGATAGGGAATTTGTGATTGGGGATGCCGAGGCTGCCCTTGCTGCTCTGCCAGAAGAAGCGCCGGATGACTATCGGTTTTTCCCAAGTGATGCCGCTGCTTTTATTTCGATTGGAAGCATTAAAGAAAAACTAGCTGTGCAGCCGACAGAGGGCGAAGATGCTGATGTGACAGCGCGCCGCAAAGAGTTGCAGGCAAAATTTGCTGAATGGCTTGAAGAGGGGCAAAAGAAATGGGCTGAGGTCGGGCGCAAAAATTTGGCTACTGCATCCGCAATGAAGAAAGCCTATTTCATCGACGAGTTCCAGTCTGATTGGCATCAGGACGGTCGCCAGGAAGGTTACAAAACCGGCAAGGTTGATGCTGGCGAGTTGGAAAACCAACAGCTTGCGGCATCCAATAAAGCCAACGAGGTGTTTGCAAAGGTATTTGAAGGCCAGAACGAAGACGTGCTTGCGCTGCTCAGAAAATATATTGGAGAGCCATCCGCCGATGAGCCAAGAGCCGACCCCACACAATTTGCTGAGGTTACGGGCTATACTATGGGGATTCGCGCGCTACTCAAAGCCCGCGATGAACGGAAAACCTCAACCGACCCAGAGCTGCTATCGCTTTATGACCGCGTTGAGGCGATACCAGAGATTCAAGAAATCCTCAGCCTTGTTAATGAGGCGGCTGACCTAAAGGCACAGGTAAACGCAGAGCGTCATGGCGTTCCCGATGCGCCGTTCAAGGGCGATAGCTGGATTTCGCTTGGCTTGAAGCGTGCGCTTGTCGATGCAGCCGAGGGCGGATACGAAGCAATTGCGTGGCCGAATGCTGAAGTGCTGATGGATAGATGGAGTCCGAGGTATGAGAAATTGTACCGCACCCAGTATGACCAGAAGATGACATCCATCGTGAAAAAGCTCACCAAACAAGAGCCTAAAAAAGTGCCGCTTGATTCAGACGAGCCAGACGGTGAAGGCTACTGGATTATCCCGCTGTCGCCAGAGCTGCGCGGCAAGATTATGTCCGAAGGCTTTTCCCTTTTCCAAAAAGAGCGCGGCGCAATCACCTTCATGAAAAACGCTATGGGCGACATGCTCAAGCGCGTGGTGGTGACGTTCACCAAAAATGCAAACCTATCCACCGGCGCGCACGAGTTCGCGCATTTTGGCGTAGCGATGCACCGTAAATATGCCAAGCTCGCCCGCGACATGATTGCCAACGGCGAAGGCAACACCGACACCCAGCGCATTGTAGATGACTGGGATAAGCTCAAAAAAGCCGTTGGTGCTGACTCTGACAAGTTCACCGTTGAACAGGAAGAGAAAATTGCACGGATGTTTGAAGGATACCTCCGCACCGGCGAAGCGCCAAGCGAGGGACTGCGCGGTGTGTTTGCTCGTTTCCGCGAGTGGCTTGTCTCTATCTACAGCGATGTGCGCGTGGCTGGCATTGAGGTCAACCCAGAGGTTGCAGAGGTTTTTGACCGTTGGCTTGCTTCCGAGCAGGAGATTGAAGCGGTGCGTGAAAAGCATTCCCCGCTGAAAGAGCTGGCTGCGTCCATGAACCTTGAGGGAGATGTAGCGGCAAAGCTCGCTGCATACATTGATGATGTGAAAAGCGCAGGCGAAGAGAAGCTCTATCGCCAGATGATGAGGGAGCAGCGCAGGCAGGAAACCAAGGCATATAACCAAGAGTTTGAGCGCGAGCGCGTGAAAGTAGCCGAAGAGTTCAAGATGCGCCGCGAGTATAGCCTTCTTGATTACATGCGGAAAAACGGTCTGCGTTTAATTGCTGGGCCTGAGACCAACGGTTTGCCAGAAGACGTGGTGAGCGATTCTACTGGCGAAAATGTCGTCCATCCCGATATTGTCGCTGACCTCTATGGCTACGAGACTGGGCAGAAAATGCTGGCGGAATTGCGCGCAACCCCTGATTTTGATGGAGCAGTGAACCGCGAGACACGCAATCGCCTCAAAGAAAAATATCCCAACATGATTGAGGATGGGCGCGTCCACAGCGAGGCTATATCCGCCATCATGAACGATAAAGCACTGCTTGCGATTGACCTCATGGTCAAGGAGCTGGGCAAGGCGAAGGGTCAGACCAAGGGCATCAAGCTCTATGCAAAAGCCGTGGCGCAGCAACAGGTCATGAAGATGCTGGCAAAGGATGCTGGGCAAGCATTCCGCTTTGACGTGGCGCGGGATAAGGCATTGCGCGAGGCGTTGAAAGCAAGCCGCAAAGGGCAGCCAGAAATGGCAGTCAAGCACCTCTACAATGCAATGGTCAATCAGATGATTTACCGCAACCTCGAAGCATTTGCCGAGGCGAAGGAAAAAGCCGAGTCGCTATACAAAAAGGTTGATGCTGGCGATAAAGACCTCGCTAAACGCGCTAACATGGATTTCATCGGCGCGGCGCGCTACATCCTTTACAAGTACGGACTGGGCGGCGAGGACTTCGATGTCAAATCGTGGATGGAAGACCTCAATGACGGAGACCCGCTGCTTGCACAAGACATGGCAACGGCAATCGATGCAATCGAGGCTCCGCGCAAACCAGCTAAAGAGCTGACCATCTCGGAATACACCCAGATTTACAACGCAATTCAAAACATCTACCACGCGGCGCGCGGTCTCAGAGAGTTCGAGCGCAAGGAGAAAAAGGTCAACACCGAAGTGGTAGTTGCCGAGCTGCTCGACACCTTGGCGAAGCATGACCAGGTTGCGCTGCAAAACAGCACAAGGCTTACTGGTATCAATAAATTCCGCCGCAGCCTCAACTCAATCAAGGGCGCGCTACGGCGCGTTGAGCTTTGGTCAGAAGCCATTGATGGCGGCAAAGAAGGTGCATTCAAAAAATACCTGTGGAATCCCGTTGATGAAGCGGAAAACAAATACATTTCGGCGCGCAGGAAATGGCTAGGCGGCTATGTCGATATATTGAAAAAACATAGAAAAACCCTTGATGATGGCACAAAAATCAATACGGGCATGATGCGCGTTGATTCGCTCGGACGCAGCACGCCGCTGATATGGGAAGGCAAAAACGAGATGATTGGCTTCCTCCTACATACGGGGAATGCCTCAAACCTTGACAAGCTGCTCGGCGGGTACGGCATTACGCTTGATGCTTATCGACAATCAATTGCTGACCTTGAGGCTCGCGGGGTAATCACAAAGGATGACTGGGTGCTGGTGCAGGAGCTTTGGGATTATGTCGATGCGCTAAAAGCTGGCGCGCAGAAGGCGCACAAGCAGATTTATGGATACCGCTTTGAGGAGATAGAGGCGACCCCCGTTACGAGCAAGCACGGTGTATTCCGTGGTGGTTACTGGCCTGCGATTGCAGACCCAGACGCAGTGAATGATTCAAAGGCGATTGATGAGATTATTGCCAACACGCACCAGTACATGCTGGCAACCGTGAATAAGGGTATGCTCAAGAGCCGCGTGGAAAAATACAAAGCGCCTCTCAAAACTGACCTGCGGCTTGGCTCCCAGCACGTTGATAAAATGCTGCGGTTTATCCACCTCGAACCAGCGGCGCGGCAAGTGGCGCACATCATCAATAATCGTGACTTCCGCGAAAACCTTGCGGTGGTTGACCCAGAAGCCTACAGCTCAATGCTCCTGCCGTGGCTGCAACGATTCGCAGCGCAATCAACCGAGCCGAATAATGCGGCTGGCGACCGCTCGGCGCAGCTCGGCCGCAAATTGCTGAACTACACGCGCAGCGCGGCGATGAGGCAGCTCATGTTCTATAACCCCGTGGTGGCAGTGCAGAACGCCGCCAACATGCCCATCGTCGGACATCTGGTTGGATACCGAAACCTTGCCAAGGCATTCGCCAAGGTGAGCATGAATCCATCGATGATACGGCGCGTTGAAGAGGCATCGCTGATGATGCAGGAGCGTAATACGGTCGAAAGCCTTAAAATATCACAGGAGCTAAACCAGATTGCCGAGCGCAAGCGTTTCAGCAAACCCAAGGACTTCATGGTTAGAAACGGCATGATTCTCATGCGCGGGATGGATATGTACCTTAGCACGGTTTCATGGGTAGCCGCCTATGACAATGCAATTCAAGAAGGCGCGACAGACCAGAAGGCAATCGAGCAGGCTGATAGCGTGGTGCGGAAATCCCAAGCGGCGCGCGGCTCAAAAGACGTGGCAAAAATAGAAGCCTCGCATCCAATGGTTCAGTTTATGATGCCGTTCTATGGGTTTTTCAACGCGCAGCTTAACCTTCAGCAAACCGAGTTCGGCAATCTGATGAGAAAGTACGGATGGTCAGGCACTCCCAAAATGTTTATGGCGTACCTATCCCTGCTGCTTGCGCCTGCGCTGCTTGGGCAGCTTATCGCCGATGCGCTGCGCGACCGCCTTCCCGATGACGACGATGACGATGGCGAGGTGCTGGATGACTGGCTGGCATGGTCAACCATGACCCAGCTCAAATATATCAATGCGGAGATTCCCATCTTAGGGCAGGGCTTGAATGCCGCAGTCAATGCCTTCAATAACAATCCGATGGATGACCGCCTATCAATATCGCCAGCAATCTCAATGATTGAAACTGGCGTAAGGGCTGGCAAAAACTTAATGAGCGACCGCGATGTCGATGACAGCCGCCTAGTCATGGATGTGATGACCACGCTTGGCTTTGCCACGGGCGTACCGCTCGGACAGTTCGGAAAGCCTGTAGGATATTTGGTGAATGTGGAAGAAGGTGATCAACCAGAGGCTGATAACATATTGGAGTTTGGACAGGGTTTGATTGCTGGGCCAAAACCAGAGAGAAAATAACCTTGCGGCTTTTGGGGTTGCGCTGTATCATGCAGCCGCCAGAGGTAGCTGACTGCAAGAGGGTTGTATGACCGTAGCTGTTGCCCCGCGCAAAATACTGTTCCCGTCGATAAACGGCTCGACTGGCCCCTTTTCGTTCAGCTTTCGAACCATAGTCCTAAATGGCATACCTCAAATCAGGGTTGTCAGATACAGCTCAACTGGCGTTCCGACAACGCTTGTTCTCGGCATTGATTACACCTTTGTTGCTACCAATAACGGGCTGAACGGCGGCATTGTCACCCTACTTGTTGCCGGTACGTCTGGGCAGTCGCTGCTTATCAGCGGCAACACAACCCGCGACCAGCCGATTAAATACGCCAACCAAAGCCGATTTTTCCCAGAGGTTCACGAAACCAGCTATGACCAGCTTACGCTAATTGCACAAGAGCAGACGCAGGATATTGACCGCTCTATCAAAGTGCCTCTGGCTGATGTCTCGCCCGTAACAGAATTTCCGCTTGCCGCGCTTCGCGCCAATAAAGCCGCCATATTTGATGCCAGTGGCAACCTTACGGTTTCCGTTGATAATTACAACGACCAAGTTGTAAACGCTACGGCGCAGGCGGTGCTTGCGTCTCAGTGGGCAACGCTAACCACTGGCATAGTTGCTTCTACCGATTACTCCGCAAAAGCATGGGCGATTGGCGGTACGGGCGTAACGGGCGTATCGACAAGAGGCTCTGCGAAAGACTGGGCTATCAGCGCAACATCTCCTGACGGAAGCTCAAACCTATCTGCCAAGACCTACGCAACGAACGCAGCGGCAAGTGCGCTGGCGGCTCAAACATTCGCTGGCGGCACTAGGTATCTTTTCAGCACCACCACCACAATGGCTGACCCATCAAGCGGCAACTTGCGCTTCAATAACGCGACCGTTGCCTCTGTCACGCAGATTGCTATTTCGGAAACAAACGCAGACAGCAGTAACATAGCTGCTTTTATAAGCTCATTTGATGACGCAACAGCGGCGGTGCGTGGCTATTTGACAATTAGAAAAGATGCCTCAACATTCGCCATATTTGGCATTACCGGTAGTTCAGTAGATAACGGAACATGGCAGACGCTAAACGTCACACATATTGCCAGCAGCGGAACATTCCTAAACGGCGATACGCTTTCCATTGGATTTGCACAATCTGGTAACAATGGCTCTGGTACTGGTGATTTTAGCTCAAACACGGCTACATCTGTTGATGGTGAAGTCATGCTCTTCTCGGGTACGACCGGCAAGCTGGGCAGGCGTGCAACGGGTACGGGCTTTGTTCGCTCAACGGCTGGCGTATTTTCCACCCAAACCGATATATCCAATACCGACATCAATGCCGCCGCTGGCATCGTGCTATCAAAGCTCGCCACGCAGGCAGCTAATACAATTGTTGCCAACGTCACCGGCTCAACCGCCGTTCCCACGGCACAGTCGCTATCTGCTGTTCTTGACATGGTTGGCTCCGCGGCCAGAGGCGACATACTTTATCGCGGGGCTTCAACATGGACGCGACTCGGAGCCGGTACTTCAGGCAATTTTTTAAGAACAAATGGGGTTGGTGCTGACCCATCGTGGGCTGCGCCTGCAGACGCCGTTATTGTGGGTAGGGCTTATGCCGAGTATGCAACTTATGTGAATTTAACTACTGCAATTCCTGCAGATGACACTATACCGCAAAGCGGTGAAGGTACGCAAATTTTAAGCGTCACCATTACGCCAAAAACAACAACGAACAGACTCAGGGCAAGATTTCAAGCATGGGGCGGTTTTAATTCCGCTTCGGGCACATCAGTTGTCACAGCGGCATTATTTAGAAACAGTGAGTCTGGGGCTGCGGCTGCCTCTGGCGCTCTTTTCAACTCAGGGGCAGTCGCCGAACCTATCCTTTTGGAATTTGAGTGGGTGCCTGGTTCAACTTCACTACAAACAATCGCCATTAGGGTTGGCTCGGCAACAGGTTCAATTTTTCTAAACGGCAATTTTTCTACTGGAAGATTTTACGGCGGTGTGTCCCGCGCAACACTAGTCGTCGAGGAGATAACGGCATGACCTACGCTTTTATAAGCGCACAATACGCTAATCCAGATAATACCGCTGCGGTGGCTCTTACCCAAGAAGTTGGCTATGTAGCCATAAGCGCAGCCGATACCCCGCACGATTGGAGCGACCTACATGCGTGGGGGACACCAAGCCCCTATTCCGCTCCCGCCCTAACGCCACTGCCAACAAAAGCCGAGCTTCAGGCAGAGCTGGTTGCTTTACAAGCTAGGATTGATTTAATATCGGGGTAAAGAAGTGGAAGATACTGAAGCATACAGGCTAGCTCAAATGGCAATGTCAGAGGCGAGAGACGCAAAGCACATAGCTGATATCAGCGCGGTGTCCATTTCATCGCACGAGAAAATTTGCGCGGAGCGTTATGAGAAAATAAACAGCACCCTCAACACGATTCCCGCGCTTATTTCCTCAATAACCGAGCTTCGAGTGGAGCAGGCGCGCGCAATCTCAACCAACAAGATGTTTGCCTATGTAACCGCGATTGTCGGCTTCGTTTATGTTGTCGCACAAATTCTGGGGAAAATATGAAACTTGATATGCGAACAGAGACCAACCTAAAAGGGGTTCACCCAGACCTTGTAAAGGTCGTGCGGCGCGCGGCGCAGATAACGAAAACCCCCTTTACCGTCATTGAGGGCATGAGAACCAAAGCGCGCCAAGAGCAGCTTGTCAAAGCCGGCGCATCAAGAACCATGAACAGCCGACATTTGACCGGTCACGCAGTTGACCTGGCTGCGCTTGTCGGCGGCAGAATCCGTTGGGACTGGCCGCTCTACGCAAGTCTCGCGGATGCAATGAAAACAGCCGCTAAAGAGCTGGGTGTTGCGATTGTTTGGGGGGGTGACTGGCCGCGGTTCCGTGACGGGCCACACTTTGAGCTGGATAGAAAAATTTATTCATAGTAATGTGTTATCACAAGGGAGGGTTTTATGAACACCATAATCAGTTACCTAAGTCAGCAATCGACCTGGAAGGGTTTGATTGGTCTCGCAACCGCCGCAGGGCTGGTGCTTGACCCAGAGCAGGCTGCCGCAATCATTGCGGCTGGCATGGCTTTGGTTGGTCTCATCAACGTATTCCGTAACGAAAAGAAAGGGCAGTAATATGTTCGTAGCCGTAATCGCAGTTTTATTAATTGGCGGCGTCACTGGCGTTGCCATTGAAACCAATGTTCCCGCAGTCTCTGATTTCGGGGATAAATACCTTGCTGGCCCAGAAGTCGCCGGCGATAAAAAATAATGGGATGGGGTTCTTTCCTATCCGCCTTTTTCAAGGTGCTGTCCAACCTCTCGGAGTATCTGAGTCGTAGGCAGCTCCTTGAGGCGGGTAAAGACCAGTCTTCCAAAGAATCCCTTGAAGCAACGATTGCTAATATAGACAAAGCTGATGATGCTAAAAAAGAGCTTTCTGCCAATCCTAATGGCAAGTTTTCTGACAGCGTGCGCGACAAATACACCCGCCCAGACGAATGATTTTTGCAGGCTGTATCAGCCAATTTTTGACCACCGCAAAGACACCGAGAAAACCCGAACCCAGATTCGTGAGCGCAATGCTGTTTACGAATGCGTCTGTCTCGGGAACTGCCCAGAATAGTGCATTGACTGTAGGCGCAAAAAAGCATAGATTCTTATGCAAATAAGCGGGGTCTCTATGGCAGCCATACCAGTTAAAAATCTACCAAACAACAACAGCACCGTTGTGGTCAAACAATGGCTTGGCATATCTTCACCGGAAGATATTATTGAGTCTTTGGTTATGGCGAATCTCGCTGATGTCAGCCTGCAAATCGATGGTGATTTTGATGAGCTGACCAGAGTTGCTATTATTGGTTCCAATGACGGAACCGCGTATCACAAGCTATCAGACAAACAAGGAAACAAGCTGGTAATTAGCAAGCCAGGTATCTATTCTCTTGGCGACAATGTGGCTCTTTTGTCTGCCTTCCTGCTTGGTGCTGGCGAACTCACAAAAGTCAATATCACTCTACACGCACGGAGAATCGCATGAGCCAGCAATTATCACAGGCGGCAGCCGACTTGTTGAATTTAGCAAAGCCCTTCAAAGCCATCATCGCTCTGGCGGAAGCCGTTGAATCGCTTGATGGCTTGGACAATGTTGAGGCAACCAAACGCAGAGCCATAGCCGAGCTTGACAAGCAGATTGCCGAGAGGCGGGAAGGCGTTTCTGCTCTTGACTCGCAGGCTGAAGAGGCTAGGCAGCGCGCTGATGAGCTTATGACTATCATTGCTGAAAACAAAAAGGCTGCGGAACAAGAAGCTGAAGACATTATTGCGAAAGCGAATGCTCAGGCAGATGCAATTATTTCATCGGCTAAAGAAAATCTTGGCGAGCTTGAAAAGAAATCAGCCACGCTTGAAGATGAATGCAACAGCCTCACGTTAAAAAGACTTGAGCTTGAGAAGCAATACTTTGAAGCAGACACCGCTCTAAAAGCCAAAAAGGACGAAATCAGAGCTTTGGCAGGATAAGGGGTATGCTGTGGGCAAACAAATACCATCAGGCCCAGAAGTAGCCGCCAAGGTAGTATCTGGTCAATTCACCGCTACGGGTCGCTCTGGCAACGCAAACGCCGGTATCAACGCGGGACAAAATCCGCAGCCAGCCGTTTTCAAAGACGTGTTCAACGCCGCTCTATGGGGGACTTTTGTCGCCACGGTGCGCCTTGAAAAGAGCTTTGATGGCGGCACGACATGGCTGCCAGTATCAAAAGATGCCTCTGGGAGCGCGGCGAGCTACACGGCTCCCTGTGCGCTTGGCGTTTATGAGCCTGAGCATAACGTGATTTACAGCTGGAACTGCACGTCTTACATCAGCGGAACCATCAATTATCGGATTTCTCAATGATTCTGCCGCTGATAATCAACAAATCAGACCTTGCGCCAATAAATCTTGCCACACAGGTTATAGGTGATCTTCCGTTCACCAACATCCAGCAGATCGCCACTGCTCGATTTATTGGCAGGAACTCGGCGGGAATTGGTGACATCGAAGAACTGACAGCAGACACCGCCAGAACCATGCTTGGTTATGAACTTGGCGTTGCGACCAATGAAGTCATTGTGTCGCAGCCGGTTGCTGCATTTACGAATTTCACACAAAACATTCCGCTTACTAGCGGCACATGGACAAACGGCAAGATGGTGGTGCTGGATACGACTGCCGGTGGCTCAGGATCGGGCGCAATCATTCACTTCACTGATGTTACCTCGCAATCATCGGGCGTTAGCGGGTCTATTTTTTATAATACCTACCTGATCACGACAATTAACACCTTAATTACCGCGCTGAATCAGGGCAGTGGCAGAGTGACATCGGGAGCTGCTTTTTCTGGCGGCACGCCAGGAACCGGCGCATTTCAAATCACCTCCGTTAGAATCAATGGCACAAATCTTGAGGTCATCTGGCGCAATAATACAGGCACAACCCAAACAATAAACGCACGCATCCGCTATTACCTCATGCGCGGCAACAAGGTTCTGCCATGATGCGCGTGCTTCATATCCTCATGAACGACCCAGAGAACCCCACGGGCGGTCTTGGTGTTGCAGTTAAAGGCATCATCGAAGCGCAAAAGAAAATAGGCATAAAGCCCTATGTGCTTGGCTACAATGACTATGACCTAAAGGGTAGAAATGCAGACGATGCGCTGATTGCTGATCTTACCGGCGAGAAACCTCACACCAACATTGATTTATGGTATCTGCGGCATATTTGGGAATGCGTGACCAAGCAGCTATGTGCCAGATGGAAAAACCTTGAGTTTGATATTATACATCTGCACGATTCATGGATGTACCCCGTAGCGGAGTTGGCGGAGGCGCTTTATCAATGCCCAGTGGTTTATACCAACCACCTTTCATTTACCGTAGAAAATTGGGGCTGGAAGGGCTGGAATAAGCTATCGGGGGAAGAAGCCAGGATGGAGGTTCGTTGCCTCACGCGCTTCTACAATACTCACGTTTCGCTGCCTTATGCAAAAAAGGTCATCGCGCAATATGATCTTGATCAGTTAATCCCTAATCATTTATCTGCGGTCATCCACAATGGGGTAAGCCCGCTGGATGAAACCGAGCAAGTGCAGCTTTCAGGCAAGAATGTTTATTTCTGCGGCAGGGCGGTATCGTCTAAAGGCGTTAATCTGGTGGTGAAAGCCGCCGAGAATCTTCCTGATTTTAATTTCCATGTGTTCTCTAAAGTCACCAGTGATCACAAGATGGTCGGCACAACTGAAAGGCTTTTAGAGTCGGCTCAAATTTTGCTTCCTAATTTTCACTGGTATAGCTGGCACACCGAAGCTCAGAAATGTGCTTATCTGAGGGCTTGCGATATTGCTCTTGTGCCAAGCATAAACGATGCGCCTTTCGAGATCACTGGGCTGGAAGCCATGCTTGCTGGCACGCCACTAATCACAACGGCTGCCTGCGGTATGCGCGACTATTGCAATGACGACAATTGTACGATCATCAAGCCAACAGCGCAGGCGCTAACGGACGCAATCAAAAACCATGTGCGTGACCAAGACAAGCTACGCAATGCTTATGAGACTGCTAAATCCTTTTCGTGGGATGCTGCTGCCGAAAAATACAAAACTTTTTATAGGATGGTTTATGCCAAAGATTTACACCCTCGACACGCCGCTTGAATTTGATGGAATGACCATCGGTCATATTAACATCTTCCGCACCGATTTTGAAGTCAGGCGCGATAACGCAACGCTTGACCCAAAGATAGATATTTATTTAGCTGCGTGTGACGCAAACGGAACCGAGCTTCTCAGCCATAACGAGCAGGGAAAACTACAGCCGGTCGGCTCAACCTTTGAGCAAATAAAATTCGATGCAACATCACCGGCGATTCGGGATGCCTACAGAGCCTTGTTGCAAACGATTTATGAACACCTGCAAATAAATGGAAAATTATCTGCGGGGCAAATTCAAGATGTATGAAATCCGTGGCTATAAAATAGATTTAGAGAGCAGGCATTCATTCACCCAGGTGCTTGGTGAGATCAGGATGGATGTCTATGACTTCGATCTTGCTGACATCAAAGACGGTGATGTGATCGTGGACATCGGCGCGCACATTGGTGTTTTCAGTTGCTATGCTGCGGTCAAATACCCAAACGCTAAAGTCTTTGCTTTCGAGCCAGCGGCAGAGACATTTGCTGACTTGCTAAAGAACACCAAGCCGCACGGAAATATCGTTGCCTACAATCTTGGAGTATCAGACAAACCTGAGCTTGAGCTTCAATACCTGCCGCACATGAATTATTCGTCATCGGCCTGCTATAGCAAGGATGTTGCTGGCGCGGTTAAGGAAACCGTCACATGCCTCACCCTTGATGAAATCATCGACATGGTTGGTGATATTAAGTTCCTGAAGATGGATTGCGAAGGCGCGGAGTGGGATATTATTCCAAAATGCACCAAGCTCAATCGCGTGAAATACCTTAGCTGCGAGCTACACACGGGGCTGAAGAACACAGATATGGCTGCATTCAAAGCCGCCATAAGACCGCACTTCACCACAGAAACATTCAGAGGGCATTGCGTCGAAAAGGAATTGGCGGAGGGGATTTAACTATCTCACTCTTCCCATTCTTGCCCTGTCCTCAAGCGCGCCAAGCAAATCACGCGCTGCCTCGACTGTAAATAATACGCCGACCGCAGCAAAAGCGCAGCCAAGCGATACCTTAAAAACTTTTGACATAGCCATTGACCCATTCCTCATATTTCAGTGTTGCATATTTCTGGTAATCTTCACCGTATCTTCTTAAAAACCGCTCTTCCATTCGTTTCGCCTCTGCTATCGCATGAGCCGTTAAGGTCGTAGCGGCTACGAAGCATTCGGCTTTTACCTTGTTCGCTTCTTCAACGAGTATTTTTAGGCTATGGCTCATGGCTCCTCAAAAGATGGTCGGCTATTTCCATGTAACGCTGTTCGGTATCATAGACTTCCTGCCACACGCGGCGACCCAGCGTATGAATGCCCTCATCGCCTCTGTGGTGAAAAAAACACAAGCCTATTACGAGGTCGTGATTTTTCCTGCCGCCGGCTCCGGTAAAGCAGTGGTGTATTTCAACATTTGGATTTGGGCAATTCCCCACTATACATCCAAGCCCCCTAATTTTAGTCCACCTATCTAGCTGTTTTTTTGTTGGGCGTGTCGCCATGTGTTGCCCCTCCTTATGTTTGATATAGTGGAAGTACTGCACCCATATAATTTTGCCAGATAAACACCGCTTTTGTTGGAAAGTTTTATTTTCAAGACCTTTTTAAGCGTTAATTTTGCCATAGGGTGCTGCTGCCCCAGTGCGTATTTGCCGTGGCTTTTTCTGTCTTGGTTGTTGTTATAATGCGTATCCCATCTCAAATTTTTTAGTGAGTTGTTGGCTGGGTCTCCATCGTTATGGCAGCACTCCATTTTCGGCGGCGGCATTCCGACAAAAGCCATTAGCACCAACCTACCAACATGCAAAGTAAACCTTTCACCATCAACTCCAATACGCACCATTTTGTGACCATGCCTAAATGTCATTTGTCTCAGCTCTTTTCCTTTGTAAAAGAATCTTTCAATCTTGCCGGATTTGGAATGCTTTCTCATTATAATGCGGTCTTTGACGCGCACCATTCCACAGGACGATGCTTGGTAGTGATTGCCAAAGCCTGGTATATTTTTCCATGTTGTCATATATATGGTTTATATATCATCACAAAGATGTAATCAAGTAAATATAGGTGCGTCACTGATCCAGCCTTTCAAGGTCGATTGACACCTTCTTCATTCCGACAAAATACGGGTTGAGTCGATAATCCTTAACCGTGTTGTGCCGATGACCAGTGCAATGAATTGAGCCAGTCTGCGGGTCTTGTAAAAATATCAGCCAAAAATCAGTTTTCATAACTCTTTCCCCTTATCCCATGAAACATCAACTCTCGTCATTTCAGTGCCGTTATAACAATACAGCCCCCTATCGGTGGCAACCATTAAAACGCCTTTGAATTCCGACATTGTTCTAATATCGTGCGGTTCGCCGCGTACCCACCGCTTTAGCCGCTTGAACAAGCTCTCGCGCCTAAACGGAATAATTTTAGTGCCAGGTCTTTTTTTTATTTCACCTTGTGGGCTTGGGTAAAAGTTGTTCATTAGTCCTCCTTTGTGATGTTGAAAATGCAGTGATGCCGCGCATCGCGGATTTTGTAGCTAATGACGTGAAAAACAAAGCGCGGAGTTCCATCTGGCTTTAGGGGCGTGTTGTGTTTTATTAACTGAGCGTTCGCCTGCCTTGCCGCTTCTCTGGCATTTTCAACATTAAGCCACGCGCCTTGGGTATGGAACCTTGC
>Ga0209972_10002350_pt1 | contig 15556 bp, 24 predicted proteins | sample NOAtaG_7_FD_187302 | JGI IMG/M metagenome (GOLD analysis project Ga0209972, IMG submission 187302) | Freshwater lake microbial communities from Lake Erie, under a cyanobacterial bloom - NOAA_Erie_Diel1S_2200h metaG (SPAdes) (version 2) | ecosystem: Environmental > Aquatic > Freshwater > Lake ... | reverse complement strand
TGTTACGTGATCTGAGAGGTCTACCGAGTTAAGGGTTACGACCACTCCATTTGATAAGAATACGGCCATTGACCTATTCCTCGCTTTCAGTAGTTGGTGTTGGTGTTGGTTTTTCTTTTGCTACTTTAATCGGTGCAGACTCGTCTACGATTTGCCCGATCTTTCGCAAAAACTTTAGGTCGTCCTCTGTATATGGCATTAGTTAGCTCCAGCTCGTGAGAATTGATATACGGAAATCGGCCGTTAGTAGCGTGCCACTTTGTACGTCCAGTACGGTAGGCGCTGACATACTGCCAATATTCATTACGATAGTAGAGGCAGCAAGTTTATTAAAAACTGCTACCGCTAGGGTTTCAATCCCGTTTAGGTTGCCTTGATTGTCAAGCATCGGCACCGTCAAAATAATCTTAAAATTAGCCATAGGCGAGATAGTTGCGTAGGTGTTATTGCTCGGTGTTATGTAAGGATCATCGGGTACGACGATAACGCTATTAGCCGTGATAGTTGGAGGAGGAAAACTATAGGTATTCCAAGAGTTAGGAGTATCTAAAGCTGCAGCTAGTGAGGCACGTAGGGTAGTTATCGCGGCAGCCATTTAGCCCACCATAGAATTAGGATTTTGGTAGCCGGCTATGAGCCCTCTGATTTTGCCGATCATTGAGTTACCCATCCGATAGGGACTAGGGCTAAGGCCGTCGATCGACACGCCGCCAGTCTGTGAGACTTGGCGAGCTTGGAAAATATCTACTGCAAGGATCATCGCTGCCTCACGGATAGCCGGAGTCGTAGCGTAAGAATTGGTTTTAGTATCTGCTCCTACGGCTGAGCCATAAGGTAGTACGCGCTGAAAATTGACGTTAGCGGCAGTCTTAGCGAATTGAATAAAGCTGTAACCATTAGGCCAATTAAAGTAAGTGTTATTCCATACGATCGAGGGTAGCTGTGATGTAGTGCCAGCTGACCAAGGAATCGTACCGGTGATCGTGTAAGTGCCGTTAAAAGTTGAGCCGCACCCACTCAAGGTTACGCTCTGGCCTGTAGTAAAGATCATCGGATTAGCGATCATCGCAGTAGCTACGTTATTTTGCAGAGTTACGCCGACTACTGGAGCTGATGCAAACCACAAAAATTGATTTAGGAGATCCTGCGCCGTTTGGCAGCACGTCTCGACTATATCGCTCGAGTAAAGATTTTCGATACCAAGGTTAGCGCGTAGCTCTGCCTCGGTGACGTATGTAGCCGGCATCTCTTTACTCCTATCTTAAAAGAGGCCGGTAGGGCTCAAAGGGCTAAGAGCCCTACCGACTATTAGGTTTTTTGCTTACGCCTTTAGGTATCTAACAATACCGTTAGGCATTTTTGCGATAGTTGCCATAAATCCGTAGATCGCTACTTGTACTTGTAGGTTCGATACTACGTTTACTGACATATAAGCCTGTGGGCTACGGTAAACCGTAAACGCTTCTGGAGCCAAAATTAGCGCTGAAGAATCGTCTACTGTGGTTTCTGTGAAGTTTTTGTCCACGTACAAATCTAACCCGAGAACATTACCTCGGATCGACTGTGGGCCTACCTGTCCGGCCGCGTTCATCGGCTGGATGGCATTGTAAATTGGTCGCTTTGTGGTATCTGTCGCGCCCATTAGTAGCTGCCATTGTGCGGCATTACCTACGTAGTTCTGAGCAAAGTAACCGGTGTTTTTGTAAATAGCTGCTGCAGCTTGTGAAGTAAAAGCAATAACTCCATCGCTATCAGCTGTTGTAGGTGTCGAACCTGTACTAGCTGTTAGTAGTGCATTTACTACGGCTGTGTCGATAGTAGTTAGGTATGCGTTCTGTAACTGTTGTGTTAGCTCTGCATAGAAGTTTGGATCGCTTCTCTCGAGAAGCTCTATCGAGATGGTGCCCATTCCACTGTACTTCTGAACAGTTCCCGTAAGATACGCGCTCTGCATATCTGTATTAGATACTGCGCCGTTTTCTGCTTCTACTGTAACGGTAGGCGCTACGCCTGTACCGCCACCAGCTGCAGTAACGAGTGAGGGAACATTTATGGTCATACCCTGTGCCGGCAAAACGCCTTGAGAACAAGCATCGATCGCAGGTGTACCAAAACGTGTATTAGTTACAAATTCTTGTAGGTACTGAGTAGGGTTAAACGCTGGGTTTCCAGCAAAATCATCAGCTGCGGTTACGTAGAGCTTTGATTCATCGCTACCTAGTGCAGCTTTGATTTTGTGCTCTGTATATGTAGCCATCGATGTAATAGGTGTGCGTACTCTTTGTGAATCGAGCACGGATGGACGGATGATCTTACGAGCTGCCTCGACTTTTTCAGCCTCGGCCGGTGCATCTACCGGAGTATCGTCCGGTGTATTTTCTGGGGCTGTAGTCACAGCTTCCTCACTTTCGGTTTCTGTTTCGGTTTCGATCTCTACGATAGTCGTAGAAATAGTAGTAGTTTTTTCTTTTGTACTTGTCGCAGCTTCTAACTCTGCACGTGCGGCCATAATTTCATCGACTGAGGCACTAGCAAAGGCGGCACTCTCGACAAGTGATACCTCTTTTAGGACTGCCGCAGTGACGAGCAGGTAATCGCCCATAGGCTTAGAGGCGGTTACATCCACCCCTACGGATAAGCCCGAGACTAAATTTTCCTGCGCAAGGAGTAAAGCATCCTGTCCCCGGGAGCTCATACTCAAACGAAAGGAACCATAAACTCCGGCCGTAGAATCACTAAACGAAATCGCTCGCCCTACTGGCTTATCTTGTTGATGCTGCGATAGTAATTTTATATTGGCTGCATCGGGAATAGCGATCGAGCCTCGCTCGAAAACTACCGGGCCTGCGCTTGTGTGCCCAACCTCGCCATAAGGTGCGACAAGGCCCGACACAATACGGCGCTCTGTATCTGCAGCTTGGATTTCTTGACTAAACGTTAGTAGCACTTGCATCTCCTAGCGGTGTTAGTTGTTCCATTTGTCGAGCTTGGTTTACATCGATTAAATCAAGATTAAGCATTTTCTCTATAATCTCTAAACGATCTTTTGCATCAACACGTAAAAACGTGTCGTCTACCGCGAAACGCACCTGATTTGAGCTATTTGTTATGTCGTTCATACTGAGCCTGTCCTCAATAGCGCTTATATAAGGCTGCAGAGAATAAGCTACAAACTCTTTACGACCATCTAAAATATTTTGGTAAGTCATAGAATTATTCATATCGGCAGATAGATACGCCGCCGGTACGTTCATAGCGCGAGCGATCTCAGTAGCTAAGTACTGTGATGCTTCTGTATACATCATATCCTTAGGACTAAACCCAATATTTTCTGCAGTGAGAGTAGAAGTTAAATACGCCGTACTGCGATTTTTTCTAGCCGAGTTCCATCCGGCTAAAATTCCTTGGATCTGTGTTTCGGGTAGATCCGCACCATTATTTTTTAAGATTGTAGTAGCCATTGGAGTAGCGGCGCTTACCGCGCTCGCTCTTTGTATATCCCACGCAGCTTTAATAGTAGTGCCGGCAGTCTGTAGTACTCCTGGTATCAACGATTGAAAAGTAACGAGCGATCCGATACCAGCCATAGGTACGAGATTGCCATCTACAAAATAATCTTTAATCTCTGTACCGTATTGGTTAGTGGTATATGTAACGCGATTATTAGCGACCCACTCAAAGCCGGACGGTCTTCCATCGTCGGCATATAATGAGGTCGTTCTCCAGTACGCAACGGAATAAAAAATTAACGAGTCTACGGTAGCGCTAATAGTTACGCTGCGAGGCTGGCGTAAATCTGGCTGCTCTAGCCATACCGGAGAGCCTAATTTTTCTCCTGTTGATTTTTTGTATAGTGCTAAATCGATAGAAGAAATAACTCCTGCGATCAAGTTACGACAGCGACTAACGCTGGCAACTTGTAGTGCAAAATTACGATCGATACCTACGCCGTTATAACCAAAAGCGCTATTAGTATTAAACGATCCGTAGCCGTATGTAGTATCCATAACGGCCGGGGCATACTGAGCCTCGATAGTCGGCTTACCAGCTGACTTAAAGCCTAGAGTTTGTAATAGTCCCATAGTGTCCATTTTCCCATATTGTCAAGCATTAATACCGCTATGTACCGCGTGTCTAAACGTATACTTTAGCCTCACCTAGAGGCTGAGTAAGTACGTGTACGACCATACTTAAACCGATCGCAATATCAACGGGCCCGGCTGATTTTCTTCGGACGATTCTCCAGCTCGCATCGCTTTCTTTAGCCGCGCAGTTAGCCATAGAGGTAACGAGCTCATCTTGGCCCGAGTGCACGAGCCTACGATTAGACAGAGCCTCGTAGAGATCGCCGCTCGCCTGATACCCCTTAGTGCCGGATATGTCGAGTATCTGTATGCCGTTTACCTCGAGGCGCTTAGCGATTGAGGCCGTAGTGTACTTGTCGTAACAGACTGATCTCGGATAATAAATCTTGGCCCATTTAGCAATAGCGTTAGCTACAAAGAGCTCGTCTATAGATACGTCTGAGTGGAATATTTCGAGCACGGCTACGCCTATGCGACCGTCTGCAAGGACTTGGCCCATTACGAGCGACCCATCTCGCCTCGACGGTGCCACGTCAAAGGCAAAAATAGTAAGAGGCCCGGGCGTAAGTTTGAGATCCTTATCGCCGGACTCCTCGACGGAAAGGTGCGGCCAAGGTGAGGCGGTCGAGGTTATCCACATACAAAGCATCTCGGTTTTTGTAGTTTCGATCGGTTGAGTAGCTACCGCCTCCTCAAGTGCCTCCTCGGTTACGGTATAGCCCAGCGCTGGGTTAGCCATCGCCCATCCGGCACGATCTGTAATTTTAGAAAAGGGAGGAGCCGAGTACTCATAAAAGCCAAAGGTAGGAGGAGGACTAGAGAGAGCTCTTTCGCGTAAGTCATTAAGTACCGTGCTAAAGCTATCTCCAGCGTTTGACGTGTATAAGCTCTGGCTATTCATTTTGGCACGAGTGGTAGGCGTAGCTGCACGATAGCCCTCCTCGCTGATTTCACGTAGCTCATCAATATACAAAAAGGAGGCAGTACGGCCACGAGATCCATCACGGGTAGCCGCTACTACGTCGAGCCGGTGTCCATTTTTAAGCTCTATAGACTCGGTGCCATTGGCGTACCGGATCTGTTTAACCTGCCGCTTGAGCTCGTCCGAGTTCTCTATGGCGTAAGCCACTTGTCTAAAGGTGTCTAAAGCCATCGATCTATTAGAGCTCATAATAAGGACGTTAGGGCTATCAAATAAAAACATATGGCCCAGCATCATCATACGCGCGAGGTGAGTCTTACCCTGTTGCCTAGACGTAAGTACGAGGTTTGTCTTCCGGATAAACATATTATTTTCGTCTACCGAGGTCATATCCCTAATTACGAAATCTTGCCAAGGTAAAAGAGGCAGGCCGATACTCTCGGCAAGCTGCGCGATCTCATCGCCCCGGTTTGGGCCGTCAAGGTACGGACTATGTAGGCGAGGCTCAGTAGCCCCATAGCGAGGCGTTTTAGTTTCGGTCATAGTCCTATCAGTCCTGCCCAGTCTGGCCCACACACGGACCGCTAGGGACTGTACCAGTGGTGATCGGGGAGGTATAGGTCGGAAAGGCAGGGGGGGTAGAAACGCGTGCTAAAAAAACGCCCTGTGAGCGTGATCCTTTAGCGCTATTGCATCGCTTGCAGCAGGCTATTAGGTTCTCAGGATTGACCGGATCGCCCCCATTTTTTATGCTTACTATGTGATCGACGGTATTAGCATCTTGTCCGCAGTAATAGCAGACATAACCATCTCGAGCTAGGACTATCAGCCTTACCTTTTTGTAGTCTTTGCTTACTCGAGGATCTTGCCTACCTCTAACCATTAGTAATGACCAGTCCTCTTATGATGTGACCAAGCTTTACATACCGTACCGTACCTATGCTTAATGTACTTAAGTCCTAAGTCTATCTGGATGTATGGATCTCTAGCCTTTAGCTTAAGCAGCTGAGGTATCCCGTAGGCAGTGCTCTTAGGGTTATCTGCTCGAGGATTCCAATTACTCTCACGATTCCAGAGATATACAAGGCATTGATACTCATTAGCATTATGTAGCTTTATATGTGCATAGAGCTTGTAGTTATTAACATCTCTTGCAGTACTTACCGCTATTGCCTGAGGGCTATTGACAAATAGCAATAGACCGGCCACCAACGCTATACATCGCCTGCGAGCTATCCGCCTCAGCGGCTCGCCTGCGAGTGTAAAGCGTAATCCCTTGTCAAGTACATTGGCAAATATGTGCATAACTTGAGCGTACTCCCTGCGTGTCATCCACACCTTTTGACTGCCTGTGGATAACTCCTGTGGATAACTATTACTCATAGTCAGGCTCATCTATTTGGTATGGCTGAGCTCCTGACGGTACCAAGTGCATACTAGTAACGCACCTTTTGCAGTGTGGAATCGCATAAAAGGCAAACTTACCTACGGTTATAGTTTTAGTGACTCCACAAATAACGCATCGGTATAAGTGCTCGCTCATTGGTGACCCCATCCAGTGCCCTTAAAGCTTACTCCGGGCACACTGTAAACCTGCCTCATAGTTAGGTTGCAGCATAGAGGCGCTACGTTTTCGCCTATTGGCTGATTAGTCTCGTATCTAATATTGCAGCTGATGCACTCGTATTCATAGGTTGGCATCGCTAGGCTCCTCGACCATACATACGCCAATTACCCCACACTTAGTGCACTGCAGGGTTTTAACGTATGGCGGTAGGTTATCCGTGATAATGCGCTCGATCTGATCTGTGACCTTTTTACACGCTCTGCACTCGTATTTATAGATAGTCATAGCTTGCATACCTCGCATAACCATAGTACGACCTCGTTACCGGTATTAGTGACCGTTAGGCCATTATCCGGGCTGCACTGCTTATGGCACCCGTCGCACTCGATCGCTACTTTGCTCGTTACGTCGCCGTTATCGTGGATCGTCGTAGCTATACCCTGCTTAATAAACGTCATTTCTCCCATTAGAGCTTTACCGCCTTATCTATGTGTAGGAGCGCTACCTTTTTATCTATTACTGGCCCGTTATCGACGGTGCTAGAGGGTAAGCGCTTAGTACTGAAAGTAACCGTTATTTTGCGTAGGTTAAACGCGTATATGCCTTTAGGCGTTGAGTTGATGTAGAAAGGCGTAAAGCCGAGATCGTTAGCTCTATCCATAAGTGACTCGTATTTATCTTTCTCAAGTATGAGCTCGTCATAATGCGTATGCCGGCATTTAAGCTCGATCGTGAGCCGATAGCCATTACTCGTAGCATCTATGTACTCGTACGTGTGCTCGGACTTGACTAGATCCTCAAGGTACGTGGCCTTTATGTAATCAAATAGGCCCTGCTCGGTCATAGCTTTAACGCATCCTCACAACGTTTACAAAACGCTAGAACTAAACCATCCTCGCGTACATAATCGTTTATATGTACCTCGTTATCGCATTTATAGCAATTACCTACCCCGCCATATCCGTCAAAACTATAAGTATGGCCGTCTGGTGACCTATAAATATCTTTAGGGTTTATAGTCATACTTGATCCTTCCACTTACCATCACTGCCCAGTACTTGCCATATCGGGTCACATTGAGTGTTTTTGTTATTCTGAGTGCATCGCCACGCGGCCCAGTCTTTACCGGTCTTAGAGCTCTTGCCCTCAGCCCATACTCTCGTACCGTGTACGCATCGAGGAGGCTCGCCCGGTAATTCACCGCCTAGCCCTTGTTGGATCTCAGCGATAGCGGTAGCCATCGTAGAGATACCTTCACTAGCTGCTTTAGTGGCCCAAGGATCAGCCGTTACATCTTTTGCGTACTGGACCTTTTCCATATCCTCACGGCTTGGCCTCTCGGCGCTTGGGGTTAAAAGCTTTATAGCCCTAGTAATTGCACTTGTTTCTGTATCCTCTATAAACCATCTTTTCATATGAGGAGGATAAAACTCTACGTTACCGTAAGCCGTACTCGAAGCACTAGGATAAACATCCTCATACTCTCGATAGACATCGCATCGGTATAGGACGTAGCCCTTAATTAGATCCCAATCAAGTAACACCGGGATAATACGCCCACTAGGAAATTCTGCCCTAAAGCGCTTGATCGAGTCATTAGCTAACTCGTAACCATCGAGGGCCGCCATTATCGGACCAAGCCTTTATCTTTGAGAGCTTGAGCTATAGCTCGACCTCTGAGGTATCCCTCGCTATGGCCTTCTCGATATCCCATCGTGTATGCAGCTTTAATAAACGCTGCCATAATGCCCGTTACTGTAAAGATTATTAAAAAGTCTGCACTGTTCATATATCGCCCTTTGTTAAGGCCGATGAGGCTACTACCCGAGTAGCCCTCTCGGCGTGTGTAGTATCAGTATGAAGGCACCCTCCGACATATAGCAACTATTTAATTCGGTGTGTCGGTTTTTGTCGGTTCTTTAGCTTTAGATTTAAGGCCATTACCGGCAAGTACGCCGCCTAAAGCTCCGGTTAAGAATATAGCTAAAGTCTGTAGCAGCTGTATAAAATCTCGATCATTAGGAGCTTGAGCCCCTACAGGCTGAGTTACAAAAACAAGCGCATAAACCGCACCCCCTGTAATTACAAAAAAGGTAAGGGCAAGTACCGCACCTATCAGAAAGATTAAGCGAGCGTGGATATCCTCGGGGCTTAGCCTTTTCTTTTCTCTACTCATTTCGCGTAATAAGGTCCTCAGTGCAGGTCCCTGTAACTTCACACTGCGGCTTATTGCACTCAGGCTTTGTCCAGTTTTCGTATTCTTGGCACTCATACCTTACCCATCCTTGATAACCGCACCCTGATAGGAGCAACGTCCCCAACATCGCCCCTATCAGGGCCCGGATCATTTAGAGCCTAGACCGTACTGCTTTTCGCTTGGCTGCAAGGCTTTAAGTAGAGGACCTACTAAGCCTGCGATAAACGCATTAGCTAGTACTTTAGGATCTGTAATACCGGACATATAAAGCGCAACGGCGCTTGCTAGAGCTGCTCGAGCGTATGACTTACCGGCAGCGATTAACTGGTCTTGCATAGTGTTACTCCCTAGTGCCCTTAGAGATTTGTCTAACTATAACCCTAAACTTTCTATTAAGGCTTTAGCCTTGGCAGGTGTCACTTCTACCTCCCAGTGCATCTCATCGGCTCGGCTCTTAAAGTCACCGCCCCATTTCAAGCCGTACTTTTTAGATAGCGCCCGGATCATCGGTACTTTTTCAGCCGGGAATGTGCCCACCTTGCCGAGAGGGTGTTTAGTCGCGTTAAGGTCGATCGCCGTACCGGATGAGTGGCAGGATAATTTATCGGTAGTACCTCGAACCATACGAAAAGCGTAAGCCCAATCGTCAAAAGTTCCCTCGTCGATCGGCTCGATCAGCTCGTGAAACTCAGCCGCAAAGGCCGCCAAGAGTGGGCCCACACTCTCAGCGCACCTAAGCTTACGGTCTGTACCCTTGACCGGATACGCCTTAATTTTTATCTCGTCGGGATCTTTAGAAGCCGGGTATCCGTTATAACTTTTTAGCATTATGAAAGTAGTAGCGCTGCTTCTTCGCCAGTAATGCCTAAACGCTCGAGTAGTGCTGCTTTAGCCTCTGCTTTTTCTTCTTCCGCTTTTAACTTTGCGGCAGCTTCGGCTTTACTTGCTTCTATCGCTGCAATTTCTTCTGGCGTTGCATCTCTGACGAGATCATCTATTTGTATTTTATAAGTCATTTTTTCTCCTTATGAGTTCTGGTAACCATAAACGCGGATTTCGCCGCCAGTCATTGTGCTGGCGCTTCCACCCGTTAATGTAAATGCGGTGTAAGAGTTTGTGTCATTAAGCATCCCCGAATATTTAGCAATAAAATATCCAGTACCGCCGATTGCAGTCGTGTCGATTGTGGTATTTTTCGATAAAAATGGATTTTGCAAATTGATATAGCCAGAATGATTACTGGTTGAGTAATAGCTTGCAGTCCAGCCTGATCCATTGTTGATGTTAAATCCTGTAACTGTAGTTCCAGTCATCGAGACATAATATCCAGACATATAATAACCGGCGCTAGTGCTACCCAGAGTCATTACGGAATTGTTGTTATTTGAGCCAGCTCCACCATTAATTGTAATCAAGTAATTGTCATAAGTTGCGCTAAATGCGCCTGTAACGGTCACTGATGATACGGCCGATCCGATTGTCTGTGACTTAATAAAAGTCAATCCACTTGCGCTTGTCGGAGTGGCCCATTTCAGGCCAGTAGCGGTTGATGAGTCCGCAGTCAAAACTTGATTATCTGTGCCGACTGCCAATCGGCTTACCGTGTCGGCTGCCGTTGCTGCAATTAAATCGCCTTTAGCATCGACGATTGATTTTGCTACCGCCCCATTAGCAAGGTCATAAGTAGTTTTAACCGCATTAGCCGTAGCTGCAAGAGTAGTAGAGGTGCTAGAGGTAGAGTCTGATAATTGCACTGCTCCAAGATTTGACGTAGTACCGCTGAGAATACCTACGGTAACGGTACCCGAGGTACCTCCACCGGTAAGAGGGCTTGATACTGTAACTCCTGTAATATCACCGGCAGCATCAGTAACCCATACGAAATCCATATCGGTATTAGAGTTTTTAGCTAGTACTTGGCCGCTAGTGCCGCCTTTAAGATCGACAAGCGAGGCATCTATAGAGTCACCGAGAGCCTCGATCGCAGTAGCACCATCTTTTACGAGGTCTGTCGAGGTCGGTACGGGCCAGTTAAAATTAGGGGTTACGGTTGCCATTAAGTGAGTCCTCCAAAAGCGTTTTCCCAGATAAGAGTAGCATTTACTCCAGTCCAAATTAGGTTAGACGGGCTAACCGTGTCCCACTGTGGCGCGACCAGTGAGAAATCTGTAGGGCTAAGTGTGAGGGTTAGATCGACATAACCCGGAGTAGCCTTTATAGCAAAGCCCTCGACAAAGCCATTAAAAGAGCCGTTAAACATATTAATAGGCAGATCGTTAATTATTACGGGCTCGCCAAAAAACGCATCTATGAGCTTGTCTCGCTCGGCATCGGGCAGCTCTGAGTTATCGAGCCTAAAGGTAATGCTCTGTAGCTGCTCTCGAGGGATCGCTCGGAGCCCTAGCTCTCGGGTCATAAGGGTATTTACATCAGCTAAGTTATGGAGATTAGTCGTAACGCTGCGTTGATAACGGCCGTAGTTAGCGATTGAGTCTGCATCGAGGGCCGAGGCTTGGCTATTGTAATTATTGCCATAGTTGAATACTAAAGAGTTACGGATCTTGCCTATCTGAAGGATAGATTTAACCGTAGACGGTATAGCGTAATTGGCCGATAAATTGGTATAGCCATTAGCTGAGAGATAAGCCGTACGATGGTCCGTATCGGCGTAGCAGACTCGCCCGGCCTTATCTTCGTATATCTGGCCTTGTGCGCTTTGTGCTATTTGAGCGCAGAGGTTATAGCTGATAGCCGGATCAGCTGCTCGAGAGATCATCTCGTAAAGGCCCGGCTGATCTATCTCGCCTAGACCTACGTTTTCAGCATTGGCCCACGTAGTCGTAGGGTCATAGTTGAACCACTGTAGGGCAGGAGCGACCTCAAACCACGAGTTAATAAGCAGCTCGTTAAGTATGTCGTATATCTGATCGCCGTCCGTATCCTTAGCTAAGGCATCGGGAAATAGGGCTTTAGTAAGCTTGGCTAGAGATCCGACCGCCAATATATTACCAATTGTTATAAATCCCGTTTCCTCAGGCGATCTTACCGAGATACCAAAATCGGATACCTCGCCGCCAAAAACGGGCACATAAGCACCGGCGCTATTTTTAAGTTCGAGGGTAAGAGAGTCGGTTACGTCGATATCAAAAGCCGAATTATCGAGGTTAATGATCTCCATACGTGCGTAGCCTGCGTTGCACTGTAAGTCGATGTCATCGCGGCCAGTAGCCATATTTACACTGAGCACGTTATCGTAGACAGTAGTACCTACAATAATGCGCCATTCAGGCAGCCACGTACTCATAGCAGATAGTTACCAGAGCCGCGATTAACTGAGGTACCTCGGTAGCTCGATTGATTAAGTAGATCCTCAACGGCTCTAGCGATTGCTTCAGGATCTCCTATACCGGTATTAATTGTGAGCTCTACGCTTTGACCGGGAAATCCCATAGTAGGGTTATAGCCGTAGTTAGGAGCAGGCTCGGTTAGTGTAGGCATAGGTGCGATATAGCCCGGATTAACGCCAGCAATAACGCCAGCTGCTAAACCGCCAAGCGGCCCATTTTCTATAAAACTCATTGAGCGACCCGTACCACCGCCGCCGCCACCGCCGCCGCCACCGCCGCCGCCAATACCATTTAGTGCATTTTGATAATCTTTAAGAGCTGCTAGGCGCTGATCGTCTGCCGCCTTTTGAGCTATGGCTATGCGGTCGATCATAGAAAGCTCGCTTGACTCAAGCAAAAGGTTAGCCGTAGCGGCTGCGTTATAGGTTTTACTAATAGCAGCTAAACGCGCTATCTCTGTAAGTTGGATTTGTACGCGCTCGTTATAAGCCTCTTTAGCCATAAGGGTACCGGCAGCCGTTATCGCAGCGTTATATTTCTTAAACGCCTCCTCGCGTGCAAGCTCTTTATCCCCCTCGGCCATACGGCTACTGTTAATAACCTTTAGCTCTGTAAGTAGCTGAGTATTAAGAAATCCAAGCGTAGCGTTACTAATTTCGGTCACGCCTGCTAAGCGTTGCATATCCGCGTTTTTCTGAAAGGCTGCAAGCTCGCCTATTTTCTTAAGAGCTGCATCGCCTTTGTCCTCCTCGATCAACATAAGAGCTTCGAGGCGTAGCTTTGTCTCTTTGTCGTATGTAGCCTGTAGAGCTGCAGTGAGTGAGATCCGTGTGCTATCAAAAACGGCAGCGGCTTTAGTTAGCGCTAGCTTCTGCTTTTCAGCCTTAGCGGCTTTAGCCGTTGCGGCCGCTAACTCTTTAGCGCGCTTGGCGGCGGCTGCCTCGGCCTTTTTACGAGCTGCTTCGTTAGGATCGACGTATCCGGGTCCTAACGCTGAGCTAGGGTAACCGCCCATACGTTGAGGAGTCTCTGGGGCCAGTCCCCGTATTGTTTCCAATATCTGACCCGGCAAACTAAACTTAACTATCTGAGGGTAGATATCCGTAAGATATTTTTCTACGCCGGGTAATTTCTTAAACTCTGCGATCATCGTAGCCAAGCCTGTAATAACTTCGCTCGTATATGTCGCTAGATTTTGCATAGCATCGGCTATAGGCTGCACCGTGTTACCTTCGCCAGCTAAAAGGCTTAAAGAGTCCACCAAACTTTTACCAATAGTTTCGCTAGCTTCGCCAGCCGCGTTAGATAGTATGCCCATTTTGCCGGCATAAGTAGTTAGGTAGGTAGCATTAGCTCCCGTGAATTGCTTAGTAAGTCTCTCTTGTACATCGGCAAAGCTCATAGTTTTAAGCTCGGCCTGAGATAAACCTAGCGAGTATTTACGTAAACCTCGTGTCTGCCCTACATATGCAAGAGAGAGATCCTGTACGACTGTCTCAAAATCGACCCCAGAGCCGCGACTTATGTCTAGAGCTTGGCTTAGTAATTCTGTAGATTTAGTAACTGAGCCGGTAGTCTGTAAAAGCTTTTGCATACTTGGCCTAAGTTGGTCATCGGTCACGCCGGAGGCGCGAGATAACTGACTTATAAACTCCTCGATACGTGGAGTCTCAAAAGCCAAACCTAGATTTTTAACCGACAAAGCCAAACGTGAGGCAGCCTTTTCATCATCAACGAACGCTTTTACGGCAGCTTTACCAAACTGGGCTATTTTTTGTACGCTAAAGGCGGCGGCAAAAGTTGCCCCTAATCTTTTGGCACCTTTCTCAAAAGCACCTATTTGCTTTTGACCTTTATTAAGAGCTTTACCATCAAAAGTAGTAACGGCGCTTACGACCATACTAGGTAGCTTGGATACCATTTATGCCGCCTTTGTGTATGAGCCTTGATTAAAGGCATTAATAGTATTTTCTAAAGCTCTTAATACCGCATCTTGAGCTTTACCTTGATCCTCGTGCCACGCTCTAAAAATCATACGACCGCGCTCCTCACGGGTAGTGCCATAGAGAGGCCCCATACGGCTTACAAAGTGTTCACCGGCTCCTGGGTTATTAGAGCGGTAGCCCTTACGCGAGGTAGTTTCGGCTCGGCCAGCGGTTTCGTAGATCGCGCCTGCAGCTGAGCCATTAGCTACAAAGTACAAAGCTCGCCAGCCATTTTTATTACGATCGCTGCCGCCAGATTTGTAGTAAATACCTTTTTTAACTGTCTCGTAATCATAAAGTGGAAATAGGCGCACTCGGCCTTCAGTATTAAAAGTCCTAAAAGCCGAATTACGTGCCGTGATCTTTTGCCCTACTGTGTTCTCGTTCCAGCCATAAAGGTTATCCGGCTGAGGCGATGGTGCGTATCCTCTAGCCTTATCCCGAATAGGGATCATCGCAGCTTTGATCTCTTTGTTCATATTTTTTAAGAGCTCAGGATCTACCTTACGGATAGCTTTAATAGTGGCCTTAGCGCCTTTTACTTCTATTGGCATACTGCTCGGCCTCCTTAGCTTGATCGTTTAACACTTGTATTAACATCTTGTACATCTCGTAATCGAGATCGAGTATCGCTTGAGGCGAGATCCCTAACCGGATAGATAGCTGAGCCACCTGATAGGTTAGGGAATCTCGCCCTAGCTTAAAGGTTCATCGTCGAGGACCTCGACCTCTGAAAGCGTATCGAGAAATTCTGGACCATAACTTTTTACGGTTTCGCCAGACGTTCTAATACACTCCCAAGCCAGCCAATAAAGATGTTCTTGCTTCTCATCTTCTCTAAAGGCTTTTCTAAAACCTTTTTTAGCGTAAAGCTCAAAGGCCACCTCAATACGCGGCGTAATTTGATGCTCTGTTACCTCGCCGGTAGCCCTTTTGATTTTGAGTCGTGCCATTTGTTGCCCCTTTGCTAGTTGGTTATGGTGTGGTGTCTACTACGATTACTGAATTACAAGTAAACGTAATCGACTGGCTACTGATATCACCGACGGCCCCGTTAATGTCGGTGGTGTTGTTTACCAAAATTGTGCTCTGGTACTCAGGATTGGTCGTAGAAACTGCCGCGCTTGTCTGCTTAAGCGTAATAGGTACCGTAGTACCCCACGCAGCCTGCAGTGCAGCTCTTACTGCGCCTTGACCGCTTGCCGCATTATCGTTAAGAAAATCAAGAGTAATAGTTGAGGTTTCGAGTCCTTTAGCATACTTACGAGCATTATCGCCCATAGCAGTAACTTCTAGTTCCTCAAATACTCGGTTAATTGTTGCGCTTGTTACGTGATCTGAGAGGTCTACCGAGTTAAGGGTTACGACCACTCCATTTGATAAGAATACGGCCATTGACCTATTCCTCGCTTTCAGTAGTTGGTGTTGGTGTTGGTTTTTCTTTTGCTACTTT
>Ga0209972_10002344_pt1 | contig 15567 bp, 15 predicted proteins | sample NOAtaG_7_FD_187302 | JGI IMG/M metagenome (GOLD analysis project Ga0209972, IMG submission 187302) | Freshwater lake microbial communities from Lake Erie, under a cyanobacterial bloom - NOAA_Erie_Diel1S_2200h metaG (SPAdes) (version 2) | ecosystem: Environmental > Aquatic > Freshwater > Lake ... | reverse complement strand
GAGAAAAATCTGATACGGCAATTTGCCGGCCTCTTGTTGTTGTCATGTGGCCGGCACGTGTCCGATCCCTGAGGCGCGGTCACTCTATCACCGCACTGGATGCACGGACCATGCCACGGCGTTGCTCCGCCACAACCACGGCCGCCCAATCTGGGGCCGAGTACGGAAAAACCCTCGCCCTATGGCTCCCGCGCTTCAGCGCAAGCCCTCTTCGACCGTCGGAAACCGCACCTGGTCGCGCATCAGCGCGCTCATCGGCACGCCCAGCGTGCGATTTCCGGGCGGGATCGGCGACTCGAACCAGCGCCGCCACAGGGACCGGATCTGGCCATCGACCATGTAGCGCCCGATCGTCGTGTCGACCAGGCGCTTGAACTCCGGATCGTCACGCCGCAGCATGATGGCCAGGACTTCGACCGACAAGATCTCCTCGGCCAGTCGCCATTCTTCGGGGCGCTCACTGGTGGCGCGCAACCCTGCCAGCAGTATGTCGTCGTTCAGGTACGCCTGCGCGCGCCCCTGCTGCAGCAGGGCAAAGGCCTCGGATGCATCCGGCGCCTCGATCATCCGCATCGACATGCCGGTGCGCTCGATCCGACTGGCCAGCTCGCGCGCGTGAGTCGAGCCGCGATTGACGACGATGGTCTGCCCCCACAGGTCGACCAGCCGCTGCGCCCTGGAGTCGCTGCGCACCAGCAAGCGGCCGAAAGCGAAAAAGTGCGTCATCGTGAAGGCCACCTGCTGGCGGCGCTCGGGGGTGTTGGTGGTGCTGCCGCACTCCAGGTCGGCTCGTCCCGACAGCAGGCTCGGGATGCGGTCGGCCGAACTCACCAGCAGGTACTCGGCGCGCAGGTTGGGCATCCTCAGCTCGCGTCGCAGAGCTTCGACTACGAGCCCGCACAGATCCAGTGAGTAGCCGATCGGGCGCTTGTTTGCATCAAGATAGGAAAAGGGCACCGAGGACTCACGGTGCGCGAGCACGATCACGCCGCGGTCGCGGATCTTCTGCAGGGTGGGCGGCACCGGTGCGGCCGCGGCGGCCGGTTGTGCGGCGGGCGCCTGCGCCAGCACGGGCGAATGCGTCAGGACAACGGCGGCCAGCAGAGCGAGCAGCGAGCGCAGGGGACGGATCATGGCCGGGACTGACGGTCGGTGAGATACGCGAGGATAGCCGCACGCGGGCGGCACGCGACCAAGAGGGGCACGTGCCGGCGGATCGGCCGCCGCCCGGGCACGGGCCGGCCCGCTCAGGTCGCGCCCGGCTCCCGCTCCCGCTGCTGCACGGCCCACAGGCGGGCGTAGTGCCCATCGGGCCGGGCCAGCAGCTCGTCGTGCGTGCCGCGCTCGACGATGCGGCCGTGATCCAGCACCAGGATCTGGTCGGCGTTGACGATCGTTGAAAGGCGGTGCGCAATCACCAGCGTGGTGCGCTGTGCGGCGATCGCCTCGAGCTCGCGCTGGATGTCGCGCTCGGTGCGCGAGTCCAGCGCGGATGTGGCCTCGTCGAAGATCAGGATCGCGGGGTTCTTCAGCAGCGTGCGGGCAATGGCCACGCGCTGCTTCTCGCCGCCCGACAGCTTCAGTCCGCGCTCGCCGACCTGGGTGGCGTAGCCGTCGGGCAGCCGCGCGATGAAGTCGTGGATGTGCGCGCTGCGCGCGGCCGCCTCCACCTCGGCGCGGCTGGCGCCCGGCCGGCCGTAGGCGATGTTGTATTCGATGCTGTCGTTAAACAGCACCGTGTCCTGCGGCACGATGCCGATGGCTGCGCGCAGGCTCGCCTGCGTGACGCTGCGCACGTCCTGGCCGTCGATCAGCACGCCGCCGGCCTGCACGTCGTAGAAGCGGAAGATGAGCCGCGCCAGCGTGCTCTTGCCCGAACCGGTGGCGCCCACCACGGCGGTGGTGGTGCCGGCCGGCACCGTGAAGCTGACCTCGTGCAGCACCCGGCGCCGCGCGTCGTAGCCGAAGTCCACCGACTCGAAGCGGATTTCGCCGCCGGACAGCCGCAGCGGCGGCGCCGCCGCCGCGTCGTCCACCTCGCGATGCTCCTGCATGAGCCGGAACATCCGGTCCATGTCGGTCAGCGCCTGCTTGATCTCGCGGTAGATCACGCCGAGGAAATTGAGCGGCACGTAAAGCTGCAGCATGAACGCGTTGACCAGCACCAGGTCGCCCACCGTCATGCGGCCCTCGGCCACGCCGAGCGCGGCGCGCCACAGCATCAGCGTCAGCGCCACCGCGATGATGGCCTGCTGGCCGGCGTTGAGCAGGTTGAGCGACTGCTGGCTGCGGATGGCGGCGCGCTCCTGCTGCGCCAGCGTGCCGTCGTAGCGCTCGGCCTCGAAGCGCTCGTTGTTGAAGTACTTGACCGTCTCGAAGTTCAGCAGGCTGTCGACCGCGCGGCTGCTGGCCTTGGCGTCGAGCTCGTTCATCTCGCGCCGAAAGCGCGTGCGCCAGTTGGTCACGGCGAAGGTGAAGCCGACGTAGACCACCAGGCTCACGGCCACGATCGCCGCAAACCAGATCTCGTAGTTGAGCAGCAGGTAGCCCAGCACCAGGCCCAGCTCCACCAGCGTCGGCAGGATCGAGTACAGGGTGAAGCTGATCAGCGAGGAGATGCCGCGGATGCCGTGGTCGATCTCGCGCGTCACCGCGCCGGTGCGCCGCTCCAGGTGAAAGCGCAGCGACAGCGAGTGCAGGTGGCGGAAGGTGCGCAACGCGATCTTGCGCACGGACGCCTGCGTCACCTTGGCAAAGAAGAACTCACGCAGCTCGGTGAACACCGAGTTGGACAGCCGCAGCAGCCCGTAGGCCGCGATCAGCAGCACCGGCACCGCCACCAGGGTGCGCGCCTCCAGGGTGGGCGCGGCGGCAAAGGCATCGACGATGTGCTTGAGCAGCACCGGCACCGCCACCACCGCCAGCTTGGCCGCCACCAGGCAGACGATCGCGAACAGGACCCGGCCCTTGTACTCCCACAGGTACGGCAGCAGCGTGGCCAGCACGTTCCAGTCGGCGCGCGCCGCACCGGCCGCCGGCGGCGGCGACGGGCTGTGGCCGACAGCTTTCATGCCTCGCATCGCGGTAGCTTATCGTGGCGCATGTTCGTCCGCCGCGTGCCAGGAGACCCGCGATGAATCCCGTGACCCTGCCGCAAGACAAGCCGGTGCTGCGCGTGATGCCGATGCCGACCGACGCCAACATCCACGGCGACGTGTTCGGCGGCTGGATCATGGCGCAGGTAGACATCGCCGGCGCGATCCCGGCGGCGCGCCGCGCCAACGGCCGCGTGGCCACCATCGCGGTGACCAGCTTCCTGTTCAAGAACCCGGTGTTCGTCGGCGACCTGCTGAGCTTCCACGCGCGCGTGATCAAGACCGGCACCACCAGCGTGACGGTCGAGGTCGAGGTCTACGCCGAGCGCATGCGCCTGGAGACCGAGGTGGTGAAGGTCACCGAGGCGACCCTCGTCTACGTAGCTACCGGCAGCGACCGCAAGCCGCGCCCGCTGCCGCCGCTGGCCCCCGCGGCCTGAGCCCGCCGGGCCGCCCCAAGGGCGAATCTCTGAGCGCGCAGCGCGAAGGCAGACTCATCTTCCCGCCGGGCCGCCCCAAGGGCGAATCCCCGAGCGCGCAGCGCGAAGGCAGACTCATCTTCCCGCCGGGCCGCCCCAAGGGCGAATCTCCGAGCGCGCAGCGCGAAGGCAGACTCATCTTCCCGCCGGGCCGCCCCAAGGGCGAATCCCCGAGCGCGCAGCGCGAAGGCAGACCGGTTAGGGCGTTGGCCGGACCGGTGCCGCCGCGTCAGCCGTCCGTCGCCAGCCGCGCTTCGATCCACCCCGCCGCCGCCCACAGCCGCGTCTCGTCGCCCGGCCGCGCCACCAGGGTCAGCCCCAGGGGCAGGCCGCGGTCGCCCTGGGCCAGCGCGCGCGGCACCGGCAGGTTGATCATCGGGCAGCCGAGCAACTGCCACGGGCGGTTGAACACCGGGTCGCCGGTGGACGCCAGGCCGGCCGGCGCCTCGCCCGGCGCGCTCAGCGTGAGCAGCACCTCGGCCGCACCGAACAGCCCGTCGATCGCCGCCACGCAGCCGCGGCCCAGTTGCAGGGCCGCCGCGTACTGCTCGACCGGCGTGCTGCGCCCCTGCTCGATGATCTCCACCAGCCGCGGCGACAGTTGCGGGCGCCGGTAGGCGTACTCCGGAGCGAGCGCGCGGGCGGTCTCGAACGACTGCACCACGCGCTGCGCCTCGAACAGCCCGTCGAACACGCGCGGCCAGGTGATCTCGGCCACGCGCGCGCCACGCTGCGCCAAGCGCTGCATGGCGCGCTCGAGCGCCGCCAGCGCCGCCGCGCTCGCCAGGTGCTGCTGCGGTGTCGCCACGCTGCCCAGCGCGGGCGCGGTGCCGCCCGCACCCTGCGCGGGCAGCTCACGCCAGGCCGGCCGGACCGCCAGCACCGCGGCGGCCAGGGCGGCGTCCTCGACGTTGCGCGTGAACACGCCCACCTCGTCGAGCGTGTCCGAGTTGGGCTTCACGCCGGCGCGCGGCACCAGGCGCGGCGACGGCTTGTAGCCGACCACGCCGCAGAAGGCCGCCGGACGGATCACCGAGCCGGCGGTCTGCGTGCCCAGCGCCAGCGGCGCCATGTGCGCCGCCACCGCCGCCGCGCTGCCGCTCGATGAGCCGCCCGGCGTGTGCGCCGGCGCATGCGGGTTGCGGGTCGGCCCCGGCGTGAAGTTGGCAAACTCCGCCAGCACCGTCTTGCCGAGCACGTAGGCGCCCGCGTCCTTCAGCAGCGCCACGCAGGCCGCGTCGGTCTGCGGCCGGTGGCCGCTGTAGATCACCGACCCGTGGGCGGTGGGTGCATCGGCGGTGTCGATGTTGTCCTTGACCGCCACCGGCAGCCCGTGCAGCGGCCCGCGCCGCGCCGAAAGGTGCAGCGCACGCGCGGTGGCCAGCGCGCCGTCGGCGTCGAACCACGCATACGCCTGCACCGTGGGTTCGTGCTCGGCGATCGCATCGAGGAACGAGCGCGTCACGCTCTCCGGCGAGCACTCGCCGGCGGCGATCATGCGGACCAGGGTCGCGGCACTGAGGCGGTTCAGGGGCAGCTTCATCCGGATCTCCTCAGCGCAGCCCGCGCCCCGGCAGCACGCAGTGAAAAAACAGCCCCGCGCGGAACTCCGGCGGCGCGACCGTGGTGCCGTAGACGCTGGCCGCCAGCCGGGCCAGGCGCGCTTCGGCCTCGGGGCCGAAGCCCTGCGCGGCCGCCAGCTCACGCAGGCTGGCCACCGTCTTCTCCAGCGGCACCTGCTGGGCGCGCGCGGCAAAAAAGTCGTTGGCAAAGCGCGTGAGCTGGTAGCAGCCGTCGGCCGCCGCCGCATTCACGCGCACCGCGGCCTTGCTCGCGCACTGCTGCAGGCGCTCGGCCACGTACGGCCGCGGCGCCGGCGGCCGGTCACGATAAACCTCGTCGACGCGCCGCTCGGCCTGCGCGCGGTACACAGGGTCGGGCATCTGCGCGCCGATCGCCTTGATGGCCGCCTCGCGGGCCACACCGCGCGCCAGTTGCGCCAGCGCAGCCAGGCGCAGGTCGGCGTCGATCACGCACACCGTCAGCGCGATCACATCCGCGGTGGTGCTGCGTTCCTGCGCCGGCGCCGCCGCGGGCAGCCCGGCCAGCGGCAGCGGCAGCGACAACGACAGCGCGAGGGTCAGCCACCACGGCCGCATCGGCGCCGCCTCGCTCAGGGGTGTGAACGCGCGCCGCCGTGCGCGCGGCCGCTCAGGGCGCGGCCCGATGCGCGCCGCACCCGGCGCCGGCCGCCGCCGCGGCCCGGGCCACCGCACGCGCCGGCTATGCAGCCAGGGGCGTCCCGCGCGATCAAGGCAGACACGCCGGCTCGCCCCCGGCCCGGTCAGGCGGCCACGACGATCAGGGTTTGCAGCCCGCGCCGGGCCGCCAGTTCGGCGGGCGTCAGCCGCTGCGCGCCGTGGGCCGGCAGCAGACCCGGCAGCGCCTCCGGCAGCACGCCCGCCAGCGGCCGCTCCTGCGCCTGCCGCAGCGCCAGCGCCGCCACCCGCACCGCCGCATAGCTCGACAGCACGGCCGGGCGCTGCTCCGGCGCGGTGCGCCCGGCCAGGCCGTGCAGCGTGTCGTCGGCCGGCGCCGCCGCGAGCGCCGCCGGCGTCAGCACCCAGGCCGACGCGGCGGGCGGCAACTGCTCCAGCGCCTGCGCGCAGACCGCCGCCGGTGCCTGCAGCACGAGCAAACCAATGCCGCGGGCCTGCATGGCAGCCGCGTGCCGCACGCCATCGCCGAGCACCGGCTCGATCGCGGCACCGCTGCGGCTGGCCGCGCGCAGCGCGAGCAGGGCCGCCGCGCGCCCGTTGCGGCCCAGCGTCGCATCGCCCAGCGCGCCGCCGACGTCGTGCAGCAGGCCGATCTGCAGGCCCGTCTGCAGACCCGGGCCCACCTGGGCCAGCACGGCCGCCGGCGCCGCCAGCGAGGCGGAGGCCGACAGGGCCGCCGACTGCTTGAGAAAGCGCCGGCGCGCGGGAAAGCGGTTGCGCTGGTTCATGGGAGCAAGCCTAACCGATGCCCGCGCACCCGCCGGCCGGCCCGGCGGACGCAGCGGCACCGGGGCCGGGCCGGGCTGCCGGCGCTACCGGAACAGGTCGCTGTGCAGACCGTGGCGCTCGATCAGCCGGTAGAACTCGGTGCGGTTGCGCTTGGCGATGCGCGCCGCCTGCGACACGTTGCCGCCGGTGAGCTTGAGCAGTTGCACCAGGTACTCGCGCTCGAACTGCGCGCGCGCCTCGGCCAGCGACAGGATGCCGCTGGCGCCGTGCTGCCCCGCCGGCGAGGCGAGCAGCGCGCGGTCGATCAGGTGGGCGGCGATGATCGGCCCGTCGGCGATCACCACGCACTGCTCGACCACGTTGTAGAGCTGCCGCACGTTGCCCGGCCAGCGGGCGTGATTGAGCCGCTCCAGCGCATCGGGCGCAAAAGCGCGCGCCGGGCTCTTGTAGCGGGCGGCGATCTGCGCCAGAAAGTGCTGCGCCAGCAGCGGAATGTCCTCGCGCCGGTTGTCCAGCGGCGGCACCGTCAGCCGCACCACGTTGAGCCGATAGAAAAGGTCCTCGCGGAACAGGCCGTCCTTGAGCTGCTGCGTGAGGTCGCGGTGGGTGGCCGCGACCACGCGCACGTCCACCTCCAGCTCGCGCGTGCCGCCCACCGGCCGCACCTTGCGCTCCTGCAGCACGCGCAGCATCTTGGCCTGCAGCGGCAGCGGCATGTCGCCGATCTCGTCGAGCAGCACCGTGCCGCCCTGCGCAGTGCGAAACAGGCCCGGGTTCTCGCTGACGGCGCCGCTGAAGGCGCCGCGCACGTGGCCAAACAGCTCGCTTTCCAGCAACTGCTCGGGCAGCGCCGCGCAGTTGATCGCCACGAAGGGACGGCCGGCGCGCGGGCTGGCTTCGTGGATGGCGCGCGCGATCAGTTCCTTGCCGCTGCCCGACGGGCCCACCACCAGCACGGTGGCATCGTGGCGGGCGATGCGCGCCAGCTCGTCGATCAGCGCCAGCATGGCGCGGTTGCGCGTGATGATCCGGGCGCGCCAGTCGTCGGCCGCCGGCCGCGGCGCCGGCCGCTCGGCCAGCAGCCGCTTGACCTCCTCCACCAGCGCGCGGCCGTCGAACGGCTTGGTGAGGAAAGCGGCAATGCCCTCGCGCGTGGCCGCCACCGCGTCGGGGATCGAACCATGCGCGGTCAGGATCACGACCGGCAGCAGCGGCTCGAGCTGGCGCATGCGCCGTGCCAGCGCCAGGCCGCTCACGTGCTCGTCGCTGTGCTCGCCGGGGTGCTCGTTCGCCGCGGGCTGGCCCGCCGCCGGGCTGGCGTCGGCTGCGGGCTCCGCAGCCTCGGGCTGCAGCCGCAGGTCGACGATCGCCAGTTGCGGCCGCGTGGCCTGCAGGCGCCCCAGCGCCTCGGCCGAGTTGCGCGCGGTCACGGTGGCAAAGCCCGAGGCGTCGAGCCGCATCGCGATCAGCGTCAGCAGCGATTCGTCGTCGTCGACCACCAGTACGCAGGGGCGGCCGTCGGTCAGGGATGCAGGGCGGGCGGTCATGGCGGCCTGTTGGGCGGGCTATTGGGCGGGCTATTGGGCGAGCTACCGGGCGAGCCACCGGGCGAGCGACTCGGCGAACGAATGGGCGGGCTAATCGACGGGTTAATCGACGGGCTAATCGGCGGGCTAATCGACGGGCCAATCGGCGGGCTAATCGGCGGGCTACTGGGCCAACTACGGGGCGCGCGAGCTGCGGCCGGACAGCTCGCGCTCGATGGCGCGCAGCGCCTCGAGCTTCTTCTCGGCGTCGAGGGCGCGCCGTTCCAGCTCGCGCAGCCGCGTCTCCAGCGTCGTGATGCGCAGCTCGTCCTCGCGCGCGCGCGACTGCGCGCGGCGCCGCTCCTCGCTGCCGCGGCGCTGCTCGTCCAGCCACAGCAGCGCCAGCGCGGCGCCGTCGCGCACGCCGGCCGGCGTCGAGTCGAGCTGCGCCAGGTCTTCGAGCTGCTGCCGGGCGCGCAACTCGTCGCGCAGCGGGTTGTTGGGGGCGGTGAGCAGCAGCGCCTGCTGCAGCCGCGCCTGCGGGCTGCCGTCGCGCAGCAGCCGGTTGGTTTCGGCGGCCAGTTCGTCGGCGCTCAGGCTGGGCAGGCGCGCCAGCAGCGGGGCCACCGCCGGCGGCGCCGCTGCCGGCGGCGCCGCTGCCGGCACCGGTGCGGCCACCGCCGGCGCGTTGATGCGCGGCGGCTCCCACGGCGGCAACGGCCGCGCGGCACAGCCGGCCAGCAGCACCGCCGCGGCGACGCCGCAGACGCATGGCCCGCCGCGCCAGGCGGCCGGCGCGCGCCGCCCGCCACGCGGCTCAGGCCGCATCGTCCGCCTCCGGCAGCCGCGGCAGGCTGAGCTCGAAGTGCGCCCCGCCGCCCCGACCCGCCTCGACCACCCGCAGCCGGCCGCCGTGCGCCTGCGCCAGGTCACGCGCAATCGCCAGGCCGTGGCCGCTGCCGGGGGCGCCGCTCGACTGCGCGGCGGTGCCGCGCACCGCGGGGTCGAAGATGCGCTCCTCCTCGCCGGGTGCGATGCCGGGGCCGCTGTCGATCACGCTCAAGTGCACTTCCTCGGGTTGCACATCCATCCGCAACTGGAGCCGGCCGCCGGGCGGCGAGAACTTGATGGCGTTGGACACCAGGTTGTCGATCACCACGCGCAGCCCCTCGGCGTCGCCGGCCACAGCCGCCGGCGCAGCGTCCACCGTAAGCGCCATCCGCCGGTGCGCCAGCGCCAGCGCGTGGTCTTCCAGCACGTTGCGCACCACCGCCGCCAGGTCCACGCGGCCCACCGACTCGGCCTGCGCGGCGGCGGCCGGGTGCGGGCGGTCGCTGGCGAGCAGGCCCTCGATGCGCGCGAGCAGTCGCTGCGTATTGTGGCGGATCACGTCCACCACCGAGCGCTGCGGCGGCGTCAGCGGCCCGTACAGCTCCTCCTCCAGCGAGGCCGCCCCCTCGGCGATCGAGGCGATCGGCGTCTTCAGGTCGTGCGACATGCTGCGCAGGAAGCGCGCCCGCGTCTGCTCCAGCCGCGCCAGACGCTGGCGCAGCCACTCCAGCCGCAGCCCCAGCCGCACCAGGTCGGCCGGCCCACGCACCACCACGCGGGTCGCTAGGTCGCCGTCGCCCAGCCGGCGCATCGACTGGCCCAGCTCGCGCACCGGACGGCCGAGGTACCACGAGAACAGCAGCGCCAGGCCGACGGCCAGCGGCACCGCCAGCGCCGCCAGCCCGAGCAGGCGGCGCGCCGCCTGCTGGGGCCCCGAGGCCAGCCGCGCCTGCTCGGCCGCCAACTGGCGGTCGGCCGCCGCGGCGGCCACCTGCACGGCGCGCTGCAGTTCATCGAACGCGGCCAGCGCCTGCGCCGGCTGGCCCTCGGCAAACGGGCGGCGCACGCGCTCGTCGGCGGCGAACACCGCGCCGAGCAGGGCCGGCGCCTCGTCCAGCCCCGTGCCCAGGGAGCGCATGGCCTCCAGCAACTGCACCCGCTGCCCCTGGTAGGCCTCGCGCAGGGCCGGCACGCCGAGCACCTGCGCCTGGCGCAAGGCGCGCTCCACGCCCACCAGCGCCTCGTTGGCGGCGCGCGCCTGCGCGCCATGCTCCTGCGCGCGCACGCTGCTGTCGCGGCCGGCAGCCGCCAGGTCCTGCAGTTGCAGCACCGCCAGCACCAGCGCCAGCGCGAGCGGGGCCAGCACCAGCGCAAAGGCGCCCAGCACCACGGCAGCAAAGTTGGAGGGCAGGAGCGGCAGGCGCATGGTCGGCAGTCCGGGCCGGCATTGTGCATGGCGCGTTGCGCCGGCCGGCCGGGAAAACCCTGCTGCAACCGGGTGCCCTGCCCGTCGTCTGAATGCCGGTTTCTTCCTAAGATGCGTTGTTTCAACGTCCGACTGCTCGCCGTGCCGACTCCCGCCCGCCGCCCTGCCTGCGCCCGCGCCCGTCGCGTGCGATCGAGGCTGTCGAGGCTGCTCGGTCTGTGGGCGCTGCTGGCCCTGCCGGGCCTGCTCGCGGCGTCGGCGGCACGCGCCATGCCGGTGGCCTTCACCGACAGCTTCATGGCGATGACCGACGTCTCCGAGCACGCCAGCGAGGCCTCGGTCGGCTACAGCTTCCGCCGCGCCTGGGCGGTGCAGGCGGGCTACCTCAACTGGACGCGCGATCACCTGGGTCGCCACCCGCAGCGGCGCGAGATCACCGACCTGCACCTGAACCATCGCCTGGTTCGCCGCAATACCCCCACCTCGCAGTTGAACGTCTACGTGCAGGCCGGCCTCGGCCACGGCCGCGCCTCCGAACGGAGCCAGTGGGACACGGTGGCGCAATGGGGCGGGCAGATCGACTGGGAGACCACCCGCCTGTATGCGGCCTACAAGGGCCATCGCTACCTGGCCGATTCATTCAACCACAGCGCACATGCCGTGCTCGGCGGCGTGTCGCTGTACGAAGTGGACTACGACCAGGTGCAGCCCTGGGTCGTGCTGGAGGCCAAGCGCATCAGCAAGTGGTCCGAGAGAACCGAGCTCACGCTGCTGGCCCGCTTCATTTACCGTTCGGCTTTCGTCGAGCTGGGCGTCAACGACCACGGCCAGCCGCGCGCCACCCTCATGTACATCTGGATGTAGTTCACAACCCCCAACCGGGAGACCGCCATGAAACGCACCCTGCTCACCCTGGCGCTGGCCGCCGCCCCGCTGCTGGCGCTGGCGCAGCCGCAAGCGCCCCAGTCGCTGAAGGCCGAAGTCAACGGCATGGTCTGCTCGTTCTGCGCGCAGGGCATCGAAAAGCGCATGAAGACGCTGTCCGCCACGCAGTCCGTGTGGGTGGACCTTAAGAACAAGACCGTCGCGGTCGAGATGAAGCCCGGCCAGCGCATCGACGAGGCCACCTTCCGCCACGAGATGAAGGAAGCCGGCTACGACGTGGTGCGCGTGGAGCAGGTGGCGCTGAGCGCCGCCCAGATCCGCGCCCAGCAGCGCAAGTAAGCGGCCATGGACGCCGCGCGCGGCACCGCGCTGCTGTCGATCTTCACCAGCACCGGCACGCTGATCTGCTGCGCGCTGCCGGCGGCGCTGGTGGCGCTGGGCGCCGGCGCGGCACTGACCGCGCTGGTGGGCGCGGTGCCGCAACTGGTCTGGCTGTCGGAACACAAGGACGCTCTGTTCGCCGTGGCCGCCGCCATGCTGGCGCTGGCCGGCCTCATGCAGTGGCGCGCGCGCACCGCGCCCTGCCCCATCGACGCCGCGCAGCGCGCCGCCTGCCTGTCGGCGCGGCGCCTGTCGCGCGGCGTGTACCTGGGTTCGGTCGCCGTCTTTCTCGTCGGCGGCTTCTTCGCCTACCTGGCGCCGCTGCTGCTGGGCTGAGGCGCGCAGGCGGCGCGGCTGCGGCGCTGACGCCGCCCGGTGCATTGCGCAGCAATCTTCAAGATGGGCTGCTACGGCGACTTGCGCCAAAGGCGTCGTGCCGCGGACCCGGGCGCGGACGGCGCGGTCCGATCGGCTCAACCGGGCGCAGGCCGTCGCCGGGAAGATCGGCACCAGGAACGGCGAGAGTTACAAGGCACGGCTGACACGGCTCGACGCCGCGCGTCCCGAAGAGTGCCACCGGCTCGAGCGCGAACACTTCCGCCAGCCGCTCATTGAGGCCGTTCAGCACGACCTGGCCAACCATGCCGCCAGTCGCACCAAGCAGGCCAACCCCCCGCTGGGCCGGTTGCGGCAGCCGCGCAGGCGTCCTGCCGCGAGGGGCGGCAAGCCGCGCGATTGACCGATGCTAAGCGACCGGTGCCGACCAGCCCATCGAGCTGGCAGCGGGATTGCTCACGCGGCTCGACCCGAGCGAGGCCCTTCTCGTACCGGCCAACGCCGCACCCGCGTTCGATCAACTACGCGCCCAACTGCGCTCGACGTTGGTGCCAGCCTGGCCGGTCTGGATCAGCCATCCCGATTCTTCGCCACCCGCAACGCAACATCGAAACTTCGATGTGATTGATTGATTTATTTGGAATCCAAGAACATCATGCTCACCCGATGTCATTCGCATCGATGCGCACCCCTGTGACCATCGCCCAGATTGCCGAGGCCGCCGGCGTGAGCACCGCGACGGTCGACCGCGTGCTCAACCGGCGCTCCGGCGTCAATGCCGACACGGTCGACCGCGTGAACGAGGCCATGCGTCAACTGGGGGCCAGTGTGATCGTGCGCGGCCGGCCGCGCGTGCGCACCTACCGCTTCGCCTACGTGCTGCCGGCTTCGCCCCTGCCCTTCTTCGACACGGTAGACCGCCTGATCGCGCAGGGCGCCGGCGACTTCCGGCACAGCCACATCACCGAGGTCACCCATCGGATCGATGTCACCGATCCGGCAGAGTTCGCGGCACAGCTGGCGCGGCTGAATGATTGCGATGGCATCGCGCTGCTCGGACCCGACGTGCCCGCGGTCAAGCTGGCGATCGCCGATCTGGTCCAGGCGGGCGTGCATGTGGTCACGCTGTTTTCCGACGTCGCCGGCGCCAAGCGCGAGGCGTTCATCGGCGCCGACAACCTCGCCGCCGGGCGCGTGGCAGGGCTGCTGCTGTCGCGCATGCTCGGGCCGGCCAGTCGCAAGCGGCCGCTGCGGGTCGGTCTGCTGTCGCCGGCCACGCGATTTGCCGCGCAGATCGAGCGGCGGATCGGTTTCGCGCAGGCCATGGAAGAGCGCGCGCCGCAGGTCGACATCGCGCGTCTGACCGACCTTCCGGAGTCCGACGACGCCGCGCGGGACGCGCTGCGCGCTTGGTTCGAAGCGCTGGACGATTCCGCACGCTTGGCCGGCATCTACACCGTCGGCGCGGGTACCGGCGGCCTGGTGCGCGCGCTCGACGAGGCGGGTCATACCGACTCGGCGTTCGGCTTGATCGCGCACGACCTCACGGAGGTGCACCGCGGACTGCTGCGCGACGGCCGGCTGGCCTACGTGCTGCAACAGGATTTGCACTACGGCGTAATGAACGCCGCCAAGGTCTTGCGCGCGCTGTGCGAAGGGGTACGCGGCGCGTTGTCGGTGGTTCAGCCCAAGGTGGAGATCCTGACCGCCGAAAATCTGGCGTGACCGCAAGAGAGCACGACCCCACTGCCGCTTGGTTCACTTCACGACGAGGAGACGCACGATGACGTTGACACTGAAACACACCGTCGCCGCAGCAGTTGCCGGCGCGGCCATCGCAATGCTGGCGCCGAGCGCGGCGCTGGCGCAGGCCAAAGCCACCGGCAAGACGATCACGCTGTGTTGGGCAGCATGGGACCCGGCCAATGCGCTGGTCGAACTGTCGAAGGACTTCACCACCAAGACCGGCGTGGCCATGAAGTTCGAATTCGTGCCCTGGCCCAACTTCGCCGACCGCATGCTCAACGAGCTGAACTCCAAGGGCAGGCTGTGCGACCTGATGATCGGCGACAGCCAGTGGATCGGCGGTGCGGCCGAGAGCGGCCACTACGTGAAGCTCAACGACTTCTTCGCCAAAGAAGGCATCAAGATGAGCGACTTCATGCCGGCCACCGTCACCGGCTATTCGGAGTGGCCGAAGAGGACGCCGAACTACTACGCGCTGCCGGCGATGGGCGACGCGGTCGGCTGGGCCTATCGCAAGGACTGGTTCAACCTGCCCGAGGTGAAGGCCGAATTCAAGAAGAAGTACAAGCGCGACATCGCGCCGCCGAAGACATGGGACGAGTTCAAGCAGGTGGCCGAGTTCTTCCAGGGACGCAACATCGGCGGCAGGAAGGTCTTCGGCGCCTACATCTTCACCGAGCGCGGCTCCGAAGGCATCACGATGGGCGTGACCAACGTCCTGTATCCGTTCGGCTTCCAGTACCAGGACCCGAAGAAACCGTACGCGATGGACGGCATCGTCAACTCGGCCGACGCGGTGCGGGGACTGGAGTTCTACAAGTCGCTGTACAAGTGCTGCACGCCGCCCGGGTTGACCAACGCGTACATGCAGGAAGGCCTGGACGCGTTCAAGTCGGGCCAGGTGGCGATGATGATGAACTGGTTCGCCTTCTTCCCTGGCCTGCACAAGGACCCGAACGTCGGCGGCGACAAGATCGGCTTCTTCGTCAACCCTTCGGCCAAGGTCAAGGGTGTGCAACTGGGCGGCCAGGGCATCTCGGTGGTGTCGTACTCGCCCAATCGCAACGAGGCGCTGCAATACATCAAGTGGTTCGCGTCGCCAGAGGTGCAGAAGAGGTGGTGGCAGCTCGGCGGCTACTCGTGCCACAAGGCCGTGCTGGAGGACCCGGGTTTCGCCAAGAGCGCGCCGTTCGCCCGCGAGTTTCTCGAATCGATGGGCATGGTGCAGGACTTCTGGGCCGAGCCTTCGTACGCGCAACTGATGTTGGCGATGCAAAGGCGCGTGCATGACTTCGTGGTGGCCGACAAGGGCACCGCGAAAGAGGCGCTCGACGGAATGATTGCCGACTGGAAGAAGGTGTTCAAGGAGGACGGCAAGCTCAAGTAGGGCGAGCGTCCGTCGTCGTTCCCGCGCGAGCGCCAACCCAGCACTTGCCACCACGCGCTGCTGGTTGCGCGCCCGCGCGGCGACAACGCCTCGGCTACCCGACACCCGACCGCCCGATGCCCTCGCCCGCCGATCGAGTCGCCCGCGCAACCCCCGCGGCACTGGCACGGCGCGTGCGCGGACTGTCCGACCGCGCCATCGCCTGGCTGTTCATCGCGCCGACGATGGTCCTGCTGCTGGCCATCAACGTCTTTCCGCTGATCTGGACCGTCGGACTGTCGTTCACCAACTACCGCGCCAACCGCCCCAATGCGCCGGTGGTCAACGTCGGCATCGATCACTACGTGTCGATCCTGACCGACCCGGATGTCTGGCATGCGATGCAGGCGACCGCGCACTTTCTGTTCTGGACCATCCTGCTGCAGACGCTGATCGGCTTCGCGCTCGCCTGGCTGATCGACCGCAAG
>Ga0209972_10002341_pt1 | contig 15576 bp, 30 predicted proteins | sample NOAtaG_7_FD_187302 | JGI IMG/M metagenome (GOLD analysis project Ga0209972, IMG submission 187302) | Freshwater lake microbial communities from Lake Erie, under a cyanobacterial bloom - NOAA_Erie_Diel1S_2200h metaG (SPAdes) (version 2) | ecosystem: Environmental > Aquatic > Freshwater > Lake ... | reverse complement strand
CGCTCGCGGCACCCGCTTTTTTTCATAGCTGGAAGTACCTAAATGTACCCCCCCGCCAGGGTATATACCTATATTTGTATTAGTATTTATCATACACTTGTATTACTTTCGCCCCCAATAAAAAAACTTTCATCAAAAAAAATATGACCCAAAGCAAAATAACACGGGTTTTTTGTTTTCATTTTGTTATAAATATACGCATTACGAATTTTGTTTAAAATAAAATCTACATCATGTTCGCCCATAAAAATATACGTAAAGTAATATTGAGCTAAAGATCTGAAGCTGTTAAATTCTTTTATTGATCCATCTGGTAATAACGATTTAATTTTTAAATAGCTTCTATTGACCAAGTTTGTAATATCTTCCTGATAATAAATTTCTTTTGAATAATTTGTATCGTGTATTTCTTTCCATATAAAATTATAAATAGGCTTATTGGTTTCTAAGTGTAAAGTTATATTTCTCCGAATTGATCTTACAGTTTTATTTCTATGATTTATCTTTGTAGGATCCTGAGATCTTATAAACCTGGAAGCTTCAGAAATCGAATTAAAAATAAAGCTCTTACCATCATTGGCTAAGCCAATAACTGGTTTGATTCTATATTTTTTATTTAAGTGCTTTTTCAAGATTTATTTTAAATTTTTCGCTGTAATTGTTTCTAACAATTTCCCTTGCGTTATCCACAAATGGCCAATTCTTTTCAATTTTAACAGAATCTTTGATAGTGTAAAGCACTTCCAAAGGATTTTTTTTCTTTGTAGTACGGACTGCAACAAAATAATTATTAGATCTGGTTTTTAAAACAAAAGGCCGATTTCCGTAATATGTATTTTTAGATAGAATACGATTTGGAAATTTTGTCGGAGGAAGTGTTTCACGTCCAGGATTCAATAATTTTCTAGTATTACTAGCTGGAGCCGCTACTTTGCCAGTATCAGATGTTCTTTGTCCGCCAGTAATATTTAGAGCCATAATCGGATCTCTAACGCCTACGATTGACTCGCATTTCGGATAGTCGCTTTTTTCTGCGCGAATCGCTTTCAGAGTGCGCTTTGTCCAGTTAGTCCTAATTTTAAAATACCGATCAAGCCCGCGAGTTTCCTGGTCTCTGACATCAAAAGCCAAACCTGACAAAGTTACAGCTGTAACAAAGGGCATTTGCTTAGAAATCAAAGCCGCTATTTTATCGCTTAGTTCTGGAGCTGAAGTTTCGATGTTTATCATAAATACATTTTACCACCAGAAATAAAACCATTACTCTTGCCACTAAACCAAAAAAAAACACGCCACCCCCTAATATAATATTTTGATATTATTTTAACCGACTTGCCATTTAGCCACCCTATTTGCCACCCACTTGCCACCCCTTTGAAATCAATTATTTTAAGTCTTTTATTTTTACCAATAAATGTATATATATAAAGAAAAAGGCTTAACCAAGCCATTATTATATATATATATAGATATAGATATAGATATATATATATATATGGTTATAGCAAGGATAATATTTAATGGCAAGATGGTCGAGTTTTTATAGACCCCTGGTGAATTTATCTCTTTTTTTCTATTTTTGTATATTTTTTAATATTAGTGTCTCTCTATTTTTCAAAAAACCATGCCACCTTTCTTTTTAAAAAGATAATTGCAAAATATTTTTTTGAAAACCATTATAAATAAAGAGTTTTTTGAAATCTTAGACCTGGTTGCAAACTGCCGCGCTTCTTGCCAGCCCCTGGTTGATGATGGTTTTTTGACCATTTACCCCTAAAGATTTACAATATTATTGATGGCACTTGAAGCAGTTGCAATAAATAGACTTAGTACTGAGCTTCCAATAATGGTTTTGTTCTTGGTTGCTATCATAGCTTTTTTGTGTTTTGGTCTTTACTCGTTATACTGGGTTTTGCGCGCTGAGCGCAAGTTTTGGTTAGAATCAAACAAAAATTTGCAAGATCGCATAGATTCTTTACTTGATTCAATACATCATCTATAATTTTTTTATGGCATTTGAAATTGCGCTTATTACCCTGATTCTATCTCTTACACTGGCTGGATCTGTCGCCGCCAAAGTGCTAAAAATAAAATCAGAGCTCGATTTGGAGCGCGTCAAAGTTTTGGCTATCCACAAAAAAATTGACTTGGAGCTGGATAGATTAAATCAAGCCCGCGCAAGCCAAAATGTAATTAGCATAGCAAAAAAGCCCTCCAGCAAGCAAAATCAAAAGACTTGCTAAGCCTAAAGCAATTTTATTACCTGAAGATCCAGGGCCAAAAAGTATTTCTGTTTTTAAATCTTGATTCATACTTTTTTTAATGACTGGTTTTGTTTCGCGAATGTTCCGAAAATTATATTTTTTTATAACTGGCATAAAATTTAACTCCATTTTTTTAGTAAAAACCCAAACAATATCAACGCCATAGCGTTGAGTGAATGTACCATTTGCGCGCTGAAGAGCTCAAAATTACTCATGATTCACCAGCCTTGCTGACGCGCCCGCGTCATCGCGATTGAAATCAAACATTTTACGTTTTGGCTGTCCGTAGTAGGCTATAGCTTCGCGATAAGCTGTCTCGCGCTTGAGTCCCTCTTTTTTTACAGCAGAAACCCTGCGCTTTTGCGCCCTGTGAAGTTTTTTTAAAGCCGCCATATAATTAGATACTTTATCGAGTTCTGGTTGAACCTGACGCATTTCAGCCGTTATTCTAAATAACTCGCTCTCTTCCAGATGTAAAATCGGATCGCTTGCTTTTGCCGCGCTTCCGATAGATGTTAGTACGATACCCACAATGATTAATTTTTTCATTTTTCGAAATCCTCCAATAAAAAAATTATGCCCAAGAACCCCTAGCTAGTATCATTTTGGTATCAGATTAATTTTTTATTTATAATTTACAAAAGCATTAAATCGTTAAGCTTTTTAATCATTTCTTCTGGAGTTGCCGCGGCCAAAACCACCATGCCATCGCGCGTTTGATAAGTTACTTGATCAGCTTCTAGCACTAGCTTTGCTTTCAAAAAGCCATAAGGTAGTATTTCAGGCAAAATAACGGAGCTGGCTTGAAGGTTATAAGATCGTATGAATTCGGAAGTGCCAGCTCCAGAATCTGAAAAAGTTGGAGCTGGTTGGTCTGATTTTGGAGAAATCGAAATGTCAATATTCCCAGCTCCAGAATTTAAATCTTGTATTTCTTTTTTAGCTTTTTTAGCCATTTTTATATTTTACTTTATTTTTTCCGCTTTGACAACGTAACAATCAATGCCGTTGAAAATATCAATTTCAAAGCTATTGATGGAGCTGTCTCGGTGGTAAACATTTGTAACCATCCGCTCCGCCAGCTCTCGCGCCGTTTGATTTTCGTAAATCTCAATTATGGTATTTAGCCAGAAAATGCCAAGCGGATCATCGCTGAGCCTGGTTTTAAGCGATTCAATCGCTTCTTTGAGTGTCTGAGTTTGTTTTTTCATAATTAAAAATTCCCTGGTAGTTTGCTATAAGCTGAAGATTTTCTTTCGATGGTCTTTTGCTGATTTTAGTTAGCATTTCTTTTTTGATTTTTGGAAGCATTAAAGCAAAATTTTGAATCGCTGTTATTTTGTCTGGATGTTCCAAAAGCAAGATTTGGAGCTCTGGGCAAAGTAAAGAAATCGAATCATCTTTTTCTTTGGTTAAAATCATAGTTATTTTTTGATTGTTCTGTCGCATTTGTTTATACCATGACTGATTAAGCGCATTTCGCGTGATAACCAAAAGTATTTAGCAGTTTCGCGGATTTGTCTATCTGTGATGGAGCCAAGCTCCGATTCGTCCAGATTCAAATAAAGCAGATCATAAAATCTAATCAGATCCCGTTTTAGTGAATAGGGCCCGCTGTAAATAGTTTTGCGATCCCTAGGTTTTTTTCTTGATCCTAGTTTGTAGGTATTGTCTCTACGATTTTGCGCCACACATTCTGGCGAGCACAAAACCCCTGTGGATCTTTTAGCTTCAAACATACGCTGGCAAATTTTGCATTTCATGAGAATAAATCCGAAATTCCAAAACTCAAGAAAATTAAAGCCCAAGCTAAAACCCAAAATAAACCATAGATTGCCCAAAATAAGCAATAGCCTACCGCGATTCCCACCAGTATTTCAAATATTCTCATCTTGGATGACCTCGCTAAAGCCTTTCTCCGTCCAGTATTCGCTTGCAATTTTTTCGTATCTAAAACCAATAATAATTGGCCCTATTAAAAGCCATAATCCAAGAGTAAAAATAGTTGCAAAAGTATTTATATAAAGCCATCTAAAAAATGGCCCTGGCATACCTTTGTATAGCAAATATAAATTACTAAACCAGAAACCGTACCAATTAAAACCTTTTGGTATTTTTTTTATTTCTCCGTTTCGATTTTTAAATATTCTCATCATTACCTCTTTTTTGTTTTAAAAATTTGAGCCACCCAGCCGCTAAGCTGGGAGGGATTGGCTCAAAAACCTATTTCTTTTTTTTGATCTTAAACTGTCTGCTGTACTCTGTTTGAATCAAATAATTTAGATATTGATTCATACTGAGCAATATCCCCTCATCGTTGAATTTTTTCATTATTAGAGCCTGGAGCAATTCCTCCAGGTCTAGTCTAAACGTGAATTTTTTACTCATTTTACCCTTTTATTTTTAATTCCCTCGAATTCAAGGGAATTAAATTTACTTATCTTTTACTACTTCTTCCTCTGTGTTTCTCCTTATAAATTTATAATACCAAAATGGTATTAAGAAATCAATAAGCTAAGATAAAATTTTATTAATATTGGCCAATATTTGGCTAAATTTTACTATCGGTGTCTTCTTTGGGTAGATATTCAAATTTTAAAGCCAGGGTTTCTGTGTCGCAAAAGTGAAAATCTATCTCGCCCTTTGTGGAGCCGTATTTTTTTAGCTCTTCAGCCAGGATCTGGAGCAGATCGTCCAGATTGTTAATTTTGTAATAGGTGTGTTTGTAAGTATCTTTTTCGCTCATAAAATCCTTAAAATATAATCGTTATCAATATCTATTGTAAACCTTGTCCCTCCAGCTGGATAAGAAAATTTTTCTACTGAGTAGCCTGCATTGGCTAAAAAGTTTTTTTGTATTGCTTCTGGGATCTTTGATTTATGCCCTAGAAATTTGACATAAAGCGTTTGCTTTTTGATTTTTACTTTTATTCCCCAAACGCCGATCCCCTCGCCGATTGGTTTTTCTGCTTTGTCGCGGCCAAACCCGCTCGTATAGCCATTTTTATTTTTCCCAGGAAATCTCATTTTTATATGTCCTCCAAATTAATCGTGCCATTTTTTAACGCCGCTACCACCAAACTCACTCTGGAATTGACTCCGCAATATTTATATAACTGGTGTAAGCGTGATTCTATCGTGCCAGTACAAACGTAATAAGCGCGCGCGATATCCGCGCTAGAATAGCCGCGTGCTACTAGCAGGATTAGAGTTTTTAGGTCTAGTTCTTTTTGTGGTCTCATAATTTAATTAAACCACCTTATAACAGGCTCCCCTGTAAAGCCTTTTTCCCATAGAAACCAGCCGTAAGCAATAGCACTACTGGAAGATTTTTCAAACTCCCCATTTTTAGCGCAATTAATCCTACTACTAGAAACATATACTACCTTTGGTGGATATTGCTTAAATAACTTTTTACGTTCTTTACCCTCTAAAAATTGTAGTTTTAAAAACATTGCTATTTTGTTCCCATTTGGTATTAATTGCATTGCTTTTATAATAAATTCACTGGCTAATATATAAGGCGGATTGGTGATAATATCACCATTCCAAGGCTCATTAACAGCCAAAAAATCAATTCCACCTTGCCCGTAGCCTCTATCTATTAAATCTGTGCTGCGGACTTCATAGCCTTTAAGCTCCATAAAATGTGATAAATGCCCTTTGCCGCAAGCTGGCTCCCATATCTTATTAGAAAACTTTTCTAATCCTAATAAATGAACAATCGCCTCTGGATCTGTAGCATAAAAATCGTTTATTTCCCTGTTTTCCAAAGAATGATTGCTTGCCCCCAGCGTTGAATAAACAGATTTATTATTACCTACCCAATCTTTTCTATTCATCTTTTTATAAACCTCTTAATATCCGCAATTTCGTTTTGGATATCTTTTATTACCATCGCCATTGTAACTTTTAGATAGTCGGTTGTATTCTCGCTGACGTGGATTTGGAGCTGTGTTAAATCATCTATAACCAGCGTTTGAAATAGTGCTGTAAGTTTACGATTGATTTTTTCCAGCTCCAAAAGTCTTAGAAACGGGTAATCTCTGAAGTGCGCTCCGTAAGCTAAAGTTATTGCATTTAAATTATTTTCCATTATTGTAGCCCTCCAATTTTATAAAGTTTTTCTGTTGCAGTTTTTACTTTGTTTTTATTAGCATAAACTTTATGTTCTTTTTGCCAAACCAATTTAATTCTAGGATCTTCTGGAGCTTCATATTCGCTGACATAGATCACGCAATTTTTTTGATTTAAGCACCAATCCCAAAAAGCTTTAGTATTAAATTTTTTTTGATTGTAATATTTAACCGCTTTGTATGGAGGATCACAATAAACTAAAGAATTTTCTGGAATAGAAATATTTTGATAATCAGATAAAACAAAATTTACATCTTTTAAAGTTTGCATTTGTTTTAAAAGTGTATTTTTTGATTCTTTACATCTGTTTCTTACTTTGCCCTTAGTATCTTTTGCGATTGAATATCCCCCAAAAAAATCTCCAGAATAAGAGCAAGCGATACTAATAAAACTAACTAATTCTGCTGGATAATTAATAGGGTTTTGTTTGAGATCTTGATATTGTTCTTTGCTCCAGCTATCTGGCGGGCTCCATCCCGCTTGCAGTGCTTGATACATTTTTATTAAATAGTGATTGATATCGTAGCCCCATCTATTTTTATGATTAATTTTATCTATTAAATTAGCACCACCTACAAAGGGCTCAATATAAAAACTTGCTTTGTTTATATCTTCTTGCATAACTGGAATTAAATATTTAGCAAGTAATCTTTTACTTCCAATATATCTCATTTTTTCACCGCCTTAAAAGTTGTTCTAGATGGAACGATTGCAAGCTCTTTGCAATAAGAAATTTCATTATAAAGATGACATCTTAAAAGCTTTTTGTTTATTGCAATCTCTTCTCGTAATCTTCCTACTAGTGCTGAATTGATCCATGTTTCAAATATTACTGTCGCTGATAGTACCAGCACCGCTATTATTAGTATTTTATTTTGCATTTTTTCCTCCCGTGAATTTGATTTGTGCTCTTTTGTCCATCCTGAAACAAGTAAGCATTTGAAAATAAAGTTTATAAAGATTCTCATCTTCAAGAATAAACTTATCCTCTAAGCGTCTTTCGCATAGTTCGATTGCGCGTTCTACTTCCATTGAATTGTACTCATCGACAATATTCTGAAAGTTTTTTGGTAGTCCGATTTTTGGCATTGTCATTTTTGTTTCTCCTTTGTTTCTGTTTCTTTTAAAATCTTTGCGCCATCAAATTCTTTTTTTAGCGCGTGAATAGTTTTGATCATATTTTCGTTTTTTTCTTTTTGGATCGTTAAAACCTCTTCGTATTCGTAAATTACGCCATCTTCAAATATGTACTGGTAGGTATCAATCAGCAAAATATAATGGAGCTGGAGTTTTTCTGAAAAAAACAATTTAAATTGCTTTTTACCAAAAAGTGTTTTTTCTGCAAAATGTTTGTTTTTATTGACGTTTGTTAAATCGTATTTCATGGAAATAATACCTCTTCTGTTTCTGTATTTTCTTTGTCGAGAATTCTATCAATCGGTATTTCTATTGCTATTGATCTTGCAAAAGATTTTCCAAAGCGGATTGGGTTTTTGGTTTTTTTAAGCCCTGGGATCCTTTGCAAGTAATCCGTCCAGAAATTACCGCTAAGACCACAAAATTTTTCTATCATTTTTGATTTGGTAGAAAAATATACTTTGTCGTTTTCGATCTTGATCCCGATTGATAAAAGTTTTTCTTTGTATTTGTCCTTATCTTCAATATTTTTAAAGCTGGTTGCATGATCTATAATCTGTGCGATTGTTAATCTATAAGTGCGATCTAGCTCAATTGCAATTTCAGATTGCAAAATTGTTTGGAGTATATCTTTTTCCTGGGTATCAAGAATTATATTTTCGAATGGTGTTAAATCGAATCTTTTTAAATATTCCCGCGCTTCATCAATAGTAAAAACTTTGCCAGCATGATCTATTACTGCTCTACCTGCCAAAAGTGATCCGTATTGATCCCCAAAGCGTTTCGTGTAAGTTTCCGCCAGGATGTCGCTAAATATCTCCATATTTTGGCGAATTACTAAAACATTGTCATAAACAAATCTAAGCCATTTGCCCGCTAGATTTTCTATTTTGTCAATTTTCTTAAGTAGTTTTTTTACATCTTCAAAATTTACAGTAGTTTTTTTGGGATCTAGACTTAATACTGTAATTCTGTCTTTGTCCGCTTTTTGCTTGAGTCCTACGTGGACTGAAACCAAAATAAACATCGCGCGGATTGCATAAGAAACCGCTACCCCTGACGCTGAGCCTTTCAAAATTCTAGTGCGCGTTTCAGTGCTTGCCAATCTAGCTAAAGCGATATTCTCTTCCATAATTTTTTTGGATTTGAAAGTATCCTGTTCGGACTCTTCAAAAACTATTGGTCTTGCGTCTGACTGCATTTGCTGTCTAATACCCGCTTCTGTAGTATTGCCGATAAGTCCCTCACAAATACCATCAAGTAGATTTAAAATTAAATTCTCCATTATGGTAGATTTCCCAGATCCCGCCGCACCTGTAATCCATAAGTGCGGCCTCCAGCGGAGCGCGCCACAAATTGGAGCTAGTATTAAACCGCCCATAAATAAATCGGCGTTTACGGGATTTACCCAAGAAAAAGATTTTGCTGTTAAATATAGTAAGTGTAAATCCATCTCATCTAAAGGCTTTGAAACATCTATATTAATTTCAGTTCTATTTTCATAAATATAGTTTGTGTCAAATTCAAAATTATCGACTAGTTCCCCGTCCAATAAAACTTTATTTCCAAGATTAAATACTTTACGATTGCGATCTATAAAGCACCCAGTCCCGCGAATAATTTGCTCATTGTATCGGCCTTTCTGAATTGATTTTTCTATTAGATCTGCATAAATATCTGACCAAAAAACTTTGCCTGTTTCTGGATCTGCGTATTCGTCAAACCAAGCTTGCTTTGGTTTAAGTCTATATAGTCTTTCTGGTGTAAATTGCGATTCTGAAATTGATAAAACAGTCTTTTGGAGCTTTGATAAAAAGTAGTAATTCCCGCCATCGTAGCCAAGGATTTTAAAATCTTCTTTTGGATCTGTCTCTTGATTAATTTCCTGGATATTGTCCAAAAGATAGTTATAGGTAAATGCTGGAGTCCATCCTGCGTCTAGTGCGTCTGCTAGATCCCAGCCCTGAGCTTCTTTCGCTGGAGGGTTTACTAGATACATCTCGGAAGCAAAAGATTTAGCTATCTTTGCTATTTTTTTAACAGCTTCCAGCCCCACTTGATCGTTATCTGGCCAGAAATAAATTTCTTTGTCTTTTAAAGTTGTCCAATCGGTTTTGTGTATTACTTGCGCGCCGCCGATCCATGTTATAACGCTAAAGTCTGTATTCTTAAAAAGTATTTCCGCCGCGTCTCTGGTTTTTTCACCCTCTACGATAAGGATTTTGTTTTTATCAGTATTGCCAAGCACTGGCCATAATTGACTTGGTGTTCCTTGCTCAAATCTTTGCGCTAAAGAATTATATTTGATTCTATAAACAATTTTTCTTTGAATCCCGTCTTTATCTTTGTATTCTGATCTTGCTAAATACCACTTGAAACCCTCGTTATCTACAAACCAATCCCAAACTTTTACAAACTTAAATTTTTTGATTTTGTCTTTTTCGATTTGGTAAATTTCATACCAAGTATTTGGTTTTAAAATATTAACGGGTTTCGCTTCTAAAGCTGGTTTGAGCCCTAAATAGTTAGCTACATCAGTTATAGCTTTTTTTAAATCACCATTATAAGAATCGGTCAATAAAGCTAAGCCATCGCCAGCGTTCTTTTTAAGAGCATGATTTGCTTCCCCTTGTGAGCAGTACCAAGTACCCTCTCCGCCCTTATCATCGAATCTAAAACGATCATTCCCGCCACAAATTGGACATGAAGAGTGCTTTTTGCTAAGTCCAGAAATTCCAAAATGTCCAAGGATATTGTTCCAATCCCCGCGCGCGGAAATCTGTATATTTTCAATGTTATAATTCATTTATGCACCTTGCCAGCACTAGCCCTGCTGGCTTTTTTTACGAATAATTTCTTGAGCTTCTTGCACGGAATGCGCAACGCCTGAGATTCCTCCAAAGTTATCCACCATCCGCAAAAAATTTTCTTGAGCTTCTGTAAGCTTGCCTGTATCTGATTTAACTTCAATCGCTGTAAAAATTGCAATCTTTTGACCCACCATATTAGGCAAAATTTCAGTAGAAACAAAACCGATAAGATCGCTAGAACCCACTTCCAGCCCGTATCTAACGGGAACGGGATCCCGCAATATGAGAATATTATTTTTTCTGGTTGTGTTTTTTTTATCTGCATAATAAGCAAGCCCTACATTATTCCTAAAAACCCTTATTGAACCCCGATTGAGAGCCCCGAAAATTTCCCTTAAGTTTTTTGATTCTGAGTTGATACTTTACCCATCCCCAGCTTGGTTTATAACCTACCTGTAAAGCTAGAGCCCTAAAATCGGACTCTTCTCTGCAATATCTTAACCTATCTTTTATATATTGTTTTTTTTCCTCTTTGGATCCAAACTTTTTACGGATCCCGTCTATATCAATATAAACCAGCTCGCCATCCATTGATTTTGGATCTTTTTTAGTAGTTTCGATTGGGAATACGTGCCCGCAATCAAGACAAGCGCGCGCGCTTGCGTGGTTTACTGCATAGCAATAGAAACATCTTTTGACTGGAGCTGTTTGCTCTGATTTCCGCTTTTTTGGGTATTCCAGCTTCCATTCGCGATAATCGCAAGGGAAGCCATTCTCCTCCCAGTTCTTGCAATGATCTAAAATGATTGCGTGCTCTTTGCCGTCTTCTGGTCTAAGCGCGCGCCCTACCATCTGCAAGTAAAGAGCTTCTGATTTAGTTTTTCTTACTAGTTGAATGCCGCCGCAAGCTGGAACGTCAAACCCCTCGGATATTAAAAAACAATTTGATATAACTTTTATTTCGCCCGCTTCAAAGCCTTGGATGATTTTTTGCCGCTCCGCTTGAGACATCGTGCCGTCTAGGTGAGCCGCTGAAATCCCAGCTTCGTTATAGATGTTTGTAATTTTCTTACTATGATCGACATTCTGAGCAAAAACAATTAGATTTTTGCCGTCTAGGTATCTTTTATAGTTCCAAACCAAACCGCCAAAAATATCAGCCTGCTCAATTTGTTTTGCTAGTTCTTTTTGATCGTAGTCGCCAAACTTGGTTGCTATTTTTTTGCTGTCAAGATCATTTGGAGGAGCCACTATTTTATATTTTGATAGGTTGCCCATCTCCATTAAGTCTTTTACTTTCGGCCCCAAAACTATCGTCTGGAAGCAATCCTTAAGCCCTTTCCCGTCTAGTCTTTTTGGTGTCGCTGTTAAGCCAATAATAATTGGCTTTTTTTTGCTTAGGATTTTTTGCAAAAGTTTTTCGTATTCGCCAGCCCTTATGTGATGGGATTCATCAATAAAAATCAAATCTGGTAGATCCGCTTCTGGAATTGAATCAAAGCGATTTAGCAAAGTGCGATTCATTGCTAGGTATAAATTTTTACCTGGTTGATATTTTTCGCCAGCCGTAATAAAGCCGTAATCTAAATCAAAAAGATCAAACTTTTTAGCTGTTTGCGTTATCAATTCGTTTCTATGCACTATAAACCAGCATTTTTTTTGCTTTTGTTCTAGTGCGCTTTTTATCATCGCGCCAGTGATGATAGTTTTACCAGCTCCAGTAGGAAGTACTGCGCAAATTGACGTATTGCCGTCTATGATTGCTTTTCGCAAGTCGTTAATGAAATCTTCTTGATATTTTCTTAGTTTTACCACTTTGGAATTTAGTACAATTTAGTACTATAATGATACTATAGACCCAATTCACTTTTTTTGTATCCGTAATACTTGATTATATTTAATTAATTTATTTTCTTTTAGTACTAATCAATATCAATAAATACCAAATTGACATAAATTACATAGTGTAATATATTTGTACGTATGAACAAGAAAAACGAATTAGCCTTAGATTTGACCAGTACTGAGATTGCGCCAGTTGAAATTTTACAAACCAGCACGGAGCTTGCACCAGCTAGTTTTTATCAGGATTTTAGCGATCTGAGCCACGAAAATATTGGTTTTGATGATGTAAAATTTCCAGAAATTTTGCTAGTCCAGGATAATTCAAAACATCTACTGAAAAAATTTAAGGAAGCTGGAATCAAGCCTGGAGATTTTTTTAATAATGTCGAAAATACTTTTTCGCCTACTTTGAATGTTATTCCGTTTTACATAGCGAAATATTACGATGTTAGAATTCCAAAAGACAATTCAGATGTAAGCAAAATTAAAATTTTTGAGCTTCCTAAGACTGCTCAAAAAGTGCCTGAATCAAGCTACTGGATGGATCCAAGCTTTGATTTTGAGCATAAAATTTATGAAACATTCTGCTATTTGGTTTTGCTTGAAAATATGACCTTTGCAAAAATCATATTCCAAAAGAGCCGCCATAAAATGGCCCTTAAATGGAATACGTTAATCAAAAGCCGCGGATTTAACGCTTTTAAATACAAATATCGCTTGCATGCTTTTGAAGATACTTACAAAGGCAATACCTGGCTAAACATTGATATGACTTGCTTGGAAGAGTTAGATCCAAAAACTTTTAATCAGGTTGGACAATTAGCGCGTGCTGTAACTCCGCACATTTCTAGTTTTATTATGGCCGAGGATCTTTTGCTTGAAGCGTAAAAATGGAAAAAGAATATTACACCACCAAAGAGCTTTCAGAAAAACTTAGTATTACTTTATCTACTTTAGAATACTGGAGATCAGTTCGCCGTAATCGAAAAATAGAATTAGGCCCTCCATTTGTGCGAATCGAGGGATCTGTCCGCTATAAAATTTCAGATGTCGATAATTGGCTAAAGAAAATGCAATCGTAATTTGTAATGGATTGCCGCCCCTGAGCCACATTTGACCAAGTGCCCTTTTTTGGTTAGATTTTCTAGGACATCTTGCGCTCTGGATCTACCAATCGGGATGATCTCCATCAGCATTTTTCTAGTTACCCGCCCACGTTCAAAAGCAATTTTGATAGCGATGTTATCGAATCGCTCAAGTAGATTTTCCATTTTTTTCTCTCCAATCTTTTATAAAATCTGCTAATGGTTTCCAAGCTACAAAATATTTTTTATCTCCAAAACTAAAACCAATCGCGCCAGAATTAACCAGCTCGATTTGTAATTGTTTTAATTGAAGCTCTAAATTTTCGTGCTGTTTGTCTGATTCACAAATAAAAAGATTGTCTGCTTTGCCATTTGAGCGTTCTCCGCTTATATGATGTACTGAATGCCACATCTCTCGAAGCTTATCACCATTGGAACGAGGATTGCCTTTGCTTTTAACCATTGGCTCTTGATGTTCTTTCTTCCAGGTCTTCCAGCGTTCTAGTGCTTCTTGCTTACCATTATTTCGCCGTAGTTGATTGATGTCATACCAAAAAGTAATTGCATTTTCTGGAAGCTGATTTGTAATTTTCATTTTGCTAAAGCCTCCCCCGTTCCGCGCATTTTATCGCGAATTTCTGTATAAATCATGTGTCCCATAATGATTTTTACGCCGATAGCATAAATAGAAAAAACGGGATTTCTAGCCATAAACTGCGCGTATAATCTTAAAATTCCCATTAAAACACGCCAAGCTTCCCATGTACCAATTTTAAAACTTTGATATACGGGAAATTCGGGCATGTTCGCGCTTTGTCAATTTCGCAATGTCCGTGGAACGTGATTTTGTCATAGCTAGAATTTATAATTTTGCATAGTGTCTGAAGTGCTAAATATTGCGCTTCGTAAAATTTATTTTTACCAGCCAAACAAATTGCTATTGATCCAGTATTATGTCCAAACTGTGCCGCTGGTATTTTCTCTAAGTCTCTTCCAGCCTGGATTTGACCATCTTGTTTTATAAAATAGTGATAGCCTACATCTTTCCAGCCGTTCTCTTTTACATGCCAATCGCGAATTACTTTTATATCATCGTGGATTTTATAATCGCTATCGCTACAATGAATAAAAACTTTTTCTACTCTACGTTTTGGCTTTGTAAACATTTTTAATACTCCTTTATAATTGGCTCCGATTTGAGAATTCCTGTAACTAGGTTTTTTATATCTCTTCCTGAGATAGATCCATCGTTTACTAATTTTGCATAAGGCCCAATTTGGGAATCAGCTTTCAAAATTTCCAAAATATATTCAAAGCAATAAAGTTTCTTTTTCGCTTCCCTATTTAACGCCCAAAGAAAAAAACCTTTGTAGTCGTATCTAGTTCCAAGAAATTCTTTTGCTTTCCAAAAACAAAAAAAATCTAGATCTACTGGATAAGTTTCAATAATTATATTTTTTAAATCTGATACTCTGCGCTCTGCAAGTACCTTTCCTTTCCATCCTGAAGCTTCTAAAATTAAATCTCCAAACTCATTAGGGAAACAGATCCCAGCATGTCGATAATTCTGGTTGGTTATAAACTTTACTATTTTATCTAGCAAATTTTCATTTTTTGGAACGAATAATAATATTTCTGCTTTCATTTCTTTTTTAGATCCTTAACTATTTTTTCTGCTGATCTTCCGATGACATAGCCGCCTAGTCCAATATCCATAGCTTGCCAAAGCTGATCTGGAATAGTCTCCATATTAATTTTTAAAGTTAGATCAAAACCAAAAATTAAACTTACATACGGAGCTAATAAAAAATTATTGAAGATGATAATAATAATCATCCACATAAAAGCTGGTCGCCAAGCGTTTTGCCACCATTTTTCAGATGATACTTCACGCCCTACGATGTCGCCAGCGATTGATAAAATCTTAGATTCGTTCTCTAAAATTCTTGCTCTAATTTCTGCGTGTGCTTTTAGCTTTTCGTTTTGGTCTGGTAAAAACTTGTCTAGAGTTTCACCAAAAACGCCGATAATAGTATCAGCAAGCCCAAACATTAAACTTCTATTGCCTCAAGTTCTGCAAGTGTGCTTGCATTTTTTACTGCTATTTTTTTAGTAAGTCTTTGCTCTTCCATTTGTGCCGCGCTAGTCAAAAGTTCTGTTTCTTTGGTAACAATCAATTCCGCCGCTTCGTCTAGATCCGCCGCTTCTCCAGCTTGCACACTAGCATTTAGCAATAAATATTGCCCTGGTTGATTCCCAAGATATGCCTTTGCTTCTTGCGCTTTGAGTAAATAGATC
>Ga0209972_10002339_pt1 | contig 15593 bp, 9 predicted proteins | sample NOAtaG_7_FD_187302 | JGI IMG/M metagenome (GOLD analysis project Ga0209972, IMG submission 187302) | Freshwater lake microbial communities from Lake Erie, under a cyanobacterial bloom - NOAA_Erie_Diel1S_2200h metaG (SPAdes) (version 2) | ecosystem: Environmental > Aquatic > Freshwater > Lake ... | reverse complement strand
GTACCAAAACTTTAAAGCCAAAGGGGGCGCCTACACCCGCGAACATTTTTTTGGTAAATATCCAGAATTAAAAGAGATGGTCACTGCCATGTCAGATCAAGATATTTGGCGTCTAAATCGGGGTGGGCATGATCCTCATAAGGTATATGCAGCATATGCCGCAGCGACATCTCACAAAGGCCAACCTTCTGTCGTCTTGGCAAAAACGGTCAAAGGCTACGGCATGGGCGATGCAGGCGAGGGACAAAATATTACGCACCAACAAAAGAGCATGGATATTAGTTCATTAAAAGCTTTCCGTGATCGTTTTGATTTGCCGATTTCAGATGAGGATGTTGAAAAATTATCTTTTTATAAACCAGCATCGGATTCACCTGAAATTAAATACATGATGGAAAGACGTGAAGCGCTAGGGGGCTTTGTACCGCAACGCAAACGTAAAGGTAATACCCTTAAAACTCCTCCGCTTTCAACGTTCGAAAATATGTTAACCGCAACAGGAGAACGCGAGATCTCGACAACGATGGCATTCGTAAGAATTCTATCCACGCTTGTGCGTGATAAAGAGCTCGGTAAATATGTTGTACCGATTGTGCCCGATGAAGCGCGTACCTTTGGTATGGAGGGTATGTTTAGACAACTCGGTATTTATTCGTCCGTCGGTCAATTGTATGAACCGCAAGACTCAGATCAAGTGATGTTCTATAAAGAACAACGAGATGGTCAGATTCTAGAAGAAGGGATTAATGAAGCGGGCTCATTTTCTTCATGGATAGCCGCAGCCACTTCCTACACCGTCAACGAAATTCAAATGATCCCGTTTTATATTTTCTACTCTATGTTTGGTTTCCAACGTATTGGCGATCTTGCATGGGCAGCGGGTGATTCTCGCGCGCGCGGATTCTTACTCGGGGCGACTGCAGGTCGCACCACATTGAATGGCGAGGGCTTACAACATGAAGATGGTCATAGTCAATTGATGGCCGCTATGATTCCTAATTGCGTTTCTTATGATCCCACTTTTTCATATGAACTTGCTGTGATTATGCAAGACGGTTTAAAACGTATGATTGAAAATCAAGAAGATGTGTTCTATTACATCACCCTCATGAATGAAAATTACAGCCACCCTGAAATGCCTAAAGGGGTTGAGGCGAACATCATCAAGGGTATGTATCAATTCTCCACTTCAAAAATCAAGGGTGAGAAAGTGCAACTCATGGGGAGTGGTGTCATTCTTCGTGAAGTGATTGAAGCACAAAAAATCTTAGAGAATGATTATGGTGTGTCAGCAGATGTGTGGAGTGTCACAAGCTTTAATGAGCTTCGTAAGGATGCATTAGAGATTGATCGTTGGAATCGTATGAATCCTGATAAGCCACAAAAAGAATCACATATTACTAAACTTCTTAAAAAAGCAGAGGGTCCTATCATTGCATCGACCGATTATATGAAATCATTTGCAGAGCAAATTGCTGTCTTTTTACCACATACATTTGTAGCTCTGGGTACCGATGGTTTTGGACGCTCAGACTCAAGAGAAAAATTACGTCAGTTCTTTGAAGTCGATCGTCATTATGTCGTGGTCGCCACACTTAAAGCATTAAGTGATGAAGGTAAGATCAAATCATCTATCGTGACTGATGCGATTAAGAAATTTAAACTTGATCCTAATAAACCTAATCCAGTGACTCAATAAATATGGCTATTGAAAAAATACTCGTACCCGATATAGGTAACTTCGACAGTGTCGATGTGATTGAAGTCATTGCTAAGGTCGGCCACTCGATCAAAAAAGATGATCCATTGATCACACTCGAATCCGATAAAGCGTCGATGGATATTCCAGCGCCAAATAGTGGTGTGGTGAAAGAGATTCTTTTAAAGGTGGGGGACAAAATAAAACAAGGCTCACCTATTTTGATGCTTGATATTGAGGAATCAAACAAAAAATCAGAAGTGAAAGAGGAATTAAAAGAAGTTAAAAAAGAAGAGGCTCCGAAAGCTTCAATCCCTGAACCCACACGTCCAGCGCCTGAGCCTCCACAAAAAATTAAGCCGCAGCAAACGCCTGCCCCGATAGGGGATAGTATCGTGGTAGCACCTAATAAAAAATCGCACGCAAGCCCTTCGGTCAGAAAATTTGCGCGTGAGCTGGGTGTTAATTTGGCATTCGTTCAAGGATCAGGTCTTAAACATCGCATTCTTGAGTCTGACGTACAAAGTTATGTGAAAGGTGAGTTAGCAAGACCTCGCACAGACAATATGGGTAATGCACCGACCGTGATGCCGATGCCTGTGATTGACTTTAGCCAGTATGGTGAAATCGAAACTAAACCACTTTCAAAAATTAAAAAGCTATCGGGTGCGAATCTGCATCGCAATTGGGTGACGGCACCGCATGTCACGCAATTTGATGAAGCAGATATTACTGATCTTGAAGCATTCAGAAAATCCATGCAGTTAGATGCTGAGAAAAAAGGTGTCAAACTGACCCTACTCGCTTTCCTCATGAAAGCATCTGTCAATGCGCTTAAAACTTATCCTAACTTTAATGCTTCGCTATCCGCTAATGGTGATGAACTTATTTTCAAAAGTTATTACAACATTGGTTTTGCATGTGATACGCCCGATGGTTTAGTCGTCCCTGTCGTGCGTGATGTTCACCAAAAAGATGTGCTCGATATTGCAAAAGATTTAGGCGAGCTTTCTGCGAAAGCACGTGAACGCAAACTTAAATTAGAAGAAATGCAAGGTGGATGCTTTACGATTTCAAGTCTGGGTGGTATTGGTGGTACTAAATTTACACCCATTATTAATTGTCCTGAAGTGGCCATTCTTGGTATATCGAGAGCATCCATGGAACCTATCTATGATCCCAAAACAAAAACATTTGAAGCAAGACTGATCTTGCCACTCTCACTCTCATATGATCACCGTGTGATTGATGGTGCTGATGGTGCCCGCTTTACAAGTCACTTACGCATGATGTTATCTGACGTGAGACGACTTCTCCTCTAATTCTTATGGCTAAAACTTTTCAAATTACGGTACCTGATATCGGTAACTTCGATAGCGTTGAAGTCATCGATGTGATGGTGAAAGTTGGCGATATCATTAAAAAAGAAGATTCACTCATTACGGTTGAATCTGATAAAGCATCGATGGATATTCCATCCACGCATGAAGGTAAGGTCACGAGTATTGATTTAAAAGTCGGCGACAAAGTGAAACAAGGCTCTCACATCCTTGTCATTGAATTAAATGAGTCCAATGTAAACCCTCAAAAGGCTGAAACTAAAAATGAGATGAAGTCTGAAGTAAAGGCAGAGATCAAAAAAGAATTACCTCCTGAAATAACTTCACAATCAGTCACAAAAAAATCAGATGCTTTATCGACACACGAAACCGAGGTTGTTGTTTTAGGTTCAGGCCCTGGTGGCTATACGGCTGCATTCCGTGCTGCTGACTTAGGTAAGAAAGTGATTCTCATTGAGAGATACGACACCTTGGGGGGTGTATGTCTTAATGTCGGTTGCATTCCATCCAAGGCACTGTTACACACCGCTAAAGTGATCACTGAAGCTGAAGAAACAGCTATGCATGGTGTTTCTTTTGGAAAGCCTAATATTGACCTTGAAAAAATTCGTCACTGGAAAGCGCATGATGTCGTCGGTAAATTGACACAAGGCTTATCTGCGATGGCAAAACAAAGACAGGTGACCGTGATTCAAGGTGTCGGTGAATTTATAACATCGCATCAAATCCAAGTGACTAAAGCGGATGGCCAAACTGAAACGATAGGTTTTGAACACTGCATTATTGCAGCTGGTTCTCAATCCACAAAATTCCCAGGTGTGAAAGATGATCCTCGCATTATGGATTCGACGGGTGCATTGGAATTGAAAGATATTCCAAAACGTCTTCTCATTGTGGGCGGTGGCATCATTGGTTTAGAAATGGGAACAGTCTACGACGCACTTGGAAGTAAAGTCAGTGTCGTTGAATTATCAGAGGATCTCATCCAAGGATGTGATCGTGATTTAGTGCGTCCATTACAAAAACGTATGGAGCAGCGCTTCGAAAAAATTATGCTCAATACTAAAGTGACATCGATCGAACCTAAAGTTGACGGCATTCATGTCATTTTTGAAAGTGAAGGTAAATCGGAATCTCAAATATACGACCGTGTTCTCATTTCAATTGGCAGACGTCCCAATGGCAAAGCCATTAAAGCAGAACTCGCAGGGGTCACTGTCACGGATCAAGGATTTATTCCGGTCAATAAACAAATGCGAACGAATGTGTCGCATATCTTTGCGATTGGCGATATTGTAGGTCAGCCGATGTTGGCTCACAAAGCAACGCACGAAGGTAAGGTGGCAGCGGAAGTGATTGCGGGACATAAAGTTGAATTCCAAGCGCTTACCATTCCATCTGTCGCCTATACCGATCCTGAAGTCGCATGGGCAGGTATCACTGAATTAGAAGCAAAACAAAAAAATATTGACATTGAAAAAGCAAGTTTCCCATGGGCCGCGAGTGGGCGTGCACTATCAAATCATCGAAGCGAAGGGACGACTAAACTTATTTTTGATAAGGAAACACATCGATTGATTGGTGCAGGAATTACCGGTGTGAATGCAGGCGAACTTATTTCTGAAACCGTACTAGCTATTGAAATGGGTGCCGATGCACACGATCTTGGTTTAACGATTCATCCCCATCCAACCCTCTCTGAAACGGTTTGCTTTGCAGCAGAAATGAAAGAAGGGACGATCACCGATTTATATATTAAAAAACGTTAAAACGTTTTTTAATGCTTAGCTAGAACAAAAAGTCCATCGAGCACTAAATCTTTTTTAATGATTGTTTGACTCCTTAAATCCTCACTTAAATGCTGATAGATATATGCAGCATCCCCGCCACTCAAAATCATTTGTGCATCTTTAGACTTTGACCATGCAAAATCAAACAACGATTTAATATTACCTAAGACACTTAGCATAAATCCAGATTGAATGGCATTGGCTGTATTGGTTGCAGGTACTTGAAGCACACCCTCATCATTTATTAAATGCGCTGTATTCTGAGATAAAGCATTTTTGGTAAGATGAAGTCCTGGGAGTATCACACCACCTTCAAATGTATATTGATGTTCTTTTTTATCAAAGCTCAGATAATCAATCGTGACTGCAGTGCCTGCCGAGACAATCACGGTAGCTTTTTCTATGCAACTAGATACGCTCAATGCAGATAGCCAACGATCAACACCAAGGGATGAGCAATCTTCATAGCCATTCAAAAGATGTTTCCATTGTTTTGGTGTCTTCACAAATTCAACAGGGCATGAAAACTTTTTAAGTTTAATTTTTAATATCGCTTCTTTTTCAAAGCCAGCGACATTTGAAATGAATATTTTTTGAATCTTGTCATTCAATAAGAAATGATCTTGATCGATATCTTCTGTTAAAAAAGAATCTTTTTCATAAACTTCTACTTGGTCACGAAGCATCCATTTTGTTTTGGTATTACCTATATCAATCAGTAGAAACATATTTATACTTTTCTTAATGTAATTTCACCCGATGAGAATGTTTCAATACCACTGGATGGGTTTTCAATCATCAGCGCACCATCATCAGTGACTCCTTGTGCTAAACCTGTCACCGATCTGCCATCTCCGAGTGACAAGGTCACAATCTGATGCTGGTAAACGTGATAGCTCATCCACTCTTCTTTTAAAGATGCAAACTTCGATGTATTAAATTTGCCCAATACATCCGCTAAATCTTTTAAGATCTGGCCCAATAATTCATTAGGATCGATATCCTCCACACTGATACTTTTTACATCAATCGCCGGCTGATCTATTTGACTTAAACTTTTTTTAGAGAGCTTTAAATTCATACCAATACCAATCACAGCACTACTCTGGCCTTCCATATCACCTTGGAGTTCAATCAAAATACCCGCTAGTTTTTTATATTGCGATCCATCTTGAATCAATACATCGTTCGGCCATTTTAATTGTGCGCTTAATATACCAAAGCGATGAAGGCTACGAATGATCGCAACCCCTACAGCCAAACTTAAGCCTGAAAGAGTTGCTGCGCCTCCGTTAAATCGCCAAAGGAGTGAAAACGTTAAGCTCTCACCTAGCGCTGATTGCCATGATCTACCTCGTCTGCCCCTACCCTTCGTTTGAATATGGGTCGCCGCCACCGATGCATGAGGATGTCCTAAAGACGCTTTTTCCATCAAATAACTATTCGTAGACTCCATCACATCGAAAATTTCTAGATGAAACCAATGATGAATTTCCCCCATCACCTGCTCAATCATCGCTTTTTTTAAAAGTCTAATGGGTTGAATCAACTTATAGCCTCGTCCACGGACAGAATATATTTCTACTCCGAACTCTTCTGCTTTTTTAATGGCATTCCAAATAGACACTCGAGAGATGTCAAATGTTTGAGCAATCGATTCACCGGAGTGAAATTTACCATCAGATAGAACGTCTAACACTTTAAAGACGAGATTATGTTGCATTCAGGTAAAAGAAAAAAAATCAAAAGTTGATCTTATCATAGCGGATCTTTTTTAGCTTTAAGATCAAGGGATTGGCGCTAGAGAAGCTAAGAATTCAGTGTAGAATATCGATCTTATATGTCAGACCATAAAACAACAACTCAAGCACCTTCCAACTTTATCCGCGGCGTCATTGAGCGCGATTTAGCGAATAAAAGTTATGCGGGTAAAACCTGGGCGGGTACGCCTGGTGACGCCTCACATCATGCTAAAGCACCGATGGATGAAGCCAAAATCAGAACGCGATTTCCACCTGAGCCTAATGGCTATCTTCATATAGGGCACGCAAAGAGTATATTCTTAAACTTTGGATTAGCTAAAGATTACGACGGCATTTGTCATTTACGTTTTGATGACACCAATCCTGAAAAAGAGAATCAGGAGTATGTCGATAGCATTAAAAATAATGTGTCATGGTTAGGTTTCTCATGGGAACAAAATAAAACTTCTCATCTTTATTTTGCGAGTAACTATTTCGACTTTATGTATCAAGCGGCTGAATCACTTATTCAATCCGGTCATGCCTATGTCGATAAACAAACACCCGATGAAATTCGAATCCATCGCGGCACTCTCACTGAACCAGGTAAAAATTCTCCATGGCGAGATAAATCCATAGAGGAACATCTCACATGGTTCCGTGAAATGCGGGATGGTAAGCATCCTGATGGATCCATGATCTTACGTGCCAAAATTGATATGGCCTCCCCCAATATTAATCTACGTGATCCTGCCATCTATCGTATTAAACGTGCACACCATCACAACACAGGTGATACATGGTGTATTTATCCGATGTATACCTTTGCGCATCCTATTGAGGATGCTTTAGAAAAAATTACACATTCCATTTGTACACTAGAGTTCGAAGATCAACGACCATTCTATGATTGGATTTTAGATCGTCTCATTGAAAATAGTTTGTTAACTAAACCACAACCACGTCAATATGAATTTGCAAGACTTAATTTAACCTACGCTGTGCTTTCAAAAAGAAAGTTGATTGAACTCGTTGAAGATAAACATGTGACCGGCTGGGACGATCCAAGACTTCCAACCCTAGAGGGCGCGCGTCGTCGTGGTTACACACCTGAAGGCTTTAAACTATTTACTGATCGCATTGGTGTCTCCAAAGCCGATTCATGGATTGACTATGCAACGCTCGAAGAATCGATGCGTGAAGTTTTAAATATTTCTTGTGAAAGACGCATTGCAGTTTTAGATCCGATTGAACTTGAAATTACAAACTATCCAGACAATATTGAGGAAGATTGCTTTGCACCCAATCACCCATTAAAACCTGAATTAGAAAAGCGTATTGTGAAATTATCTAAGTCGCTTTGGATTGAGCGCGAAGATTTTATGGAAGAACCATCAAAACAATTCTTTAGATTGTATCCAGGCAATATGGTGAGATTAAGATATGGCTATGTCGTGAAGTGCACATCCTTTGAAAAAGATGCAAATGGTAAAGTCACAAAAGTTTTATGCGAGTATTTGCCTGATACAAAATCAGGAACCCCTGGAAGTGATAGCGTGAAGGTCAAAGGAAATATTCATTGGGTATCTAAAGCGCATAGCTATCGAGGAACAATTCGTTTGTATGACAAACTTTTTAACGCAGAATATCCTGGCAGTCATGATACTAATTATCTAGAACAGCTTAATCCAAATTCATGCATCACGATTGAAGCCGAATTAGAAAAAAGTTTAGAGACTGTAAAACCTGGTGAACAATTTCAATTTGAACGTCACGGCTATTTCGTTGCAGACATCAAAGATTCAAAACCAAATCAACCTATCTTCAATCGCACAGCAACACTTAAAGATACATCACAAAAAATTTAATTTAATTTTAAAAGTTACAGACAATAAAAAACCCTAAGCTCAATTCTGAGGTTAGGGTTTTTTAATTATAAGAAGCTTGGCAGTGACCTACTTTCGCATGCAAAAAGCATACTATCATTGGCGATAAGTCGTTTCACTGTCCTGTTCGGGATGGGAAGGAGTGGTTCCAACTCTCTATGTCCGCCAAGCAAACTGGCTGAGATACTGATCAAAGATCAATGTCTCGAATTCGGACAAAATATGAAGAAGTAAAGTAATTGTGTGTTTTGATTACAAAGTCAGCTTTAAAAAAATCTTATAAACCCTTAAAAAGAACAAGTCTTAAGGTTATAGGATCAAGCCTCACGAGCAATTAGTATCGGTTAGCTTAACGTATTACTACGCTTCCACACCCGACCTATCAACGTCCTGGTCTTGAACGACTCTTTAGTGTGCTTAAAGCACAGGGAAGTATCATCTCGAGGCGAGTTTCGCGCTTAGATGCTTTCAGCGCTTATCTCTTCCAGATTTAGCTACCCGGCTATGCCATTGGCATGACAACCGGTCCACCAGAGATCTGTCCACTCCGGTCCTCTCGTACTAGGAGCAGCCCCCCTCAAACTTCCAACGCCCACGGCAGATAGGGACCAAACTGTCTCACGACGTTTTAAACCCAGCTCACGTACCACTTTAAATGGCGAACAGCCATACCCTTGGGACCGGCTACAGCCCCAGGATGTGATGAGCCGACATCGAGGTGCCAAACTCCCCCGTCGATATGAACTCTTGGGAGGAATCAGCCTGTTATCCCCAGAGTACCTTTTATCCGTTGAGCGATGGCCCTTCCATACAGAACCACCGGATCACTATGACCTGCTTTCGCACCTGCTCGACCTGTCCGTCTCGCAGTCAAGCAACCTTATGCCATTGCACTATCAGTACGATTTCCGACCGTACCTAGGTTACCTTCGCACTCCTCCGTTACTCTTTGGGAGGAGACCGCCCCAGTCAAACTGCCCACCATACACGGTCCCCAACCCCGTTTCGGGGTCTAGGTTAGAACCTCAACAACATCAGGGTGGTATTTCAAGGTTGACTCCACACGATCTAGCGACCGCGCTTCAACGTCTCCCACCTATCCTACACAGATCTTGTCAAAGTCCAATGTAAAGCTACAGTAAAGGTTCATGGGGTCTTTCCGTCTAGCCGCGGGTAGATTGCATCTTCACAAACATTTCAACTTCGCTGAGTCCCAAGAGGAGACAGTGTGGCCATCGTTACGCCATTCGTGCGGGTCGGAACTTACCCGACAAGGAATTTCGCTACCTTAGGACCGTTATAGTTACGGCCGCCGTTTACCGGGGCTTCAATCAAGAGCTTGCACCCCATCATTTAACCTTCCGGCACCGGGCAGGCGTCACACCGTATACGTCCACTTTCGTGTTTGCACAGTGCTGTGTTTTTATTAAACAGTCGCAGCCACCTTTTCACTGCAACCCCATCGGCCTTCGCAAGTAAATTGCTACAACCTACCGGGGCGCACCTTCTCCCGAAGTTACGGTGCTAGTTTGCCGAGTTCCTTCTCCTGGGTTCTCTCAAGCGCCTTAGAATTCTCATCCTGCCCACCTGTGTCGGTTTGCGGTACGGTCTCAACTTAACTGAAGCTTAGTGGCTTTTCTTGGAAGCATGGTATCAGTCACTTCATGAGCAAGCTCACTCGTTATCACGCCTTGACATTGACTCTCCGGATTTGCCTAAAGAATCTGTCTACACGCTTGAACCGGGACATCCAACACCCGGCTGACTTAACCTTCTCCGTCCCCACATCGCATTAAATTGAGGTACAGGAATATTAACCTGTTTCCCATCGACTACGCATTTCTGCCTCGCCTTAGGGGCCGACTCACCCTGCACCGATGAACGTTGTGCAGGAAACCTTGGGCTTTCGGCGAGAGTGCTTTTCACACTCTTTATCGCTACTCATGTCAGCATTCGCACTTCTGATACCTCCAACATCCCTCACGAGACATCTTCGCAGGCTTACAGAACGCTCTCCTACCGCGTGTATTGCTACACACCCGAAGCTTCGGTTACGTGCTTAGCCCCGTTACATCTTCCGCGCAGGACGACTCGACTAGTGAGCTATTACGCTTTCTTTAAAGGGTGGCTGCTTCTAAGCCAACCTCCTAGCTGTCTATGCCTTCCCACTTCGTTTTCCACTTAGCACGTCATTTGGGACCTTAGCTGTCGGTCTGGGTTGTTTCCCTCTTGTCCACGGACGTTAGCACCCATGGACTGTCTCCCGTAATTACATTTCTCAGTATTCGGAGTTTGCAATAGTTTGGTAAGGTCTTATGACCCCCCTAGCTATAACAGTGCTCTACCCCCGAGAATGATATACGAGGTACTACCTAAATAGTTTTCGGAGAGAACCAGCTATCTCCAAGTTTGTTTAGCCTTTCACCCCTATCCACAGCTCATCCCCAAATTTTTCAACATTTGTGGGTTCGGACCTCCAGTACGTGTTACCGCACCTTCATCCTGGCCATGGATAGATCACTTGGTTTCGGGTCTACACCCAGCAACTGAATCGCCCTATTAGGACTCGCTTTCGCTGCGCCTCCCCTATCGGTTAAGCTTGCTACTGAATGTAAGTCGCTGACCCATTATACAAAAGGTACGCAGTCACCCTTGCGGGCTCCCACTGTTTGTATGCATACGGTTTCAGGATCTATTTCACTCCCCTTCCGGGGTTCTTTTTACCTTTCCCTCACGGTACTAGTTCACTATCGGTCGATTACGAGTATTTAGCCTTGGAGGATGGTCCCCCCATATTCAGACAGGATTTCACGTGTCCCGCCCTACTTGTCGTTATCCTAGTTCCACACACGGGTTTTCGTATAAGGGGCTATCACCCTCTATGGCCGGACTTTCCATTCCGTTCTACTAACACGTGTGCTAAAAATAACAGGCTGCTCCGATTTCGCTCGCCACTACTATCGGAATCTCGGTTGATTTCTTTTCCTCGAGTTACTTAGATGTTTCAGTTCACTCGGTTCGCTTCTTGTCTCCTATATATTCAGAGATAGATACCCTTGCGGGTGGGTTTCCCCATTCGGACACTTCCGGATCAAAGCTTGTTTGCCAGCTCCCCGAAAATTTTCGTAGACTACCACGTCCTTCATCGCCTGTAATCGCCAAGGCATCCGCCATATGCACTTATTCACTTGACCCTATAACATTAAAACCTGAGCCCTTTTAAACTCAAATTTTGGTGACGCATGAGACGTCTTGTTATAAGTTTTTCTAAAGCAACTTAAGACCCATATTCATATCCTTATAAAAAGCTACATATATAAGGTATAAACAAAGTCATATGTTGTTTCTGATTTTGCAATCAATTACCCATTTGAATTTATCTGCTCATCACAAGTCAGATAAATTCACTTTACTTCTTCCATTTTGTTAAAGAACGAACTTAGCATTAAAGCTAAGCGTTAAAGATTGTGAATCACAACCCTTAAGGCTTATCTTTACTTATCAAAGAATTGGTGGAGGATGACGGGATCGAACCGACGACCCCCTGCTTGCAAAGCAGGTGCTCTCCCAGCTGAGCTAATCCCCCAAGTTTCGGAAAAAAAGATTAAATCTGGTGGGTCTGGTTGGGCTCGAACCAACGACCCCCGCCTTATCAAGACGGTGCTCTAACCAGCTGAGCTACAGACCCCTTAAATAAAACGGGCCAATGTTTCTTTGATAATGCCTAACAACTGATAAGTGTGAATGCTTGATAGTTCAAGACGTTCTCTAGAAAGGAGGTGATCCAGCCGCACCTTCCGATACGGCTACCTTGTTACGACTTCACCCCAGTCATGAATCCTACCGTGGTAATCGTCTCCCTTACGGTTAGACTAACTACTTCTGGTAAAACCCACTCCCATGGTGTGACGGGCGGTGTGTACAAGGCCCGGGAACGTATTCACCGCGACATGCTGATCCGCGATTACTAGCGATTCCGACTTCATGCAGTCGAGTTGCAGACTACAATCCGGACTACGATCGGCTTTCTGGGATTGGCTCCCCCTCGCGGGTTGGCAACCCTCTGTACCGACCATTGTATTACGTGTGAAGCCCTGGCCATAAGGGCCATGAGGACTTGACGTCATCCCCACCTTCCTCCGGTTTGTCACCGGCAGTCCCATTAAAGTGCCCAACTAAATGATGGCAATTAATGGCAAGGGTTGCGCTCGTTGCGGGACTTAACCCAACATCTCACGACACGAGCTGACGACAGCCATGCAGCACCTGTGTTACCGTTCTCTTTCGAGCACTTGAACATCTCTGCTCAATTCGGTACATGTCAAGGCCAGGTAAGGTTTTTCGCGTTGCATCGAATTAATCCACATAATCCACCGCTTGTGCGGGCCCCCGTCAATTCCTTTGAGTTTTAATCTTGCGACCGTACTCCCCAGGCGGTCAACTTCACGCGTTAGCTACGTTACTCATAGATTTTACTCTACCAACAACTAGTTGACATCGTTTAGGGCGTGGACTACCAGGGTATCTAATCCTGTTTGCTCCCCACGCTTTCGTGCATGAGCGTCAGTGTTATCCCAGGGGGCTGCCTTCGCCATTGGTATTCCTCCACATCTCTACGCATTTCACTGCTACACGTGGAATTCTACCCCCCTCTGACACACTCTAGCCTTGCAGTTTCGAACGCAGTTCCCAGGTTGAGCCCGGGGATTTCACATCCGACTTACAAAACCGCCTGCGCACGCTTTACGCCCAGTAATTCCGATTAACGCTCGCACCCTACGTATTACCGCGGCTGCTGGCACGTAGTTAGCCGGTGCTTCTTATCAAGGTACCGTCAACCTCATGATTTATTCGATCATAAGTTTTCTTCCCTTGCGAAAGAGCTTTACAACCCGAAGGCCTTCTTCACTCACGCGGAATGGCTGGATCAGGGTTGCCCCCATTGTCCAAAATTCCCCACTGCTGCCTCCCGTAGGAGTCTGGACCGTGTCTCAGTTCCAGTGTGGCTGGTCGTTCTCTCAAACCAGCTACTGATCGTCGCCTTGGTGAGCCTTTACCTCACCAACAAGCTAATCAGATATCGGCCGCTCCATTAACGCAAGGTCTTACGATCCCCTGCTTTCCCCCGTAGGGCGTATGCGGTATTAGCGAATCTTTCGACTCGTTATCCCCCATTATTGGACACGTTCCGATATATTACTCACCCGTTCGCCACTCGCCACCAGAGAGCAAGCTCTCCGTGCTGCCGTTCGACTTGCATGTGTAAAGCATTCCGCCAGCGTTCAATCTGAGCCAGGATCAAACTCTTCAGTTTAATCCAAAACTATTACTTGATCCTTCCTTACGAAAGGATCGGTATATTGCATTTGCTTTATTAAATCTCAAATTCATTGATAAGGTTATTAGCCTAATAAATTAAGCTAAGTGTCTTGTCATAAATTTAAAAAGTGTAAAGCACTTATATTTTGAGATCCTTATGACGAACAAAGTTTGACCCTTGTCGCGCCATAAGGATTTGTCTTAAAACTATAAGCACCCACACTTATCAGTTGTCTATTTGTTAAAGAACGGTATTTGATCTTGGTTGCGGGGACAGGATTTGAACCTGTGACCTTCGGGTTATGAGCCCGACGAGCTGCCAGACTGCTCCACCCCGCGATCGATCTGCATACATGACGCAGAGAGGTGAGACTATAGCACCTTTTTTGAAGGGCTGTCAAACATATCTCGCCCTAAAATCAAGGCTATTCGACTAAAAATTGGTTAATTTTCTTTACAAAAGCGACCGGATCCTTTAATTGACCCCCCTCAGAAATCAACGCTTGATCAAAAATCACTTCAGCAAAATCATTGAAACGAGCTGAGTCACCTGTATTTTCAAGCTTTTGAATGAGCTTATGCGTGGGGTTGATTTCTAAAATCGGTTTGGTGTCTGGTGTTTTTTGTCCTGCAGCTTTTAACATCCGTTCTAGATTGCCTGATAAATCATGCTCGCCAGCAACCAAGCATGCGGGTGAATCTGTGAGACGATGCGTGACTTTGACTTCTTTGACCTTATCGCCTAAAGCTTTTTTAATTTTTTCAACGAGAGATTTTGCGTCCTTCTCAATTTTCTTTTTCTCTTCTTTTTCTTTTTCGTCTTCGAGCTTTCCTAAATCAAGATCACCTTTTGCAATCGATTGTAATTTCTTACCTTCAAATTCATGGAAGGTAGATAGAAGCCACTCATCAACGCGATCACTGAGTAATAAAACTTCAATCCCTTTCTTATTAAAAATTTCTAAGTGCGGACTATGCTTTGCAGCTTCATAGGAATCAGCAGTGATATAGTAAATGACTTCTTGCCCCTCCTTCATGCGAGCGACATAATCTTTTAAAGAGACCACTTGTGCATCAGACGCTTCGTGTGTGGAATTGAAACGGAAAAGTTTTGCAATTTTTTCTCGGTTCGCAAAATCTTCACTATGACCTTCTTTCATCACAGCACCAAATTCTTTCCAGAATTTTTTATAATCGTCTGGTTTTTTTTCACTCATCTCTTCTAGAAGATCGAGAATCTTTTTAGTGGAGCCTGCACGAATCGCTTCCACCTCTTTACTGTCTTGTAAAATTTCTCGCGATACATTTAAAGGAAGGTCCGCACTATCAATGACCCCTTTAATAAAGCGTAAATAATTCGGCATAAGTTTTTCTGAAGCTTCCATAATAAAGATACGCTTCACGTAGAGCTTCACACCATGATGACGTTCGCGGTCAAATAGATCAAAAGGTGCTTTAGCAGGAATATAGAGGAGCGAAATATATTCTTGTTTACCTTCAATGCGATTATGTGCATAGGTAAGTGGTGGCTCTTGATCGTAAGAAAGGTTTTTATAAAACTCGTGATATTCAGTTTCCTTGATCTCATTTTTATTACGAGCCCAAAGTGCTGAAGCTGCATTGACGGTTTCATCTTCATCTGTCGGCACTTCTTCACCGTCTTTCCATTCTGATTTTTTCATGACGATAGGCAGTGTGATGTGGTCTGAATATTTCTTGATAATGCTTTTCAGAGTCCAGTCACTTAAGAATTCATCTTCATCTTTTTTGAGGTGTAAAATAATATCTGTACCGCGCGTCTTTTTATCCACTTCACT
>Ga0209972_10002333_pt1 | contig 15610 bp, 14 predicted proteins | sample NOAtaG_7_FD_187302 | JGI IMG/M metagenome (GOLD analysis project Ga0209972, IMG submission 187302) | Freshwater lake microbial communities from Lake Erie, under a cyanobacterial bloom - NOAA_Erie_Diel1S_2200h metaG (SPAdes) (version 2) | ecosystem: Environmental > Aquatic > Freshwater > Lake ... | reverse complement strand
GGACGCTCACACAAGATCAGTCGGTCAAGGATCAGAAGCTCAAGCCTGGGACTGTGAAGCGAATCGCCCGTTACGCTCTTCCTTACAAGCGTTCACTCATCTTCTTTCTCATCACGGTAGTGATCGATGCGATGTTGGTTGTATCCACTCCTTTGCTATTGAAACGCCTGGTTGATGAGGGTGTAATCCCTGGCAACTCTTCACTCGTCACTCAATTGGCGCTTTTGGTTGGAGTCATCGCTGTCGCGGATGCTCTAGTTAACATGATCGGACGTTGGTTCTCAGCTCGAATCGGTGAAGGTTTGATATTTGATCTGCGCACCCAGGTATTTCGTCACATTCAAAAACAATCGATTGCTTTTTTTACTCGAACTCAAACCGGGGCCCTGATTTCACGTATCAATTCAGATGTCATTGGTGCACAACAAGCTTTCACAATGACGCTCTCAGGAGTTGTAAGTAACTTACTAAGCCTTGTGCTTGTTATCGGCACTATGTTGATTCTGTCCTGGCAGATAACCATAGTTTCACTGCTGTTAGTGCCTGCCTTTCTCCTTCCCACAAAGTGGGTAGGGCGAAAGCTGCAACGACTTACTCGTGATTCCTTCAATCTCAACGCAGAGATGTCAGCGACAATGACTGAAAGATTTAATGTATCTGGAGCCTTACTTGTCTCTCTTTACGGAGATCCGAAGGAGGAAGGCTCATACTTTTCAACGCGGGCCCGCAAAGTTGCTGATATTGGAATTTCGATTGCCTTGCTGAATCGAATCTTCTTCATCGCCTTAACTTCGATTGCGGCAGTAGCCACTGCCTTTGCTTATGGAGTTGGCGGACATCTCACCATCAATAAAGAGATCACTTTAGGTACTTTGTTAGCCATCACTGCTTTGTTGGCTCGATTGTATGGACCACTCACGGCGCTTTCTAACGTCCGCGTAGATGTGATGACTGCGCTGGTCTCATTTGAGCGCGTCTTTGAGGTACTCGACCTCACTCCGATGGTGCGCGATAAGGCAGATGCCAAGCCGATTTCATCTGGACCGCTTGCTATTTCATTTAACAACGTTAAATTTTCATATCCTCGCGCAGAAGAAATCTCTCTTGCATCCCTTGAATCTGTTGCGAAGCCAGAGACCATTCAAAGTGGCGAGATCCTCAAAGGAATTTCCTTTGACGTTCCTGCAGGAACTTTAACTGCTCTCGTTGGTTCATCAGGGGCTGGCAAAACCACCATCAGCGCGCTTCTCCCACGCCTTTACGACGTCACAGATGGTGGAATCTCAATCAATGGCCTCGATATTCGCGATCTTCAAGTGCAGTCACTCCGCGATGCCATTGGAATAGTGACACAAGATGCTCATATGTTCCATGACTCCATCGCCACAAATCTTCGCTATGCAAAAGCTGATGCCACCGAAGCCGAGATGGAGAATGCATGCCGCTCAGCACAGATTTGGGATTTAATTAGCTCGTTACCTAATGGTTTTGACACAGTAGTAGGCGAAAGAGGTCATCGCCTTTCTGGTGGCGAGAAACAACGCCTTGCGATTGCACGTCTTTTACTAAAAGCTCCAAGAATTGTTGTCTTAGATGAGGCGACTGCTCATTTGGATTCAGAGAATGAGGCTTTAGTTCAGCAAGCCCTTGCGAGTGCGTTAAAGGATCGAACCAGCATTGTGATCGCTCATCGCCTCTCAACAATTCGAGCGGCGGATCAGATCCTGGTTCTTGATGATGGTCTCATCAAAGAGCGTGGTCGCCACGATGAATTACTAGCGCTTAATGGAATTTATGCAGATCTCTATCAACGTCAGAGTTTTACTGTTTGAGCCTTGCGATCTTCGCGAATCACGAGATACCAAGCAAAAGCGACGAGGAAGATAAAAAGTATCCATTGGAATGAATATGCCAGGTGCGGTCCATCGCTGAGTTCGGGAAGTGGGGTTGGCACATCTGGCGTGAAGGCCGGGTTGGAGCTAGAGATCAAATCAAAGTAAATCCGCTCAGTCGCCACAGATTGGTCAAGATTCCATTTAGTGAGCTTGGGCGTTGAGTTTGATCCGGGGATGGCAAAGACGCTGCCTTGAACTTGAGATTCAATATCTTGGACTCGTACATGAGCTGTGATCTCAACTTTTTCATTAGTTATTTTTTGAACGCTGGGTGGGGTCTGAGCATCTTTACCAGCGATGACCCAACCTCGATCGACCCAATACTTCTTGCCACTCTCACTTGTAAACAGCGTCACTACTCCAAATCCGTACTTGCCCTCGTGATAGCGGTTACGAATCAGGAACTCTTTGCTGGGATCAAAGGCGCCTACAAGTTCAATTCTGCGCCAAGCAATTTCAGACTCTTTGCTGCTACTTAACGAATTTTCGGAGATTAAAGTTTTCGCAACGTTATTGCGAATCAAATCGTTGTTGGCATGACGTACTTGGTAGCGATCATATTGCCAGAGCGCCCCTTGAAAGCAGCCGAATATCAGCGCCAGTGCTAAAGCGGTGATAGTAACGAAGCGACGCATAAGGTAAAGCCTAGATGCTCTTGCGAACGCTTATTCAATTTCTTTCTGACGACTGCGAAGATTCTTAGCTTGACCGCGGATTGTTTCGCGGCCGCCATTTGCAACAATCACAGAAATGTAGGGGAGTGTTACCGCACCAAAGAGAAAGAACCAGCGATAAGGACTTGGCGTAAATACCGCGAGGAGAAAACATGCGGTTCTGATCATCATTGAGATGAAATACTTTTTCTGGCGACCAGGCAGATCATCGGAGAGCGCAGAGCCGGCTTCAGTAATGCTTTGGAACTGGTCCTCCTGATTTTTTGGACGGCTCCAGAATCGGCTCTTCGAACCACTTTGCGTCATAGTGGGAGCCTAGGTCTCGCAGCATCTCCGCGCACTTTGAGCCCGATTTTGAAGGAGTATTCGAAAAAGGTACTATTTCCACCTTGGTCACAGGACCAACATGAAGTGGAGCTAGCCGCTCCCACCTACCTCACTTTTAAGTGAACTGGTCAAGACAGTAAGACTTCTGATGAAGTCGGTTCTTTCTCGCGGCTTACTCCCATCATGCAGATCTGAAGGGAAGAGTTATCAGCACAGCAGAACCACGTATCAATGATCGAATTCGCGTTCCTGAGATTCGTTTGATTGGTGCTTCTGGCGAGCAGGTCGGTGTCGTAGCGATTGATGAAGCGCTTCGTATGGCCGAAGAATATGGTCTCGATCTCGTCGAGATTGCTCCCGAAGCAAATCCACCAGTCTGCAAGATCATGGACTTCGGAAAATATAAGTACGAGATCGCTCAAAAAGCGCGCGAAGCCCGTCAGAACCAGACCCACATTGTGGTCAAGGAAATTCGAATGGGTCTCAAGATTGAGAATCATGATTACGAAACGAAGAAGAACCATATTGAAAAGTTCTTACTCGGTGGTGACAAGGTGAAGGTAACTGTTCAATTCAAGGGTCGTGAACAGACCAGACCAGAAATGGGGTTCAGATTGCTACAACGTCTTGCAGAAGATGTCGCCGCAACTGGATTTGTTGAGTTCGCTCCGAAGCGCGAAGGCCGTTCCATGACAATGGTGCTTGGCCCCGTGAAGAAGAAGAGCGAAGCCCTCGCTGAAGCAAAGCGCGCCCGCGCCGCCCAGGCCCAAACCGAGAAGTAACAAGAGCGAGATTTACAAGCTAGACCTACAGGAGGAAAGCAATGCCAAAGATGAAAACACATAGTGGCGCGAAGAAGACATTCCGCGTCACCGGAAGCGGAAAGATCGTGCACGAGCGCGCTGGCAAGCGCCACCTCCTTGAGCGCAAATCTTCACGTCTCACACGTCGTCTATCAAAAGACCAGACTGCAAATGACCGCAATACTTTTTCGGCCAAGCGTCTGCTTGGAATGAAGTAAGGAGATAAGACATGGCTAGAGTAAAACGTGGTGTTCATGCGGCCAAGAAGCGTCGCACAACCCTTGAGCGCGCCAGCGGCTACCGCGGACAGCGTTCACGTCTCTTTACTAAGGCGAAAGAACAAGTAACTCACTCACTTGTTTACGCTTTCAACGATCGTAAGGATAAGAAGGGCGACTTCCGCCAACTGTGGATTACTCGTATCAACGCAGCCACTCGCGCTAATGGAATGACATACAACCGTTTCATTCAGGGTCTCAAAGCAGCTGGCGTTGAAGTAGATCGCCGAGTTCTCTCGGATCTTGCTACCAATGATCCTGCTGCCTTTACAGCATTGGTCGAAGTAGCACGTAAGAACGTCAAAGTTTCCTAAAGTCATTCGCCGCAAGCGATGATTACGAGCCTTCATTCGCCTCACGTCGAGGCGGTGAAGGCTCTTTTAGGTTCTAGAGGAGTTAAAGCGCGACGCGAATCTCAGACATATGTCGTTGAGAGTCTGCAAAATATTCGCGAATTGATTGATAACGCTCCGCACCAAATCAAGACGATTTATCTAACCGCGGATGGACAAGAAAAGTTAGGTCCAGTTTCAGGATTTGATATTCAAGAAGTCTCTCCTGAAGTAATGAAGGCAATGACTGACACTGTTACACCACAAGGTTTACTTGCCATCGCAAAAATTCCTAGCCAATCGCTCTCTCAACTTTTCTCTTCACAAAAAGGGGCTCTGAAGTTGGCATATTTCTGGGAGATTCAAGATCCAGGAAATGCTGGAACGGTAATCCGCGCCGCCGACGCTTTTGGATTCGATGGGGTTCTCTTCTCTGACAAAAGTGTTGATGCGTACAGTCCGAAGGTTGTGCGATCGAGTGCCGGATCTCATTGGCATATACCCATCATTGAAGATGTGACGTTGGAAGCGCTGATGAACGCAGCGCAAGAAAATGGCTCCGAGTTGTATGCAACCGATGCAGATGCTGACCTTGACCTGCTCGTTGCTGCTCAAGAATCTGCTTCCAAGAGTGCGATATGGATATTCGGCAATGAAGCTCGTGGCATCCCACGTGATCTTCCAGCAAAACGAGTTGCTATCCCAATCAACGGCAAGGCAGAGAGCCTGAATTTGGCGACTGCAGCCTCAGTCGTGATGTATGCCGTCTCGGCTGCTCGAAAATAACTGCCAAAGTACGATCCAATTAGTAGAATTCCGCAGTGTCGTTAGATAACGCAGAAATCGAGAAGATTAAGTCTGAGGCCATCAGCGCTATTTCTACAGCGAAATCCCTTGATGAACTTCGTGAAGTAAAGATCAGCTATGTTGGCGATCGCTCACCCATTGCTCGTGCCAATCAAGGTCTAGGACAACTTCCCGTGGAAGAGCGCGCTGCGATGGGTAAAGTCATCGGAACAGCTCGCGCCAATATCAATCAAGCATTTGATGATCGAGAGAAAGTTCTGACTGCAGAACGAGATAGCACAGTGCTCATTGAAGAACGTGTTGATGTCACCCTCCCGACAAATAGAAATCCTCGAGGCGCACTACATCCGCTTACGATTCTTAGTAATGAAATTTCAGATCTCTTTGTTGGGATGGGTTATACCGTTCAAGAAGGTCCTGAGATGGAATCCTCGTGGCTGAACTTTGATGCCCTCAACATTCCTGCTGATCATCCCGCACGAACCATGCAAGATACTTTCTTTATTGAGCCGCTCTCATCCGGACTTGTGATGCGTACACATACTTCTCCGGTACAGATCCGCACCATGCTTGAAAATGAGCCGCCTATTTATGTGATCTGCCCGGGTCGTACATATCGTGCTGATGAACTTGATGCGACTCATACGCCGGTCTTCAATCAGGTTGAAGGGTTGGTCGTTGATAAAGGCATCACCATGGCCCACCTCAAAGGCACTCTTGATCACTTCGCAGCAAAAATGTTTGGACCTGGAGTCACAACTCGTATCCGCCCATCTTTTTTCCCTTTCACAGAACCAAGTGCAGAAGTTGATTTCTTCTACAACGGACGCTGGATCGAGTGGGGCGGCTGTGGCATGGTCAATCGCAAAGTTTTGGAAGCATGCGGCATTGATACTGATGTGTATACCGGTTTCGCTTTCGGAATGGGACTTGAGCGCACATTAATGGTCAAACATGGCATCAACGATATGCACGATATCGTCGAAGGAGATGTCCGCTTCTCTCGACAATTTGGAACTGGTGCGCGATGAAACTACCTTTGTCGTGGCTCTCTGAGTTTGTTGTCCTCCCCAAAAACATTACTGTCGACAAGATTGTTGCTGCCTTCGTCAAAGTTGGTTTTGAAGTAGAAGGTGTGGAGAATCCAGCTGAGTCGATTAAGGGTCCTCTTGTTGTTGGAAAAGTCCTTTCCATCGAAGAGCTCACTGGCCATAAGAAGCCGATTCGTTATGTGGGGCTTGATTGCGGTGAAAAGAAGACCCGATTCGTTATTTGTGGTGCAACCAATTTTGCAGAAGGTGACTACGTCGTAGTCGCACTTCCTGGAGCAGTGCTACCTGGAAACTTCGCTATCTCAGCCCGCGAAACCTATGGCAAGACCAGCAACGGAATGATCTGTTCAGCGCGCGAACTTGGCCTCGGCGAAGACCACAATGGCATCATTGTTTTGCAAGAGAAAAATCTCAAGGTCGGGGCACCTGCTTTGGATGTGCTTGGTGCAAATGATCCCATCATCGATATCGCGGTTAATCCTGACCGCGGTTATGCGATGAGCGTTAGGGGAGCAGCGCGTGAATTAGCAATGGCTCTCGGAGTACCTTTTAAGGATGTGAATTCAAAAGCGCTCATTACGACATTAGAGCGGAAGAAGAAACGCGGAAAAGTCACACCAGTACTTATCACCGATAAGAGTGGGGCATCTCGAATTTACCTACGATCTCTCACGAATGTGAATCCCTTGAGTCCAACTCCTTCGTGGATGGCGCGCCGACTCACACAAGCGGGCATGCGTCCGATCTCGATTGCAGTCGATATTACAAATTACGTAATGCTCGAGTTGGGTCAACCGCTCCATGCCTTCGATGCTGCGAAGATCGCTGGAAGTTTGCGAGTCCAACGGGCTGGCGCATTCAAAGAGCTTGTCACGCTTGATAATCAGAAGCGCAAACTCCATAAAGAAGACTTATTGATAGCTGATGATAAGAAACCACTTGCTCTTGCTGGAACTATGGGCGGACTTGATTCTGAGGTTACTGAATTCACGGTCTCCATCGCTCTGGAAGCAGCGCACTTTGATTCGGTAGCAATCGCACAAAATTCCCGTCGTCACATCCTTAGCTCTGAAGCATCCCGTCGCTTTGAACGCGGAGTGGATCCTGCGCTGGCTGAGGTTGCTTCGGCTCGCGCTGCGCAACTTCTTATGGAATTTGCGGGGGCAACGTATCTTGGAACTGCATCAAAAGTTTCAGTTATAGCCAAGCGCACTACTGCAGTCTCCGCTCGGGAAATCTCAGATCTGATTGGTACAACGTACTCCGATAAAGAACTTCAGAAAGCGCTCACCAGTATTGGCTGTGGGATGAAGAAGAACGGTAAAAAATGGAGCGTTGCGCTTCCATCGTGGCGCCCTGATCTTCACAATCTTCCAGATTTGGCGGAAGAAGTTGCTCGATTCTTTGGATATGACCGTATCCCTTCGATATTGCCTTCGGTAAAGCTTTCAAAGAATGGGCGTTCTGGTCTTACTCCATTGCAAAATCGCAAACGTGCTCTAGCCCTTAAATTGGCACATCGAGGACTTGTTGAAGTTCATAACTATCCATTTGTAAGTGACCACCAGATGCAACTTTTTGGATTCACGGGGGATCGCGCCAAGACTTTCACTATCGCAAATCCAATGTCTGATGAATATCCGCATCTGCGCACTCATCTCACGCCTGGACTTCTCGCTGCAGCAGCCCGTAACTTGTCGCGCGGTGAAAAGTCTGTAGCGCTCTTTGAGACCGGTTCTATTTTTAGAAACACAGAGAAAGTTGAAACTCCAGGAAACATAAGCACCTCAAAGCGGCCAAGCGCCGCTCAGATCAAAAAGATCTACGAGAGCGTGCCCAAACAAGCGCTACATATCGGTGGCGTTATTGCCGGTGAATTTGTTGGTTCTGGATGGTGGGGTAAGGGACGATTGGTGGAATGGAGCGATGCCGTTGATCTCGCCGCCGAACTCATCACAGAGACGGGCCATGAATTTAGCGTTCACAACGTTGAACTTGCACCATGGCATCCAGGTCGTTGCGCTGAATTTCGAGTGAACAACAAAGCGGTTGCCCATGCGGGTGAAATTCATCCGCGCATCACGACAGCCTTAGGACTTCCGGAAAGAACCGTTGCATTCGCGCTCATTGTTGATGCCATTCCATTTGCGTCTCCGGTTCAAGCCATACCCGTCAATACAATGCCGGCGGCGATTCAAGATATCTCGCTTTTCGTCGACCAGAAGGTGTCGGCCGGTGATGTTGAAGCGGCACTTGTCGAAGGCGCCGGAGAATTGCTCGAGAGCATCCAACTCTTTGATCGTTTCCAAAAGCCAGGAGAATCTCAAGTCTCGCTAGCTTTCTCACTCGTTTTCCGAGCGCCCAATCGAACGCTAACTTCCGATGAAGTCTCAGCTCTACGCGAGGCAGCAGGAGCTAGCGCTGTAAAGAAGTGCGGGGCTCAGATACGCTCGTAAATGTATAAATATGCATAGATTTGCATAGATATACAAAAGGCTTTACTCTACGCCTATGAAGATTGGGGTCGTGGGGGCTAGCGGATACGCTGGCGGAGAGCTTTTAAGGCTGCTCTCAAAACATCCTGAATTTGAAGCTACCTACCTAGCTGCAGGCTCAAATGCAGGGGAGAAGATCACTTCAATCCACTCTCACCTTGTCGCATATTCCAATAGAAGTTTCTCGGCTACATCTGCAAGTGAGATAAACAAGTGTGATCTGGTCTTCCTAGCACTTCCACATGGTGAATCGGCATCACTCGTAAAGGAAATCAGCTCACAAGTAAAGATTGTAGATTTAGGCGCAGATTTTCGGTTAAAAAAAGCGCAATCCTGGAAGAAGTATTACAACGACAGTTATGCCGGAGCCTGGCTTTATGCCATTCCGGAACTACCTGGAAAACGCGCCGCCATCGCAGCCGCGGACCGCGTTGCAAATCCAGGTTGCTATGCCACCGCAATCGCACTTGCAGCCGCTCCTGCAGTGCGCGGCGGCGGAGTAGATGCATCCGACATAGTTGTGGTCGCCGCGAGCGGCACAACAGGGGCTGGACGTACTTCGAAAGTTAACCTCAGCGCTAGCGAGATTATGAACTCCATGACGTCCTACAAATTCGGTGGCGTTCATCAACACACACCCGAGATCGAAGAAACTCTTGGTGAATTACAAGGCAATGGACATGGGTCTGCTGTAAAGATTTCCTTCACGCCTATTTTGGCGCCGATGCCACGAGGGATATTGGCCACCGTCACCATGAAGACATCGCAGGATGAAAAATCGCTCCGCGCTTTGTATGAGAATGCCTATTCACGGGAACCATTTGTAAAACTCTTAGAACCTGGATTTCTCCCAGAAACCTCGTCACTTATTGGTTCGAATGCAGTTCACATGCAAATTGCAGTAGATCCGCATACGTCAAGACTCATAGTCTCTGTCGCAATTGATAACTTAGGAAAAGGCGCAGCAGGGCAGGCGCTACAAAACGCCAACATAATGGCGGGTCTCGATGAGACTCTGGGGCTAGATGCCATGGGAATTGGGCAATGACGACTTCATTGCCACAGGGTTTCCGAGGTGCGGGTATCTCTGCTGGCATTAAAAGTTCGGGGCTGAAAGATCTGACCCTGATTGTTAATGACGGCCCGCAGCTATTTGGGACTGCGGTTTTTACGACGAATCAAGTTGTTGCCGCTCCCGTCACATGGACGCGCCAAATAATTAAGGATCAAACGGTGGCCGCAGTACTTCTCAATAGCGGCTGCGCTAATGCTTGCACTGGCCCAGATGGTTTTGCAGATACCCATCGCTCAGCTGAGAAGGCGGCCGAGGTGCTTGGGATATCAGCGAGCGATGTTGGAATCTGTTCTACGGGGTTGATTGGGATGCGCTTGCCGATGGATGCGTTGATGAGCGGGATTGATAAAGCGCATCAGAAATTGAATAAGGATTCTTTGATTGATGTAGCAACAGGAATCATGACTACTGACTCCAAGCCAAAAATTGCAATACAGGAATCACAAGGTGTCCAGTTTGCAGGAATCGCTAAAGGCGCAGGAATGTTGGCGCCCGCAATGGCAACGATGCTCTCAGTCATCATGACAGATGCAATCGTGGAGCCAAATGTTGCAAGTGAAGTATTCAAAGATGTTGTCGATAGGACTTTCAATCGCATTGATTCAGATGGTTGTACTTCCACTAATGACACGGTCTTGTTGATGTCATCAGGAGCATCGGGGGTAACTCTCTCGGAAGAGGATTTGCGAACAGCCCTTTTTCATATTGCAGATAGCTTGGCTCGTCAGCTTATTGCTGATGCCGAAGGTCATTCCAAGATCATCTCCATCACGACCGTTAATGCCAAAAGTGAGAGAGATGCTGTGGAGATAGGACGAGCATGCGCGCGTAATAATCTACTGAAATGTGCGCTCCACGGCGAGGATCCAAATTGGGGGAGAATTCTTGCTGCGATTGGCACTACAAACGCCGTGCTCGATCCGCAGAACATTGATGTCACTCTCAATGGAGTCAAAGTCTGTGAATCAAGCGCTCCGGGCCAGCCACGTGATCTTGTGAATATGAAAAATGAGCTCATCGAAATTGTGATTGATCTTCATATGGGAAGTTCTGCAGCAACAGTCTGGACTAATGATTTGACTGCAGAATATGTTCACGAGAATTCGGCGTACGCAACATGATCGTTATCAAATTTGGTGGCCATGCGATGGGGGAGAGCTCCGCGGCTTGGATGAAAGAGATTGCTGCGCAATTCAAAAGTGGCGAGAGATTTGTCATTGTTCATGGGGGTGGGCCCCATATCGACGCTGAGTTGAAGGTTCGAGGAATTGAGAAAAAATCCGTCAATGGTTTTCGCATCACTACTCCAGAGATTATGCATGTGGTGGAAATGGTGCTAACTGGAACTGTGCTGCGTTCTGTAGTTCGTTCTTTGCGAGCGGAAGGTTTACCTGCGGTCGGAATTACGGGAAGCGATGATGGGCTTCTAGAGGTCAAGGTTAGAGACTTAGAAAAACTAGGTCTTGTTGGTGAAGTTGTGAAAGTTAACCCAGGAATCATCAATGACTTGCTCGATATGGGATACCTTCCCGTTATCTCGCCTGTTGCCAATGACAGCGCTGGACAAGCTCTCAACATCAATGCTGATATCGCAGCGGGTGCAATTGCAGGAGCTTTGCGCGCAAATCAGATGCTCTTCATGACCGATGTCCCAGGCATCTACGCCCAGTGGCCAGATAAAGACTCTCTCATCTCTGAAGTAAGCGTTGCGGCGTTGAAAGATATGACTTTCGCAGATGGCATGGTTCCTAAAGTAGAGGCTGCGATTAATGCCGTGGAATCAGGCGCTACATCTGCTCGAATTATGGATGGCACCTCATTGCTGGCGTTCACGGATGCGCTTCAAGGAAAGGGTGGAACATGGGTACGACAGTAAGGAAATCCATAGCGAAGAATTCCACAAACAAGTCGAATAAGAAGATTGCTGAACAATGGAGCGCGTTGATGCAATCGAACTACGGGACTCCATCAATTGGCTTGGTGCGTGGCAAAGGTATTGAGGTATGGGATGTCGAAGGTAAGAAATATCTTGATTTTCTTGGTGGGATTGCCACCAACATTCTGGGGCATAACAATGTGGCAATCGCATCTGCTATCACTAAACAGAGTAAAACTCTTAGCCATGTGAGTAATTTTTATGCCCATGAACCGGCTCTGCTCCTGGCTCAGAAATTAAAGGAGATGACCGGTGATGATTCTGCGCGCATCTTCTTCTGTAATTCTGGAGCTGAGGCCAATGAAGCGGCGCTCAAGATTTCTCGCCTGACAGGGAAGAAGAGAGTAGTTGCTGCATCGGGTGCATTTCATGGCAGAACGATGGGCGCTCTTTCGCTAACCGGGCAACCCTCCAAACGCGATCCATTTAAACCCTTACTGCCTGGAGTGCGTCATGTTCCTTACGGAGACATCAAAGCTTTAAGGAGAGCTGTGACAAAGCGCACTGCAATGGTGATTCTTGAACCAATCATGGGTGAAGCGGGAGTTGTTGTTCCACCGGCGGGATATCTCAAGGCGGCGCGAGAGATTTGTTCGGCAAAAGGCGCATTACTTGCCATCGATGCTGTGCAAACTGGTATGGGGCGGACCGGACAATGGTTTGGTTATGAAGATGAAGGAATTATTCCTGATGTCATCACTCTGGCTAAAGGTCTTGGCGGGGGATTGCCACTTGGCGCGATGATTGCGCTGGGAAAAACTGCAGATCTTTTAACTCCAGGAAGTCATGGAACCACTTTTGGTGGAAATCCCATCGCAGCAGCAGCAGCGCTGGCAACAATCGATGAGATTGAAAAAGGTAAATATAAGTCCCTCAATCTTGTTAAAGGCGCGCTATTGCGAAATCTTCTTTCGCCCATCATTGGAGTAACAAAAGTTCGCGGCAAAGGTTTATTGATTGGAATTATTCTGAAAGATTCCAAGGCTAAGGATGTTGCGGCAGCGCTTCTAAAACGTGGTTTTCTGGTAAACGCAGCAAACGATGAAGTGATTCGTATTGCTCCTGCCTATGTTGTAAGCGATCGACAGATTATGAGTTTTGTCTCGGCCTTCAACGATATCTGCGAGGAGATTTACGGTGGCTAAAAAAGGTGGTATCTCCTCAAACGCGCGACGTGCACTCGTGATTTCATATGTAAATCAAGGACTGGTGCACTCCCAAAGTGATCTCGTTGAATTATTAGCAGATGAAGGAATCGAAGTCACTCAAGCAACTGCTAGTAGAGATCTCGAGGATGTCGGTGCGGTCCGTGGAAAAGATGCCAGTGGGGTAATGCGCTATCAATTGATGAACTCTGAGGTCGAACCGCTGGCGCGCATGGCTCGAGTATCAGATGAATTGGTTTTAAGTATCACCGCGAGTGGAAATCTTGTTGTGGTGAAAACCCCTCCAGGCGGTGCTCAATTACTAGCAAGCGCACTCGATCGCGCTTCGCAGTCGGGTGAACTCTCCTCGATCATTGGAACTATCGCAGGTGATGACACAGTGCTTGTTATCTCGCGAAACGCCACGGGTGGCAAAGCCTTAGCTGTTCAACTCCGTGATTTCATTGGGTCTGCTTTAAGTAAGAAATTAACTGGTGGTTCACGTAAGCAGAAAGCGAGACGTTGATGGCGCTGTGGGGTGGTCGGTTCTCATCGCAGCCTGAAGAGGCGATGTTCGCGCTCTCACGAAGCGTTCATTTCGATTGGCGATTAGCTCCATATGATCTTCGAAGCTCACTCGCGCACGTATCCATCCTTCAAGAGAAAAAAATTATCGATTCTGATACTGGCAAGAAATTAGAAGGGGCGCTGCGCCAACTTCAGAAAGAAGTTGCTGCGGGAACATTTACAGCAATCGATTCAGATGAAGATGTTCACTCGGCCCTGGAAAGAGGTTTAAAAGAGAAGCTTGGTGATGTAGGCGGAGCCATCCGCGCAGGACGATCGAGAAATGACCAAGTTGCTACCGATTTCCGTCTTTATCTCATTGACCACATGATTGAGATTGCTTCTCAACTACTGGTTGTACAAAAATCCATCACTCAACTTGCCGAACAATATGTCGATGCAGTCGCTCCAGGATTCACTCACCTACAACATGCACAGCCTGTCTCGTTTGGACATGAACTTGCCAAACATGCTCACGCATTTACTCGCGATATTTCGCGAATTCACGATTGGTTGGCGCGAACTAATTTCTCGCCTTTAGGAGCAGGAGCTTTATCTGGCTCTTCGTTGCCGCTTGATCCCGAAAAATCGGCCGCAAGCCTTGGATTTAGCGGTGTGATGGAGAACAGCATTGACGCAGTCATGGATCGAGATTTTGCGGCCGAAGCGCTCTTTATCATCGCTCTGGCTGGAGTTCATATCTCTCGTATTGGCGAAGAGTGGACGCTCTGGAGTAGCACTGAGTTTGGCTGGGCGAAACTTGATGATGCGTATTCCACTGGATCATCGATCATGCCCCAGAAAAAGAACCCTGATGCAGCTGAACTAGCGCGCGGAAAGTCGGGACGTTTCATCGGTAATCTCACGGGTCTGTTGACCGTCATGAAGGGTTTAGCTTTCGCCTACAACCGCGATCTCCAAGAAGATAAAGAATCGGTCTTTGATTCTGTTGAGAATTTGCTTCTATTACTTCCTGCAGTATCAGGAATGATCGCAACCACTAGTTTCGATAAATCGAAGATGAAGGCTGCAGCTCCACTTGGCTTCTCCCTTGCAACCGAGATCGCTGATTTCTTGGTGAAGCAATCGGTGCCCTTCTCCGTTGCTCACGAAGCAGCAGGAGCATGTGTAAAGTTATGTGAGAGCAAAGGCATCGAGTTACATCAACTATCTGATGAAGAGTTTTTGTCGATTCATCCCAAATTAACAGCCGATGTTCGCGCGCTTCTGAATGTTGATGGCGCAATTGCTGCACGCACAAGCCCTAACGGAACAGCCCCGTCGAGTGTGAAAAAGCAACTGGACACTCTTAATCAGACTATTGCAGCGAACTCGGCATGGGTTGCCAGCGAGCGGAGACGCTTTTCAGGCATGATGGACCAATGACCAGCGCTCTCTTAGATGATCTGCAATGGCGCCAATCCATCGCGCAAACCACTGATCGTGGCGAGCTAGCCGAGTTCCTTGATAGCGGATCTCGTTCGCTCTACTTAGGCTTTGATCCCACTGCGCCCAGTCTTCATATCGGCAATCTTGTTGCTTTGACAGTCCTGCGTAGATTCCAGTTAGCAGGCCACCAACCAATTGCCCTGGTTGGGGGAGCCACTGGGTTAGTGGGCGATCCCAGCGGACGGAACTCAGAACGCAGCCTTAATGATGTTGCCGTCGTTGAAGAGTGGGTTGGAAAAATACGTAAGCAGCTTGAAGGGTTTCTAGATTTCAGCGGCAAAAACCCAGCGATTATGGCTAATAATCTAGATTGGACTAAGCCCGTATCTGCGATTGAATTCTTACGCGATATTGGAAAGCACTTTAGTGTTAATCAGATGCTTTCACGCGAATCAGTATCAGCGCGCCTCGAAGCTGGCGGAATTTCCTACACCGAATTTTCATATCAAGTCCTCCAAGCTTTTGACTTCCTCGAATTAAGCCGACGAAACAACTGTTTGCTGCAAATCGGCGGAAGCGATCAATGGGGAAATATTGTGGCGGGTGTTGATTTGATTCGTCGCGTAGAGAGTAAATCGGCACATGCTCTGACTATCCCGCTCCTTGCCAAAGCAGATGGTACAAAGTTTGGAAAAACTGCGGGCGGCTCTATCTGGCTCGATCCAACGATGACGACTCCATACGCTTTCTTCCAATTTTTTCTCAACTCTGATGATCGTGATGTTGAACAATTACTCCGCACCTTCTCATTCAAATCACATGACGAATTAGAAGC
>Ga0209972_10002330_pt1 | contig 15614 bp, 20 predicted proteins | sample NOAtaG_7_FD_187302 | JGI IMG/M metagenome (GOLD analysis project Ga0209972, IMG submission 187302) | Freshwater lake microbial communities from Lake Erie, under a cyanobacterial bloom - NOAA_Erie_Diel1S_2200h metaG (SPAdes) (version 2) | ecosystem: Environmental > Aquatic > Freshwater > Lake ... | reverse complement strand
TGTTATCTAAACTAATCTAATAGTTTTGCGGATTGTAAATAGATGATGAATTCGTCTTGGACGAGGTTGCCGATGTCGATGACGACATAGTAGAGGACGTAGTGGATGGACTACGTATAAGTGCGGATGGTGGAATGACGACGGAACGGACAGATGTCGAGGTCGATACGGATGTTGGGGTCGTTGTCGTTCCACCTATCGATATATGGCGAACATTTGATGCGGATGTCGATGTATTTACGGCGGTCGTCGGTCTCGACGTTCTTGTCGCATTCGATTGGACGGACGACGGTGTTGCGAATGAGATTGACCGTATCGACGATATCGATGTTGTATCTTCTTGATTTCGACCTTTTCCTTGCTGTTGATGCGGATTAGGAACCGATACCGGCGGAATACGGTTCGGACCGGACGCGGGTCCATTCCCGCCAGGACCTTGATTCTGTTTCGGTCCGCGATTGTCGTCTTTGATGCGCTTAAGACCCGTCTTGTTTTTAATCGTGCGGTTTGCCAATAAATACTGGAATACCTGGTCCGCTTTTTCATTGCATTTATCGCGTGGTAATTTACCGTCATAGAAGAATCCATAGTAGTCATAGAGTGCCTTCTTTACGTAGTGTTGGGTGAAACCATCTTTCTTTTCAGAGGACGTGTATTGGAAGTGGGAGTCTCCCATCTTGATATTCTTCTTTTGAAGATTATTCTTTTCGATAATGCCGACGATATTCCTTTCTACGGTATCACGACTTTGACGCAATTCGGACAATTTCGATTCCAGAATACTAATCTGGTCGTCGAGTTCGATATACTGGCGAAATCCTTGTTTTAGTTCATTCATTTAGAGACACGTAGTTAGAGACACGTAGTTAGAGACAACGTATGTTCAATATAGTATATAGTTCTGAAAGATTTTCACGAATATCTCGCATCCACATTGACCTTTCCCACAATGTTTTCATATTTACGCAAAATCATTAATGCATCACAAGACGACGAGTGGATACAAAAACAAACCGCATTGGACGAAAAAATACGAAATCATATCGGACGGTGCGATGACACATTGATACACTATTTACTCTATACACGTGCGCATGGTCGAGAACAACGAACACGTCTTCAAAACCTTGATTCCCTGACGGATTACATTCCGACGATGCAAGGAATAAAAAAGGATAATAATCTGATATTAGAAGAACTTTCGAGCGCATTCGATGGAACGATGGACCCTTGTCTTCGCATGCGTGAGATAACTAAAAAATAGACTGTCAAGTCAAATATTCATATTTTTTAGGTATCCTAAACACTCATTTATGCTTGAGCACCGATTTCTAATGGACGACGATTGACATCAGGTTCGATGGTACTTTGTAACCATGGTGAAACCTTCATTTGTGGATTTGGTGGGTCACTTCGTAATTGACGATTTGCGTTACGTAATGATTGACCGATGGTGTTAATACCGATGTGCGAACCTGCAGTTAAGAAATTAACGTTACCTAATTCACCTTGGCATTGTGGAACGGATTGAGCCCATTTTGAGTTACAGTCTGCTGGAAGTAAATCTGCTGGCGATAATTGGTCTTTTGGGAAACAGTCTTTTGGTAAAGCGGAACCACTTGAACTACCAGTTGATTCGATTGATTGATACATTGATGCTGAACCGGTTAAAGTATCTTCTGATGGTTCAACTTCGTAACCACCTGCAAAGTGTTGTGCAGCTACACACTTTTTAGTTTGGACGTCATAAACTTGTGAAGGAGTACATTCTGATTCGGATTGTGTTTGGATAGGTTTCGATGGTTCAGATTCTTTTGGTAATTCGACTGCGGATGGTTTGTTCATTTTTGATAATAACATAACAACTGCTATTAAAAGAACAACTCCGAGTATCATCAAACCAGTTTTTTTATTAAAAGCCATTTTTCAGTATAATATGGAAAAGAACGTATATTATAGAAAAACAATTTTTTTTCACTCGTTCCTACTTCGTAATTGTTCTTCATATTTGCGAACTTGATTTTGTAAATACGTTGCTCTCTGAAAAAACATGTCCGACGCTTTTCGCGAACGTTCCGCGTTTAGAAATAAACGCTTGGACTCTTCCGAATATTGGCGAATTAGTTTTTGTATATCCTCCTTCGGTGTAGGTGTATCCTTTTTGTTCGAATCCATATCCTTTGTAATATGTACATGACTGTTTTCATTGTCATTGCGACTGTATTTGTCATCATCGTCTTCGCCGTAGTCGTCGTCATCTTCGTTGTCATCACCGTCGTCATCACTGTCGTAATTGTCATCATCGTCTTCGACGTCATCTTCGTCTAAATCGATGAATGACGGTTTATTTTGAACAGGAATGCTGGTAGGTTTCCGTGGTTCATCGCGACGGGTTCCCTTGTCATCCGGGATATATACTAATTTTTCTAATGTAATATACCATTGGAACTTATCCTTGAAAAATTCGATACCTCTGATACATACCATAAGGTTCATTAATGGTGACCGATTATAGTCAATTAATTTATCGAGGAGTTTATCATTTTCAATCGTTGCTTCAAAGATAAGTTCGTTGTTTTCTTCTAGGTCTCTTCCGTAAATATTGTAATATTGGTCGACCAACTTTTCCCTCGTAAATTCGCGTCGGAACCATTCTTGAGAATGTGCGTAAGATAGTTCAATACAATGTGAATCCAAGTTATCAAAGAAACGCAGTAAGTCGCCATATTTTCGCCCATTCACCACATATTTTAAACGATTCTGACCTGTATATTTGCATTCATATATTTCGACTAATTCCGATTTTGGTAATGTGAAATAAATTGGATGACGCATCGTTGCAATATAGGTCTTACTTGATTTTTTCGGTTGAGAGAAATCAAAACGTAATTTCGTGAGACTTTCATATTCGGTGTAATAAAAATAATGAATTGTTCGCATTCTCGTATCTGCGGTGCTTTGTGTCGACATCGTTGACATTGAGGACGACATTGATACAGTATCCATAGTAGGTTGTCGTTGCATGTTCTTATGACTATTCCTTATGTTTCTTATAGATTAGTTTCTATTTTGCTGGACGCACACGCGATGTATACCATAACGCTTTTGCTTCACTTCCCTGTTTATTTACCCAGATGTTCTTGCATTCGACCTGTATTTCTTTTGCACTAAAACCGGGAACCAATGCATTGAATGTCAGGATTTCGCCTTTTTCATGTATGAAAAACTTGTGACTTGTGATGCGTGGATACGGTTGAGTTTCAATGATACAAGGGTAACCACTTTGACCACTACGTATTCCGGGACGCATCGGAATTGTATCGGAAATTCCCGAAGAAGACATTGGAACCATCATGATATCTCCATTCCCATTTCCACATGTTGACTGTATGGTACGATAAAGTGTTTTCGATAGTTTCGACAGTCTCTCTGTTAATGCAAATGCATCATCATCGGAACACGTCCAATTCAGATGCTTTTTATTGTAATGCGTTTCGAGACCGAATGGTAGATTTGTATCGTAGATGGTATAATGAATCGACGGGAATAGTTCATAAAGTGTTCCGTAATCGTTTTCACTGCATTTGCGTATGGTTGTGGATGACATGTAGAGACGACGATGCGAGGTTATCGTTTAAAATTATAATATCTAATTATTTAAAGAATCGTACGCGTATCACGACGACCTACCACTTTTATACGAATGATTCAAAAAGTAGTTTCCGACATTATCAACCAATTCTTATCTGAAATGAAAAAAGACGAAACCTTCGAGCGAATTGAGCGCGTGGTCTTGGATCCTATATCCAAATATGTTCGCAAGACAACCTATCCTTATATACACCTCGTCATCTTCATCTTATTACTCTATACGATCACACTTCCAATCATTATCGTTATCCTATTTCGTCAAAACCGCCTCCTTACACACTGCATCTCCATTATTAAACAATCACAATCGCAATTAACCTCATAAGTTGTATCGATATATGGATGGATAGAGTTTTACATATAATTTTGATAATAATTTATATTTTGATATGTTATCATCATCAACATATAAACCGTTCTATACATACCCTCTACTATAAAATGTCATTCCAATCCGAAATCACATTACCGATTGTAATCGATGGAAACATCGGCAGTGGTAAATCGACATTATTGAAACGCCTAAAGACCCATCCATGGATTATTGCAAATCGTATCCATGTCGTCGAAGAAAACGTCGATGAATGGGCACCGTATTTAGAACAATTTTACAAAGACATGAAACAAAATGCATTGATGTTCCAAATGAAAGTATTGCAACATCATATGAAACAATCGAAATCGCAACGGTCACAATCGACTTCGTGTGGTCAAACGATAAAGATTACCGAACGGTCACCATTGAGTTGTCTTCATGTATTCGGCGAAAACTTGTATCAAAACGGTATGCTGTCTAAACTCGATATGCAGTTAATGAATGACATGAATCGTGATTTTGGGTGGATGCCAAAGGTCGTATTCTTTATCAATACTTCTCCGGAATTATGTTATGAGCGTATCCATATACGTTCGCGTGAAAATGAGATTATTCCGATGTCTTACTTGGCGCAAATTGACGAATTGTATCAATCGTTATATATCGATAAGGAAACGATACATCCATTAAGACCACGTGAATGCCATATTATAGACGGTTCAGTCACACCAGATGAAGTATTGGAACAGGCAATCGCAATTATGCGCTCACAATATAATTCATATATCGCAAACTCGGCACATTCGTCGTCGTCACATTCGTCGTCGTCGTTACATCGTTCGCATAGTTATCCGACAATGTCTTATCTCAATGAATCGTATTCCTCTCCGTCGATGCCGACATCACAGATGGACGTCGTATATGAATTGCCACACTCGAGTCCAAATAGACAAGTTGTATCGACTTATCGCCTACATAGCGACATTCACCAACATGGTAACTTTGGATATCAATAAAGGTCTCTAAATCATAAGATTATCACAATATGGCAGAGGAATAAATTGTTTTTTTATAATATATACTATCACACATGTTTGAAAACGCAAGTATTCCACACGCATTAGCATCTGCATACGTTACTCTATTAGGTTTCCCAAGTGCTCCAGACTGGCACCGTGTATTGAATTCAACCTTCATCGGGCGCATGTTATCATTGACCTTATTCATCTATCAAGGTGGTGGTCGTCAAGACTTATTATTCTCATTCGTCGTTGCAGCTATCTTTTATATCTTTGTTAGTATTACAAAGTATGTTCATATCACCTTGAAGACATCAAACGAAGAATACAGCAACTTTACTCAAAGTTTATCCGATAGTCTATCCCTTCTTGTAAGCACAAATTAATAGGTTGAACATTCGATTTTTATAGTAGTTCTGATTATAAAAATAGAATGACGACGTCGTTTATTGGCAATCTTTCTTGCACACGATTTTATCATTTTTAACATCGCACTTCAATGCGCACGTCGACGTATTCGTGGTCTTGGTCTTCATCGTCTTGACCTTGGATTTACGTTTAGACTTGGTTGTCTTGGTCGCCGTCTTGGCCGATCCATCGCGCTGTGAAGTAACTTCCGATATTTTCACAAGTATTTCTTGGATACCATGCGAACCGCCTAATTCGTTTTCAACGGAAAAGATACGCCCGTCTGGTTTAAACATGCAGATGTATGGAACATACGGCACTCCGCCAACTGCATTCACGATTTCGCGGTTTGCAATTTCGGTTACATTAACGACACACACGGCGAAATCGTATTTTTTCATTTGATTTGCTAGAAAGACGATTGTATCTTCCATACCAATACATCCAGGACATCCCGGCATATAGAATTTAACAAGTCCAAACTTTCCCTTGCATCGCATATCGGTTACCTTACCGTCGCGCACATTTTTACCTTGTTGTAGATGAATCACATTCTTTGCATGTTCGCCACTATAGATTGGCATGGACATCATTGGAAACATTCGTGGTTACCTCTTTAAGATATATATTATATCCACACTTTTTCCATCGATATCGACGATTTAACGATATTCGCAAACTTAAAATGTCGATTTATTATAAGTCATCAAGAACGATTATATAAAATGAAACCCGTCACTCGTTCGCTCTATTTAGGAGTAGTCGTAGGTGCATTAATCGTATTATCAATCATTGCACTTGTTATACCTTGTAAATTCTGTCCATGTGGAAGTAAAAAATTAGAAACCTTCTGTGGATGCGCTACCGGTTCCACTGAATTATTCACTACATCTATCTATTGTCCGGAACGCCTCGTCTATAACGGACGAAATTATGAACTCTTGCAGGATAATGTAATTACCCACGTATTCCGCACAATCGAAGAATATCGCGCTTACTGGAATTTCGCATACGGTTCATCGATGAAAAAAGATATGGTTCCATGTGCATTATTGAATCCGATTCCTAAGACGGGTGCGGACGGTGTCATCGGAGAAAACGGCCAAGGAAGTATCGTCGCAACCCAATTCATCCAAGAACCACGGTTCTACAACATCGAACATTTTTTATCCGACGACGGTTCAACGTTTGAAACCTTCTCATCCGACGATAATGCACGTGACATCCCTATCGATTCTGCATCGTTAATGACACTTACGGAAGCGAACCAGCGTGATGAATATTTACGTAAAAGTCAAGAAATCATGGCAACCTATATGTTGAAGAACAAAGAATGTTATAGTCGTATCCAATCGCGCGATGAAAGTTTCTACCGTTTGTTCAAGGAATCCTATGCAGCCTATATACGATACCAATTCTTGAGACGCCTTGGGTATGTACCAGAACGCCCACAGTTACGCGACCTTAACATCGAAGAAGCTGCAATGTACGTCTCGATATTGACAACATTACCGGATTGTAAATCACTTATATTAAATTACTCATCGCAACCATCACTCGCATCGGATGAAGAACCATCCGCGAACGACAACGTTCAACCATTAGAAAGTGGAAGTCCTGAATTGTTAAAGAGTGGAAAACGCGTATTCGTCGAAATCGATGCAAGTGAAATTAAACCACTATCGAGTTATTGGAAAGAAGCAACGAGTACCGTTAAAGGTCTGTTCTCGTCCGATGTGCCAAAGACAACCGTTGCTGACAATATGTTATTAACGAAACCATCTGTATCCGTTGAATCGCGCAAGTCACATGATGTATTCGGTTCGCTTTATTCAAAAAAGAAATCGACTGAGGTCATTGCTCCATCCGACCTTCGTGAATCCAGTATTCGTCCCGAATTTCGTGCGCCACGATTATCAGAAGAAGTGACAGATGCACGTCTCACACGTTTATCAAAGGGACGTATGCAACCAGTCGGTTCCGAAGATATCGACATGGAATACACGGACGGTAATAAACCAGATACAACACCAGGTCCTGCATCACAACATATCGCAAGTAATTTCGCATATACACCTGAATCAGAAAAACCTGTAAAGGAAGCACCACGCAAGATTGCGACCACCTATGGATGGTCGTTTATTCCACAACAATTCTGGTCGGTTCCTCAAAAGCGCCCACCTATATGTCTTCCAGAAACTGGAAAAGTTTCGAACGTGGTTCCTATCTATGACAAGAGTGTGCCATTAGACGTTCTCGAATGGACACAAGTCAAGTATGAAACCGAAAACGATATCGAAGATAGACCTGTCGATAAATCCTTCTTGCAATCACACTATGCACCTGGTTTATACATGACACCTGACCAACATACGCGTGATGAATAAACATAAATCTGTCAGGAGATTCATGCAAATAGTTCATCCGTATCATTCGATGGAACGTAAGACATTAATTCACCGATCCCCATACTCTTTTTTAAAGACGATAACGTTTCATAATGCAATAGACAAGTCATATGGAAGGTCGGAATGGTAAATAGGATATCGAAGACGACGGTTGTCCAGAATTGTATCGCGAGACCACCACATACAACAACATATAGAAGCAAATATGCATGTATATTGGTACATGAACATATCAGCAGTTTGAGATAACCTCTCCATTGGTTGCATGTGAGACGGCGTAGTTCAAAGATGAACAATGAATAGATGAGAAGTGTATAGAATGCGAACGTAATATCATAGTATATTCGATATCCACCATCGTAATAGACACCCGTCAAATTTGCGATTTGCCTATTACCATCAAGTCCATAGATTAATCCGGATATTGTCATCAAGTAGAGCGAATGAAATAATATCATACTCAATGAACCGCGCATATAATTTCCGGGTATGTCATTATTTCTTCCAAACATGCGACTATATATAATAGTGAATCCGCGAAACGGAACGGGGTCTTCGAGATAACGGTAACGATAATGGCAAACTTCGCATCGTTCGCGACGTATCGGGTCTCCGGATTCCTGCCATTGGTTGAGGCATCCTCGATGCACGTGTGAATTACATCGACATGGACGTAATACATCTTCGTCACCGTGTTCATAGCATATTCGACAAGGTTCGGATTCGGATATATTAATTGCAATGTTCATTTTCCATCGTATATTGACATGTGTTCGAATCGTGGTTCTATCTCTATCTCTATACAACCATGAAAATTTACATAATTTCTATGTATATGATAAGTAAAGATGGTTAAAAAAGTAGCATCTACGATATCGACATTATCGTCGTCATTCAGTAGTAAAAAATCAATGTCCATGATGACTCTTGTGATGGTCTTAATTGTCGCAATGATAGTCATCGTCGCAGTCGCAATGATTATTCGACAAAAATCACGTGACGTAGTCAATCGCGGTACTGCCAATAATAGTGATAGTGACTATAGTGACAGCGATGATAGTGACATCGACGATGAATCGTCACGCCCACGCCACGATGCATCCTGTTCGTCATGTAAAGTCGGTGTGAATATGGAAAGTTTCAAGTAGGTAAAATAATATTTATTATTGGATTATAATATATCAGCATCATACAATAATAAATAGTGTCGTGTAGAAGAATGGTAATCGATTATTTAAAGAAACATCAGTCGCGAATCATCGTTGTCGCATTATTGGTGATTGTTATCCTTATCATCTACTATTGCATGAATACAGGTCGGATTGAACACTTTTTGAAATTGGATAGTAGTGCGAATCAACTCATCTTTAGCGAAAGTGACGGTATCCGCGCATATATGTTGGACCCAGTACAATCTAAATTAACGGATGTCACATTGAAAAGTCACATCATCGCGGACAAAATGTATCCATCTTCATGGAATGTAATCTATTCGCGAACCGACAATGTCCCATATGAATCGGGAATGGAAGATAAATTATTTACCTTGTCGAATCAATGTTATATGGACAAGGATTGTAAAGGTGTCGCAATGACACGCAATACAACGACGAATACGGTATCGACGATGTTATTACGAAATTCACCAACAAATACAATCACCGGTCCTCCATCTGATGCGGACACATCGACCGGAACAACGATGTACTTATTTCCACCGGAATTAGTTGAACGTCGCGAACGTGATATCAAGCAAGTAGAAGATAATCAATACAGCATCACCCACATGATATATTTATCGAACGAAGTCTATCGACCATTACTATCGACATCCAACAGCGATGACAGCACTGCTGTGCGTAATATTAAAACGTTAAACCAGTTAATCACATATCTCGAAAGTAAAATGCCGATTGGAACGAATACACGTCGCGATATTAGCGTCGTCTTCGGAAAAAGACCAAGTGGAGAACTCGATATATTTGTAGGAAGTACCGTCGGAACCGGCACTCCATCGATGACGACTATTTCGAGTTCGAATCCGAGTCAAATCAATGCATCACTCAATAACCAGAATACATCAATTCCAGTCGTCTATTCGATACACTTTACCAAGAACTATAGTCAAGTAGCACCCCAACCGAGTGCGACACCTGTACCAGTTCCGTCTGTTCCGACGACCCCTGCGGTTCCGTCTATTCAAGAAAATCAGATGCCAACCATTTATATTGGCGCAGTATCGCAACCAACACCGGTAAATATGACGCAGTTGCAACAATATTATAAAAAGTTAGAATCTTATAAAAATATCGAACGATTTAATGACACAGACACCGTATCCGCATCGTTAGACAAACTTCCACAATTTGACCGGACAGATTCATTGTCAATGCATACAGAAAGTCGCCAAAATAAAGACAAAGAAGATTTCCTTGATTACTCGGGGTATATTACTACCGGACAACCTGTCAATACTCCAATAACCACATTTTATATGTAAAAATGCAAATACATAAAAAGGTATCCATAAAAATCGCGTAGATTCTATGGATTCATTTGAATTATAGATTGAGACTCTTTACCATCGACTTGAAACGACTTTTCGTTAGAGACTTTGACGGCGTCTTTGCCTTGGACGGTGCCTTTGGTTTTGATACATTATCCTTTAGTGGTATATATTTTAAAAACCACTTATTGTATTCCTCATATCTCGGGTCAGATTGACGGTGTTTGTATTTATACAACTCGATAAACTTTGCTAATTTAATTGACCGTAATGATTCCAATGTATGTTGGGTACCATAACATGGCAATGAGAAACGACGCAATACCTCTTCTTTCCCGGGACGTTTACTTCTCTGTATTTCAAATAGATAGTGACACATACATACTAACCGATGGATAATTGTCGGGTCTTCATTCGTATATTGAAATATGAAATACATACATAGGATTGTATCAATCGACGCAATGCACAATCGTCCCACACCGAAGCGGATATCATGGTAACTGTGACATCCGGTTGGTTCATACATTGTAATAATTTTTTGTCCATCGACGTAGATGGATGCTCGTTGTCCGATGATGTCGATATACGGTTCCTGTATAAACAGTTCGACTGTTTCAAATTCGCCTAATTGTTCGATTGCTTCTTTTAATTTCGGTGCGACATCAACGACGTCCATTAGGAATACATCGTAATTCGGTATCTCGGAGAAAAGTGCAGTATTGTTGTATTTCTTCGAATAGTAGTTGTATGCAAAGGCGCCGAAAAATACTGCCTCGCGGTCTTTACAAAAATCGCGAACCGTCTTGAATAACAAACTCTTTGATTTTTTACTCGTATCGTCGAATACAGTCACATCCATTATTTCGGTTGTACAATTGACATTGTCAATCGGATAGTGCTTATTGAGTAGATTCAACCGCTTGAGAACTTTTTCCCATCGTGATACGTCACCACGCGGACGCGAGAGTTCTAGGTACATCGACATGCGCAGATAATCCGGAGGACAGTAATAGATATCATCGACGACAATACTTTCCTTTTTCAATCGTTGGAATAAATCGGTCGGGATATAAGTAATATCCGCAACTGGAACGAAATTCACAAATACCTTGTAGGTTCCATAATGAATCCCTGCTTGTGCTACAATATCTTTGAAACCTGCGCGATGATATTCGTCTGCGAGTTCAATGGCAAGTGTGTCTGCTTTGTCAGAGAAAAAATCGTAATCTGGAATTTCAAAGTCGTGGTCATAGAATTGGTCTTCCGGTGGGAGGATGTTATTAATTGCAGTTCCACCGTAGCAAATACATTTCTTTTTCTTTATAAAACGTTCGACGATTTCGACTATTTTTTTCATCATAGGCATATTCACCTTTTCATGACCAACGATTTTTTCAATTTCTTCGACAGATTGGACTAATAGTAAGTTTTCGCAATCTGCATAGGATAGTTTCGATGGACAAGACATATAATATATAATATACGTGTTAGCATATATATTATACGACTATTTTTCGATACCTTATTTCTTTGATACGAATTGTTCATAGGATTTGGAGATGATTTGAGATGCACCCATCATCATTTCTTTGACGTCAAATAATAAACTGTGGATGTATTCCTTTTGTGCTAAATACATTGCAACTAGGAATGACAAGATACCGATTGATAAATGGACAATATGTGGTGGACATTTCATACCAAGTGTATTTTCGACGACTTGACAATGAACGGTATGTGGGAATAGACCCCAGAAGATTGCGTTGATTAAAAAGAACAACATAAAGATTTTTGTGAGCATGACGACAGTGGTAGAATTCCTTTATATTAATGATAGTTTATATAGTATAGTTTGATAAAAAATATATGGAATGCATATCGAATGCCATATAGAACGCACATGAAAAGAATAAAGATTTTCGGTGTTTATGTTAAGAAGGTCAAACTGCAATCATGGAAAAGTTAATTAGTTTCTTTCGTAAAGAAGAAGAACGCAAGAAAAACGTAATGAATACGATACGTAATGGGCGTGTCGATATTGAAACCGAACTCGATACCGTTCCGGGAACGTTAGAACACCCACTTTATACGGAATCGCGTCGGATGCAAAACAAGTTTCGTAGTGAAGCCGTCGGTTATATGTTAGATTCGAACGACGTCCAACAAATGTTCTTCAGTGATGATAATATCACGTTATTGCAACAATTAATTGCACACCACGTATCGAAGCAATCCGGTGGTCGTTATAAAATTGGACCACAAGATGAACTCCAACTCAAGATTATTATGAAATCCATCTATTTACAATACAGTAAAAATTTATCACATCATGTCACTGAACAAGTGCGCGAATTGAATGCACATGTATTGGACTATTCGGTCCCAACTATTTTGACAAACATCGAGCAATACATTAAATATAAGAATGACGTCAGTACACTGCCTACACCGATCGAATTACCAAAGTCGGTATCACGTGCCGGAACCCGAACCAATCCAAATTATGTATTGTAGATACGTGTCAATACTCGCTCGTTCCTTGTCAAACACAAATCTCCGTATAATATAAAGAATAGTTGAATGTCCAGTTCCGCGTCATTTACAGAAGATATTACAGGTGAAGAAGAAACACGTTTAAGTTCCTTGCAAAAATATACAGGGAAATACGATGCCGAACCAATTAATATGACCAAGGCATCGATTATCGCATTCATGGTGATTACCGGTATCGTCGCAAGTGTCATCATCGCATCTTCTTATATCCCACCCGATGTAGTCGCATTCAAAACCGGCGTATCCATCGCAGTTGCATTATATGCACTCTCTGTCTCGATATGGTATCTGATTTATTCAGTCAATCGATATACATAAACGATTAAACACAATACGATATATATAGTGTAATTGAATTCAATTACACGATGGATACTACGAGTAATAATATCGATGATAATCCGACGTGGTTATCGCGATTTTGTCCGAAACGCCTAGACGAATTCATAGGGTTCGATGAACAAATAAGCGAATTACGTGACTGGATAAGTTCCTTCTGTGAAGGTAGTAAGAATGCACCGACAAAGAACGCAGTATTAATTACGGGACAATCGGGAACAGGTAAAACCGCACTGGCACACGCATTGGTTAATGAATACGGTTTCTTCTTGATGGAAACGAACTCATCCGATATACGAAGTAGCGATGTCATCAAAGATAAGTTAAAACATGTCCTCGGTGGTGATTCGATTACGAAGATGACAACGAGAGAGATGAAGACCGCCGTGATTATGGATGAAATTGACGCATGTGAAGCAAAGGATTGTTCCATCAGCGAAATCAAACACTATATACAGTATGCACGGCATGACTATGAATATCGTTGGCGCGTCCATATACGTATTACGAAAAAGAAGGTATCCGAAGCGGATATACGTAAGAAGATGCGCGATACATTTTTCCCAAATAAAAATCCGATCATTCTAATTGCGAATACACTGACATACGCACTGGAAACTCTATTAAAAGATGTCATACATATCCATCTCGAACTTCCGAATCCGGACCTATTGTTTCACACAATGATGCGAATCCGCGATAAAACGGAGATGCCGTTATCGGATGGTCTTATTCGTTCGATTATTCCATTGTGTCAAGGCGATTACCGACGTGCAGTTACGATAATGGAAGATATATGGTCGAACCAGAGTTGGAATAAACCAGAGAACGAAGTGGTTGAATGGTTGCATTCATGTACAGGTAAGGATATTACAATGCCTCTTGAAGATATGCTAAAAACATTCTTTCATGACCCGACATTGTCAATGAATGACGTGTATAAGTGTTATGATACCGAATCCGCATACCTGCCGATATTGATATATGAAAATTACATACCGCAATTATGCGATAAACCGACGTCGTATATCGACCGCCTCGACACGGCAATTTCATACTATGACTCATTAATTGACGGTCTGAATTATAAAAATAATACATTTGGCAAAGAGGAAACCATTGGTCACTATGTTGGATACTTTACTACATGTCATGGATACATGGCACTTCATCGGTCATCCGAGTCCGAGACACCGACGCAACCACTACCACAGGTCCGTACACCATTCACGATAGAAAAATCAAAGATGATATCAAAGTATAACCATCGATTCTGTCAGTATCGTCCGTTGTATCACATTTGTAAAAAGATAAACTGCTCGATACATGAACTTCCGATTCTATCTTATTTAATTACATCGTCGTTTATCGTTACCGGTGAATCGAAGACGTATTATATGGAATGGTTGGCAGATAAACAGATTCCATTTGTAACGGTCGAAAAGTTATTCAAGTCGTCCCTTTATTATATCACACATGCAGAACGGTATTATACAAAGAAAAAACAAAAGGACTTGATGACGGAATACAATAATGTCCTTGCGTCAAAGCAGATTTATATCGAGAATGAAGATGAACCGACCGAATGATTAATCTTTCATGTAGCAATAGGAGTGCATATGTGACATTCTTGTTAGAAATGTATTTTCGTCGTCACCTTTGGTCATGGACATGGTCTCATCTGTATATTGATTTTCTGCATGTAAGTAAGACATACGTGTTAAATAATCGTCTTCGTCCATATCTTGGGACGGTTGTCCATGTTCGTCATATATATTCATCCATTGAAATAGCGGATTTGATAATATCGGCATGTATCTTGATAGATTGTACTGACGAAAATAGTTGGTCCATAGTGATTGGAAATTAGAATTAGTTGGGCGGTGATTGGACTGTAAATGTATAGTTCGACGTAGATGATGACGAAATAAGAGAGTCATTTGGTTAGAGGTGTGCATTTGAGTAGTATGGTTCGTTGTGTATCGTTCCTTACCAACGGAACTTCTCTCGAGAATCGCAAATCAAATTTTTCTATCCGAATATTATAAGTTTAGTATGGAATCTACCGAATCAAGTATTGCCCGTAATTCCTATGGATATATGGTTCCTACAATGAAAGGAACTGGTCCAATCGACCCGGTTTTAGGAGGTATATCTGCAACGGACGAAAAGAAACAAGGACCAGTTGCGATATCCTCGTCGTTTATTAAATCGCTAGGTCTCGTAGGAATCATGATGATTGGTATTTATATTGCGATGATGTATATTGCGGGATATCATGCGTCTGTCGAATATGCATCGGACGTCGTTCATATGCGTTGGATACGTATTCTTATGGCAGTCTTCCTTGCACCACTCTATATCGGATATGTTCTTTTAAAATCATTTGTGTATGACTTTTTAAATTCACC
>Ga0209972_10002329_pt1 | contig 15615 bp, 24 predicted proteins | sample NOAtaG_7_FD_187302 | JGI IMG/M metagenome (GOLD analysis project Ga0209972, IMG submission 187302) | Freshwater lake microbial communities from Lake Erie, under a cyanobacterial bloom - NOAA_Erie_Diel1S_2200h metaG (SPAdes) (version 2) | ecosystem: Environmental > Aquatic > Freshwater > Lake ... | reverse complement strand
CCTATAGTTTGTAGTAATCCCATAGGGGCATTATTGCCTAAAAGTCAAGTATAGGTAGAGAGTTTAGCTTTGGGCGTGTCTAAACATATACTTTAGCCTCTGCTACAGGTTGCGCCAATATATGTATCACCATAGCTAGCCCAATAGGTATATCTACAGGCCCGGCAGATTTGCGCCTAACAATACGCCACGCGTCCGGGGTTTGTTTAGCCGCGCAGTTAGCCATTTGTTGTATAAGCGCATCTTGCCCGCTGTGGCGCAGGCGGTCATTTACTAAAGCATCGTACATATCGCTACAGGCTTGGTAAAAGCTCTGCCCCGATACGTCCCGGGTCTGTACGCCTGCATTTTGTAGCCTTTGAGCAATACTGGCAGTAGTGTATTTGTCGTAACAAACTAAACGCGGGTAGTACATATCGGCCCATTTTTTAATACTAGCTGCTATTACCACTTCATCTACTGCTACCTGAGAGCTGTAAGTTTCTAGTACAGCTAAGCCTATTTTGCCATTAGGTAACATCTGGCCCATTACTAAGCTAGCATCTCGGCGGCTAGGGCTAACGTCAAAAGCAAAGACAGTAAGAGGCCCGGGGCTCATTTTTAGGTTTATATCGCTGCTATCCTCAACGCTTCCAAAAGGCCACGGGCTTTGTAGGCTATCTATCCATTGGCTTAGGCTTTCTGTCCTAAATTGCTCTGTAGTCTGTACAGCTAACGCCTCTTGCAAAGCTTCCTCGGTTATTAATATCCCTAGCGCCGGGTTAGCAGCTGCCCACGCTTTACGGTCATCTAGGGCGCAAAATGGCGGGGCGCTATATTCGTAATAGCCTAAAGACGGCGGCGGGTTACTCTGGCAGCGCGTCCGTAATTCATTAAGAGTTTCGGAAAAACCATCGCCGGCGTTGCTACAAAATAGTGTTTGACTATTAGGCCTAGCGCGGGTTACAGGCAGAGCAGCTGCGAAGGCTTCCGGGTCTATTTCGCGTAATTCATCTATAAATAAGAAATCAGCACTAGCACCGCGCGCGCTATCGCGGGTAGCTGCTCTTACATCTAGCCTAGCCCCGTTTTTTAAGATTATAGCCTCATTACCATTAGTATAAAGTATTTTTTTAAGGTCTTTTTTTAGCTCGGGGCTGTCCTCTATGGCATTGGCTACCTCTCTAAAAGTAGTAAGAGCCATAGACCTAGCAGAGCTTATTACTATGTGGTTACGCTCATTGAACAGAAACAGCCCCGCTAAAATACGCATACGCGCTAGATGAGTCTTACCATTTTGCCTAGACGTAATTGCAAGGTTTGATTTACGGATAAACATTTTATTTTTATCTATTGTGAGCATATCGTCTAAAACGAAGCGCTGCCACGGTAAAAGAGGCAGGCCGATACGCTCTGCAAGCTCTGCAACCTCACCGCCCCTAGTAGGGCCAGATAACAAAACGTTATGTAAGCGTGGTTGCGCTAGCCCCCGGATAGGCTGTTTAGGTTTGGTAGTCATTAGTCTAAGGGCTGTTCAGGTTGGCCCAAACACGGGCCGCTTTGGGTCATTACAGCCGTTTTCGGAGAGATAATGCCAGAAAAGACAGGGGGGGTAGCCGTCTTGGCTAAAAAAACGCCCTGTGATTTATTGCCTTTTTGTACGTTGCAACGCTTGCAACAGGCTACAGCGTTATCAAAGCTAAGTACTAGCTCAGGCGCTTTACTTACAGGTATCACGTGGTCTACTTGGTCTGCATCTGCCCCACAGTAATAGCATATAAAGTTATCTCTAGCTAATACTTGATTTCTAAACTTATATCTATAAGCCCTGTTTACTCTAGGGTCGCCACGCTTAGCCATTAATACCAACCCCTTTTTTTATGATGATTTAGAGCTTTACACGGGCTGCCTTTATAGACTCTGTGTTTAGCTATGTACTTTAGCCCTAAGTCTATCTGTTTATAGGGGTTTGTTTCTTTCATATTGAGTAGCTGTGGTATGCCATAAGCGCTACTGTGTTTGTTCTTGGCTTTAGGTCGCCAATTACTCTCTAACGTCCAAAGCTTTTCTAAACATACAAACTCTTTATAATTACCTATCTTTATATGAGCATAGATTTTATAAGCATCTATAGCGTTTATATCAGCCTTTACGGGTAAGGTCTGTAAAGATAGCAAGCCTATACATAGGCATAACTGTAGCCCTAGCTGTCGCAGCGTTCGCAAGCTAGCGCCCTTCGGGGCTTGCGTTCCGCGCAGACAGCGTACCAAAGAGCGCAAGTACATTTCAATAATGTGGATAACTTGAACGGGGCCTCGGCGTGTTGTCCACAGCTTTTTAACTCCTGTGGATAACTTAATTACGTACCTGCCGGGCATTGGCTACGTCTACTAAAGTAATATCTAGTAGGCCACAACGTGTGCATTGTAGGCATTTGACGTTAGGTGGCAGGTGGTCAGATACCACACGCTCTAGCTGTAGGGTAACCGTTTTGCATTGTCTACACTTAGCCTCTATATAAAGCATTGTTTTTAGCCCCATCTACTCTACGCGCTCGTATCGCAACCCCATAGAGAAATCATACGGGTTTACCTTTACCACTAAATCGGTTTCATTGGTATCTGCCCTTGTAAACAATACAGGCGGCAGTTTCATCAAAGCTAGAGCCGGCACTAATAACAAAGCATCGGTAAATCTAAAACATATCCGGTGGTAGCTTTCTTTGTGGTCGGTGTAAACAGGTACAGCCGCCATTAATTGCAATTTGTTATAACTAAATATGGCGCTTTGTGTGCTAGGTATGTTTAGCCATTTCAACTCTAGGTCGCCTATGTATGTTTCTCGCCCGCCGGCCTCTTTACGATTTATATGGTAATCAGTAAAGTAAAAGGCAGGTGTAGGGGTTAAAATCCACGGTAATTTATCTTGTAGATAATTGGCTAAACGTTGCTCACGCCCCCAGTCAGCTCTTATCTGTCTAATTGGCTCCACGGTTGGCCCTCTCAGACTCACTCAATAGCTCATCTGGTACAGGTTCACGCTCTGCTATTGGGTCTAGGTTGCGCCCAGCATCAAGTAATACCTCTGCGTGGTCGCTAGGGCTTAACCATTTATCGCCATATTGCCTTAGCCATATTGGCTCACATTGGTTAGCTTTTACCTTATCAGGGCATAAATAACCTTTATATGGTTTATTAGTTTTGTTTGACGTGCCCTCAATTAGCACTCTATGCCCGTGTTTACATATTGGCGGCTCTGGCATTGGCTCTGCCCCTAGCTTGGCCTTTAGCGCGCTTATTGACTCAGCGGCGGTAGGTACTTGCCCGCCTGCCCCGCGTGTCTGTAATGGGGCTTGTATCGCCTCTACCTTCTCCATATCTTGCCTTGTAGGTCTACCTGCACCGCCCGGCGTTAGCAAGCCAATAACGCGCCCATAGGCAGAGGTAACGCAATTCTCTACCCAAAAATTAGCATTTACGCCACGGTCTGACCTTACCTCTAACGCATAATCTACCGCGCTTGGTTTTTCGTCCTCGTAGTTTTTATAGGCCTCAGCCCTAATTAAAATATAACCGTTTTTTAGGTCTATGTCCTCTATAAACGCTACTAAACGTAACCCGGGAAACTCAGCCCGGGCTCTTTTAATTCTTGCGTTTACGTCCTCGTACCCGTCTAAGAAACTCATTTTGTAACCTCTTTAAGCGCCTTAGCTATATTGCGCCCTCTTAGGTAACCGTCCCCGTGGCCCTCACGATATCCCGTCCTATAGGCAGCTAACATAAATAGCCCTACTATCAGTACAGTTAATGTAATTACTGCTATATCAGCTAACATATTTTACCCTTTGTTAAGGCTGATAAAACTACTACACTAAGTAGCCCTCTCAGCGTGTAGTAAAAGTATGAGCCCTAACACCGACATAAGGCAACGCGACACGCTAGCGCTTTAATCTATCCTCTAATAACATTTCATAAATACGGTCTACTTGGCCCTCTATACGCTCAACACGGCCTCTAAGGTTATGCCCGCCGTTACCGTCTGGCCTCAGCTCTGATAAATAAAACTTAACTAAATGGCGTACAAGCCCAACCCCCACCGCTGCAAGGCTACAGATACCTAGCGCTACCGCTAGTAGGGTTTGGGCTTCATTCATTATTTAGCGCCTACGCCAAACTGTTTCTCATTAGGCTGTAGAGCCTTTAGAAATGGCCCGATAAGACCGGCTAGAAAGGCATTAGCCAATACTTTAGGGTCTGTTATACCGGATATGTATAGGGCTGCAACGCTTGCTAGCGCGGCACGTCCATAGCTGTAGGCAGCTGCCTGTAATTGCTTTTTATTCATTTGTCTATCCTAAATGCCCCTTAGTTATTTTTGTGCAAGTACCGATACCGTATGAGTTCCGGCAGCGGTAACGCCATAAAGTGCCTCTAAATCTCCAATAATTAGGCTTAGGGTATCGCCATTATCTAGCTTATAGCCGTTATTTATAGTTACGTTTGGGCCGCCAATATAAATAGCTCCACCGCCTAAATTATGTAAATAGATATTTTGGTAAGAATTGGCAGCAGCGGCAATAATGCTTGGGGTGTCGGTTACGGTTACCTGTGTGCTAATTGGCATTTGTTAATCCTAACTTTGCAATAATCTTAGCGGCTTTCTCTGCATTTACCGTTATTTCAAAGTGCATTTCATCTTTACGGTTACGGTAATCACCGCCCCACGTTAGGCCGTATTTTTTAGCTAAAGCTCTAATCATAGGTACTTTATCAGCCGGGAAAGTGCCTACAGCTGCTAACGGGTGTTTGGTCGCGTTAAGGTCTATAGCTGTACCGCTACTATGGCAACTTAATTTATCTGTAGTACCGCGTACCATACGGAAAGCGTAACCCCACTCATCTAAAGCGCCCTCATCTATCGGCTCTATTAGAGCGTGAAACTCAGTGGCAAAACCTACTAGCAAAGGTGCTACAGCCTCAGCGCATCTAAGTTTTCTATTAGTGCCGGGTACTGCGTAACTCTTTATGCCAATTTCTGCCGGGTCTTTGCTAGCAGGCCAGCCGTTATAGCTCTGTAGCATCTATCCACTCTAAACTTTTTTCTGACCAATACCAATTAAAACCTTCCGGTTTGGGTATTGGCGGTTGCCAATTAAAATTATTATCTAAACTCCAGCTAGGGTAAGGCTGTGGCGCTATAAATACATCATTAACCTCATCATAGGTATAGCCGATGCCTGCATATTGCTTGCGTATTTTGTTATTGTATGACGTGCGCTTACAAGTTTGACCTCTAAAATTAGCATACCAAGTTTCTGGGTCTAAACCTTCAATTAATTCACTTTCATCAATGCCTGTAATAATTTCCGTTACTACATTGTTTTGATTTAAAAATGCGTAATGTGCCATTATGCCCAACTTACATTTCCCGTGCCAGCTGTTAGGGTTGTTCGTTTGTAACCGCCGCTTGCTCCGCTTGTTGTACCCGTCAAACCTGCCCCTATAGTAATTGTTAATGTGTCTGCATAACGCAAAATTACTACACCTGAACCGCCATTACCACCGATAAAATTAGTACCTGAACTGATACCAGCAGCACCACCGCCCCCGCCTGTGTTAGCACTTCCAGCAACTCCATTAGCACCTTTGCCGCCAGAACCGCCGCCACCTGTGCCACCGCCGCCAACAGTTCCACTAGAATTACTGCTCATACCACCGCCACCACCGCCGGCATAAGTTACTGAGCTACCACTTATTGCAGTAGCAACACCATTACCGCCACCACCGGAAGCTGCATTACTTCCAACTGTTGCATTAGCACCTACGGCGCCAGCGCCACCACCGCCACCGCCAGCGTAAGTTGCTTCACCACCGCTACCAGTAGCCGAGCCACCTGCATAACCCTGATTTGCAGTTCCAGCGCCACCATTATTTGCCCCACTATTTGCACCAGCACCGCCACCAGAACCGCCAGTTTTTCCAGTAGAGCCATAAGTTCCACCACCGCCACCAATAGACGTAATTGTAGAAAATACGCTATTACTGCCGTTAGCACCATCGCCGCTTGTATTACCTGCCCCCCCGGCTCCAACTGTTACTGTGTAATTAGCGTTTGTAGTTAAAGATAAAGCAGACTCTAAACTACCGCCCCCACCTGTTGCAGTTACGGTACAGCGAAATCCACCAGCACCGCCACCACCACCTAATCTTAAATCTCCACCACCGCCCCCGCCAGCAATAACTAAATAATCTACTGTTATTGGCACGGCGGTTAATTTAGATGAAGCAATAATGCCTAAAATGTTCACTACGCAATATCCCCAACTACCAAGAAGGTGTTTGATGCGGTGCAGATAATGCTAGCTGCGCTATATCTTGCGCGTAGTTTGGGAGCTGTTGCCGTTGCACCAGTTGAGTTAATAGTTACGCCTGCACCTTGCGCTAGGGTTACTTGGCCTGCGCCTATCTGCGCTATATTTATTACATCACCTGCGCTAAAAACGCTTGGTGGTACAGTTAAAGTAATTGAGCTTGCATTGTTAAGTGTTACCAGCTGGTTAAGGTTGCCTGCTACTAAGGTATATGTAGTGCCTGTTTCTGCATCAAACTCTAGCTTTAATCTTAATATAGCTGTACCGCTAGTAACGCCGCCTGATAGGCCAGAGTCAGTACCGGTAGTGATGCCAGTAATATCTCCAACCGGTGCGCCAACCCACGCCGCCCCGTCATAATACTCTAAGGCGTTTGTATCTTTTAAGAAAGAATATTGCCCTTCTTGTGGAGAAGTTATGGCGCTGGTGCGCGCCGCTGCGCTAGCAAAAACTAATACGCCTTGCATTAAATAGCCGTTTACATCGGCGGCTGTTAAAACCTCACCTGTGGTAAAGGTCTTAAATCCTAAGCCCGCTGCCATTGTTCCCCCTAATAGGCCAATACGCCGGTGTCTAGCACCCCGTATAGGCTTGAGTCTAGTATAAAGCCGTCTATTATCGGCTCTAGTGTGGTTAGTGTCGTTTTCCAGCTGTTAGGCGTAATTGCCATAGCTACGCCAAACACCTGTAAAGTTTTAGTTAAAGTAGATGAGCCCGGTTGGTTTGTAGTAATAGTTATAGGGTCAAAAAAATCTAAATCTAGGGCTGCGATTATGCCGGCATTATAGTTATCTGTGTATAAATCTAGGGTAATGGCATCACATCTAATAGAGGTTTCTTTACGGCTAGCTACATAGGCTTTAGCGTAATCTAGGGCTACTGCGTCTGTCTGCATTAGTAGGTTTTGTTGGTTATAGCTGTGAGCAAAATACTTAGCAATACTTGCTGCATCTGTAGCTACTTGTGCCGTTCCACCTGTACGGGTAATGCTAGCCTCATTGTAAATTAACGTATCATCTAGCCGCCAAACAGCGTCAAAGTAGCCTATATCTTGCCCGTTATCGTTAAACACAATAGGTGTGCCGCCTATGCTTGCCGTAGTTACGTTTCTATCTTGAAATACAAATGAGCCGCTAGCATCTACATATAGCGCGCCATACTCACTTATAGTTACGGTTTCCATAGCTGCAAGGCTGGTACGGGCCGTGCCGGGGTCTGCCTGCAAAGTAGTTAGCCCCGCGTCTACATCACGCATAGAGGCAGGCCAGCCTATCTGGTCTAAAATCTGGTTAATGCGTGTGCCGGATAAGTCGCCGGCGCTAGCCCCTGCTACCGTAGCTATTTGTGCGTTTTGGGCAAGTCTAAACGCATCTACCGCCGTTATTGTGGTATATACAACGTCTAACGCATTTTGTGGCGTAGTAGTGTTATAGCTAGTAATAAAGCCGCTAAATATAGGGTAAGTAACGCTGTTATAGGTAGCAGATATAGCTACTTTACGCATAGGGTCAAGCAAACCAAAATAAGGGCTATTAGGGTTTTGAGGGTTAAAATCACCGTTTTGGTCTACTATGCGTAACGTAAGTGTGCCGGTTTGAAATCTATCAGCTTGCGCGTTACGGCCTCTTTTAGTTTGTATGCTATCTACTACGTTAGATACATCTACAATTACAGCGGCGCTATCAGCTAATATATTTGTATCTAATATGCCTTCATCTAAAATCATAGCCTGAGCAAAACTTGGCCCGGTACTAAAGTTAATTACTGCGTTTATTGTAGGTAAGGTCATATAGCCGTTAGATTTCCACTATAAGTTAAAGAATTACCATAGCGGGTATTTTCTATAACTGCGTTTTGTACCACTTCAATAAGGCCGCTAGTTTTATCTACAATTTCTATGCGTATAGGTTCATCACGCATACGGACACGGGCAGGGTCAAAGCTAGAGCCCGGGCCTATACCCGGTGTATCAAACACGCCCATAGCTCTTAATCTTGCTTGCTCATCACCTAACACATTTAGAGCGTTAGTAGCCATAGCATCTGTAAGCGTATCTATATGCTCTTTTAATAAAAAGTTAATACCCGTGCCGGTGCTAGTAGCAGCGCGTAAACTAGTTAGTGTAGCTACTTGGCTAGCTAAACTGCCAGCGCCGCCGCCGCCACCACCACCACCGCCGCCGCCTCCACCACCACCGCCGCCGCCGCCGCCGCCAGCTGCTCCAGCGCCAGTACCCGGTATTAGAGGTGTTATTTTTATACCTGCCATTTTTAACAATAAATCTAAAGCATCTTGCAAGTTTTTCAAATCTATCAGCGCTTTAGGCATAAACTTATCGTAGATTTTTTCTATATCTTTTAACTTAAACTCTTGGCCTTGCAACGCGCCTAAAACGGCTAAATCCATATTTAGCTTTTTGGCTAGGCGTTGCGCCTCTGCTACTGCTAATTCTTTTTCTTTTTCAGTAGTTGCCGCTTGCGCTGCCGCTATAGCGTCCTCTAATTCAGCCATAGTTTGCTTAATAGATAAGCGCGTTAGGTCATTAGCTAGCTGTAGTTTTTGTTGGTCTGTAGCATTTACACCTAGTTTATTTATTTCTTCTTGCTTAGCTAATAGCGCTGCCTGTACTTGTATTTTGTCTAGGTCAAATACATCTTCACCCTTGCCTAAAGCTAAGGCAGCCTTATCTAACTTGGCCTGTCTTTCTTTTTCTTTGCGTTTTAATATCTCAGCATTAGCTTGTTTTTTAGCAAGCTCTGCTAATTTTTTAGCACGGTCTACCGCGGCTTTTTCTAGTTTAGCTAGTAATTCTTTTTGTCTTATTGTAAATGCGTCCTCAGTTTTAGGTTTAGGTTTTGGTCTTTCGTACATTTCACCTAAACCTACAGCTCTAAAACCAAACTCTGGAATACGCGCTAAAAAGCCTAAAACCGTACCGCCTAATTTCAATAAGTTAGCAAAACCTGTAGATAATTGCTCTATAACAAATTGTGCATCACTAGCCTCACCGCTGCCGGCAAAATTGCCTAACGCATCTACTAGGCCGCCGCCTATAATTTCTTGCGCGTTGCCAGTTGCTAAAGTTAAAACGTCCATCTTAAATGCTGTAGTGTCTAAGTAATCCTCAGCTGCACCTAAATTAGCCGTTAAGATTATGCCTACAATTTCTGAAAATGATTTAGTAGCTAGCTCAGCTGAGGTTAAACCTGTCTTATATTTTGATAAACCTTTAGTTTGTCCTACATAGGCTTTAGTTAGGTCATCTGTAACCGTAGCTAAATCTATTCCCGTGCCTCGGCTAATTGTTATAGCTTTGTTTAATAATTCTTGTGATTTAGTTAATGAGCCTGTAGTACTTAAAAGATTTTGAAATGCTGGCCTTAAAACATCATCTGCTATAGCAGAGGTTCTTTCTAGGTCTGCAATAAACTTAGTAATAGACGGGTTAGCAAAACCTATGCCTAAATTTTCTACAGCTCTGTTTAATCTTACTGCCGCTTTTTCGTCCTCTGCAAAGGCTTTAATAAACGTTTTGCTAAACTTTAATGCAGCGCCGGCAGCTAGGCTTACACCTAAAGTTTTACCTAAACTTTTTACCTTTTTTTCTAACTTGTTTACCGCTTTTTCAGATTCTAAAAAGCCTTTGCCCGTAGCTTGGCTAACTATATTTATTAGTAATTCAGTAGCCATTATGCAGCCATTTTTTCTTCAAACTTTACTTTGGCATTTTCTATAGCTTTGATTACAGCTGCATTAGCTACGCCGTTGTCCTCTGCCCACGCTCTATACATAGCGCGGCCTGTTTGTTTACGGCTAGGGCTGCCTACCATACCTTTAGGCCTAGCATTGACTAATTTACCTGTACCGTTCAAATTGTCTATAAATTGTTTACCAGCATTAGGGTTTAAGCTCTTAGAGCTATCTTTGCTTGTGCCTTGTGTTCTGCCATCTCGGTTTAAGCGCCCGGCAGTTTCATATATTGCACCGCCGGCGTTAGTTTGTTGTACTCTAGCTAAAGATACATAACCCGATTTGTTAGGTTTAGACGGTGTAACTCTGTAACCCAAACCGCGCTTAGCATCACTACTATTAAAAGTAGGGAACGCTCTATAATTACTTGTATCTATACTAGCTGTTTCTTTTACCCACCCGCTTAGTAATTGTGCGTCTGCCGGTATAAAGCCTCTAGCTCTAGCTACTACAGGGCGCAGCGCATTAGCCATTTCATTTTGAGTTTCTTTACCTAAATCTGGCATAAACTTTTTTAGTGCAAGTCTAAGCTCTAGGGCGTTTTCTACCTCTGTTGGCATCTTGCACCGCCTTTGCTCTATCGGTTAAAACTTTTAATATATTCTTAAACATTACATCATCTAAATCTAATAAATATTGGGGCGCTATGCCGGTTTCTACCGCTATTTGTGCGATTAGATAGCCAAAGCTACCACGCCCCACTATTCCAAAGGGTCATCATCTAGTACCTCAACTTTAGCTAAGGTTTCTAAAAACTCTGCCCCAAAACTTTTTACTACTTCCCCGCTAGTGCGTAAACACTCCCAAGCAAGCCAGTAGACATCACTTTGCTTTTCATCATCTCTAAAGGCTTTATGAAAACCTTTTTTAGCATACAGTTCAAAGGCGTACTCAATACGGGGTGTAATCTTATGCTCGGTTACGCTTCCGTCTGCCCTTGTTATTTTAAGTTTTGCCATTGTGTGCCCCTTTGTCTAGTTGGTTATGGTGTGGTGTCTACTACGATAGCTGAGTTACAGGTAAATGTAATACTCTGTGTAGAAATATCGCCAACAGCGCCGTTAATATCTGTAGTGTTATTAACTAATACTGTGGTTTGATATTCTGGATTAGTAGCGGAAACCGCGGCGCTAGTTTGTTTTAGCGTTAGTGGCACGGTTGTACCCCAAGCAGCCTGCAAAGTCTGTAGTACTTCACCGGTTGCAGTATCGTTTAGAAAATCAAGCGTAATAGTGCTAGCTTCCAAACCTTTAACAAACTTATGCGCGGTATCGCCCATAGCTGTTACTTCAAGCTCATCAAACGCGCGGTTAATAGTTGCGCTAGTAACGTGGTCTGATAAGTCCACGCTATTAAGCGTAACTACTACGCCATTAGATAGGAAAATTGCCATTTGTTATACCTCTGTTTCTTGTGTCGGTGTTTCTACGGGTGTTTCTTTTTTCTTTGTTTCTTTAACCTCTTTAGGCAATTCTTGCCCTATCTTGATTAGAAACGCTTTATCTGCCTCTGTAAGTGCCATTTTAGCTCCAGCTCGTTAGTACGGATATTTGTAAATCACTTGTTAGTAAATCACCGCTAGGTAATGATAAAACGCTAGGTGCAGTTACAGCGGTAACATTAAATACAATAGAGCTAGCAGCCAATTTATTAAACACGGCTACTATTGTGTCCTCTATGCCTTGTAGGTTGCCTTGATTATCAAACATTGGCACGGTCATAATTATCTTAAAATTAGCAAGCGGTGAAATGCCGGCTTGTGAGTTATTGCTAGGGGTCAAATAGGGGTCTGCCGGGGCTACCACTACGCTGTTAGCAACTACGTTACTTGGCGGGTAGCTAAACGTACTCCAAACAGCGTTATTAGCTAAGGCAGCGGCTATAGTGCTGCGTAATGTAGTTATGGCGGCTGTAGGCATTATCCCACCATAGCGTTAGGTGATAAGTACGGCGCTAACAAACCGCGTATAGATGCCATTAAAGTATTACTCATCTTAAACGGGCTAGGGCTGTAACCGTCTACGCTTACGCCGCCGTTTTGTGTGCTAAAACGGCTAGTCCAGATATTCTCAGCTAACATAAGTGCAGCTGCGTTTATAGCAGGCGTATTAGCGTAAGCCTGTGTTTTTGTATCATCACCCGTCATAGTGCCGCTAGGTAATACACGTCTAAAGTTTTGGTCAGCTGCCGTTTTTGCATACTGTATAAAACTAAAACCCTGTGGGTATTGGTAATAATTAAGTTGAAAATTAAAAGCTGGTAATAAATTACTTGTGCCAGCGCTAAACGGTATTGTGCCGGTAATTGTATAAGTGCCGTTAAAAGTACTGCCAGCCCCGGCTACAGTAACGGATTGACCAGTAGTAAACAGGCCGGGGTTGGCTATCATCACGGTAGCTACATTGTTTACTAATGCAGTTCCCACTACCGGGGCAGAGTCAAACCATAAAAACCCGTTAATTAAATCTTGCGCGGCTTGGCAGGTGTCCTCTATCCAAGTGTAGCTATCGTACAAAGTGCCAACACCTAAAGACGCTTTTAATGTAGCAGCGGTAACGTAAGTAGCCGGCATATTTGTACCTTTCTTGGTAGGTCTGGCAGAGCCAAAGGGCTAAGGCCCTGCCAGACTATTAGTTAGTTATTTATCAGGTTTTCTTGTACTTGATAATACCGTTAGGCATTTTGGCAATAGTTGCCATAAAGCCATAAATAGCTACCTGTACTTGTAGATTTGATACTACGTTTACAGACATATAAGCCTGTGGGCTACGATAAACAGTAAATGCTTCTGGCGCTAAAATGATAGCGCTATCATCATCAAACGTAGTAGCAGTAAAGTTTTTATCTACATATAGGTCTAGACCCAATACAGAGCCGCGGATAGAGGTAGGTGCAACCTGACCCGCTGCGTTCATTGGCTGCAAAGCTGTAAATACTGGTCGCTTTGTAGTGTCTTGCGCTGAAATTAGAGCGCCCCATTGTGCAGGGTTAGCTAGGTAATTTGTCGCAAAGTATCCGGTATTTGTGTAAATGGTTTGTGCGCCTTCAGCTGCAAAATCTACAATACCGTCTAGGTCGGCTGTAGTGCTTGTACCGTTCATACCTGCTGCAAGTAGTGCAGTTAGTACGGCAGTATCAATAGTCTTTAGGTAAGCGTTTTGGAGTTGCTGTGTAAGCTCAGCATAAAAATTCGGTTCTGACCTTGAAAGCAACTCAACACTCAGGGTATTCATACCTGAGTACTTGCTCACAGTTCCACTTAAATACTGTGTAACCATACCTGTATTTTGAACAGCGCCGCCCTCAGCTTCAACTGTTACTACAGGTGCTACGCCTGCCTGTCCACCGGCTGACGTAACCAATGAGGGTACGCTTATGGTCATACCGCTAGCAGGTAATGTACCTTGTGAGCAAGCATCAATAGCAGGCGTGCCAAAACGTGTATTAGTTACAAACTCTGTTAGGTACTGTGTTGGATTAAATGCAGGGTTTGTAGAAAAATCGTCATCTGCCGCTGTTACATATAGACGGCTAGTTTCATCACCTAAAGCAGCTTTAATTTTATGCTCTGTGTATGCACCCATATTTACAATAGGTGTGCGTACTCTTTGTGAGTTTAATGCACTTGGCTTAATAATTCTGCGCGCGGCTTCTACTGGTTGAGTAGCGCCCTCGGCTTCATCATCTTTATAGCTAACGCTTTTTAGCGTTACTGTTGCACCGTCTGGCAGGTAAGTGCCTTCCGCTGCTACTTCGTCCGGGGCTTTATCCACGGTTTCTCCTTTGGTTTCTTTTGGTTGGTTTTCATCTACTGCGTTTTCATTAGCAGCAATTTTCATAACCGCGGCGCTTGGAAATGCCGCGCTTTCTACTAGAGATACCTCTTTTAACGTAGCAGATAAAACTAATAAATAATCTTTTTCTTGGCGTGAGTCCTCTACCTCAACACCTACACTAAGGCCGTCCATTAATTTTTCCTGTGCTAGCAAAATTGCATCGCTACCCCTTGTGCTAGCACTAACCTTAAAGCTGCCATATAGCCCGCTCTTATTACTTGTAACCGTTTGCATACGGCCTACCGGCTTGCTGTTATCGTGTTGCATTAAAAGTTTTACTTTGCTTGGCTCTGGTATTTTTATAGAGTTTTCTGCAAACACTACGCGCCCGGCGCTTGTGTTGCCTACTTCTCCGTACGGGGCGATTTTGCCTGCTATGGTTCTACGTTCTCCGTTATCTACTGCCTCTATGTTGCCGCTAAATGTTAATAGCATTTGTGGGCCTCTCTGTTAGTCCGGTGGGGCTTAATTCCTCCATACTTTGCGCCTGCTCTAAGTCAATTAAACCTAGATTAAGCATTTTTTCTATAGCTTCCAAACGCGCCAAAGTATCAGCGCGTAAAAATGTTTCATCAAGTGCAAAACGTACCTGATTACCACGGCGCGTAATATCGTCCATACTTAAACGGTTTTCAATAGCGCTAATAAACGGCTGTAATGAGTAAGCTACAAACTCTTTGCGCCCGTCTATGATATTTTGGTAAGTCATTGAGTTATTCATATCCGCGCTTATGTAATATGCCGGTACGTTCATTAAACGCGCTATCTCTGTAGCTAAATACTGTGATGCCTCGTTATACATCATTTCTTTAGGTGAGTAACCGACAGTTTGATAATCTAACGTGCTAGTTAAATAAGCTGTGCTGCGTGAGTTACGCGCCGCTTTCCAGCTAGCTAACAGCCCTTGTATTTGTGCCTCTGGTAAATCTGCCCCACTATTCTTAATAAAACCTGTAGCCATAGGTGTAGCAGCTGCAACGCTTGCCGCTTTTTGTATATCTAACGCCGCTTGAATTGTACGCCCGCCTGTTTCTAATACGCCGGGTAATAAACTCTGGAAAGTTACTAAAGAGCCTACGCCGCTATCTGGTACGCGTACACCATTTACAGAGTAGTAATCTACTTCATCACCGTATTGGTCTGTAGTTACCGTAACGCGTGTATTAGCTACCCACTCAAACCCGCTAGGTCTGCCGTCATCTTCATACAAACTTGTAACGCGCCAATAGGCAACTCCATATAGCAATAAACTGTCTACCGTGTAGCTAATTGTTACGCTGCGTGGTTGTCTTATGTCTGGTTGGTCTAGCCAAACAGGCGTTTGTAATTTACGGCCTGTACTTTTTTGTATTAGCTCTAAATCTATACTTGCAATTACTCCACATATTAAGTTACGGCATCTACTTACCGCCGGTACTTGCAGCGCTAAGTTTCTATCTATAAACGGTACGCCGCTTGTATTGTATAAACCGCCAAAACTATAAACACCAGCGCCGTAAGTTTGGGCCATAATAGGCGGCGATAATTGCGCCTCTACGTCTTTTTTACGCAAACCTATAGTTTGTAGTAATCCCATAGGGGCATTATTGCCTAAAAGTCAAGTATAGGTAGAGAGTTTAGCTTTGGGCGTGTCTAAACATATACTTTAGCCTCTGCTACAGGTTGCGCCAATATATGTAT
>Ga0209972_10002326_pt1 | contig 15622 bp, 12 predicted proteins | sample NOAtaG_7_FD_187302 | JGI IMG/M metagenome (GOLD analysis project Ga0209972, IMG submission 187302) | Freshwater lake microbial communities from Lake Erie, under a cyanobacterial bloom - NOAA_Erie_Diel1S_2200h metaG (SPAdes) (version 2) | ecosystem: Environmental > Aquatic > Freshwater > Lake ... | reverse complement strand
CACGGAGCCACTATTTACTGATCAATTTATCCTGAATACTTCTCAAGCAGAGAGTTGAGTACGGCGGAGAGCTCGGGCCAGGAGTTATGCTGAGGGTCGATCAACTGGTGATCCGCCTCGATCTCGAGGTACCTGACCGAGCTATTGAATCGCTCGATCAGTCGGCGGGTCGTCACTGCCGGCACGATCGAATCAAGCGTTCCCTGGATGACCGTGATTGGGAGGTTGAGGTGGGGAGCGAGGCGCCAGGCCTCTCGTCCGGCTGAACGGACCTGGTCGATCACGCTGATTGGAAATGCCAGCTGCCGAATGGCCTCGCGAGTGGCGGGATTGTTGAGATCGGCCTCCGGCAGGGAGCGGCGCAGATCCTTTTGGACCGCCGGGTCATCGAGATCGACACGGGCAAAAGGTTTGAATTCACGAAGCAGAAGACGAACGAGTGGCCAGAGGGGCTGGTGCCAGCGCTCTCCGAGTTGCCAGAATGGGGCGAGCAGAAGCAGGTGGTCGGGCGCGTCGCTGCCCAGTGCCGCCTGAATCGAGAGGGCTCCCCCCATCGAAAAGCCTGCGAGAATGACCTGACGGTGGGTCTTGCGCAGCTCCGCCAGAGATTCACGGACCGCGGCGATCCAGTCGTGTCGGGTTCGCGCGGGGAGGGTCGCGATCTGGTGGCCGAATCCGGGGAGCAGGGGGGCGGCGACCGTTGCTCCGTGCCGACTGGTCAGGGAAGCCAGCGGTCGCATCTCCGCCGGTGTTCCCGGAAATCCATGGACCAGCAGCAACGCCAGTGAACCGTCACCTTCAATGCGGAATGGGAGATGCTCTTCTCCCTCAAACGCTTTCAACTCCATGCAGATTCTCTAATTGGATGCGCACTCTTCTCAATCATTGCCAAAATGGGCTAGGATAAAACCACAATCAACCAAACACATTTAATGGCCGCGCCATTAAATGGCAAAAACATTCAATGGGGGAACGACACATAGTGGAGTTTAAGATTTTTGCTGACAAAAACCAATTGGGAGCCGCGGCAGCCGCTCAGGCGGCGGCGGTGATCGTCACCGCAATCGCGGAGCGTGGTCAGGCCCGCATCATTGCCGCGACCGGGGCGTCACAGTTCGAGTTTCTCCAGGCCCTGGTTGGACACCCGGAGATCGACTGGTCAAAGGTCGAGATGTTCCATCTCGATGAATACATCGGTCTGCCGATTACCCATCCGGCCAGTTTTCGCAAGTATCTGCGCGAGCGGTTCATTGAACCGGCCGGACTGACCAACTACCATCTGATCGATGGTCAGGCCGATCCGCAGGAGGTCTGTCGCGACCTCGGAAAGAAGATCTCGGCGGCGCCCATCGATGTCGCCTTTGTTGGCATCGGGGAGAATGGCCACCTCGCCTTCAACGATCCGCCAGCCGATTTTGAAACCGAAGACCCCTATCTTGTCGTCAATCTAGATGAAGCCTGTCGACGGCAGCAGCTAGGCGAGGGGTGGTTTCCCACCTTCGACGATGTGCCGAAGCAGGCGATCTCGATGTCGGTCAAACAGATCATGAAGTCGCGGCAGATTGTCTGCGTGGTCCCCGATGCGCGCAAGGCGCAGGCTGTCCGTGATTGTCTGGAGGGCCCGATCGATCCGGCGTATCCAGCTTCGATCCTGCGCCGCCATGACCACGCGGTGATCTATCTCGACCCCGCATCGGCCGGGCTGTTGAAGAAGTAGTCCCCATCCATCACGGCCCAATCTGGCCTGGCCCAAGCTGGCCTGGCTCAAGCTGGCCAGGCTCAAGCTGGCCTGGTTCAAGCCGGCATTGGTCGGACTGTTGAAAAAGTAGTCCCTATCCAACCTGGAGAAACGAATGAGAAAAGTCCTCTTCCTCGCGCTGCTGATGCTTCTGACGGCGGCTGGCGCTCTGGCGCAGTCAGAGCCGATCCGTATCGGGATCATTGGTCTTGATACGTCGCACGTCACCGCATTCACCGCGCTGCTCAATGATCCTTCCAACCCGAACCACGTCCCTGGCGCCCGGGTCGTCGCGGCCTACAAAGGTGGCAGCCCCGACATCGAGTCGAGTGCGACGCGCATCGATCGCTTTACGGCCGAGTTGCAGACCAAGTGGAAGGTCGAACTGGTTGGATCGATCGAGGAGCTCTGCCAGAAGGTCGACGCCGTTCTGCTGGAGAGCGTCGATGGACGACCGCACCTCGCCCAGGTGCGCCCGGTCTTCGCGGCGCGCAAAAGGGTCTTCATCGACAAGCCATTTGCCGGAAACTACCGTGACGCACGCGAGATCGTGCGGCTGGCTAAAGAGTCGGGCACGCCATTCTTCAGCACCTCGAGTCTCCGTTTCGTCACCGAACTTCAGGAGATGAAGAAGAGTGAGAAGCTCGGAGGGATGCTCGGGGCCTTCACCTTCAGTCCCTCCCCGACCGAACCGCACCATCCTGACCTCTTCTGGTATGGAATCCACGGCGTCGAGATGCTCTTCACGCTCATGGGGCCGGGATGCGAGAGTGTGACGCGTGTCCATACTCCGGGCGCTGATGTCGTCGTTGGCCGCTGGAAAGATGGACGGACCGGGACCTTCCGGGGAATTCGCGAGGGGAAGACCGATTATGGCGCGATCGCCTTTGGCGGCAAGGTGGTCATTCCAAGCAGCGTCCCGATGAAGGTTGACTACCGTGGTCTGGTCGTCGAGATCGTCAAATTCTTCCAGACCGGTGTTCCACCTGTCTCACCTGAAGAGACTCTCGAGATCATGGCGTTTATGGAAGCGGCGGACCTGAGCAAGGCGCGATCCGGCCAGCCCGTCAAATTGAGTGAACTGAACAAGTAAGTACAGGATATAAGTCGATGAACAATTTCAGGTCAACACTGGCTCTACTGCTGATCCTCGCAATGGGGGGTATGGGAGCAATCGGGCTCAGTTCCTGCTCCTCGAACGGAACCAAGATGGAAAACAGTCAATCCAATGCGGCCAAATCGGACAACTCTGAAATCAGGCTGATGACTCTCGATCCCGGCCATTTTCACGCCGGTCTGGTGCAAAAAGAGATGTATCCGGGAGTGTCGCCGATCGTCAATGTCTATGCGCCGCTCGGGTTCGACCTGCGCGAGCACCTGAAGCGAATCGAGGGCTTCAACAAACGGGCCACCGATCCAACCGCGTGGCAACTCGAGATCCACACCGATGCCGATCCGCTGGCGCGCATGCTCCGGGATCGTCCCGGGAACGTGGTGATCATCTCGGGGCGGAATAGCGGCAAGATCGACCGGATCAAGGCCTCCGTCGAAGCGGGGCTCAACGTCCTCGTCGACAAGCCCTGGCTGATCCGTGCCGACGATTTTCCGAAACTCGAGGCGACCTTCGCCGCCGCCTCATCGAAGAAGCTGATCGCCTACGACATCATGACCGAGCGTTATGAGATCACCACGATCCTCCAGAAGGAGCTGATCCATACGCCGGAGGTCTTCGGCGAGATGCTCCCCGGCAGCGTCGAGGATCCGTCGATCTACATCGAGAGCATTCACCATCTGTTGAAGATGGTCGCTGGCAATCCGAACATTCGGCCGGCCTGGTTCTTCGACATCAATCAGCAGGGTGAAGGAGTGGCCGATGTCGGCACCCACCTCGTCGATCTCATCCAGTGGATGGTCTTTCCGGAGCAGGCGATCGACTACCGCCAGGATATCGATGTCAAACTGGGGCGGCGCTGGCCGACGGTCATGACACTCGACCAGTTCAGTCGCGTCACCAATGAACCGCAGTTCCCCGGCTACCTGGCCGCCGACGTCAAGGGCGGAAAGCTCGACTACTACTGCAACGGTTCGATGACCTATGCTCTCCGCGGCATCCACGCGAAACTTGACGTGATCTGGAACTACGAAGCCCCGGCTGGCGGCGGCGATACTCACGTCGCCATCTTCAAGGGCTCCAAAGCCCGGGTCGAGATCCGGCAGGGCAAGGAGCAGAACTGGAAGACGGAGGTCTATGTCGTGCCGAACCAGCCTTCCGATAAGGCGGCGATCCTGGCCGCGCTGCAAGCGAAGGTTGGGGCGCTGCAGTCGAAGTATCCCGGCATTGGCGTGGCGGAGAAGGGGAATGCCCTCTGGGTCACCGTGCCCGAGAAGTACCGTGATGGTCACGAGGCCCACTTTGCCGAGGTGGCCCGGCGATTCTTCACCTATCTGCGCGATCCCAATTCGATCCCCGCGTGGGAGTCGGCCAACATGCTGGCCAAGTACTACACGACCACGAAAGGCCTCGCGCTCGGGTATCAGACAAAATAAGAGACCGCGCCTGACCTTCAGTGCGGCAGGTTCAATCAGGGTTGAGCTGGTCGACGAATCCAGTGCTGGCGATCGCCAGCGGTGGTCTCGTCGACCGGCAGGCTCGCTCGAATTACTATGAAGTACTACAACAATGTTCTGGAGCTGGTTGGTGGAACCCCACTGGTCAGGCTCAACCATGTTTCACGGGGCCTCAAGCCGCTGATTCTTGCCAAGATGGAGTCTTACAACCCGGGCGGCAGTGTCAAGGACCGGATTGGCATTGCCATGATCGAGCGGGCGGAGAGGCTGGGAGATTTGAAGCCGGGCGGCACGGTCGTCGAGGCGACCAGTGGCAATACCGGGATCGGACTGGCCCTCGCGGGCGCCATTCGTGGTTATCGTTCAGTCTTTGTCATGACTGATAAGTGCAGTCAGGAGAAGGTGCATTACCTGAAGGCCCTCGGGGCTGACGTGATTGTCGTGCCTGCCGCGACGAAGAGTGATTCACCCGACCACTACCTCAATCTGGCCCGGCGGATCGCGGCCGAGACCCCAAACGCCATTCTGACCAATCAGTATGGTAATCCGGCCAATCCGGAGGCCCACTACCGGACGACGGGCCCGGAGGTCTGGGAGGCGACGGACGGCCGGGTAACCCATTTTGTCGCCGGGATGGGAACGGGAGGGACGATCAGCGGCACCGGTCGCTACCTCAAAGAGAAGAATCCGCAGGTGCAGATCGTGGGAGCGGATCCCTACGGTTCCGTCTTCAAGACCTTCAAAGAGACTGGCACACTGCTCGGGTCAACCCCCTATCTTGTCGAGGGAGTCGGTCAGGATATGATCCCGGACAATGTCCATCTCAAGTATGTCGATGAGATCATCAACGTCACCGATCGCGACTCATTCAATACGGCGCGACGGCTCGGACGAGAGGAAGGGATCTTCTGCGGGGGGAGCAGCGGGACGAATGCCTGGGCCGCCCTCAAGCTCGCTGAACGGCTCGACGAGGAGGCGGTGATCGTCTTTATCATCTGTGACACCGGTGAGCGCTATCTCTCGAAGTTTCTCTCGGATGAGTGGATGAAGGAGAAGCGGCTGCTTGGTGAGGAGCGGATGACGATCGGTCTGCTCAACGATCTGAAGCTGAGATCAGGCAAGATGGCCCTGATCGCGGTCTCCCCGGAGACGAAGATCAGTGAGATGCTCGAGGTCATGGAGGTCAATGGAATCTCGCAGCTGCCGGTGCTTGAAGAGGGAAAGGCGATTGGAAGCATCAGGGAGCATCGGGTCATGGCCCAGATTCTCGATGATCGGGCAATTCTTGAGGAGCCAGTGACCCGGATCATGGAGGACCCCTTCCCGGTCATCAATGAGTCTGTGGAGATTGCCCGCGCCAAACAGTTCCTGAAGGAGTCTCCGGCGATCCTCGTCGAGGAGTATGGCCGGATCATCGGGATCGTTACCCGTTACGATGTGCTCGATATCGACTCCCGGGCGTAGCGAACGGTGCGCCCACCTTATTGCCACCCTGACCCCAGCGCCTGAGTCAACCTCCGGCGCCGCGGACGGGCCGCGAGAGCCACGAGACGGCTGACCAGCTATTCTGGTTCAGCCGTCGCTCTCTTTTCGCCGCCCTCTTCCTTCGCCTCTTCTTTCGCCGGCCAGATGACCGAGGCGAGAATCGCGATCAGGAGCACCCCAATGATCGTCCCCAGGGCGACGACGACGGGAATCTTGTAGATGTCCGCCAGCAACATCTTCGCGCCGACGAAGACGAGAATGGCGCAGAGGCCATACTTGAGATAATGAAAGATCTGCATCAGTCCGGCGAGGGCGAAGTAGATCGAGCGCAGACCGAGGATGGCAAAGACGTTTGAAGTGTAGACGATGAACGGGTCGGTCGTAATGCCAAGGATGGCCGGGATGGAGTCGACCGCAAAGATGACGTCGGTCGTCTCAACCATCAGGAGGACGATGAAGAGCGGTGTCGCGTACCAGCGATTGTCTTTTCTGACAAAGAAATTGTCGCGGTCATAGTGGTCGGTCACCGGCATGATTCGTCGGAAGAGGCGCAAGACCGGATTCTTGTCCGGATGGATCTCATCATCGTTGCTGGTGACCATCCTGATACCGGTAATGATCAGGAAGACTCCAAAGATATAGATGATCCAGTGAAATTTCTGGATCAGTGCAATGCCGGCGAGGATGAAGGCCGCGCGCATCAGGAGCGCTCCCATGATCCCCCAGAAGAGCACCTTGTGCTGGTACTCTGCCGGGACCCGGAAGAACGAGAAGATCATCAGAAAGACGAAGAGATTGTCGACACTGAGCGCCTCTTCGACCAGATAACCGGTCAGGAACTCCATGGCTGGAACCGGACCACGGGTATAGTAGACAAAGGCGTTGAAGATCAGGGCCAGACTGATCCAGACGGCACTCCAGATCAGCGCTTCGCGCATCTTGACCGTGTGCGATTTGCGATGAAAGACGCCGAGGTCGAGCGCCAGCAGCCCGAGCACGATCACCGCGAAAATAACCCACATGTATGTCTGCATAGTTCGCTATTCTCCCTCACGCCAACCGGAGGCTTGGTTCAAAACCGGATCCGATCTCCTCATCTGACGACTTCGACTGAGCATTCTGCCCGCGAGGTGATGGAAGTGGAGACGCTGCCAATCAGGACCCGCTCAATCAGGTTGTGTCCCCGCGCGCCAAGCACGATGCAATCGGCCTTCCACGAACTGGCCTCATCCAGCAACAGGCTCTTCGGATCACCGTGATTGACCAGCGAGTGGACCTTCAGCCCGGCGCTCTCGAGACGGCCCCGGTAGTCGGCGATCATCCGTCCAACCCAGCTCAGCGGTTCTTCGTCGTTCTCGTCGATCCACGTCTGCAGGTGGGCCGGTGGTTCAAAGATGGTCGTGACAACCTTGTCGTCGATCGCGGTCAGCAGCAGGACCTCGGTTCCAGCTGGCCAGTGGCGCTCCGCAACCGAGCGGATAGCCTGATCGGAGTCGGCTGAGCCGTCCAGTCCGATCACCAGCCGGATTGGCTGCGTCGCTTCTCGTTCCCGTCGCCGGGCGACGCGAACCGAACAGGGGGATTCGATGACGATCTTCTGGGAGGTGCTGCCAAGCGTCAGCTGCTGGATCCGGTTCAGTCCGGCGTGTCCGGTTGCTCCGACCACCACCAGGTCAGCTTTCCACTCGGCGGCCCGCTTGATGATGGCCCAGCCTGGAGAGTCGGCTACCGCCTCCGATGAAACCTGCCAGGCCGGGAAGAGGCTTCGTACCCGGCTCGCCCCACGCGTGGCCGTCGCTGTTGCCTCCTCGACTCTTTTCGATGCCTCAGCGCGGGCACGCTCGACGGCCACCGGCGTAATCTTTACCGCCGGAACGACGCCCTCCGCCAGGGTTGGCGGTAGCCAGACATTGGCCACGGTGAGGACGAGAACTTCGACATCGTCCGGCAGGCCGGCCAATTGGAGATCATGGAACGACTCCTCGGAACAATCAGACCCATCATAGCCTATGAGAACTCGCATAAACCCTCACTTTCTGTAGACCAGTCAGCCTCAGAGAATACCACATCGGTGACGCGATGCCACACCGCGGCGTGATATTGGTCGCCTCCGGGAGTACTGATGGACGATCGCGGCCGGCGGCGCCCGCAATTTGTCACAAAGTCGTAGCGCTGTGATAAAAATGCAAAGCGATCAACACGGAGCCACAACAATTGGCTGGTAAGGTGCGCCATTCTTGATAGGAGTACGCCCAGATGCCAAAGATAGCTGATATTGAATACACCCCAAATCCGAACGCCATCAAATTTATTTTGAAGGAGCCGGTGACGACAGGTTCGTCGCGCTCTTTTCAGTCAGCCGAGTCCGCCCAGGCTGACCCTTTGGCACATTCTCTCTTCAACGTCGGAGACGTCGTCTCGGTCTTTTATATGGACCGGTTCATTACGGTCAATAAAGAGGACGATGTCAGTTGGGAAGATCTGCTGAAACGACTGGCAGAGCCGATTCGTTCGGCGCCGGCAGTCAGCGATGCCCCGCGTCCGGGAGCCGCTGGCGCCGATGGCCCGAACGGCCTCACCGGGGGCCCGGGTTATGTCCCCGGGGCTGATCCGGTTCTCGACCGCATCAACCAGGTTCTCGACGAGAAGGTTCGTCCGGGTCTCGCTGGTGATGGTGGCGGACTGGAGATTGTCGGCTATCACGATCACCGCTTGATGATCCACTACCAGGGGGCCTGCGGCAGCTGCCCGAGTTCAGTCAGCGGAACCCTCTACGCGATCGAGAATATGCTGCGCGAAGAGGTCGATCCAGAGATCGAAGTCATCTCGGTCTAGTCTGGTGAGCGCGCCGCTTCCTCTCGTAGAGCCGTTGGTCGGCGATCCTGATCAGAATATCCGCCTCCGCGGCGGTTCCCGCCGCGATATGGCCCGAATCGCCGCCTGCCAAATTACTGCTGCGCAGATCGGCCGGCCAGTTGGACACCCCCCAGCTTACTCCAAAGAGCCCCTTCCCAGTGGCCCACCTGGCGAGGTGGGCGCTCCCCTCGATTCGATGGATGATCGTCTCGCCAGTCTCGAGTGACGTCTCAGGCAGGACCGCCGCGAATTCATCGCCGCCAATCCGAAAAGGTTCATCGCTCTGGCGGAGAGACTGCTGGAGCGCCAGCGCAAAATCGTGCAGCAACTGATCTCCGGTTGGATGGCCAAAACGGTCATTGACCTGCTTGAAGCGGTCGAGATCGAAGAGGATGAGGGCCAGTCTGCGCTGGTAACGGCGTGATCTTTCGATCTCGGCCAGCAGACGTCGTTCGAAGGCCCCACGGTGGCCAATGCCGGTCAGCGGATCCCGCCGCGCCTCCTCCGCCATTTGTCCGAACCTTTTCTCGAGCCGCTCAAGCATCAGCTGATCGATGAGCTGGTGGAGTTCTTCGAAAAGCGCTACCCCATCAGCGGTCGTCAGATCGATCTGTCGACCCAGTTCGCGACGCAGCGCGGCGACTCCGGCAAAGATGACCGGCAGGTCGCTCGCCTCGTGCGACCTGAGTTCACGCTCGATCGATGATCTCTGGATATCCAGCCAGGCTCGCTGCTGCGCGTTCAAGGTCGTCATAATTCCAGTTTACCCGCGGCTGACCTTGCCGCAAATAGATCAAACCTTGTCTCCTCTCCCAGCGTATTCTCCAGCGACCTGACAGATGTCAGGCCGCTCGCACTTTACGCGACGACTGAAAGGAGAATCTCCGATGAAAAACCCCGTCACTGCCGGACTGCTCAGCCTGATCGTCCCGGGGATTGGCCAGATATACAATGGAAGAGTCATCCGTGGTCTCTTCTGGCTGATCATTACCCCCGGATTCTGGATCGGTTCAGGCGGCCTGCTCGGGTGGATCTGCCACCTCATTGCGGCCTGGACCGCCTACGACGACGCCCGCCAGAATCGTTCCGCCAGCTGGTCCTAACAGCGGGTCTTAATTGCTGGCTGTCGCCATGACCTCGCTTCCGGTCACCGTCACCAATGGATGTCTGATGATCGCCCGAAATTCGAGTCGCTCGCCGGACTCGATACCGGTCAGTTCGACCGCGAAGCGTCCGGTCGACTGCCGGATGCTGAAAGGAGAGGTCTGCCAGGGGCGGGAGGTGAACTCGGTCGCTTCCGGACGGATGCGGTACTGCACCGCCACTTCGACCGTGGCAACCTTGCCGAGGTCGAGCACTTCCGCTTCGACGAGCACTTTGCGCTGGGCTCCATTCCAGCGTGCGCTGATCGTTCTCACCTCTGGCGGGGTGATGCCGGCCGTGACCTTGGTAAGCCGGATGACGACCGGGTTGGGCCACTGGTTATTGGTATAGAGACGTTGCGCCTTCCACGCCGTAACCTTCAACCCGTCCGGGGTCTGCTCCCATTTGGCTTCCGGTCTGACCTGCGGCCGGTATTCGAGAATCTCGCCAGTCTGACCAAGGACACTGATGGTGGTCTGTGGGGTAGCCGCGATCGACTTGAAGGTCAGGTTCTTCGGCTCTCCGTATTTCCACGTGTCACCAACAATGGCATAGACGGTGTCGCCTGATCTGGTGAACCAGGTGTCGCCCTCATTGGTGACGACCCAGGGCCGGGCGCCAACGATGGCTTCGCGATTAACAAACATCCAGAGGGCGATCTCGCGCAGCCGGTCCTCCTGCTCGATCGGTAGTTCACCGTCCGGTTTGGGACCGACGTTGAGCAACAGGTTGCCGCCCTTCGCCCGGGTTTCGATGAGGGTCCGGATCAGCTGTTGGCCGCTCTTGTAGGTTTCGTTGGTCGGTTTATAAGGCCATTCCGTCCCCATGGTCAGATTGGCCTCCCAGGCGCCGGTCAGGGGCAGCCCGGGGATGAACTGTTCGGGGGTCTCGATGGCCCCGCGGGTGACGACGATCTCCGGGTCGATCTCCCAGCAGAGCTCGCGGAGCCCCTCCGCCGGACCATCGATAAAGAAGAGATCGATCTTGCCATAACTGGTCAGCAGCTCGCGGATCTGTGCTTTGTCGTAGGCCATCAGTCCTGGGTTCTCGCGAGGCGTGACGCCGGGGTGGGGGGCGCGGGCGATCGGACGGTTGTTCTGGTGAAGCCAGAGGAAGTCGTCAGGTGAGAAGTAGAGTCCAATCGCCAGGCCGCGCCGCCGGAATGCTTCGATCAGTGGTCGCAGCAGGTCTTTGCGATACGCGGTGTGCTCAATATCGAAGGTGGTCGTCGCCGTGTCCCACATGCAGAATCCCGCGTGATGCTTGGCCGTAAAGACGACATAACGCATCCCGGCCAGCTGTGCCTGCTCCGCCCAGAACTCCGGATCATACTTGCGGGGATTGAAGAGGCCGGGCAGCTCTTTGAAGTAGCGTTCCCGGTAATCGACAGATGCTCCGACCAGCGAATGGCTGATTACTCCACCCAGCGGTCCGTCGACATTCCAGTGGATGAACATTCCAAAGCCAAGGTCACGGAACCATTCGAGCCGTTCAGGTCGGTTCTGCGCGGCGACCGGATTGATGAGGGTGAAGCCGGTGAGCAGGACGAACAGACAGGTTCTTATCGTTGTAATCATTCTTCCCTCCAGCCTGCTGGAACTTAAGATTCTGAAATAGAGTGTTGGAAATCTGTGACGGCGATCCACCGACAGGATAATGGCGATCGCGGCGCTCGTCCAGTCGGCGACAGGTGACGCTCAAAATCTGAAACGATCCGCCGGCATATCTTGCCCGGGATGTTTTGTGAAACCGGAAGACTGGGACATAATGGTCCGGCTGGTTCCAAACCAGGAACATATTTGAAGATTGACCGCGATTGAGAGAGCGAGATCATGTGCCCCATTCTAAGCTCTGGCAATACGCGTGGAGATCTTTGCGCAGAGGATCGTGCCAGTGAGAGAGTCACCCATCTCCCCCGCCGAAGCTTCCTTGATCGGGGCGGGGTGTTGGTTGGGCGTGACGATCTGCTGACGAGGCTGCGGAGAGCATTTCTGCGTGGAGAGACTATTCAGGCCATCAGTGGAGAGGCCGGTTCAGGCAAGACGGCGGTGGCGATCGAGTACGCCCGCCGCTATGCCGGTGAATACCGGGTTGTTCTCTGGGCCCGGGCCGGCATACCCGAGACCCTGGTGACCGATTTTGCGGCCATCTCCGGCCAACTCGACCTGCCCGAATATGGTTCACCCCACATGAGCCTTGCGGTGGGATCGGTCCTGACCTGGCTGGCCAGCCATCCCGGCTGGCTCCTCATTCTTGACGATGCAGAAGATCCGGCGATCACTCGCGCCTATGCCACCTTCAGTGACAAGGGCCACGTGCTTCTCACGACGCGTGGCCAGGCGCAGGTCGACTTTGCCGTGAACCATCCGATTGGGCCGCTCGATGAGTCGCAGGCGATCGAGCTGCTCGAACGGGTCGGGGGAATGTCGACACCGGGAGCGGCCGTGGTCGCCGCGCCGTTTGGCGGGGTCCCCCTGGCGCTGACCCAGGCCGGGGCCTTGATCTCGACCGAGAAGAGATTGCTTCTGCCGATCCTTCCTGACCCTCCGCTTGCTCCGGCGGGCATTCCCGGACCTGTCTGGCTGAGCTTCAACGCCGCACTGACCAGTCTCGAGACGACTTTGCCCGGGGCGGTCGATCTCCTCCGTCTCGCCGCCTTCCTTTACCACGAAGAGATTCCGGTCACCGTCTTTGAAGATGTCGATCTCTCGGCCGCTGAGCGTCAGGCCGGACTCGCGCAAGCCGCGGCGCTCGGGCTTCTCGACTGGTCGCCGGCCGATGGAACGATCACCCTCCACCGGCTCGTCCAGCTCGCGCTGCGCGCCGCGATGACCACGGATGAAAAGCGCTACTGGCTCGAACGAGCCGTCGAGTCGATCGAGAACATCTTTCCGGATGGATCGCCAGAGACCTGGTCGACCTGCGATCAACTCTTGCCGCACGCCATCGAGCTCGACTCCCTGATCGATTACTATGTGATCACGACCCCGGCGGCCGGGCTTCTTCTCGGAGCGGTTGCCTTCTACCTCGATCACCGCGGCCAGGTCGGGGCGGCCGAGCCCCTCTACCAAAGGGCGCTCGCGATCGAGGAGCGTCGTCCCGGCGGCGAAAGTCGCCTGCTCGTCACCATTCTCAACAACCTGGCCCTCATCTATGAGACGCAGGGGCGGTATGCCGAAGCCGAAATTCTGCTTGAACGGGCGCTCACGATTCGTGAGGGCCAATTGCCACCCACTCATCCGTCCCTGCACAGTTCACTCGTCAACCTGACCTGCCTCTATCAGACCCAGGGTAAATTTGACGAAGCGGAAGCGCTCTCGCGGCGGCGCATCGAGCTGATCGAGCGGATCTGTGGAGTCGAACACCCTGATCTGGTCCCGGCGCTCGAGAACCTCGCCCATCTCTACCAGGCTCAGTGGATGTTCGAACCGGCCGAAGAGCTCTGCGAAAGAGCCCTGACCATTCGCGAGAGAGAGTGTGGTCTCGATGATCCCGAGACGGCGCGGAGTGTGGAGGCGCTCGCCCAGCTCTACTTCAGCCAGGGCCGCTACCTTGCCGCGCGCCTCTTCTATCAACGGGCACTCGAGATTCGACAGCAACATTTCGGCTCGACCCATCCGGAGACGGCGCTCAGCCTGGCCAGTCTGGCCGACCTCTGCGTTGCTCAGGAGCACCTCAATGAGGCCGAACCACTCTATGCCCAGGCCCTCGACATCTGCCGCCAGTCACTCGGTCCCGTTCATCCGCGAACGGTCAAATTACGCTTCAGCTACGACATGCTCCTCTCACGCCTCGGCCGGTAGCTTTGGGATCATCGTGGAGGCCATTCACCGGCGGAGTCAGGACGATGACGAACGGGGCCGGGCCACTCGCCAGCCACTCGCCAGCCACTCTCCAGCCACTCTCCAGATCGAGGGGAGCAGCGCCGGCGCCAGGTAGATCAGAAAATGGTTTGGATAAGAGTACCTTTCGATTCCCAACTGGATCAGTGAGACGACCAGTGAAGAACCGAGAATGGAGAGAAACGCGACGACGAGGATGAAGGCCGGGACGTCCCGCAGTCGCGATTGGAGCAATCGCCATAAGGCGAGCATGAAGATGGGCAGGGAGACGACGATCCAGAGCACATTGTTGAAGATCTCGTTGCTGATCCCCTCCCAGGCCAGATGCAATCTTTGCCAGCGGGTGGCTTTGAGAGAAGTCCGGGCAGACTGCGGATCGATGAGGACCCCTCGCGGTGCGCCGGATTCGTCGATCGAACGGAACTCCTTCGCCGCCTCGGCAGAGTAACTCCGCTCCGTCTTTTGAAAGAGCTCATCCGCCCGTTCGTTGAGAGAGTGGTAGAGGTCGAGTTTCCACTGCAGAATCAGGTAGTAGGTGGCAAAGCTCGACCAGACAAACTTCAGGTAATGGCGGGGTCGTTTGGCAATCGACTTCAGCGAGATCTTTCTGATCAGCGGACGAGACTCTTCGTATCCAGCGCCGAAGCGACTCCCAAAAGTCCATCCCTCCACGTAGATGATCCGGTCATAATATTTTTCAAACAGTTCGCTCAACCGTCGCGGATTCCAGGTTGTGGCGATCGTCTCCAGCGCCGCCGCATCGAGTCCGCACCGGGCGAGGGAGGCCGGGAGTTCATTCCGGATCTGGTCGTTGACGTGGGCGGGGAACGCGGGATCGGGTTGCCAGAAATGGGCGGTCGCCGCTCCCAGCTGGCACTCTCCGAAGGTGCTCACGACCAGCTCGCCCACGGTGTAACGGTTGTAGACGGCGAGCCCGGCCACGAGCAGCAAGAGCGGCGCGAGAGTGGCCAGGAGTGCGCGGCGCGAATATCGATTGATGAGCAGGAAGACCGCGACAATCATAAAGACGACCAGCAGATAGATCCCCGCCGGTTTGATCAGAATGGCCAGGCCTCCGCAGAGTGAAGCGAGCAGTAGCGGCAGCGATCTTCGGCTGTGCAGCCCGGCGACCAGCCAGCCAAATGTGAGCATCAGAAATGAGGTGTAGACGCTTTCACTGAGCGCCGAGGTCTCATAGTAGATGAAGCGCGAGTTTCCGATGAATCCGCTGATCGCCACTGCGGCCGGGATAGTCAGGGTCCGGTAACCCCGATGGATCGCCCAGATCAGCAACAGACCGGCGCCGAGGCTCAACAGAGACTGGCCAATGATCACCGTGAGCCAGCGGTCATCGAGGAGGGTCGTCAGGTAGATGAAGAGCGGGTATCCCGGTGGGCGAATCGAGACCAACGGCAGCTCTCCCCGCCGAAATTGATTGATGGGTTCGAGATAGCTGCTCGTGTCGGGCGCGAGGCCGATCAACGAATAGTCGAGGTAGAAAGGTCCCCGCGTGAAGGTGAAGACGCCCAGAAAGATGATCAGGCTCACCGCCAGCGGATGAAACTCGAGCCAGGTCAGCAACTGGCGGGCGTGTGCGGCGCCCAGGAGGAGGAGCAGGGCAATGGTCACCAGGTAGATCGGGAGCGCCACGGCGGTGCCAACGATCCACGGCGAGGCGGCGCTGTAGCGGCGTCCATTGCTGAGAGGGCTGGAGTTGTCACTGGTCGAGAAGATGGCCTGCCCCTTCCCGGTGTTGTATCTTCCCGCGCCGTAATTGACGATATCTTCGAGAGGGGCATTGGCCGGGCCCGCCAGCAACCGACCATCTTCGAGCAGCGCCGCCGACGAGCTGAGCCAGTGGCTTTCACCATGGGGGGCGTGGTGGGATGAATAAGGACGCCAGAGCCGCAGCCGGCCATTCTCGACCAGCAGCGCCAGCGAGCTGAGATAGTAATGGCCACGCACCTCATTCCTGCCCGTGGCCGCCTTG
>Ga0209972_10002325_pt1 | contig 15624 bp, 15 predicted proteins | sample NOAtaG_7_FD_187302 | JGI IMG/M metagenome (GOLD analysis project Ga0209972, IMG submission 187302) | Freshwater lake microbial communities from Lake Erie, under a cyanobacterial bloom - NOAA_Erie_Diel1S_2200h metaG (SPAdes) (version 2) | ecosystem: Environmental > Aquatic > Freshwater > Lake ... | reverse complement strand
GAATGCAGTTTTTTTATTCATAGCTTTGATTTGACCTAAAGCTATGGCATTCAATAATTTGCAAGGTTTCCAGCCTAATAAATGTCCATTAAGCCTAAACAGCCAGGTTATAGCCAACATAAAGAATCCCTGTCCAAAACAACAGGCCGAAGTGTGGCGCATCTGGCAAATAGCTGCTATCCCAGTTGGTAAACATATCGGTAATCGCTGAACCTCGGGTGCTAAATACGGCAATTGAAAAAATGATGTACGCACTGAATAGAGCAATTGTTCCAATCGTTTCCAGTTTGGTGATCACCTTATCTCCTTTGTAATTGAGAAGCCCAACCAACACCACAATTAACATCACACCCACCCATTGATTAAAACCCAGCGTATTATTTAATATTTCTCCAGCAGCGGCAGCCATCACTGCGATGATCAAGATCGCCAACAACAGGTAGGTAATTTCGTAAGCTATCCATCCTTTGCCAATCATTTTTCTTAACAAGGATTTGTAATCATACACTTGCCACTGACGGCATGCCTCCATTGATAAAATAGAAATAAGGGAGAATCCAAAAAAGATAGCAAGCCCACTGATCCAACCACTGGCTCCAAATTTTCCTCCGTATTCTACAATCTCACGCCCCGTAGCATAACCGCCACCAATCAAGACAGATTGTAAAATAATACCTGGGAGTAGCACACGTTTAATCTGAGAGGCGGGTTGTTGAAAATTTTCCATATTAATGAATCGTCTTCAAAATAAGAAGATTAGGCTTCTTGCCTCAACTCGCTTTTGCCATTTCCCAGCCGATGATGCTTTTTTTACGTGTTGAATTCCAACGGTATTCTCCCAGAATTCCATCTTTACGAATAACACGATGACAAGGAATTAAGTAGGCAATATGGTTGGAGCCAACTGCGGAACCAACCGCCTGCATAGCTTTTGGATTTTTTATTTTCTCTGCTATTCCTTGATAGGTGGCTACACTCCCGAGAGGCAATCTCAATAGTGCCTCCCATACTTTCACTTGAAAGTTGGTGCCCTTTACAAACACGTGTAATTTTTTCGATGGAGATCTTTTGCCAAAAATAGAATCGATGAAACTGGCCGTTAGTTCTTGGTCATGATGAAAAATGGAGTGATCCCAATGTTCTTTCATTTTTTCAAGTTCGTAGTTAGGATCTTCATCCGTTGTGATAAACGACATCCAGCAAACGCCTCGTTCAGTAACACCAAGGAGGGCAAGTCCAAAGGGCGTTTCGTGAAAACCATACTCTATTCGTATGCCCGCACCACGCTGTTTGTACTCCTGCGGTGTGACAGCCTCCAATGTGGTAAACAAATCGTATACACGTGATTGACTCGAAAGCCCTGCTGCTTCTGCCGCATCGACTAGATTTTTGGTTTGCGTTAATTTGCTTTTTAGAAAATCAACAGTCAGGAATTGGAGAAAACGTTTTGGGCTTATACCTGCCCACTCTGTAAAGATTCGTTGAAAATGAAAAGGAGAAAGATGTACTTTTTCCGCCACCTCATCCAACTCTGGTTGGCGGTGAAAGTTTTTCTCCAAGTACTGAATAGCCTGCTCTATTCGCAGGTAATTTATTTTGTCTTCGATCATTATCATAAAGATATTATTTTTTGATGGATCAAATTTGGCGTTTCCGTCTCTCGGATTCAACCTGTTTCTTGCTCTCTTTCCAAAACACATAGTCGATTTTCATGCAATGGCCACAAGGTCGATAACCTAATTCAGTTGCTTCTTTTTGACTTGTAAAGAATACACGATTCATTTTTTTCATTCTCTTGCCCGATCGACAGTCGAGCGAACCATAGATTTTAAGCTTCTTGTTTCCTGCTAATACTATTTTTTTACTTTTTAGGAGCCTGACCAACTCACTCGTTGTTAGTTTTTCATGTGCGATCATATACAAATGAGAAAGATACGTTTCGCCCCATCGAATCAATGTCAAATCAATCATATGGTAAACGTAGAGCTCACCGTGAATCTGTAAAACCCGATTCTTGCTGTTTTAGTGATGCGGTATTTTTATAGGAAAATAATTTTCTAGTATTGTGGTATGGAGTCTTTTCATATTCCGGTTTTCGATGAGTTCAGTTTTAAAAGGTCAGTTGAGTTTCTTCAACGTTCACCAAAAGAGCTTTTGCATTTTGTAGATGATAATCACGTTTCAAAAATGATTGAAATCGGATCAAAAAAAATTGTATTTGAACTGATCCAAGAGAAATCCAACCAACTACAAGTAAGAGTAGTTAGCGGCATACCACTGCAACAATCTGAAAGGGAACAACTTATTCTGTTTATTAAGGAATGGTTTGACCTGGATGCGGACCTGAAACCGTTTTATGCCCTTGTTAAGGATGATAAATTATTAGGTCCATTAGTAAAGGAATATTTTGGCTATCGCATCATTGGGCAACCTGATTTGTTTGAGTCGTTGGTGTGGGCGGTGATAGGTCAGCAAATTAATCTTCAGTTTGCATACACCTTAAAACAACGATTTGTAGAGCAATTTGGTGAAAAGCATACTGTTGGCGATAGGGTATACTATTTATTCCCCACACCACAGGTAGTTTCAATCCTTTCTGATGAACACCTTTTGTCGCTTCAATTCTCACGACAAAAAAGCAAGTACGTGGTGTTAATTGCTCAGGCCTTTTTGAGTGGAGAGATCACCAAGGAGAAACTAAAGAAACTGCCCTTTCAAGCGGCTAAGGAGAAATTGATGCGTATAAAGGGAGTTGGCAATTGGACGGCCAACTATGCATTGATGAAAACGTTTCGATATCCGGAGGCCTTCCCGTTAGAAGATGCTGGTGTTCACAACGCGATTAAGAATTTAAAAAAAATGAAAGTCAAGCCAACATTGGATCAAGTCAAAAGAATTTTTAAAAAATACAAAGGCTGGGAAGCCTATGCGACACTTTATTTGTGGAAGAGTCTTTGACAGGAGAACGAATTGCGTTAAGCACTTTTTAGCTCAATGCGAAAAGTGGTACCTTGCCCTTCGTCTGAGGATTTTACAAATATTTTTCCCTCGTGATACATTTCTATAATTCGCTTGGCGAGAGCTAGACCCAAACCCCATCCTCTTTTCTTGGTTGTAAAGCCGGGCTTAAACACACTCTGGACTAGTTTTTTTGGAATTCCTTTTCCAGTGTCGGAAATGTCAATCAATACTTTACTGTCACTCCCTCTTAGAATCTTGATCGCAATAGTACCCGTATTTTCCATGGCATCTACGGCATTCTTACAGAGATTCTCTAGCACCCATTCAAATAGGGGAGCGTGTACATTGGCCATAATGTTTTCAGACAACGTGTATACTTCGATTTTTACTTTTGAAGAAAGGCGAGGCTGTAGATAGCTCACAACATTGTTTACCAAATGGAAAATATTTTCTGCTTTTAGGACAGGTGTCGACCCGATACTAGAAAACCGTTCGGTGACTACCCGTAGTTTCCGGATATCCCTATCTAGTTCGTCTACAAAGCTTTTGTTTTTCAATTCAGGATCATCACGTAGCACTTCCACCCACGCCATCAATGACGATAAAGGGGTGCCTATCTGGTGTGCTGTTTCTTTAGCCAACCCTACCCACACCCGGTTCTGTTCAGAAGTTTTTGAATAACTAAAAGCGAGGTATGCGATAAATCCAAAAATCGCTAAGATCGAGGTTTCTACATAGGGGAAAATAGTTAGCTCGGCCAGTAGAAAGGAGTTTTTATAGTAAACTTTTTGAGTAGCGAAAACCTCTTGACTGGAAGGATCTTTTAGTCGAATGTCGATGGGGGGGTACGCTTTCTTCATATCTTCCAACTCGCTTTTCAATACTCTTTCTTGCTCTTCCTTGCTCCAAGATGAATCGATGTCGATGTTGCGATAGAAAGTTATGTTATTTTTTTCGTCCAACAGGATGGTTGGGATCGAGTTGTTTTTGTAAATGATTTCTTCCGTGATAAAAAGAATTTCGTTCTCAATATCATTGTTACTGTACTCGATCGCTTTTGCAAAGAGCTGTACTTGATTCTTCTCGCGTTCTTTTAACTGATCAACGAGTATTTTAGTAAATAGAATTGTTCCACCGCTGATGATGACTGATACGGCCAAAATAATCCACTTTAGATTGGTGTTATCGTTGTAGAATTCCATCGAGCCAGATGAGGAGGGATTACCGACCATAACTGGATTGAAGTTAGTAAAAAAATCCGGATGAAAAGATCCGGATTTGATTTTATCGATTGGTTACTTTTGGTTACGCCTTCATAAGGAACCACTTGAGAAGCACCTTCCAACTTACTTTCGTGCCGGTCATTAAAATCCCAACTCTATAGATCCTTCCAGCAATCCAAGTTGTAAAAAGAAAACCACCGATTAACAATGCCATCGATAGACCTAGCTGCCAATCTGGAACTCCCGATCCGATTCTTCCAACCATAGCTACTGGCGATGTAAATGGAATCACCGAAAGCCAGAAACTTACACTTCCGTGGGGATCACGTAGAATGAACATAAATAGTCCAAAGTAGCCTATGAGAAGAGGAAGCGTAATTGGAAACTGGAATTGTTGTGATTCCTGCATGGATTCTACGGCTGATCCAACAGCGGCAAACAAAGCCCCATATAGGAGATATCCGCCTAGAAAATAGAAAACAAAAACAAAGGCAATTTTTCCCAGTGGTAATTGAAAGAAGTTATTGAATAACTCGGTTGCTTTAGAGCTCTGTTGTTCCATCGCTACCTTTACTTCCTGGTTGTCCATACTTTTCGCAACTTCTTCCATTGCTTGTTGCTGTGGCATCTTTAACCCAAAATAACCCAACACGCCTGTAGAAAGTGCGGTAATTAGAATGATCCAAATTGTAAACTGCAATAACCCTACTGAAGCAATACCAACAATTTTGCCTAACATCAATTGAAATGGCTTAACAGAGGAAACGATTACCTCTACAATCTTAGAGGTCTTCTCATCAATCACACCTTGCATAATTTGGATACCATAAATCAATACGAACATGTAGATTAGAATGCCCAACCCAAACCCAAGAAAATAGAGAATTTGAGAATTGCTTGATTTTTCTTCGCCCGTATCTGAAAGGTTTATTTGTTTTAGGTCAACACTGACTTTTAAACTCTTCAGTGTTTCCTGATCAATTTTATAAGTCTCTAGTTTCAAGTCCCTAATACGATCTTGAAGTATGGATTCCAAATTTCCCACTTTTTCAATGCTTGGGTTTTCTTTGGTGTACATCACCATACCCTCCGGCTTGTTTAGATCAAATGGAGGTATATAAAGTAGCGCAAAGTCTTTTGTTTCGTTGTATGCCTTCTTGGCTTGCTCCAGCGGCATCGAAAGAGGTACGAATGCGAATCGTTTGCCATTTTCGAAAATAAATTTTCCGCTCTCATCGACCACTTGAATGGTATCGGCCTTAGCCGACTCTGCGTCCTTCTTCATGATATAAACCAACACACCAATGATGGCTGGAAAAATCAAGGGCACTAAAATAGTAGTGATGAGAAAGGATTTCTTTTGTACGCGGTTTAAGAATTCGCGTTGCATGATCAACCAGACTTTGTTCATATTTTCTCTTGGGTAAATAAGTATGTAATGTGTTGGCTACAATCTCACTGCTTGCAGTTTATTTAAACTTCTTGTAAATGCTTTCTCAAGGCTTCATCCCCATCGGCCTTAATCAATCCGATAAAAATATCCGCCATGGTCGGCAGCTTTTCTTGAAAACTATACAGCTCTGTGATATCAATCAAATCGCGAATGACCTGATTGCCTTTGATGCCGTCTGCAGCTTTGATAGTCGTAGAAAACAAATCATCTTCAATCTTTGTCTGCGCCTTGATTTCGTATTTTTCAGCGGGCAGTGTAAAATGATTGCCACGGTGTTCAATTAAGAAAGTATTTGAGCGATAGCTTTCCTTCACTTGTTTTTTGGGGCCTTCCAGGATTTTTTTCGACTTGTTGATCAATGCGATGTGGTCGCAAAGGGACTCAACGGTCTCCATGCGGTGAGTGGAGAAGATAATGGTGCTTCCATTGGCTTTTAACTCCAGAATCTTTTCTGTGATCAGTTGTGCATTAACCGGATCAAAACCTGAAAAGGGTTCATCAAGAATGATCAATTTGGGCTCATGCAAAACAGTACTGATGAACTGCACTTTTTGCGCCATCCCTTTGCTGAGGTCTTCCACTTTTTTGTGCCACCAATCCTTAATCTCGAATTTTTCCAGCCATACTTTTATGCGCGCCATGGCATCGTGTCGACTGAGTCCCTTTAGTTGAGCCAGGTATAATAATTGATCGCCCACTTTCATCTTCTTGTACAACCCACGCTCTTCAGGTAAGTACCCAATAATTTCGATATGATTGGGCCGAAGTTTTTCACCGAATATCAATACTTCTCCACTATCTGCATTAATGATCTGATTAATGATCCTGATGAGTGTAGTTTTCCCGGCACCATTCGGACCAAGCAGTCCAAAAATGGTTTGCTCGGGTATGGTGATGCTTACATGATCCAGTGCCGTGTGCTCGGAGTAGATCTTAGTTACGTCTTTGGCGATAAGTGCGTTCACGTGTTTGTTTTTTGTATTAGTCTTAAAAATAGCAATAGAATTACAATCTGGCTAATGTAAAGATTTGAATAGTTGAAACGACAGCGGTGTTTTGACTAAGACAAGTACCTACAACTTGCCTATGATTAGCTAGATTTTGAAAAATGATGAAAAATGATCTAGATTAATTGGAATCTTTAAATATGATTTTACCCATTGAAACATCCAGATCAAAATTCAGGGCGTTTTTGGCGTTCTTAGAATAGCTTGCGTTGGCAAATTTGTTGTTGCCCACTTTTTTAAGGCTCTTAGATAGATTTAAGCTGCAAAGCCAGGAGTCATTTATTTTAACCACTACGGGCACTTCGTCATCGGGTAACTGGATTGTTAGGTTGCCAGCACCAACACTTCCAATAATGTGATTGCTAGTTGTGGGTTTGTCAGAAAAATCAAGGTACATATTTCCAAAACCCACGTTGGCTACTACTACTTTAGACTTTGCCAGATTGATATGTTGGGCATTTACTGTTCCCATGTCCACTTTAATGAAAAAAGTATCCATCGTTACTTTGTTTTCAATTCCTGTCCCGTAGGTGATGTTTACGTCCGCGCTACCCGTATTGATTTTTAGTTTCTCTACCGAGAGCCCGGATAGGTCAATGTTTGCATTTCCCAGTCCATAGTCTAGGTTAAGGGAATAGGGAGTGCTTTCCGTGAGATATACCTTCCAAAATTTCTCTGATGGCCTGTCGTCACTTCCAAAAACCTGATAAGATATCTTTTTGCCAACGCCCCGTTGACTTTCTTGTTCCAAGGCCAACTTGATCATGCTCGTTGTGCCCTTTATCTCATTAGTGAATGAATGAGAATACTGCTCTAGATCTTGATTACTATAAATATTGAGAAAGTCGGGACTTTGACTAGGCCGGATAAAACAGTTCCCTGTTTTTGCTTTCAATGATAGGTTTACTTTGTTGCACACCTCGTCTTTCTCGACAGAAAATTGCTTCTTGATTTGGCCTAAACTGACCAAATGTGCGCCTATGCCTACCCAAATTAAAACGGTCTTTAACACGCTTCCTGTTAACTTTTATGCCACTGAAAATTTAAAACACTGAAAAACAGGGATTTTTAGTCAAAAAAATAACCCGTAATAGGTCTTATACGGGTTATTGCTCAAATGGTTTTACTATTTGTTATCCAAAATACTCTTTCATGCGCTCGAAGAATCCCTTTTCGTTGGCATCAGGACTTGGTTGAAAATTGGCAGAGCTGCGGAGGCTTTCCAACTTGGCCTTTTCCTCACTACTCACCTTTTTTGGTGTCCAAACATTGATATAAATCAGCTGATCACCCGTTCCATACCCGTTGATATCTTTTAGTCCCTTACCGCGCAAGCGCAAGATCTTTCCGCTTTGTGTACCAGGCTCAATTTTAATCCGGACTTTGCCTCCGATAGAGGGGACCTCCACGGACGTGCCAAGAGTTGCATCAATGAAGCTTATGTGTAGATCGTATACTAAATTAGTGCCATCTCGCTTCAGTTCTTTGTCTTCTGCTTCTTCGATCAAGATCAATAAATCCCCTGGTACTCCTCCACCGGGTGCTTCATTGCCTTTTCCCGACATGGAGAGCTGCATACCATCGCTGACACCGGCCGGAATTTTAACTGTAATAAGATCTTCTTTGGAAACCAAACCTGAACTGTCGACTCCCGGAGGGCGTTTGTCAAGGGTTTGGCCTGCGCCATTGCAAGTAGGACAGGTACTTGACGACACCATTTGCCCAAGCATCGTGTTTACTACTTTTCTCACCTGTCCGGTGCCTTGGCAAGTATTACAATTTTTGAAAGTGACTCCCTCGGCATGAATGAGCCGGTTCACCTTAATTTTCTTTTCTACTCCATTGGCTATCTCCTCCAGCGTAAGCTTCAGCTTAATGCGCAAGTTTGAGCCTTTCCGTTGCCGTGATCTTCCCCCTCCACCAAAAAAGCTATCGAATGGGCTTCCACCACTTCCACCTCCTCCAAAAATATCTCCAAACTGACTGAAGATATCTTCCATGTTCATCTCGTGCGAGCTATAGCCACCTCCACCTCCACCTGGTCTGTTGTGACCGAAGCGATCGTACTGTGCACGTTTCGTTTCATCGCTAAGCACTTCGTAGGCTTCGGCAGCTTCTTTAAATTTTTCTTCGGCCGCCTTGTCGCCTTGGTTTTTATCGGGGTGAAATTGAATTGCCGTTTTGCGGTAAGCCTTTTTTATTTCTTCGGCAGAGGCGTTTTTGCTTACACCCAATATTTCGTAAAAATCTCTTTTTGCCATTTGTTGAGGAGTGAATTAGAAGAAAGTCAGAATATAGAATTTAAGAAGTCAGAATTTTAACTCCCAACAACAACTTTCGCAAAACGTATCACTTTGTCATTCAACAAGTATCCTTTCTCTACCACGTCTACTACTTTACCTTTCATTTTTTCATTGGGTGCAGGTATCTGTGTGATGGCTTCATGTAGGTCCGGGTTGAAGTCTGTTGCTTTCCCAAATTCCATCGCCTTAACGCTGTACTGCTCTAGTATTTTTTTGAATTTATTTTGAATCAAGAAGAAGCCTTCAGCTTCTTTGTCGTTTTTATCCTGGAACGATTTTTCTGCACGCTCAAAATCATCTGTTACGGAAAGCATCGACTTGAGTAACTGCTCGTTGGCCGATTGAATCATTTCCAACTTCTCTTTGGCCGATCTTCTTCTAAAATTATCAAACTCGGCATATAGGCGCACGTATTTGTCCTTGGCTTCTGCCAATTCGTCTTGTAATTTTTTCAGTGGATCGGGCTGTGCTTCTTTCTTCTCAGGCTCGGTTTGGTCGGGGCTTTGGCCGGATGGCATTTCGGTTGCCAAATCATCGTGCTTTGGCAATTCGGGCTCCATATGAACAGTATTTTCCATTTTTATCGGTTAAACAATGCGGAAAGAGACAAGAATTTTGCCAATTGAGCAATTGTGACATTTAGGCACTTAAGGGAGCCTCCAGGCATTGTATTAAGCAAGGACAATTTGACTTGGCCAATCTGGGCGACACCTAGTGCAAACTCTTCCAAATCAAATCCTTCAACTCAGTGATACCTTGATTGGCGAGGGATGAAATAAAGACTGCAGGGATTTTCTTCGGCAGCTCTTTTTGAATGGCTAGCTTTAACTCTTCATCCAGCAAATCGGATTTAGTGATGGCAAGCAGTCGCTTCTTGTCGAGTAACTCAGGATTGTACTTTTTCAATTCGTTCAATAAAATTTCAAATTCCTGTTTGATGTCTTTCGCATCGGCAGGTACCATGAACAACAACAGCGAGTTTCGTTCAATGTGTTTTAAAAAACGAATACCTAATCCTTTTCCTTCTGCAGCACCTTCGATAATTCCCGGGATATCGGCCATCACAAACGACAACCCATCACGGTAAGCAACCACACCCAGGTTAGGCGTTAGCGTGGTGAAAGCGTAATCGGCAATTTTCGGTTTGGCCGCTGATACAACCGATAGAAGTGTCGACTTGCCAGCATTAGGAAACCCAACTAAGCCTACATCGGCCAGTAAACGCAATTCCAAAATAATCCACTCATCTCTGCCAGGTTCGCCTGTCTGCGCATGCTGTGGTGCTTGGTTCGTGGGCGTGGCAAAATGAGAATTCCCTTTTCCGCCACGTCCTCCTGGTGACAAGATTATCTCTTGTCCGTGTTCGGTGATTTCACACACCATTTCTCCCGTTTCAAATCGTTTGGCGGTGGTACCAAGGGGCACATCTAAAATCTGGTCTTTGCCAAAAGCGCCCGTCATGTTTTGACCTTGTCCTGCTTGCCCATTTTCCGCAAAGACATGCTTGCGATACTTCAAGTGGAGCAGCGTCCACATTTGCGAATTTCCACGGAGTATCACGTGACCACCCCGGCCGCCATCGCCACCATCAGGCCCGCCCTTATCTATAAATTTTTCCTGATGGAAATGCCTGCAGCCTGCGCCTCCGTGGCCAGAGCGTGAATTAAATTTTACGTAGTCGATGAAGTTAACTGAGGACATAATTGGTTGCCAGTTGCTAGTTACCGGTAACTGGAAACCGGAAACAATTGAGACTAATTTTTGTCTAACACTTTACAAATGTCCTCAAAAATAGTCTCTACCGCACCGATCCCATGTACCGTATTCAATCTTCCTTGCTTGTCGTAAAAGGGAAGTACGTGGACGGTCTTAGTGAAGTATTCGGTGATGCGTTTGTTTAGTTTTTCTTCTTCGTCATCCACGCGGTTTTCAGTTGTTCTGCGCTTTGCAATACGCGTCCGAACTTCCTCCTCTGTTACGTCCAACGCTACAATAAAATGAATGGCCGAATTATTTTCTTTCATGAAATGATCCAACGCCTCTGCCTGCGGCACGGTGCGGGGGAACCCATCAAACAAAAAACCTTTTGCCTGTGGATTTTTGTCTAGCTCTTCCTTCAACATCGCGATCGTGATTTCATCCGGAACTAAAGCGCCACTATTCATTATTTCTTTTACCTTTTTGCCCAAAGGTGTATCATTTTTTGTATGCCATCGGAATAAATCCCCAGTTGATATGTGTACGAAGCCATATTTTTGAATAAGCTTTTCGCTCTGTGTTCCTTTACCGGCTCCGGGTGGGCCAAAGAGTACTAAGTTTTTCATCCTTGCTAAGGTTTGGTTTAAGAAAAGACAGGCAAGATAGCGATGATTCTTTAATTCGACAATTTTACAAATGGAGCAGAGTCGCGGTAACTAGGAAATTGATCGATAGAGATCTTTCAAATTTCTTCCGAGACCATCATAGTCCATACCATATCCCAATACAAACTCATTCTCCAGCTCAAAACCAATATACTTGACATCCACTTTTTTCTCTCTTGCGGGTTGTTTGCGTAAAAGTGAAACCGTCTCTACCGATTTAGCTCCCAGTTCACGCAGTTCAAGCATGATCTTTTCAATGGTTAGTCCAGTATCAATAATGTCTTCGACAATAACTATGTCTTGATTGAAAAGACTTTCTTCATGACCTATCAATGTTTTCAATTGTCCTGTACTGTTAGTGCCCGAGTAGGAAGATATTTTCACGAAAGAGATCCGACAAGGAATGGTCAATTCCTTCATCAAATCGGAAGCAAACATAAACGAGCCATTTAAGATAGGCAATAAGACAGGTGACTTGCCCGCGTAGTCTGAGTTTAGTCTTCCAGCTAACTCCCTGATCTTATCTGCAATCACTGCTGAGTCGATCAACTTCTCAAATTCTAAATCTTTAATTTGCATCTTGTGTAAGGCAAGTTGCAAAGATACGTGGTGCCATTCATAGGAAGAATTCTTTCTTAGATTACCAACAAGATATTATTCCTTCACTCGATTGAAACGGATTGTTTTCAAAATCTATGAAGACAATGATTTTCTAATGTTTTCTGTTTTTTAGATTTAGATATACTCATTGGCATCATTTCGCACAGCCATTCGGTACACTAGTCTAATACGTATCATCTAGTGCAAATAGATTTTTTCGTTCTTTCCATTTTCCGCGCGTAAAGTCGGGGAACTCGATACTGGCCCCATTTTGCTTGATCGATGTTTCTGATAAAGGTGTAATGGCACTCCAGGTTACAGCGTCATACACATCTTGTGGAGGTGGCATTTTTCTTTTTATAGATTCGATAAACGCATTTAAAACAAACCAATCCATTCCACCGTGTCCTGCGCCAGCCGCATCATTGCCATATTTTTTCCATAATGGGTGGTCATATTTATCTAGCCATTTTTGAGCGTCCTCCCACCGATGTGGTTTTTCGCTTCTGCCTTCAATATAGATTGACTTGTTCACATCCATCCAAATTCCATTCGTACCCTGCACCCGAAAGCCGATCGAGTAGGGGCGGGGCAAGTTTGTGTCGTGCTGCAACAAAATAGTTTCTTGGTTTGCCGTTTCAATCATGGTGGTAACTACATCTCCCAACTTGAAGTTTACTTTTGCGTTGGGATGATTCTCGCCACCCTTTTTTACGATGTGTTTATGCAGACCACGTGCTTTAGTTGCATATGAGACTAGTTTGGTAAACCTATTTCCACGATTGATATTCGTCATCATGGCAATCGGCCCTATCCCATGAGTTGGATAAAGATCACCGTTGCGATCTACTGAATGTTGAGTTCGCCATTGTGCCTCTGAAAATCCTTTTTCACCAAACTCTACTCCGCCTCCGTAGGGTTGTTTTCCATCATTGAATTTGACTTCTCGTAGATCATGTTGATAGCCACCTTGCAAATGAATCAGCTCGCCAAAAATGTTTTGGCGAACCATATTCATAATTGCCATTACATCGCGTCTATAGCACACATTTTCTAACATCATCAGGGGCATGCCTGTTTTTTCAGAAGTGTCAACCAGTTGCCAACATTCTTCCACCGCCATTCCGGTGATTACTTCACAGCCCACTTGTTTTTTGGCATTCATCGCATCTAGGCACATTACGGTATGCCATTCCCAGGGAGTTGCAATGATAACAGCATCAATGTCTTTATTCTCCAGTAACTTCTTATATCCCTGAGGGCCGTCCAAAATAATTTGCGGTTTGCGCTTTCCTGATTTGGCGATCATAGGAAGGCAGAGATCAATCATGCGCTGTTGGACATCACAAATTGCTACTACTTCGACATCGGTACGCGCTAGCGCAAGTTCCAAATGATTTTGCCCTCTCAATCCTACTCCGATAATCCCTAGCCTGACTTTTTCCTCAGCGACCGATGAAAATCCTAGAGATGGCATAAAGCTGGCGCCAACAGTTGCCGCTGCTGTCGTTTTTAAGAAAGTTCTTCGTGAAGCATCCATGGGTTTACTATTTAGACCTTTTCAAACTTACTTATTTTCTTTTGATCCTCACGTTTCTTTATATTTGACTATGAATAAAGTAGTGGAACGCCCCCCTCGCACCATTATGGAAGTTTACAAAATGCTTCCAGAAGGAACTCTTGCCGAATTGATAAATGGAAATATTTTTATGAGCCCGTCACCTGTTCGAAAACATCAACGTATCATTGGTAAGTTATTTAGTCAGCTTTATGAACACGTAGAGAAAAATCACCTGGGAGAAGTTTATGTTGCACCTTTTGATGTGTACCTTGACGAGGAGGCCAATTCGGTGCAGCCTGATATTGTGTTTGTGAAAGTCGAAAATTTGTCAATTGTCAGCGATCACATACATGGAGTTCCCGACTTAGTCGTAGAGGTTTTGTCAGAGGGAAATCAGAATTACGATCTAAAAATCAAAAAGAACCTTTATGAACAATTTCAAATAAAGGAATATTGGATTATTCATCCTGAAACCGGCAAGGCAAACGTCTTTTTTCTCAACGATGGAAGATTTGAGCAACTCCCTACGACCATCGGCAGTTTAACTTCGCCAATGCTTAGCCGAGTATTTACTTTTTAGGGCTATCATAATTCTTTCATCAGGCAGGTATATAATTGAATCATATTAGCAATGTCGCCTTTGTGTACTTTCTCAAGGGGCGTGTGGGGGTTCAGTTCGGGTGCACCCACGAAGCACCAATCAAATGGATAAGGGCTCCTCTGTAACTCGCCCCCATCGCTCGAACCAGTTCCCTCTACTTCCAACTGATAGTAAATTTTATTTTTGTCGGCAATGGCAATAATCTTATCGACAAACCCCTTGCGTGGAATATTTCTGTCGCGCAAAGAAATGGCAACTCCTTTGCCGTGTTCAACACCTTCTGTAATCCAAGTGATGTCGGAAATTAACGCTTGTCTCACTTTCCATTTCCGATAGATGTAATCTGCCAGGTATCCAACTGAGCCACCGCCATGTTCTTCCCAACAGCTAAACACGATGACCCCATCTTTTAATGTTGACGCCACCTGCAAGGCGTTATAAATGCCAAGACGATTGTCGAGATAAGCGGTTTCAATGTAATCTTTCGTTTCGCGAAAATTGACTTTGTAGGTGAGACAAGTGCCGCGGTCGATGGGTCTGGCAAATTTGTAGAACGCATGATCTTCCTTATCAAATTCTAATTCACATTCGATGGGCCCGAGACTATCGCGTCCAACGAGTTTTGTTCCCATGTCAGCATCCGGACTGCCAATGCTTAGCAACTGATTAAAGTAGCGAACGGTAAAGCCAATACTATCCATGTGGGCGAAAATGGCTGTTCTGGGTTTCCCAAATTTTAAGATAATACAATCTTGAAATTCCTCACCGACCACAATGGTTGGCTGAACCTTCCATTTTTTCTTTTCTTTTTTTATCCACTGTCGTAGAAAATCACTCAACGGTTTTTCATGCCCTGACGGAGCCGGGATTTCACACAGGTGTTTTAGCAGGCTCCAGTCTTGTTTGATGCATTTTTGCGAAGTGACTTTCATTTTATTTGCAACATTATCCACAACTTTATCTTAAATTTTCGACAGATAAAAGTGAATTTATGGATGTATTTGTTTTAAGCGAACAAAATTCAGTGGCCAATCATTTTTTGGCAGAGTTGCGCGATGTGAACCAGCAAGGCGATCGGCTTCGGTTTCGGACAAACATGATTCGGTTGGGGGAAATCATGGCCTATGAAATCTCAAAAAAGATGGAATACCAGTCTGTCAACGTGCAAACACCAATAAACACCACACAGATGCATCTTTTGAAAGAGAAGCCCATTTTGCTGACTGTACTCCGTGCTGGGCTGCCCTATTTTCAGGGCTTTTTGAACTATTTTGATTCCTCTGATGCTGGCTTTATTGGTGCTTATCGAAAGGAAGGCAAAGAAGAAATTTCGATTGAATTAGACTACATGGCAATGCCTTCCCTTGAAAATAAGCAAGTAATTTTGATTGATCCGATGTTGGCGACTGGGTTTTCATTTATTCGATCGATTAATGAACTGTCAAAGTATGGTCACCCTTCGCATGTTTTTATTGCGGCATTAGTGGCTGCGCCTGAGGGAATTCAGCGAATAACAGATACGCTAAAGGTGCCTTTCTCACTTTTTACTGTT
>Ga0209972_10002323_pt1 | contig 15635 bp, 9 predicted proteins | sample NOAtaG_7_FD_187302 | JGI IMG/M metagenome (GOLD analysis project Ga0209972, IMG submission 187302) | Freshwater lake microbial communities from Lake Erie, under a cyanobacterial bloom - NOAA_Erie_Diel1S_2200h metaG (SPAdes) (version 2) | ecosystem: Environmental > Aquatic > Freshwater > Lake ... | reverse complement strand
GCACGTGATTAAAGGTTGTTCCGCTTCCTACGCTACCGAGAGTAATGCCATTCAGTTCGTTATCTGTTGAAAGAGCGATTCCGGCAAACTCAACTCGAACATACGTAATCGTTCCAGAATTGTCAGTGTCTATCGTACCACCGTATTGACCTAGGTTTCCTGCCGTAATACCTTCAATATTTACATTTGCACCTTGATTGTTAATTGCCCTGCCCAGGATAACTAAGCCACCCCAGTCGCCATAGTTTCTAAATCCAGCGGGAGCAGATGAAGTAAATACGATAGGCAACGCAGCTGTACCGGCAGCAATCAATTGAGATCCTCGCTCAATTATTAACGAACCTTTTGAAACCTTATCACCTAATACGATGGTACCAGGAGCGATCGTTAGTTTCGCATTATTGGTCACAAAAATGTTTCCTTTTAAAAGGTATTGTTTATCATTTGCCCATGAAACGTCAGACGTGATATTGGCATCCACCACTTGTATCGGCTTTATTGCTGCTGTCTCATCAGCGGTTCTGCCCTTTACATCGGTAACAATGAAAGTAAGAGAGGTTGCAGTACCTGTATAGTCGAAAGTATAAATATCAGAGGTTTTGTCGGCTGTGTAGGTTTTTATGTTGTCTCCTACGGTTACATCTTTCAAACCGGCAGGAGCAGTTACGGCAACTAAGAATTGAATTTTACCAGGGTTGGAGGCTACAATATCAACAGAAATTGTAGGGCCAGCATACACAGGGTCTTTTTCCGAACAAGAAGAGAGCGTGAACGCAATTGCTGCAAGTCCGCAAAGCGAAATGGCAAGCAAGTTTTTTCTAATTTTTTTCATGATTTTTGGTTTCATTTTATTTTGTAAAAATACCCTTAACACGTTAAGGTAATGTTACGTGACGGTTAAGATTGTATTTACAGAAACAAAAAAGCGGATGTAAATCCGCTCTTTTTCAATTTATTAGCTTTCGATTACCATACCTTGTAAGTGAACCCCAGTGTGATGTATTGGCCGGGTCTATAGACTTGAATCGGGTCATCAAATCCGGTTATCTGTTTGTCACTGTTTGTATCTTGAATCAACTGATATTTTTCATTTAAAATATCTTGAATGCCAAGTTTCGCGTTGAACTTTCTTCCAAAATCCTTCGAAATAGTCAAGTCAATTTGGTTACGAGGCATTTCATATTGAGTAGGATTCAAGGAATTGCCAGACTGCTGATTGAAATCACCAATCGCAAAAATTCGTTTCCCAAAAACATTATAGGCCACATTTACCTGAATCCCTCTTTCTATATTGTTATACAAAAGACCACCATTGATCACATACGGAGATTGGCCTTGCATCGCCCTTTCCTTATCTTGATTAGATGCCCTGGCTGGTAACGTAACCATACTTTTGATAACAGCTGCGTTAAATACCAAACTCAATTTATCGATAAAACCACTTTTGGTCATGCCATTTAAAGATTTTCTAAAGTCAACTTCGGCTCCAAAACTAGTTGCTGTTTCAGCATTAATAAACGTGTAGATAATATTTGATCCTTGCTGAAGACGGCTTTCAATAGGGTTTATAAAATGCTTGTAAAAAACCCCGAACGAAATATTCTCAGATGCCGAAGGGTATTTCTCCCAGCGCAAATCAACATTATGGATATCCGCTATTTTTAAACTGTCGAAACCATAGGTATTGGCATTTCTATCAAAATCATAATAGTTAAAGGGTGCCAACTCACGAAACACGGGGCGGTTAAGTGTTTTACTATAGGCCAATCTCACTAATGCTTTTTCAGAATAGTTATACGAAAGATTTAGAAATGGCAAGTAGCTTGTAATAGGGTTGTCAACTTTTACCGGTCCTTTGTCATCCGCGGAGTTCAACTTTTGCTGGTTGTATTCAACCCTTGCGCCAACAGTCATCTTAAGCTTATCAATTGCCTTGAAAAAGTTCAAATATCCCGCATGATAAATATTTTGGGCGGTATAGGCATCCGATGGGTTCGTGCCTTCATTGATAATCAACTTTGCATAATTGGTGCTACCTGCCGCATCGTTTGGATTACCTAGGTTTGCTTGCGTATAGATTTGATCAAAACCAACCTGATAAAATTCGGGAGGTAGTGCCTGATTTGGAAATGCTCCATACGAAAATGTGCGTGCGTTGAAACTGCGATCAGTTAGTGCACCATAATATCCGGCAGAAATTTTGGATTGTCTATCTAGCTCTGCATCTGGATTGAGTTTGTAATCCAAATTGATTGAAAAACTATGAACCCTCTCATTTAAGGTGGAGAAAAAACGTCCATCAGCTGCATTACCCGCGGTTGACGGCACAATTGAGAATGGATCTGTAGAGCCAATTGATCGTTGTGACCTAATTCTTCTATAGTCAGGTTGATTTCCGTCAGTGTTAGAAAATCCATATACCCAATTCAAATTGATCCGATCTGAAAAACTGTGCTTGCCGCTAAATTGACCAGAGTAAATGGAACGTTCAGTGTAATTTAACCCTAAATTATTAACGTCTAGATTCAAAATATCTTCTTGGCCTGTTCTAGCAGTGACTTGGCTAGTTCCCTGTTGATTGTAGAGATTTCTAAATTCAAAAATATGAGAGGGATTAACTTGTAAAATAAAGTTACTGATCACTCCTATTCTTGCATTGGTTGCATCTCTATTGTCTCTGTAGATGTATCTTCTGCTTGGGTTTGTGCCTACTTGTGAGTTGTAGGCTTCATAATAGTAGTTCTCCTGTTGCAACCGCTGGCGAGTATTTGAAAAACTCAACGAGGTGGTGTTTCCAAGTTTCATCTTACCAATAGATCCGGATTTAGAGAAATTAATGGTCGTCCTTAAGTCAGGAGCTGCGGTCCCTTGAATGGCCGCCCAATTGTTGTTAAGACTTGTTCCAGCGTTGGCAATAGTTGTTCTGTTTCTGAAAGAGGATAAATCCTTTGTGTAAACGGAAAGATTATTTGACGGGAATGAGCTTGGTAAGCTTCTATAGTTATTGTCAAAACCTAACCAATCAGTGTTGCTTCCGCGCTCTGTATTGAAATTCTCAAATGTAGTGCCCGCCCGGAAACCAGTTGTGAAATTTACCGAAAGCTCATTTTCATCAATCACGCTCTTGGTAGCAATATTGATTACAGCACCTGCAAAATCCCCAGGTAAATCAGCGCCACCGGATTTGTAAACTAGCATACGGTCAATCATATTGCTGGGAATCAAGTCAAAAGCAAACGCTCTTGAATCTACTTCAGTGCTTGGTGCAATCACACCGTTTAACAACACGGTGCTGTAACGCTCACTGAGTCCACGGACGTTTACGAATTTGTTGTTTAAAATGGTAACGCCTGGAATGCGTTTCACCACTTGCGCTGCGTCTCTATCTTGAGACATTGATATTTGCTGCGCGGAAATTCCAACTACCACCAACTGGCTTGTTTTAATTTCACTAACGATCGAAATTTCAGTGTCGCTATGCCCCTTTGTTGTTATAGTTACCGATTCTAATTCAAGGGCATCCTCTTCGATACCTGTGTTCAAGACTGTAATTTGATCTGGGTACACTTCTACATTTGGAATAACCTTAGTTTTATAGGAAACGTATGTGATCTGAATGTTATACTTTCCGGCTTTAACTTTAGGTATTATATAATTACCATCTACATCGGTAGATGCTCCAATGGCTGTTCCTTCTATAATAACGTTACCTCCAATAATGCCCTCCCCGGTTTTTTCATCTTTTATCTTTCCTTTAATCGTTCCGCTCTGAGAAAAAGCAAGCTGAGAAAGAACCATTAAAGCCAAAAAGTAGATCTTTTGCATAACTATTTAATTTGCACAAAGGTCGCTAGGGCATATTACCTGATCTGGTCGGTAGTGTTATGAAATTGTTAAGAGGGGACAAGCTAAAGGTTGTTAGCACATTACTTCGATGCGCAATGAAATATTGTGCTTGGTTCTATCACCACTGAAATTGAATCAGTTAGGCGATAAAACCGCATAACATTCTGTTGATCTTAAATTAAAGAAAGTAATGTTTGGTTAATGTAATGGACTCAAAAATCAAGATTCAAAATTCAAAAATGACGCTCATCCAATTCCTAACAAATTTTGAATCTTGGATTTTGAATTACTTGCTGATCGGCACCTTCTGCAACAGTGCTTTTACAATATCTGCTGTTTTTACGTTGTCGGCTTCAGCTTCATAGTTTAATAAGATACGGTGGTTCATTACATCCAACGCCACTTCCTTGATATCTTCCGGCAGCACGTAGTCGCGACCTTCCATATAGGCAATTGCTTTTGAGGCGAGATTCAAGTTAATGCTGGCCCGGGGCGAAGCACCAAATTGAATGTATTGTGCTTCATGGTCCAACTTGTATTCTTTCGGCTTGCGCGTAGCGGTCACCAACTCGATGATGTATTTCTCAAGCGATTCGGAGATTTTCACTTTATTCACCTCTTCGCGAATGGCAAAAATATCTTCTTTGGTCAACACGGTATTTACCTCATAGCCAAACTGCATGTTGGATATTCTGCGCATGATCTCCAACTCTTCTTCTTTAGTGGGGTAGTTGACAAACACCTTCATCATGAAACGGTCTACCTGCGCTTCGGGTAGTGGGTAAGTTCCTTCCTGATCAACCGGGTTCTGCGTGGCCAGCACTAAAAAGGGGCGATCTAACTTAAATGTAGTTTCGCCAATCGTTACCGTCTTTTCTTGCATGGCTTCCAGCAAGGCAGACTGCACTTTGGCAGGAGAGCGGTTGATTTCATCGGCCAAAATGATGTTGGCAAAAATAGGCCCCTTTTTTACTTCAAATTTTCCGTCTTTTTGGTTGTAGATCATCGTGCCCACTAAATCCGCAGGCAACAAATCAGGGGTAAATTGTATCCGTTGAAAATCGAGGTGCAACACTTTTGCCAGTGTGGAGATCGTTAACGTCTTCGCTAATCCAGGAACCCCCTCCAACAACACATGCCCATTGGTGAAAAGCCCGACTAACAAGCGATTTACCATATAGCTTTGGCCTACCACCACTTTGGCCACTTCTTCAAATACTTGTTTGATTTTTGCCTGATGAGCCTGATGCAGTTCTGAGGAGGATGTAAATGCCATAAAGTCTTTTTTTGAGAGCGACAAAATTAAAAAAAAGGGCGGATTTGAGGCATTTACTTTTTTTGTAGGCTGTGCGACATTCCGCCCGGCCAATTACCCTCAACTTTGCTTTGTTTTGTGCCGGGTCAAAGGCCCGCCTTTCGGGTCATCGTTTCGATGAGCGGCAAAACAGGGTAGTTTAAATTATTTAACTTTAACGCTTCAAAGAGGCCCATGCAACTTTCTATCGCCAGTAACGCCATTTTAGATCAACTTTCCGACCTTATCCATCAAGTAAAAGACGAGGACTTTTGTCGGCCGGTAAAGACGCTGAGTAATTCAACCATTGGCCAGCATTTGCGCCACATCCTGGAGTTTTTTATCTGCCTGGAGCAGGGGTCTGAACGCGGCAGAGTGAATTACGACAAGCGCCAACATGACAAGTTGATTGAGACCGACAGGTTTTTAGCTCTGCACACGATTCAAAAAATCAAAGAGTTTGTTTCAGCCCAACAAGCCGATCAACCCCTTCAATTAGAGGTAGGGTATCACCAAGATACAGAGGAAACGGTGGTGATTGCGTCTAATTTTTACAGAGAACTGATTTACAATATTGAACATGCCGTTCACCATATGGCGATCATGAAAATTGGAGTGTTAGAAGTAGCTCCCTATGTGTCAATGCCGCCAGATTTTGGAGTTGCCGTGTCAACCATTCGCCATAAGAAATCCGAAACAGCGCTTCAGCAGCGATAACCTTACCATTATCTTTATTTTTTCTGTGCGAAATTTCTTTGTGAAGCTTTTTCATTGGGAGTATTGGCCATTTGGGATCATCCAGGCTCCGGTTATTTTACTATGGCTCTGGTATGCGGTTAAAGAAAGATCATTGTTTTATTTTTCTGCTTCCAATCCGAGTATCCTCACTGGCGGGATGATGGGCGAATCAAAGTATGAAGTATTGCAATTATTGCCAGATGAGGTAAAGCCGAAAACGCTACTCGTTAGATCGCCCTCTTCTTTGGCGGAATTGATGAACCTTCTTGCGAACCATGGACTAACCTTCCCACTCATCTTCAAGCCTGATCTGGGCGAGCGCGGGTGGATGGTTAAAAGAATCAAGACCGAGGGAGAAGCAAGGCAATACCTGAGTGAGATTCGGGTTGATTTCATCATTCAGGAACTGGTCGACTTGCCGCTAGAGTTTGGCGTGTTCTATCTCCGCTTTCCCAGTCAGGAAAACGGATTTGTGAATTCAATTACGGGCAAGGAGTTTTTGTCGGTGGAAGGCAATGGAATGCAAATGCTTGAAGAACTAATCCGGAAAAAAGACAGGGCCATGTTGCAATGGGATGTGTTAAAAACTACCTATGCAAATCGGCTTCAAACCATTTTGCCAATGGGTGAGAAAATGGAGTTGGTGTCGATCGGCAATCATTGTCTGGGCACTACTTTTCTAAACCAAAATCACCTGATCAATGAGAAGCTCTCGGCTTCTTTTGACCGAATAAGCAAAAACATCAATGGTTTTTACTTTGGCAGGTTTGATTTGCGTTGTGCCTCATTGGCGGATTTGGAAAACGGAAAAGTAAAGATTGTTGAGTTGAATGGTTGTGGAGCCGAACCCGCGCACATTTATCATCCGGGAGCTTCGCTGTGGAAAGGTATTTCAGACTTGATCACCCATTGGAATAACATGTACCGGATTAGTAAAGAAAATCACGCCCGTGGTGTTGACTATTTGTCGTTTTGCGAGGCGCGCGCGATCTACCAAAAATTTAAAATGAAAGTAGGATAGGTAAGATGTTTTTAAGGCTTCTGGTCTTATTTCGTACCTCGTAAACTCGTACCTTTCGCTTCATGTTTCTCTACCTTCAAGTATTTTTAACCGGATTGGTTTTTAGTTTCATTGGTTCTATTCCACCGGGAACACTCAATGTTACGGTTCTTCAATTAGGATTGGACAAAAAGATGGGCGTGGCACTGCGATTTGCCCTTGCGGTTTCCATTATTGAATACCCCTATGCGTGGATCGCTGTTGCTTTTGAAGATTGGTTGACTTCCTCGCCACTTATTATCGAGAATTTTCAATTGATCACGGCCGTTGTCATGACAGTATTGGGCGTATTCACCATCTGGGCATCCAGAAAGCCATCTACCTTTTCAGTGAAATTTAGCGAAAGCGGATTCAGGCGAGGGATCGTTTTGAGTTTGCTCAACCCGATGGCTATTCCTTATTGGATGGGTGCCACTGCCTACTTTAAGGCGCAGGGTTGGGTTGACCTTTCAACGCAAGGGCTTGTTCACAGCTATGTTTTGGGCACATCGGTGGGAGCTATGCTATTGCTCACCTTATTTATTTTTCTGGCGAACCGCTTGTCGCGGTATGTGCAGCAAAACATCGTCATTAAGATGCTACCGGGTATTATAATGTTAGTCTTGGGCCTTTACGCGTTTGCCCGTTATTTGCTTTGAGTGACCACGGTCTTTTCGAAATCTAAAATCTATTAGCACCTTTGTCTATAATTTTTTTCTGTGTCAGATCGATATAATCAACGCGGGGTCTCAGCTTCAAAGGAAGACGTGCATGACGCCATCAAGAAAATAGACAAAGGACTTTATCCTAATGCTTTTTGCAAGATCGTGCCTGATTTACTGGCAAACGATCCGAAATATTGTACGGTCATGCATGCAGATGGGGCAGGCACCAAATCTTCCCTTGCTTACATTTATTGGAAAGAGACGGGCGATCTCAGCGTATGGAAGGGTATAGCACAAGATGCCATCATCATGAATGTAGATGACCTGTTGTGTGTAGGCGCCACAGGCCCCATTCTCCTTTCCTCGACCATTGGCAGAAATAAAAATAAAATTCCCGGTGAAGTGATCAGTACGCTGATCAACGGAACCGAAGAAGTATTGGAAATGCTGCGGTCACACGGCATGGCGATCAGCAGCACGGGTGGAGAGACGGCAGATGTGGGCGACTTGGTTCGCACCATCATTGTTGATAGCACGGTCACCGCTCGCCTCAAGCGAGACGAAGTGATCGACAATAAAAATATTGAGGCCGGTGATGTCATTGTTGGGTTAGCATCCTATGGGCAGGCTGTTTATGAATCAGAATACAATGGAGGCATGGGGAGCAATGGGTTGACTTCATCGCGCCACGATGTTTTTAGTAATGTGTATGCAAAGAAATATCCGGAGTCGTATGACCCATCGGTTCCCGCAGAGTTGGTTTATTCCGGTAAGTATTTGGTCACCGATCAACTGCCAACAGCGCCTTTGAATATTGGTAAACTTGTGTTGTCGCCCACGCGCACCTACGCACCCGTCATCATTGCCATGCTTAAAGAAATGCGTGCCCACATTCATGGCATGGTGCATTGCAGTGGGGGAGCGCAAACTAAAGTATTACACTTCATCGACAATCTCCATGTGATTAAGGATGATTTATTTGAAATTCCTCCTCTTTTTAAACTGATCCATGGCATAAGTGGTACCGATTTAAAAGAGATGTATAAAGTCTTCAACATGGGTCATCGAATGGAAATCTACCTGCCTGAAAAAATGGCAGCGCAGGTTATTTCGATCAGTCGTTCATTGGGCGTGGAGGCACAGGTCATCGGTCGCGTAGAGTCCTCTGATCACAAACAAGTAACCCTGAAAACATCACAGGGCGAGTTTGTGTATAATTAGTCCGATCCCGTTTTACCCCATCGTATGGCTTTAGAAAAATCAGCAATAATCTTTGCTATTACTCCTTTGTCGCCCGAAAAATAATTCTAAATTTGTAACCATTGTATAAGGTTATATAATTTGGTTATGAATGAATATCTGACTATTGCCGAGGTCTCGAAGTTGATAGGTAAAAACAAGGAGACGCTCAGACGGTGGGATCGCGAAGGGAAGTTGACGGCTGTCAGAGAGCCGATGAGTAACTATCGTGTCTATCGAAAGGATCAAGTAGAGTTATTGTTTGCCGACTTTTTGGAGAAAGATGTAAGGGAGACAACAACTAATGAGGTTGAGTCAAAAAGGCAATATTCAGTACTAGAGTTATTTGCCGGTGCTGGAGGATTGGCAGTGGGTCTGGAAAAGGCCGGATTGAAATGCGTTGCTCTAAATGAAATCGATAAATGGGCATGCCAGACATTACGAACAAATAGACCCCATTGGAAGATATTGGAGGGTGATATACGATCTTTTAATTTTAGCGAATTCAAAAATAGCGTAGACGTAGTTACTGGAGGATTTCCCTGTCAGGCTTTCAGTTACGCTGGCAAGAAATTAGGTCTTGCCGATGCCAGGGGGACATTGTTTTATGAATTTGCAAGAGTAGTACAAGAGGTAAATCCACCTATTTGCATTGGTGAAAATGTTCGTGGGCTGCTGAGTCACGATCAAGGAAAAACCTTGAAAGGTATGATTTCTATTTTAGATGAGATTGGATACCATGTCGTGCCTGTCCAAGTTCTGAAAGCGATCTCTTTTAAAGTTCCTCAAAAGAGAGAACGATTAATTCTGGTTGGAATTCGTAAGGACATAAATACAACTTACAAATACCCGGAGCCTTATAAGAAGATTTATAATCTGCGGGATGCATTAAAGAAAGGAGAATTGTTTGACACCAATGTTCCTAAATCAGCGGGAGCCAAATACCCTAAGAGCAAAATGGAAATTCTAGACCTAGTCCCACCAAAGGGTTATTGGCGAGATTTGCCGATTCGCCTTCAAAAGAAATTTATGGGTGGCAGTTTTTATTTAGGTGGTGGAAAAACAGGAATAGCGAGGCGCATTGGTTGGGATGAACCCTGTCTAACGCTTACTTGCAGCCCAGCTCAAAAACAAACAGAACGGTGTCATCCAGATGAGACCAGACCATTTACAGTTCGCGAATATGCACGTGTTCAAACTTTCCCCGATGAATGGCAATTCTGTGGATCGATGGCACAACAATATAAGCAGATAGGAAATGCAGTGCCTGTTAACTTAGGAAAAGAAGTAGGTTATTCGATTGTTAAATTCCTAAATGAGTATTACGCAGAACTAAAAACGAAAAAGGGGAGATAATTTAATCTCTTCAGCTAAATCATCACAGCCTTTTTTAATTAGGTCTCGAGTGTCGAGGTTGGAAATGCTTGTGTGTAGAGCTTTGACCAGTTTGTCATAAAAATTTGGGAAGCCTGTTATTCGATGCCAAAACTCTTTTCCAACAAAAACGGGATGGGTTTTATCGATTATTCTGTAATGCATGCTAAGTTCCTCGGCCTCGCCATAGAGCACGCCAACAATAAAATCTGTATTGCTTAGTTTTGAGTTGTTCGTTTTTGCTAACCTAATGGTATCCGTAAACTTTTTTATCAATGGTTTTACATCTTCTGAATTGATTGTATTTGGCCCCGATTTCAATTGACACCACTTTTTTCTTTTATCTTTTTTGTCGACAAACTCAATGTCCATTCCTGGGATAAGTGAGCCTTTTGCAATACCTAGCTCAACAAACATCGTTTGGATTCGTGTACCGAACGAGGTATTGATTGAAGTACCCAGCACTCTCGGGTAAAAGAGCGCTTTGGCAACTCCTTCGGGGCTGTAAGTATTCTCAAGCACTTTTGAAAGGTATTTTACAACAATCGGATTAATGGAATAGGACTTTAATTTGGAATGAGTCTTCAGGGATGCGTTGATGTGTTGCTCGAAGATATTCTGTTCAAAATAACTTACAATTTCCTTGATTAGGTCTATTTCTTTCAATGTGGGCATAACTTGTTAAATAAAAATCAGTTTGAGATTTAAATCTAAACATTATTTCTCTTCCAAACCTTCACCCCTTCAAACCAAATGACCGAAATGAAGCCAACCAGAATACTCATTGATAGTTGTGAAAGATTCAGACGTTCGAATTCGAAGAATTTTGACAGGGGTCTTACATAGAGCAAGCACGCGGAGATAATGATCGTAGCACCAATGATAAAGCCCACCAAATTATTTTTATAGCGTAAAGTGGTAAAAATGGAATAGTAAAAAGAACGGTTGACGAGGGTTAGAAAAATATTAGCAGACACTAATACCGTAAACACGATGGTTCGTGTGACGCCTTCATCCCATCCTTGATTGACAGCCAATTGATAAGCCAGAAGCGTACCGAAAGTAATCGCCAATCCTTGCACAATACTGATGAACAATTCTCTGCCATTAAAAAACGTTAACGAAAAAGGCCGTGGCTTTTGTGTCATCGTGTTTTCTTCCATCGGCTCGTTTTCATAGATGATAGAGCATGTTGGCCCCATGATCAATTCTAGAAAGATGATATGCACAGGAGAGAAAATATTTGGATATACCCACCCCAAGGCAAGGGGAATGAACACCGTTAGAATGATTGGAATGTGAATGGAGATCACATATTGAATGGCCTTTTTCAGGTTGGAATAAATTTTTCGCCCCATCGCTACAGCTTCTACCATTTTTGATAAATCATCGTCTGCCAGAATAAGCGAGGCGGCTTGTTTGGCAATTTCTGTTCCTTTTTTCCCCATCGCTATGCCAATGTGTGCGGCCTTAAGTGCAGGGCCATCGTTTACCCCATCGCCCGTCATGGCCACAATTTGATGCTGCGCTTTTAGCGCATTGATAATTTTCAATTTTGCCTCCGGAAACATGCGGGTAAAAAGGGAAGTTTCCACTACGCATTTGTTCAGTTCACCTTCCGATAGTTTCATTAACTCTTCACCCGAGATACTTTTATCATATCCAACAAAGCCCACCTGCCGGGCAATAGCTGAAGTTGTTGCCGCATTGTCGCCCGTAATAATTTTTACAGCAATACCGGCTTTGTAAAAATCTCCCAAAACAGTTTGGATGTTTTTCTTTGGCGGATCGTAAAAGGCAACCAATCCTTTAAACGTGAATTTCATTTCCTGCTGAGTGAGGGAAAATTCATTGCCGCTAATGGTTGCAACGCCAACGCCCAATACACGATAGCCTTCGATAGCGAGCGCTTGAACCGCAACTTCTATGCTGCGCTTTTCTGCTTCAGAGAGTTGAGAAACATTGATCAATGCTTCGGGCGCGCCCTTGGCTGCAATAATGCGATCATTATCACTCACAAAAACGTGCGTCATCATAGGTGGCTTGCCACCTAGCGGATACTCTTTCGCTAAATGATAGTTGTGACGTTCGTCAACAGAAGTTGTTTGTGCGTAAGCAGCATGCAGCGCCACTTCCATCGGATCGAATGGCACGGGCTCGCTGGAAAACATGGCCAATCTGACTAGTTCTCGCTCTGGGTTGCCGAGCGCACTATCTGCCGAAGTCACCTTGTTGTTGGCCAACACAAAAAGTTTGGCCAGGCTCATCTTATTCTCGGTAATCGTTCCTGTTTTGTCAACGCAAATAGTTGTTGCACTTCCCAGTGTTTCTACGGTTTTCATTTGTTTGACCACAATACCCATCTTCATCAATCGCCAGGCGCCAAGCGCCATGAAGGTGGTGAAGGCTACGGGAATTTCTTCTGGTAAAATACTCATGGCCAAGGTGAGCGCTTTCAGCAAACTTTCTATTACCAGATGAGAACGTAAGTAATTGATTGCCCAAACAATCGCAAAAACAATGGCGCCTGCTATCACCATCTTTTTTACAAAATTGCTAATCTGCAACTCAAGCGGTGTCTTTTCGTCCGCGATGCTCTCGAGGCTTTTGCCAATTTTTCCTAACTTGGTTTCATTGCCAATAGCGGTAATAGTGGCGATGGCTAAACCACTGGCTACTGATGTACCATGATAGACGTAGCGATCTTCGCTGGTGACCTCTTTACTGACAGCCATTGATTCACCAGTAAGAATGGACTCGTTCACCGAGAAATCATTGGATTGAAGTATCGCGCCATCAGCGGCTATGGAAGCTCCTTCTTCTACCATCATACAATCACCCACGACTAACTCCTCGCTTTTTATTTCCATCACCACGCCATTGCGAATGACTTTACTATTTGGTGCCGTAAAAGTTTTTAATTTTTCTAACGCATTGCGGCTACGAGAATCCTGATACAAAGAGATCGCAGACACTAGCACAATTGCAGCGGCCAGAAAGATGCCGTCACCCGTTTTTCCGGTGGCGAAATAGATGGACGATGTAGTTAAAAGTAAAATGACCATTGGCTCTTTGGCCAAGCTCTTTATAGCATCAATCAAACTGTTTTCCTTTTTGTACTCCAAGCGGTTGTATCCATACTGCTTTCGTGCAGCGATTACGTGTTCGTCCGTTAGGCCCTTTATATTGAAAGGAGAGTTAGACATTTATAAGGCAGGTGTTGGTGTTAGTTTTGCGTTCCCACAAGGTACTTGATTCGCTACAGATTCGAGTAGTCAGCGCAAGGTTTTGTGTTCTTTAGTCAAACAAAGTAATGCGCCCTCAAAATCGGACCCTCGTATCCAAAGGCGCGAAAGTGGTTAAGCTGGTTATCGCTGAATAGGTTGAACCCATCTTGAAAATTTTGTGTCCTTCTAAGTGCCAAATAACCTCCGTCAAATCGCATATTCTTTCTAAATTGCGCCCTATTTTTCAGTATCCGTGAGTAAATATAAAGAAGCCAAAGAACTCAATTACGCTACCATCGCCAGCGAGATGCTGGAATTTTGGAAGGAGAACCAGATTTTTGAAAAATCGGTGAGCAACCGCGAAGGCGCAAAGACCTTTACTTTCTATGAGGGACCACCGTCTGCCAATGGCACGCCCGGTATTCACCACGTGATGGCGCGCACCGTCAAAGACATTTTTTGTCGCTATAAAACGCTACAGGGTTTTCAGGTAAAGCGCAAAGGCGGTTGGGACACACATGGACTACCCGTGGAGTTACAAGTGGAAAAGGAATTGGGCATCACCAAGGATGACATAGGCAAGAAAATTTCCATCGAAGACTACAACCAGAAGTGCCGCGAAACGGTGATGAAGTACAAAGATCAATGGGATGATCTTACCACCAAGATGGGCTATTGGGTAGATTTGAAAAACCCCTATGTTACTTACGAAAAAGAATATATTGAATCGTTGTGGTGGATTTTGAAAAAATTCTACGACAAAGGTTTGTTGTACAAAGGCTACACCATACAGCCTTACTCTCCTTCAGACGGCACCGGACTTAGCTCGCATGAGTTGAACCAACCGGGTTGCTATAAAGATGTGAAGGATACTTCGGTGGTGGCACAGTTTAAATTAGTTCAAGACCTGCCTACCGGACAGGCAGGTTCAAAGTTCAAAACGCTCTTCACTTCGAATGAAGAGGTGTGCGTTTTAGCTTGGACTACAACACCCTGGACGCTTCCATCCAATACTGCGCTTGCGGTAGGTGAGAAAATCAAGTATGTTCAGGTTAACTCCTTCAACCCCTACACATTTAAACCAGTCAGTGTAGTACTGGCGAAGGACTTGGTTGGAAAATATTTTTCTGACAAGAATAAAGATTTAAAACTCAGTGATTACAAGTCAGGAGATAAAGCGATCCCATTTGAAATTGTAAAAGAGTTTTCCGGTAAAGAGTTAATCGGCCTCCGCTACGAACAGTTGATGCCTTATGTGCAGCCGTTCTATTCTGCAGAAAATGCTTTTCAAATTATCTCTGGAGATTTTGTAACAACAGAAGACGGAACGGGTGTGGTACACATTTCTCCAACTTTTGGAGCTGATGACTTTCGTGTAGCAAAGCAAAATGGAATCCCTGCCCTTACCGTCAAGGACGAAGCCGGCAATGAACTGCCTACCGTAGATAGAAAAGGAAAATTCATTTCCGTCATTGGCGAGAAGCTGAAAGAAGGTGTCGCTAAGTACAATATCAAAACGCACAAACCACTTGGTGCAGATGATTTTTACGTAAAGAATTACACCGATGAAGATGAAACGAATCCAGATTACAAGAACACGGATGTTATCATCTCGATCATTTTTAAAGAGGAAAACAAAGCTTTTAAGGTAGAGAAGTACGAGCACACCTATCCGCACTCCTGGCGAACCGACAAGCCCGTATTGTATTATCCTCTCGATGCATGGTTTATCAAAACCACTGCACTTAAGGATAAGATGGTCGAGTTGAACAAAACCATCAATTGGAAACCCGAGTCAACGGGAACAGGTCGTTTTGGCAATTGGCTGGAGAATTTGGTGGATTGGAATTTGTCAAGATCACGTTACTGGGGAACACCATTACCGATTTGGAGAACGAAAGACGGAAAAGAAGAAATTTGTATAGGCTCTATTCAACAACTAACAGAAGAAATAGAAAAGGCCAAGAAGGTAGGAATCAAGAATTCAACATTCAATAGTCAAAATTTCGATTTGCATCGTCCATTTGTCGATGAAATCATTTTAGCAGGCAGGAACGGTGAGCCGATGTATCGGGAGACTGACCTGATCGATGTGTGGTTCGACTCTGGTGCCATGCCTTATGCGCAATGGCATTATCCATTTGAGAATAAAGAAGTTTTTGAAAATTCATATCCGGCTGATTACATCTCGGAAGGCGTTGACCAAACACGCG